>Ga0126378_10001557_pt1 | contig 17014 bp, 18 predicted proteins | sample PanSoiMetPlot_23_FD_92587 | JGI IMG/M metagenome (GOLD analysis project Ga0126378, IMG submission 92587) | Tropical forest soil microbial communities from Panama - MetaG Plot_23 | ecosystem: Environmental > Terrestrial > Soil > Tropical forest > Bulk soil | place: Panama | collected 2016-02-17
CCCCGGACGCCGCACCAACCGGAAAAACTTAAGAAGCTGTCAAAGAACGATTCTGTTGTACTCCTTCTGTTTTTTCAGTCAATCAAAAATACGTGTTTGTAAGTGCACGTATTTTCAATCGAGTGCACGCCGTTCACAGGCGGGTGCCAAAAAATGGTGCAACCCGCCATGCAATTTTCTAGTAGAACCCATGCTGGACGCGGCCGCTCGCGGGATGATGGCTGGAACGCCGGCTTCTACCGCAGCGTTGGTCTTTTATTTCTTTGTGAAAAACCTGCAAATGCCTCTCTGGACAAGGCATTTGCGAGATTCTGATTGCGGCGGGGAGTGGCTCTAAATCGATTTTCTCGACAATGCGAGTAGAATGCTGGCCATCCCATGCGCTATAAATACTCGTTTGTGTTCTTCGCTCTCCTTCTATTTCCAGCCTTCCGGCCAAGCCAAAGCCAACAACAATCCTCGACTGTGATTGCAGTCGACGCCGGTCACGCAGGCGCGCCAATCTCTCCGGCGATGTTCGGCATTTTCTTCGAAGACATCAACTTCGGTGCCGACGGCGGACTCTATCCCGAACTCATCAAGAACCGTTCATTCGAATTCGATCAGCCACTCAAAGGCTGGCGCGCGCTCCTTCCAATCACTGCGAAATTCGAGCTCGGTCCAAATAAGGGAGAACTGAACCTGCGCACGGACGCTCCGCTCAACGCCTCCAACCCACACTATCTTCGAATTCGCGCGTATGAACCTGGATTCGGATTGTCGAACTCCGGCTTTCGCGGCATAGGTGTAGAAAGCGGCGCTGAATACCGCTTTTCAGCCTACGTGAGAACCGGAGGCCCGAAGAGTATCCGCGCTACCATCGCCGATGAAAACAATCATGAGATCGGCGCTGGGACTCTGACTGGATTTGACGGGCAATGGAAGAAGTATGAGACAGTCATCCGCCCGAACGCCACGACACAGCACGCTCAATTCAATCTCTTCCTTGATGAACCCGGCTACGTCGACATCGACATGGTCTCACTCTTCCCTGTCGACAACTGGGGCCACAGAGCAAACGGTCTGCGCAAAGATCTGGTTCAGTTGCTCGCGGACATGCATCCGGGGTTCATCCGTTTCCCCGGAGGCTGCATCGTGGAAGGCCGCCGCCTGGCGACAAGATATCAGTGGAAGAAAACCGTCGGCGACATCGAACAGCGTGAGACCATCGTCAACCGCTGGTATGACGAATTCGATCATCGTCCCGCGCCCGATTACTTTCAGTCCTTCGGCCTGGGTTTTTATGAATACTTCCAGCTCGCTGAAGATATCGGTGCCGCACCTCTGCCCATCCTGAACTGCGGCATGGCCTGCCAGTTCAACACCGGAGAACTGGCGCAAATCAATGACACAAAGGAATACATTCAGGATGCGCTCGACTTGATCGAATTTGCCAACGGCCCAGCCACCTCGCCGTGGGGTAAGGTGCGCGCTCACATGGGGCATCCCAAGCCATTCCACCTCACGATGATGGGTGTCGGTAACGAGCAGTGGGGACAGCCTTACGTTGATCGCTACAAGCTCTTCGCAGCTACGTTGAAAGCGAAACACCCGGAAATCAACCTCGTCGTCGCCGCGGGCCCCGCCCCTTCAGGGGACCAATTCGAATTCCTCTGGTCCAGTTGGCGTGCGGTCAAGGCCGACATAGTCGACGAGCATTACTACATGAGCCCCGACTGGTTCCTGAAAAACACGGGACGCTACGATCACTACGATCGCTCTGGACCAAAGGTGTTCGCCGGAGAGTACGCCGCGCAAACCTCCGGAGTTGCCCGGCCCGACAATCACAACAACTGGAACGCTGCGCTCTCCGAAGCGGCTTTCATGACCGGCCTGGAGCGCAATGGCGATGTCGTCCGCATGGCCTCCTACGCCCCATTGCTGGCCCACATCGACGCCTGGCAATGGACACCCGACGCCATTTGGTTCGACAACCTGCGCTCTTACGGCACTCCTAATTATTATGTCCAGAGCGTGTTTGCGAACAATGTTGGCACACGGATCATTTCCATCACTCCGCAAGCGCAAGACGGTCTGTATACGAGTGCATTGCTTGATGAACGCACGCATGAGCTGATTGTTAAAGCAATCAACGTCAGCGGAAGCGCGAAACCCGTCTCGATCGACATCAACGGCGCAATTCTGTCTGGAACCGCGAAGGTGACGACTCTGGAAAGCGCCGACCTGAAGGCCGAGAATAGCTTCGATCAACCGAAGAACCTTTCCCCGAAATACTCAACTCTGGAAGCACAGTCCGGCAAAATCGCTGTGCAGCTAGATCCTTATTCTTTGACCGTTTATCGCTTCCCGGTTCGCTGATAGAGTAGTTGCTTCCCAGGTCTCGCAAATTCGGCGAGACATGGGCACCCCAACAAAGAGAAGAAAGTCGTCACAGCACTTTACGCTTGACTATAACTAGTAACTTATATAAGTTATTACTTATGTCATGCAAATACAACCTGGATGCCTCATTCGCGGCTCTGGCAGATCCCACGCGGCGGGCGATTCTGGCCCGCCTCTCTCTTGGTGAGGCCACCGTTAACGAACTCGCGAAACCGTTCGAGATGACCCAGCCCGCTATTTCGCAGCATCTGAGAGTGCTCGAAGACGCGGGCCTGATCATCAGCCGCGTAGACGGCGCGAGGCGTCCGCGGCGTCTGGCCAAGGCTGGCATCGACGCCCCGGACCAATGGCTGTCCATGATTCGCAAGGCTCTGGAAACAAACTACGAAAGGCTCGACGGGGTTCTGGCCGAGATGCAATCAAATCAGAAGGAGAAAATACGATGAGCAAACTGACTCTAAAGACCGAAGGCGATACACACTTGATCGTGACCCGGCACTTTGCGGCGCCGCCCGAAGCTGTGTACCGCGCGCATACCGAACCGAAAATCGTTCAGCAGTGGATGCTGGGGCCGGAAGGCTGGAGCATGCCCGTTTGCCAGAGCGATCTGCGTCCGGGCGGCAAGATCCGCTACGAATGGAAGCATCCCCAGCAGGGCGGGTTTTATCTCACCGGGGAATTCGTGGAACTGAAGCCGTACAGCAAGATCGTACACGTCGAGCGCATGCACCTGCCCGACCCCACCCCCGACAATCACGTAAAAACCACATTCGAGGCCGATGGCTCGGGTACGTTGATGACGATGCGCATGACTTTACCCGACGCGCAAACCCGCGCCGCCATGCTCGCCACCGGGATGGAAAAAGGAATGGAAGCGAGCTACGTCCGGCTGGAAAACATGATCGGGGAGTTGGTCCCCTCGCCCGCTTCTCACTAAAGAGCAGGCGGCCAGAAGCCGGGATCGCCGAATAATCTCCGACTGCCCTCTTCACGGCCAAAGTCACCCCCCACCCTGTCCCGCCAAAGGGCCGCGGGACAAGGGTGGGGAACCCTGGCGACTCTGAGTGCCCTTACGCCCCGGTAGCCTTCTTCTTTGCCGCCCCCGAACCCTTCAAACCCGATCCCTTCCGTCCCTTATCGGCCACGAGGTCCGCGACGGTAGTGTTCTCCAGGATCTTCGCTGCCGCGTCCCGCACCGCTAGGAATACCTCGTACAACGCCCGGTGATCGGCGTCTTTCGCAATCAACCCGCGCAGCTGCTCGGCATCGCCCATCGGCGCGAGTGGCCCATCTACAAGGCGGATAATATCGCTCAACGGGATCTCCGACGGATCGCGTCTCAGTTGATACCCGCCACGCGCCCCGCGCACGCTGTCGACAATGCGCGCATTTTTTAGCTCCAGCAGGATCAACTCCAGAAACTTCTCCGGGAGATCACTTTCCGCCGCGATGTCGCGGATCTTGATTGCCCCCTGCTCATGCTTGCGCGCCAAGGTCATCATGGCCTGCAAGGCGTAGAGTCCCTTCTGCGAAATCTTCAATGCACTCCTCCCCGGGCATGATTGTGCCCCATTTTCAGCCCTTTGCATAGGAGCACGGAAGATGCCCCGCCGGACGGATATACTGATTTGCGCGCTCCCTGGGGTCGTTTCGTGGAATCTTTCCTCGCCATTTTGTTAATCCAAGTCCTGAGGCTGCTGGTTTCAAACAGAACCTCAGTGGTTCCGGACGAGGCCGAACTCGGCCGACAAGCTGATGCCTATGCCTCCCAGGGGCGCTTTGAACTAGCGGAGCAAACTCTTTTGAGGCTGCTGCAAAAAGCAGAGAAAAAACTTGGGCCGGAGGCAATCGAAGTTGGCATTTATCTTCGCCGATTAGCGGAGATCAAAATGCAGCGCCGGGATTTCGCGGCCGCGATTCCTCTGCTGCACCGCGTGGTATTCATCCAGGCGACGAATCTCGGTCCCGATTCTTCGGATCTGCTGCAAACTCTCGATTGGCTGGCGCAGTTGTATCACGGGCAGGGAAACGTGGAAGCCGCGCTGGTCATGCTGCACCGCATGCTCGAGATTCATTCCAAAATCTACGGAGACGGCGATGGCCGGACTGCTCCCGTCTGGAATGCCCTGGGATTAATGCTCCACCGCAAAGGAGATCTTCCCGCCGCGGCAGATGCCTTTCGAAAGGAACTGGCACTGCACGAATCCAATCCCAACGTCAGTCAGGCGGAGTTGGCTCTTAGCCTCAGTAATCTGGGCATCACCCGTGGCCAGCAGGACGAAATCGATGAAGCAGAACCCCTGTTGCAGCGTGCGCTCGCGATGCGTGAAAACGTCTTTGGGCCCGAAAGTCCGGAACTATCCGCAACCCTAATGGGACTCGCAGAGCTCCTCTGGAAAAAGGGTGATCTGCAAAATGCTGAGCCGGTCTATCGCCGCAATCTTGCAATCCGGGAGAAAGCCCACGGAACCGAGGATCTTCGCCTCATTCCTGCACTGGACCAACTCGGCCGCCTGCGGGCCGAGAAGGGAGACCATGAGGGCGCAGAACCTGTTTTGCGGCGGGCCCTGGCCTTGCAGGAGAGACACGCACCGGAAGACTACCCGCAAATCGCGCAACGTCTGCATGCGCTGGCATCGCTGGTCGCCGAAAAAGGAGAATTCGCCGAAGCGATCGCCCTGTTCCGACGCGACCTCGACATCAAAGAGAAGCATTTGTCCAACGAGCATGCGGGGATTTCTCTCACGCTGGGCGCTCTTGGCTGGGCTTTCTTCCGCAACCGGGAATATGGCGAGGCGGAAACATATATCCGGCGGGCGCTCGCAATGGGAGAACAGGCGGGAGAGAGCGCGAGCATTTTTGTGTCGAACCAATTGTTCCAGCTGGGCTCTGTCTTGCACGCGAAAGGCGATCTCGCAGCGGCCGAACCACTCTTGTGGCGATGCCTCGGATTGCGTGAAAAGGCGCTTGGGGTGGATCATCCGTCGTGCGCGCAAGTTCTTGAAGCACTCGCTGGGCTGCACATAGCGAAAGGCGACGCCAAAGCTTCTGTCCCGTTACTTCGTCAAGCACTTGCGATCAAAGAAAAAGCCCTGCGTCCCGGCGACCCGCAAATCGCAACAACTCTGGTCAACCTGGCATTGACGTTGCAACAGGCCGGAACTCCGGAAGACTGCGAACCGCTTCTTCGCCGCGCGCTGCTGCTCTATGAGCACACGCTCGGTTCCGAGCATCGCGCTGTCGGATCTACCCTGTTTCATCTCGCCACTTTTCTTCACAAACGCGGACGCTTTGCCGATGCCGAGCCAATCTATCGCCGTTCTCTCGTCCTGACGGAGAAGGCATGGGGACCCGACCATGCAGAGACCGCCAGCACCATGGGCATGCTCGCCAAGTTGCTGCAAGCAGTCGGCGACTTCAGCGGCGCACAACTGCTGATGAGCCGCGCCTTCAATATCGCAGCCAAAACGCTGGGCGAGAATCATCCCACGACTCTGGACATGAAGTTCACCCTGAATGGCTTGATGTTGAAAACGATGCCGCCAAGCGTGAACTGATATGAGAAAAGACCTGAACCCTGGATCAAGGAAGGATTCTCGAACGCCTGCAATCAACAAAAATTAACCGTGCCTTGGTGCCATCGAAGGGACTCGAACCCCCACACCGTTGCCGGTACATGGACCTGAACCATGCGCGTCTGCCAATTCCGCCACGATGGCATGTGGACTTCAACTGCGGCAGCGAACGCCGCCGCATCAGGAAGACCTGCCCTCCTATTCTACAGGCGTGCAAGAACCTGTCAAACATCTCGCTCTAGAGTTGCTGATTGCTCACGGTAGAGGTCTGCGAGCAATGGCTTGTCGAACAGGGCGATTTCTTCTCGAGTCGGTGTTTGGAACAACTGCCCCCATCGAAACAGATCCTCGCGGCGAATCGGAGGGCTTTCCATGCCCCGCTTCTGAATCCGCTCGAACAGCACATCCGGTGACGCATCAAGAAAGTGCAACTCGACCGCTGCCCCAAGAGCCCGCGCGCCCTCCCGCAGTCGATCTCTCTCAGATCTTCCCCAAGTTCCCCATTCGATAACGACGATCAGTCCGAGCGTGAGGAGCTGCTGTGCAAGCTTCCACTGCAACTCCTCAATCCTGCCGCGCCGCTCTTCATCGTAGAGATCCAACGAGAGAGAGCTCATCCACTCGTCGGGCGCGAAGCGAAGGGCGCGAAATTGTTTTTCAAATACCTTGGCGAATGTGGTCTTACCTGACCCCGGCAAGCCGCACATGATGATCAATCTCGGGCCCTTGCCAGGTCCTTCCATAGCCTTACTCCAGTTTTGCGTTCATCGTGATCTTCGCGTTCAGCACTTTCGAGACCGGACACCCCTTCTCCGCCGCCTCAGCGTAGTTCTGGAAGGTTGGCGCATCCGCTCCGGGTACTTTCCCCACGACATCGATGTGGCTCGCCGTAATCGTCCAGCCAGAATCCAGTTTCTCCATCGTCAGGGTCACGTTCGTCGAGATGCTCTCCGGTGTAAGGTTCGCCGTTCCCAACTGCGCTGAGAGAGCCATGGAAAAACATCCCGCATGGGCGGCCGCAATCAGTTCCTCAGGATTTGTTCCTGGAGCGTTTTCGAATCTAGTCGTAAACGAATACGGCGTATTGTTCAGCACTCCACCCGGGGCCGAGATGGACCCTTTGCCATCCTTCAATCCACCTTTCCAAACCGCACTAGCCTTGCGTTGCATCACGTTCTCCTTGCAGATGATTTAGATGAAGTCGCCCAGTAATTGTAGACGGAATCGGCGCAACCGTGTATGGGGGACAGCCGCCTCGGCTGTCCTATGAGCGATCACGGCGAGCGATAGGGACCGAATGCGTGTATTTAAGGGAATCTAGTAAAAGGACGTAAGCAGAGGTCTTTTATTCAGCAATCAACAATCAATAAAAATCCGAACAGTTCAAATAAAACCCACACTGCGGACACTTCAGCTTGCATCGGCTGTCGCGCAGCTTCGTCGAGCAGTTCGGACAATACTGCGCCGGATCCGCCGTGCTGGCTCGCGAACCATCTCCGCTGTTCTTGGTCGAGGACTCTTGTTTGCCGGTGTCCATTTATGCCGCGCGATCGCTCACGGCCTGGGATGTCCAGTTCCAGGAATCGGCCATCAGCAACCAGGCACCCAGACGACGCCACACTCGGACATACTTCCCCCGCACGGGGAGTATGGTCCCGTCTGCCTTTCGGACTACGAGCGAGAAGCGTCCGAGTTCCATGGCCATGTCGCCAGAATGATCCACTCGCATCGTCTCCATTCGCAAATCGCCATAGCCAGATTCGCCCAACTGGCGCAGCAAATGCTCTACTTGCTTTTGTCCAAACGCCCCTTCATCCTGAGGCGCCATCAACGCGCCATCATTCGCAAACAGCCTGGCCGCGTGATCATAGTTTCCGGTGTTGAATAAGGTTGCAAAATCCTGGGTTTGGTCTCGCAGCAGGGATTCAACATCCCGAAACGGATGAAAATCCGCTTGGGGACTGGTGTATTGCCGATACATCTACATCCTCCTGGGGGAAGGCACCGCTGGAACTCTCTCTTCTCCCGCCAACGTTCGGGAGCACGCAAGGTATGCAGATTCTAGCGCAAAACAAACGTGTGGAAAGAGAAAAGTTTTCGCAGAGGGATTGATACCAAGATGCGTATGGGATCAAAAAGATTGCAGTCGCAATAGACAGTTTATCGTTCGAGCGGCACTGATCGAATCGGTAACCTCACCACACCTGACTGTGAATTGATTGCCGTGGGTGGCAGTTTTGCGCCTTCCGTGTTTGTGCCGCCATTCGAGCGTTCAGCCATCTGACGTTTCAACCGTTCCATTAAGAAAACGAGTTTCTTGCTTTCATGATCTCTCTCGGCCTGCTTGCACATTTTCTCGAAATCTTGTGGGGCGTAAGAAACTCCATTCGTCATAGGCAGATCAGTCCTTGAATAAAATGGATAATTGAAGCGATAGCCTACCTGATCTCGCAGCAATTGCCAATCCCCTCGACACCCGAGCGCTATCCCCTTTCCATTCTTAAGGATGCACTCGGTCGGACGATCCTCGACTTCCCCTCGCTCCCCAGGCGTATGACCTTGGTTACGTTGAGCCAATGACCAAAATCCATGAGAATCGGCGCGTGGACTTTTGTGCCTTGAGGGAGCGGGCGTGTTCTTCCGAAAAATCATAGGCGCTTCGCTATTCATTGCGGTCAGCGTTTCCCTGGCAGCGGCGCGTGATCTGGCCGTGGTCTCGAATAAAGCGAATTCAGTCGCCGCGATCTCCTTGCCGGATCTGGTGAAAGTATGCAAAGCCCAGACCAATCGCTGGCCCGATGGGAAACCAGTCACCCTGATCATGCGGGCTCCATCTACTCCGGAAATGAAACTGTTTCTCGAAAAAGTTTATGAATTACCTGAGGCGCAGGTGAAAGAACTGGTCGCCACGGCCAATCACGGACGTAACAATCATCCCGCGATCATGATCGTCGAGTCGGATGAGGATTTGGTGAACAAGGTGGCGTCGATTCCCGGCGCCGTCGGAATTGTGGATGTCTACGCCATCAACAGCAGCGTTTCAGTGGTAAAACTCGCCGGGAAGCTTCCCCTTGAACCCGGCTACTTATTGCACGGAAACTGAGGAACTTAGCGAGACTCAGCGTCGAGTCTCGCGATGGCATGTCGAACGAGAAGAAAACCCAAGCGGCCGCTGCGGGAGCCGGAAACTCAGGCGGCACTTCGTCCCCCCAACCGGCTCCTGCTAAGCAGACCTTCACCCGCCGCTTTCCCCGCTTTACCATCGATGTCCGGCTGCAGGTCAAAATGTTTCAGGCCGGCGAATTCCGCACTTGCTGGGGACGCTCCACGGAAATGGGCCAGGACGGCATCGGCGCCACCCTTACCGGCAGCCTTGAGCCTGGCGAAATCGTCACCTTGGAAATTCCGCTTCCGCTGACGCCCTATCCCATCAAGGTCCGGGCTATCGTCCGCTATCGTCAGGGTTTACGGTACGGCTTCGAATTTCTAACCCTCAACGACAATCAACGCGACACGATCAAGCGCGTCTGCCAGTATCTCGCCACAAAATCGTAATTCGCAGCGTCGGTGTTCCGGAAATGTCTGCAACTTCACTTGCGCAGGTGGCTCTGCACGCTTGTCAGCAAGATGCGCGACGGTACCAGATCCCTGAACTTCGCTATTTCGGATAACGCTTTTTCAACTCCCGCATAGCCGCAACGATCCATCCATGCCGCAATCATGATGGGCGATCGGTTCATGCCCTGGAGGCAATGCACCAGCAGGTTCCCTTGCCGCACGCCAAGATTGATTGCGAACATAATGTCCTCAAATTTTTGCTCAGAGATCGGGTTCGCGTCCGCGATTGGAATGTGCATGTAGATTAGCTTCGGGGCTCGGCGGATCGCCTGATCCTTGCAGAGCGAAAGCACGGTTGAGATGTGGCGCGGATTGGAGCGCGCCAATTGCTCTGCATCTTTGAGACTGCCAACATAGAGCCGTTCCCAAATTTTTGTCACGTGCCTCCTGGTGCTCTAGATACAGGCATTCTCCTGACTCTGCCAAAAGCCAGTCCTGTCCTTGGCTAATTTTACCGAGTCGTACGCGCCGCAACGCGTTGCCTGAAAACCTGGAGGTCAACAAACATTACAATAATGCCGAGCTTCAACAGGTTTCGAGGGATCTGTGATGGTGCAACGTCCCACAAAATTCCTTGTGGTGATATGCCTTTGTGTCGCCGGCAGCGTCGATCTCCGGCCGCAAACTCCTGCCCCGTCCGTCGAATCCCCTCCAGCTCCGCACGCAACCATTGAACACGCAGATATCACTCTCCAGCCAAACGGGCTTACGATCGAGATCGTGCTTAGCGCTCCGTTTCTGCCACAGGGGGTGTCCCTCGCAAACCCTGACCGCCTGGTGTTCGATTTCCCGGGGTTCACACTGCGGGCGGGAAATCGCCAAATGCTAGTTAACAACGGGCCCGTGCGGAAGTTTCGAGCGGCGTTGTTTCAGTCCGATCCGCCGATCGCGCGGATCGTGATCGATTTGAAGGAGCCGGTAAACTTTGACGTGAAGTCCGCGGGGAACAAAGTCCTGATTGAAATTCCATTTTCCAAGGCGAGTTTCAATCCCACTGATTCAACACCTCCTCCAGCCTCGACAGAGAAGAAGATAGGGAACAAAAAGGAGACTGTGACGCCGGTCGCCAGGGCCGACACCAACCCCACACCTTTGATCGCCGCGCCCACTCCAGCCTCCACTGCGAGCGCCTACCAACTGCAGGACAAGGCAAAAGCCTTGAAGCTCCAGGATCTCGAGAGTCTCGAAAACAGGGCGAACGCCGGCGAGCCGGAAGCAGAGACCTTGCTGGCCCTTGCCTTGCACTCAGGAACTCTGCTGAGAAGAGATGATGCGGAAGCACTCCGCCTCCTGCGCAAGGCCGCGGATCAAGGGTTCATGGCAGCCCTGGAGTCTCTCGGTATCTTCTCGGCGATGGGAATTGGCATGGGGCAACCTGCTCCTGCCGAAGCGCTGGAGTGGTACAAAAAGGCCGCCCAACAAGGCTCCTTGGACGCAGCCACCAATATCGCTCTAATGTACGCCGACGGTACTGGCATTCCGAAAGACCCGGCGCAGGCGATGATCTGGTTTCGTCGCGCGGCCGAGGGCGGCGACGCTACCGCCCAGTACAACCTGGCATTGATTTACCGGAGAGGCAAGGATGTCCCTCAAGATGACAAGGAGTCCGTACGTTGGCTCACAGCAGCCGCGGACCAGAACGTAGTCCCGGCTGCATTGGATCTCGCGGCGTTTTACCTGCATCCGCCCGACGGCACGCCCGCTGACGTCGCTCGGGCGATTCACTACTATAAAAAGGCGGCAGACCTCGGCAGTGTTCCGGCAATGGCGAAGTTGGGAGACATCTTCGCCAACGGTGAGGAGGATAAGCCCGACTACGAGCAGGCGGTGGGATGGTATCGGAAGGCAACCGAGCAGGGACAGCCAGATGCCCAATTCGGATTGGGACTGCGGTACGCGCTCGGCCAAGGTGTGCCACTCGATCTCAATCAGGCGCTCAATTTGTTTGTCGCGGCAGCCAACCAGGGACAACCGGGAGCACAATACAATCTGGCAATCATGTATGAGGAGGGGAAGGGTGCACCTGCGGATCAGACACGCGCAATGCACTACTATCATTTGTCCGCCGAGCGAGGTATGGCCCAGGCACAATTCCATCTCGGGCGTTTGCTCGCGGGCAGGAAGGAATCTCGCGCCGACCAAGTCTCCGCCTACAAATGGCTGATGTTGGCACAAAATTCGATCCCGGAAAGCTCAACCCTCTTATCGGACCTGCGAAAATCGTTGACTAATGATGAAATCGACCAGGCGGAGCGGCAAGTGGACGACTGGCGAATTGCACACCCGGAAAATCACCCCCGCTAAGATCTGGCTATGACTTCGGCCTTCTAGTGGCTAACAGAGCTGTCGCAGAGCTTCGCCCGCGCCTGAGAGATTGGTCAGCTTCATCTCCGCGTACTTGCGCGAGAGGACAACGCCGGGCGCTCCAGCGCGAAACGCGGCAAGAACCGCTGCTTTCACATCGGCCGGTTCCGTGCGCTTTTCGTTCATACCGGTCGGTATATCAAGGTCGATTCCGGGGTAAATCGGAATCGCCCCGTTTACTTCCGCCAGCGCACGGCGCGTTTCGCGAGCGACATAATCGGCCGACATACCCGATGTCGGCAATTTCTCCAGGCTGGGTTCATTCTCATAACCGAGCAAGCGATAATGCAACTCCAGAACTTCATCGCCGGTCAAGTCGCGAAACACGGTTGAGTTCACGTTGCGTATGTACCGGGCAAACCGCGGACCGGCACAGTTGTTGTAAGGGCAGGGTTTGAGGAAATCCGAAACCTTGGCGATCCGGGAGTAGTTCTGATCAGCCTGATAAAAAGGGCTCATCGTTACAAGGTGCATGATGTGCCATCCGACTTGTGCTTTCGGATTGATAGCCTTCACCGCGCGGTACAGCAGTCCATAGACCTCCTCCTGGCTCCGCATCCAGAACCTGTGCCACTCGAGGATTTCGGGATAATCGAGCAATACTCGCCACAACGAGACAAAACTACCGCCGCTCTCTCCACCCGTATTGCGCTTGACGCTCTGCTTCACCCATTCATCCAGGGCAGCATACCCCGTGCGCACACGGTCAACCTTGATCCCCTGCTCTTTACCTTTGTTGACGCAATATTCGCAAAAACAGAAAATTCGGGAGTCCTCGTTAAGCTTCCCGAAATGCGCGCCCAGCGTGTCATTGAGAGGTCCCTGGCGCTCGGACTCCCACATCGCTCCATCGAGTTCGTTATGACGAAACCAGTTTTCAACCAGCCCGACGAGGAAGCTGCGGGCATTTGGGTTATTGAAGCAGGTGCTGTGGCCGACTTGTCCATTCAGATCAACTTCCGCAATCTTTTCGAAGCCCGGCATAAGCTGTGGATTGTAGGCCTCCTCGAACAAGCAATAAGTCTGCATGCCCCGTGCTTTTGCTCTTGGAATCACGTCGGCAAGAATGTCAAACTCTCCTAGCTCCGGCGCGCGCACATTCTGTATGACCGACTTCGAAGAAAATTCCGGATACAACTTCGAGTAACTGCCGCCGCGAATTTCGTCGTACGCCTGAACGCCGTGATCGGGCAATGGCTGACCGGGAATCTGACGTCCGGCAAGACCGCGTCCGTAGGTGAAAACGGCCGGCATCACAACGTTGACGCCGGCGTTCTCCTGAAACGTATCGAGAACGCGATCAACACCTTCGTCGACGAACGATCTTGCGCCAACCTGAATCGCGATGACTCGCTTTCCATCTCTCGGCATCGAATGTTCATTCCGGGCAGGCGCGATGGAAGTGGAAGAATCACCGTAATCATTTGGAGTCATCATCGAAAACAGCGGCAGCGCGGTGATGCTTTTCAGGAAGCGGCGGCGGGAAGATTCAAGTTCTTTGTCGAACGGTCGGTCCATAGGGTCAGTTCCAAGACAGCATCGAGATTTCGGTTGCGGTTTAACCGGAGCAGAATGTGATCTTGCTCGGATCCATGCAAGGCCGGCTCAATCCATCGGCTTTGCATTCGATGGACATGATTCGCCGCTGCATAGGATGGTCATTCTACGCCGAGGCAGCGAAGTTAAGACCGTTTTGAGTGCTGTGCGATTTTTTGACAATTGGGCTCTCCTTTTCAGGACAACCCCGTCCCCCCAATCAACAACGCTGTGCCCGTGGGAGTCTGTCATCGAGTCGAATGGAGGAAGCCAGCATGAAGAATACGCATGCACTGACCGCGCTCCCCTCAATCTTGGAATTCTGATTTTCGTGGTGTCTCATCACACTGCGAGCGTACAAGCAAGCGGCTCTGAGCAAGTGGTTCGCGGACGAGAGCTTGAAATCGTGGATGGTCACGGGAAGGTGCGAGCATCTATCTCGGTGATTCCTGGAGCCCAGCGCACCGGGCCCACGGTTCCCTTGCGGACGATGGAAAGATATACCCGGAAGCAATGCTCTTTCGATTGATTCGTCCTGATGGTCGCCCATCCGTCAAAATTGAGACCTCGGAGCAAGGATCGACGCTTGATCTCGGCGGAGGAATAGATCCCACCTACATTGTATTAAGCGCTACAGGCGGGGGACCCTTCATTAGCGCTGACCCACAAAAACGGTCGATTGCAGATGGTAAAACCGCAAGCTGCAATCCGACCCAAACTGTGAAGTTCAGTTAACATCCCGTTTCGTCAATCAGCGTACAATGCCTCCGTCTTTCGATGTGCTGCCATTAACAAGGAGGGACATGAAACGAGTCACTGGCATCGGCGGGGTTTTCTTCAAGTCCGGCAATCCCGATCAGCTCTATTCCTGGTACGAAAAACACCTCGGCATTGCGCGCGAGCCGCATGGACAAGGCGCCTCTTTCGAATGGCGCGAACTGCGCGCGAGTGACGGCACTGAACCCGGTCCGACCGGAGTCACTGCCTGGTCGATCTTTCCCGCGACAACCAAATATTTTGGCGAGAGCAAGGCTGGCTCATGCTGAATTACCGTGTCGACAACCTGGACGCGTTGCTGGATGAACTGAAGCAATCCGGAGTCAAAGTGGATCCTCATCGAGAGGACTCTGATTACGGGCGCTTTGCCTGGATTAGCGATCCGGATGGCAACCGAATCGAACTCTGGGAGCCGCCGAAAGAGGAGAAATAAGGATTAGCTGTTGAGGAGAAACTTTGGCACGAATGCTCCTCCGTCTAATGGCTGGGTGGCCATGTGACACTAGTACTCAAAACACTTCGGGGATCAATGAGCGCCATGGCGATGTTACACCCACTACCTAGAATGCTGGTCTAGTCTACTCTCCAGATTTTCGTACCAACGGGGATGTCCGCCTTTGTGAGCAGCTTGTCACGCTTAGACCGGCTCTCCCTTCATCGGGGATGGCCAGTCGAACGAGTAAAGCGTAATGCCGATCGCGGGTCACATTGAAGACCGATTTCAATTTCAAAATTCCCTCACAAGGGCGATGAATGAAATGGGAGTCCTTCGTCAACTATCTATCCCTCCTCCGCCGGACAACGGCTGTAATTTTTGCCAGATTAGGCAATGGTAGGAGCAGCGTAGCCTCGGAGTGTTGTTCGGTTTATTAGCTCAACTATTTGACGCCTTATGCGTCATGTGGAAGGAACGAGCCGATGAGGAAATTACTATTGCAGGCAATCCTGCTTGCGGAACTGCTATCCGCACCGGCATTCGCTCAAAGGGTGGAACTTTTTGGCGGAGCCCAGTTCGAGCACCTTCAATCCAGCTATAACGCGGTGGGGTGGAACGCGTCTTTGACCGGGAACTTCAAACACGTTCTTGGAATCACTGGTGACTTCAGCGGCGCGTATAACTCTCATCGAGCTAGTTCGTCGGTGTATACCTATACCGTGGGTCCGGTACTCACTGCTCGCCTGCCGGTCGTCCAGCCCTTCATACATGCATTATTCGGTGGGGCGAGGATCGACAGTGAAGGGGCGAGCGATAACGCGTTTGCCATGCTGGTTGGGGGTGGCCTTGACATCGGCCTTAGAAAAGGAATCGGATTACGCCTGGTCCAGGTGGACTGGCTTATGACTAAATTTGCCGACGAAACCCAGAATAAGCAAGGCAGGGTCTCCGCCGGTATCGTTATAAAGTTTTGACGTGATAGCCTGCCAAACCCGTCCCATTCGCATGCGCCCGGCTGCGGCGAGGCAGAGTTCGGGCAACATAAATCTGGAGCATCCCTATCCACGACTTCTCGTTTGAGATTTAAGTTGGGAAGGCCGGTCTAGCCCAGAAACACGCAACACCGGCTTTGAGACGCAGTCCTGGTGAATGCTTATCGAAAGCGCAACTTTGGAACAATGGCTCCGGTACTCCGGCTGTATTCCTCATATTCGGGGCTGAAGGTGCTCATCATAGTACGCTCTTCGATCCTGCTCTTAATTTTGAAACCCGTGTAGAACAAGGCAACCGACACCAATCCACCTAATCGCCGTTGTGCCAGTGCCGTGCCAAACAGTCCAAGAATCAAACCCGAGTAAATCGGATGCCGTACCCAGCGATAGGGGCCCGTGCGCACGAGCTGATGTCCAACCTTGACGGTCACCGAGCTGCTCCAGTTGCCGCCCAAATACGCCCGTGCCCAGATTGCAAAGCCTATTCCGACGGCGGTAATCAATATCGCCAGGAATTGTAGCCCAGGGCTTGCTGGAAAGATGGGAGTGTGCAGCCAGCCGGGCTCAATGCCGCCGGACATAGTGTAGGCGCCAGCAATCGTGAATGCGATATGCGATAGCCGCGAACTGACGCTCTCGCGGCTTTTGACGGGCTTGGTCCTGAGTGCCCACGTCACCCAAACCGCGACAAACGCTATCCACAAGCCTCCGCAAATGCGCAGCGCGTCCATTGCCGCCTCCCCAACCACATTAAGTCTTACGCACTGAGATTCTCAAGTGACGCTATCAGCGTTTGCACACAGGACTCCCGGCGGGCGATTTTGGCTGAAATTGAGATTTTTCGACAAATACACTCCGCCTCGGATCAGCACTGGAGGAATGCCTAGAATTTAACCCTGTCACTTCTGCTAGTGCCGCGCGCTGAAGGCACAATCTAATGTATTGGTTTGCTGGGCCCCCACTGGCGAACTTGAGTGCTCGTTGCTGAGCAATGCGGATATGAAATCAACCCTTCGCCGTTATGCCACTGCTCCTGCGCTGGTGCTATTAGCGTTTTCTTCTTCCTGGGTCTGGTGTCAGAAACCTCCTTCTGACAACCAGCAGGCCGGAAAAGAATCGATCGGTGATGCAGTTCAAGCCGAAGACAAAGCCTACGCCTCCCACTCACCAGGAGATACGCGTGCCCTGGTGCAACCTGCGACGGGCCCTCCGCCCATCCACATTCTCTATGTGCACGGTATCAACCAGGTGGGAGCAGGAGACTCGCTGCCCTTGCGCCAGGGTATTTGTAAATATCTTGGCGAATGCACTATCACGCACGTGGGCCGCCTCTA
>Ga0126378_10001559_pt1 | contig 16996 bp, 9 predicted proteins | sample PanSoiMetPlot_23_FD_92587 | JGI IMG/M metagenome (GOLD analysis project Ga0126378, IMG submission 92587) | Tropical forest soil microbial communities from Panama - MetaG Plot_23 | ecosystem: Environmental > Terrestrial > Soil > Tropical forest > Bulk soil | place: Panama | collected 2016-02-17
GAAGGGCGGATCAAGGGATCAGCAGTTGCGAACTCGGCGCCGAGCTCAGCCGCTAGGGCCTGCTGCACCAGTGCGCCGAGTGCTGCTTCCGGATCCGTCATCTACCTAGCCTATCGGCCCGTCCAGTGATTATCCGGAGCCGCCCGCCGCGCTCGGCGAGGCACACGCGTGCGGATAGTCAGGGGCGACGGAGGAAATGAGCCCGGCTTGGCCCGAGCCGCTCACGAATCCGCTCCGTGATGCGCCGATCGGCGAGCGCAGCCGCCAGCCTGCAGGCCGCGGCTGCGCCGCGTGCGCGCACTCCGCCGTGGGCGATCACAATCGTCGCCTCCAGACCGAGTAGCGCGGCACCGCCATAGGTCTCAGAGTCGAGCCGGTCAGTTAGCTCGCGCAGGCCGCGACGCTGGAACATTGCGCCGAACCTGGCAGCCCGGGAGCCACCGAGGGCGTCGTGTAGCTGCGCCGCTGTGTAGCCCGCTGCTCCCTCGAGAGCCTTGAGTGCCACGTTGCCTGTGAAGCCGTCGGTCACCACCACGTCGACCTTGCCAACCAGTAGGTCGCCGCCCTCGACGTTGCCGGCGAAGCTGACCGGAAGGCCGCCGTGCGGTTCAGCCTCTAGCAACTCGTAGGCCCGCTTGACCAGCTTGTTTCCCTTACCGGGCTCTGCGCCGATTGTCAGCAGGCCGACCCTGGGTTCGGCGATACCGAACGCGATCTCCGCGTACGCGACGCCCAGCTGGGCGAACTGGACGAGCATCTCAGGCTTCGGGTCCGCGATGGCGCCGGCGTCGATCAGCACGGTGGGAGTCGGGCGGGTCGGCAGGGCAACCGCTAGCCCAGGGCGCGTGACGCCGGGCAGCAGCCGCAGCCGCATCTGCGCGGTCGCGACGATCGCGCCCGTCGATCCTGCCGAAACAACGGCGCCAGCCTGGCCGCGCCGCACAAGCTGGCACGCGACAGCGATGCTCGACCTCGGCCGCCGCCAGCTGGCCAGCGCGCCCTCGTCCATGGCGATGGACTCCTCGGCCGCCTCGATATACACGTTGGCGACCGGGCCAAGCCGGGCCAGCAGCGGCCGGAGCAGGCCTGGCCGGCCAGTCAGCGCAATCCGGGTATCGAGTTCGCGTGCCGCGGCTACAGCGCCGGCGACGATCTCCGCCGGCGCGTGGTCGCCGCCCATCGCATCGACTGCGATCATCTTTCGCAGTTGCGGAGCGGGGATCGGGGCCACCCCGACCGCAAGCTCCACCCCATCCTCGGCGTCGGTTCGCTGAGCCGGTGCCCCAGACCCGACCTCGGCTGGCCGGCTCAGCGTGCTTCCCGCCTGACGTCCCGCATGTCGCCTAGCTTCTCATTGCGCCAGCCCTGGCGCGCATCGCTGTAGTACGTTTGGTACCCCGGTCGGCGGGTAAACGGGGGTTTCCTGGCCTGGGATCTGCCAGGAGACGGCATGGCGGCTGGGAAAGTTCGGCCCGTCAGCGGCAACGTTGACGGCAACTCGAGCGTTTCCTAGTCGTTACTTCTTCTATAGGGATAGCGGTGACGCCTCTCGCCGCAAATGCGTACGAGCTGGCGGAATCGGGACCTTATATGAGTAGCACTGCCAACTGGCGGCATGCGGGGAGTCATGCGCACATCAGGGCGCTGCAGGTGTGGCGTCCGGAGGGAGTTGCATGAGCGTTCAGGGGGTCGTGCCGGTGGTACCCGCGCAGGGCCGGGGATTCCGGGCGTATTCGGCTAAGCACCTCGACCAGCTGACAGCGAGAGCGGGCCTTAGTGATGCTGAACGGCTTGCGGTCCGGGCGGTGGCGACGGTTTTGCCTTTTCGCACTAACGACTACGTGCTCGAGTCGCTGATTGACTGGTCTGCCGCTCCGGACGACCCGATCTACCGGCTGGTGTTCCCGCAGGCGGACATGCTGCCCGCCGAGGATGTCGCGCCCATCGCTGCCCTCCTGGCCCGCGACGCGCCGGAGCGGGAGATCCAGGCGGCGGCGCATAGCGTACGAATGCGCCTCAATCCACATCCGGCTGGCCAGCTAGTGCTCAACGTGCCGTCACTCTCAGATGAGCCAGTGCCGGGCGTCCAGCACAAGTACGCCGAGACTGTCCTCATCTTTCCCAAACAGGGCCAGACGTGCCACGCCTACTGTACTTACTGCTTCCGCTGGGCTCAGTTTGTCGGCGAGCCCGACCTCAAGATGGCAACCGACGACATGTCGCGGGTGACGTCCTATTTGCGCGCTCATCCGGAGGTGACGAGTGTCCTCGTGACCGGCGGCGATCCGATGATCATGGGGTCTGCCGTCCTGCGGAGGTATGTCGAGCCGCTGCTCGACCCGAGCCTTGAGCACATCGAGTCGATCCGGATCGGTACCAAGGCGCTGGCATACTGGCCGCAGCGGTTCCTGACCGACCCGGACGCGGACGACGCCATCCGGCTGTTTGAAGAGGTCAGCGCGGCCGGCAAAACACTCGCCCTGATGGCACACTTCTCGCACGTACGCGAACTCGAATCCGGACAAGTCGCCCGCGCGATCAGCCGGATCCGCAGCGCGGGCGGGATCATCCGTAGTCAGGCCCCGCTGATCAGGACCATCAATGACGACCCGGCGTGCTGGTCACAGATGTGGCGGACGCAACTGCGGCTCGGCTTGGTGCCGTACTACATGTTCGTTGAGCGTGACACCGGCCCGCAGGGTTATTTCGCCGTGCCGCTTGCCCGTGCCGTGGACATCTTCCGCGACGCCTACGCCAGCGTCTCCGGCCTCTGCCGAACGGTACGCGGACCGTCGATGTCCACGACGCCCGGCAAGATCTGCGTCGATGGCGTCGCGGAGATCGCAGGTCAGCGTGTCTTCGTGTTGCACATGATCCAAGCCCGCGATCCGGCGCTAGTGGGCCACCCGTTCTTCGCGCACTTCAACCCGGACGCGGTGTGGCTATCGGACCTGCGCCCAGCGTTCGCGGACACTTTCCCGTTCGAATCTGAACAAGCTGCTCCGAGCCCAGATTGGGATGCCGAGTTGCTGGCCCGGGCTGGCTGAGCCGCCGCCTCATGCGGTCGGCCGACGCTCAGGCCAGCCGACCGCCTGTCGGCCGGTCGTGGACAGTCGCTGCGGACTAGCCAGCGGTGGTGGCGGTGGCCTCGTCAAGCTCTGCCGGGGCGCCCGGGCCGCTCGGGCGCTGCCGCCGCTTGATGAAGACGCAGCTCAGCGCTCCGGCCGCGATGAACAGCATGGGTACGAGCATCGTAGGCCGCAAGGCGCTCACGAACCCGTGCGTGAAGATCTCGCCGGCCAGCCCGGTCGTCCGGTGACCCGACCCGACTTGCAGGCCACCCTTCGCTGTCGCCTGGAAGCCGGCGATCACCTTCTCCCTCGCCTGCGGCGCCAACCCGGCCGTGCGGAGGCGCGCCTGACTGGTGAGCCCAGCGACGAGACGGTTCTGTAGCAATGCGCCGATGGCCGCGGTGCCAATAACGGTGCCGAGCTGGCGCGTGGTGTTAAACACTCCGGACGCGGCCCCGGCCATCGTTGGAGTGACGTTGCGCATCGCGACCGTAGTCATGGGCGGGAATATGCAGCCGATCCCGATGCCCGCGATGACTTGCGGCAAGAGGAAGTCATACCAGGCGGACGTCGGCTGGGCGATCAGCGCGAGGGTGCCCATACCGCCGCCGAACAGGATCAATCCGATCATGAGGATGTACTTGCCGCCGATCCGATCGGTCAGCCGCCCTGCCACCGGTGCGACGAACATCGAAACGATCGACCCTGGCGCCATGGTCAGCCCGGCCTTGAGGGCGGAGAAGCCGAGCACCGACTGCAGGTAAATGGAGAACGGCAGGAAAACGCCGAGCATGCCGAGCGCCAAGAACCAGACGACCAGGTTCATCAGGGCATAGTTCCGGTCCTTGAACAGGGCGAAAGGCACCAGCGGCTCGCCCGCCTGGCGCCGGTATTGCAGCCACACGAACATGGCCATGATCACAATGCCGACCGAGGCCAGCAGCGGAATCGAAATGAACCCCTTGATCGTGCCCCAGTTGTACTTCTGGCCCTCGACAAGCGCGTAGCAGATGGCGAGCAGCCCCAGGGTGGCGAGCACGACGCCGCCGACATCGAAGCTGTGCTTACGACCGGTCCGCAGGTCAGGAATCAGGAGCGGGGTGAGCACCAGCACCAGAACGCCGACCGGCACATTGATGTAGAAGATGTATCGCCAGTCGAACGCCGTCACGAGCAGACCACCGAGAGTCGGGCCAGCGATCGTGGCCACGCCAGCGACCGCGCCCCAGACGCCGAACGCTGCGCCGCGCCGATCGGGCGGGAACACCATCGTCAAGATGGCGAGCGTCTGCGGCATCAGCAGCGCGGCCCCGAGGCCCTGCACTGCGCGGAAAGCGATCAGCCAACCTGGCGACGGCGCCAGGCCGCATGCGGCCGACGAGAGGGTGAAGACCGCGATCCCGGCCATGAACACTCTGCGCTGGCCGAGCAGATCGCCAAGTCGGCCGGCCGTAATGAGCAGGACGGCTAGTACTAGCGCGTATGAATTGATCACCCAGAGGATGTCGTCGATGGAGGCGTGCAACTTCGAGATCATGTTGGGTATGGCGATGTTGACGATCGTCAGATCCAGCAGGGTCATGAAGAACCCGAGCGAGACGACGATCAGGATGACCCACGGGTTCGCGCGGCTGGCGCCACTGATCGCCGGCGGTGCCTCTGCTGCCACTGCTCTCCTCCGTAGCCGGTACGTGCGCACCCACGCTACGGCACAGGTCAGACATTGCGCGGCGCAGGCCGAAAGGCCGAACCCCGTTCGGTATGCCAGCACCGCGCCAAGTATGCTCCGCGCATGAAAATCAACGGAACCGCAGCGATCGTGTCCGGGGGAGCCAGTGGGCTTGGCGAGGCGACCGTGCGAGAGCTTGCCGCGGCGGGCAGCAAAGTCGTGGTCGCGGATCTGAATGAGGAGCGCGGCAAGGCGCTGGCCGACGAAGTCGGCGGCTTGTTTGCGCGGACAGACGTGAGCGATCACGACTCCGTGCGGGCGGCTGTGGAGCTAGCTGCCTCGGCAGGCGCCCCGCTGCGATTCGTGGTGAACTGCGCAGGCATTGGGTGGGCGCAGCGCACTGTCGGCCGCGACGGCGAGCCACATGATAGGGGCGCGTTCGGCAAGGTCATCGACGTGAACCTGATCGGCACCTTCAACCTGATGAGCATCGGCGCCGCGGCCGTGGCGAAGACTGAGCCCGCCGATACCGATGGCGCCCGCGGCGTGGTGATTAATACCGCGTCCATTGCAGGCCTGGAGGGCCAGACCGGCCAGCTTGCCTACTCCGCCTCCAAGGGCGGCATCATCGGCATGACCGTCCCGGCCGCCAGGGACCTCGCGGCCATCGGGGTACGGGTCAATACGATCTGCCCGGGCATCATCGACACGCCGATCTATGGCAGCGGCCCAGCGAGCGAGGAGTTTAAGGCCAAGCTCGCGGCTCCGGTGGTCTTCCCCAAGCGCATGGGTACAGCCGCAGAGTTCGCGCACCTCGTGCGCTCCCTCATCGAAAACGACTACATGAACGCCGAGGTCATCAGGTTCGACGGCGGCATCAGGTTCCAGCCCAAATAGCCCAGAAGGCCGTCTGACCTGCGCTCATGCCTCGTCCACGGCCTGCCTTTTCCGTGTTCGGGCTTGCTCAACGAGCTGCCCGGCATCCTTCGCTGCTCGCTCCACGGCCTCGACAGCCTGATGAAGAACGACCGGCAGATGAGCAGGGCTGCCCGCAGAACTGAGTAGCCGCTACTCAAGCACTGCCCGCGGCGGGTGGCCTTCAATGAGCTAAGGCTAAGCACCCCTGGGCTCGCTGATTGGCAGGCGCGCAGCCCAGGTCAGGGCCTGATGGCAGCAGCGCAGCAGCCGGCCGCGACAAGGAACGATCAGGAGAAGTAACCATGGGATCGATTCGATCTATCGGGCCGCGTGTCCTCGTGGCATCAACCATGGCGGTGGCGCTGGCCATGGGCACCGCGGCGGCGGAGGTCGCGGCTGCGGGGCCAGCGTTGGCCAAGACCAAGCCGGTGCTGGCTTTCACGCCATCGCCAGGCGACTTTGGGTTAGTCCCTACCGGGCAGACCGCAACACAGACGTTGACGCTGGCGAACACCGGCGGGTCACATGCCCCCGCGCTCGCAGTCATGCTGTCGGGCCCGGCCGCATTCACGGTCACCACCGACACCTGCACCGGGACCGACCTGGGCCCGGGTAAGTCCTGCACGGTCACGGTGCAGTTCGCCCCAGCCAGCACCGGGACGCTCTCCGCCACGCTATCGGCGGTCAGCAAGAAAGCGGCCGTCACTGCCATCGACCCACTGATCGGCACCGGTGCGCCCGGCGCCCACCTGTACTGGACCAATTTCGGCGCCTTCCCCAACACCGGCACGATCGGTGAGGCCAATGTGGATGGCACCGGCGTGACCACCATCGTTTCCGGCCAAAACGGCCCGCTCGGGGTGGCAGTGGGTGCCAGCTACATCTACTGGGCCGACCGCAACAACGGCACTGTCATGCAGGCCAACCTGGACGGCACCGGCGTGACCACCCTCGTGTCCGGCCAGAGTTTCCCGGACGCGGTGGCGGTGAGTGCCAGTCACATCTACTGGACTACCCTGACCGGCTCCGCCAGCGGCTCCATCATGCAGGCCAACCTGGACGGCACCGGCGTGACCACCCTCGTCGCCGGCCTGACCGGCCTGGGCGGGGTGGCGGTGGATGGTAGTCACATCTACTGGATCGACGCGATCGACGGCACGATCATGCGGGCCAACCTGGACGGCACCGGCGTGACGACCCTCGTCTCCAGCCAGAACGCCCCGCAATGGGTGGCAGTGGACAGCAGCAGCATCTACTGGTCCGACGCCGGCACCACCGGCGGGACGATCATGCGGGCCAACCTGGACGGCACCGGCGTGACGACGCTCGTCGCCGGCCAGAACGCGCCGGAAGGGGTGGCGGTGGATAGCAACCGCGTCTTCTGGGTCGACGGCGATATCTTTGCTGCCAACCTGGACGGCACCAACCCGCACAGCCTCATCTCCGGCCTGGGCTTTGGCTTTAACGACGTGGCGGTCGGCCCGCAGTAACCCATCTCAGGCTGCATCGGCCCGCGCGATAACCCGCGCGGGCCGTCTGCGCATCCACAAGCCTGTCTCGCAGCTACTGCATCGCGTTGTTCACTCAGATCGCAGTCCCGCTGACTTTGACGATCACCGTGTGCCTGCCAGTCAGATCCCTCCAATGGAGCTTGTACTGAGTGGTGAATGTCCCCTTCTCGGTGGGCGTAAAGGTCACCGGGAGTAGCAGGTCGGAGTCCGGGTTGAAGGGCAGCCCGAGCGCCGGCTTGAGCGGTTCCCCGAACGGCCCGCTCAGGTTCGCGACGCCGTTCAACGTGCTGGCGGTGTTGCCGGTGTTCGAGACGTGGATGTAGGCCGTGGCCTTCTCGCCCACGCGGATCTTCCCGAAGTTCACCTTCGTGGTAGTAGGCGTCAGCTGGCTCACGGCCGCAGTTGCAACGCCCGAGAGGGAGACCACCGCTTTCTGGCCGCTGGTCCCGGTGATGATGAATGACCCGGTCGCCGGGCCGGGTGACGTCGGCGAGTAGGTCACCTGCACGGCGATCGACGCGCCCGGGTGGAGCTTGGTGCCGACAGCGGGCAGGTTGCTGGCGCTGAACGGAGCCGACGGCGGCGAGACCGAGGTAATGGTCTGGGTCACGGTGCCGAGGTTGGAGATGATGACGATCTCCGGCTTCTGGATTCCGATTGGGACCAGGGTGACCTTCTGGTCGGGCGCTAGCGGGAACGACTGAGCGCTCGGCTGGGCGTAGATCCCCTGCTGGGTGCCCTCCGCATTGAGAGCCAGATCCACCGTCGGGGCCGCGCTCGAGTTCGTGCTCAGCGATAGCGTTCCGCTGCTCCCGCCCGCAGCCGTGGGCGTGAACTTCGCCTGGACATTCAGCTTGTCGCCCTTGTGCAGGGTGACCGGGAATGTCACCGGGACCCGGGTGCTGCTGCCCTTCCGCGTCTCGGTCACCTGGCCGACAGTGAACTCGGGCGTCGGGGCCGTTCCATTGGTGGCGACAGTACTGGCGGTCGCCCCGGTGATGATGACCCTCTTCCTCGCGGTGACGGTAACTGCCTTGCTGCTGGTCGAGCCGACCGCGGTCGGCGGGAGTGTAGTCGCCGTACCGGCCGCCGGCGCGGCAGCTCCGGGTGCGGCGAAGGCGAGCAGGTGCCCATCCCTGGTGCCGACGTAAACCCAGCCCTGGCTAGTGGCTGGGATGGAAAACTTCGCCGCCGTGAATGTATTGGAGTGCCAGATGTTGGTCAGCGTGCACATGTTGGTCGACGTGCACGGGCTTGGCGTGGTGCCGTCGGACGCGACGTTTCCAAGTTGATACGCCTCGAGTACCGAGTTCAAGCCAAGCGGGTCCGGGCTGGTCTTCAGGTCCGGGGTGTCGACCGCCCAGATGACCGCCGACGTGGGATCGTCGCCGTTCGAGGTCACCACCGGCGAGCCGGAGGTGAAGCCATAGGTCAGCGAGCTGTTGGCCACGTTGGTCAGCGACGGGTTGTTCGCCGCCGTGACTGCGAATTGGAACACCCGCAGGACGTCGTTCGCCCCCACGGAGAACAGGAAGTCGTTGTCGGTTGCATTGGTGCCGGCGTTCGCGAGGGTCGCGTTAGTGTCGCCGAAGATCGCCGGATGACCCCATTCGCCACCGTAGGCACTGCTCACGAACAGGTCGGCATCGGTGCTGCCCGGGCCCTGCTCGCGCCCGCCGAGGCTATTGCGGTTCAACAGCCAGACCCGGCCGTCCTTGCCGATCTGAGCCAGCGCATTGTCGCCGGCCACCGTGAAGTTGCCCACGTCAACCGGGCCGCCAGACCCGTAGTCGGTGTCGGCCGCGTCCAGCGACGGCGCGTTCGCGGGGCTGAAGAAGTCCCGGGGCGAGAGCGTATTGGTGCCGCTGTCGTAGGTGAGCCGGATCACTGATTCGGCCAGTTGGCCGCCGGGTGACGTACCCGGACCCACAGGTGGTGACACGCCGTTCCCGGACGTGAGGAAGATCCCAGCGGATGGGTTGCTGGGATCGGTCATAATGCCGCCGCCGGCCTGCCAGATACCCGCCTGGTTGTTGGTGACGCCCGACTCATCACTCCACAACGTCGTCTGGTGGGTCGCGATATTCACCCCCGTCACGTAGCCGGTGTACGGCTTGATGTCGCAGTGCGAGGCGAACGCCCCGTATACCGCCCCGCCGTAGATCAGCACACCCGGTCGCTCCATGTTGAACTTGGCGCTGAACGTGATGTGCGAGTCGTTGCTCGGGTGACCGCTGATCGGGGTCTCACTGACCACCGTCCCGTTCGCGGGATCCATCTCGACCAGGTAGTACGCCGGCGCGTTGTTGGTCATGATGTTCGCGAACATGAAAATGTGACCGGTCGTCGAGTCGTACGCCGGGGTGCCGGTTACGCCGATGTTCGGTACGAGGTCGGTGCATTCTTTGTACGTCGGATCGCTCGAGATCGGGTAGGGGCTGCCGAGCCGCCTATCCCAGAGGATGGCCCCCGTTCCGGCGTTGAGCCCGACGACGTGGTCGCTCTCGGTGGCCACGATCACTGTGGAACCGAGCACCAGCGGCTGTGCGAACACCGCGCCGTCCACTGTGGCACTCCACCGCCCCGCGGGGTCGAACGTCTGGACTGTCGCCGGGCTCATGTTCGGCTCGGCGTTATCCCAACCAGTGCGCATCACGTTCTGCGATGCGGTGACGTCATCGGCGATCGCGACACCCGTTGTGCCAAGTACAACCCCGTCGGCGACGGGCAGCATGCCCGCCACAAGTGCTAGCCCGGTCGCCGCCATTCCGAGCCGTCGCGCGGAACGACTTCGAAAACTCAGACTTCCCCAAATACGCACTAAAGGTCTCCCGAGATCAGCGAGGTAGTAGCCCGTCAGCGGCCCGTGCTCGTCCAAGGTTGGCGCTAACCCGGGTTACTCGATGCCCCTGACACGTTGATTGCCTTCTGTTGACGCACCGCGGTCCGGTTTGGATGACGGCGTTATGCACTGTGTCCTGAAATTCGGCGATGGCGACTGACCCGACAGCGGACGAAACGTGCATGACCAAAGCATGGTGGCCGGCGAACTAGCTGGTCGTGATCCGCCCGATCGCCCCGGTTGTGAGGGTGAACCACAGAGCGCCGTCGGGCCCGGCCGTGATCCCGACCGGCAGGCCGCTGCCGCCGTCGGGGTAGGTCGTGACCTGGCCGGCGGTGGTGATCCGGCCGATCGTGCTGTTGCCGTAATTGGTGAACCACAGTGCCCCGTCAGGACCGGCTGTGATGCCCTGGGGATTGCTATTGCCGGCGACGGTGTATTTGGTGACCTGGCCGGCGGTGGTGATCTTGCCGATCGAGTTGCTGTTGAAATTGGTGAACCATAGCGCGCCGTCCGGCCCGGTGGCGATCGCGTGCGGCCCGCTGATGCCGGTGCCGGTGTAGTTGGTGACCTGGCCCGTGGTGGTGATCCGCCCGATCGAGTTGTTGCCCTTATTGGTGAACCACAGCGCCCCGTCCGGCCCCGCCACGATTCCCCAGGGGGTGCTGATGCTGGGGTCGGTGTAGTTGGTGACCTGGCCGGTGGTGGTGATCTGGCCGATCGAGTTGTTGCCGCTATTGGTGAACCACAGGGCCCCGTCCGGCCCGGCAGTGATCGCATGTGGCGCGCTGATGATGCCGGTGGCGGTGTATTTGGTGACCTGGCCAGTAGTGGTGATCTTGCCGATCGAGTTGCCGGTGGAGTTGGCGAACCACAGCGCCCCGTCGGGCCCGGCCGCGATCCCGGACGGCCCGCTGCCGGCGCCGGCGTAGCCGGTGAACACGCCCGCGGTGGTGATCCGGCCGATCGTGTTATTCCCGCTATTGGCGAACCACAGTGCCCCGTCGGGCCCGGCCGCGATCCCAGACGGCCCGCTGCTGCCCGGGTAGGTGGTGACCTGGCCCGAGGTCGTGATCCGGCTGATCGAGTTGTTGCCGTAATTGGTGAACCAGAGCGCCCCGTCAGGCCCGGCCACGATGCCCTCCGGATATTTGATGCCGGTAAAGGTGTATCTGGTGACCTGGCCCGCGGTAGTGATCCGGCCGATCGAGTGGCTGGAATAGCTGAACCACAGCGCCCCGTCAGGACCGGCCGCGATGCCCTCCGGGTTGCTGCCCGTGCCGGTGTGGTCACTGACCTTGCCGCTGGTGGTGATCCGGCCGATCGAGTTGTTGCCCAAATTGGTGAACCACAGCGCCCCGTCAGGCCCGGCCGTGATGACCTCCGGGATATTGATACCGGTGCCGGTGTAGTTGGTGACCTGGCCCGTGGTGCTGATCCTGCCGATCGAGTTGTTGCCGGTATTGGTGAACCACAGCGCCCCGTCAGGCCCCGCGGTAATCCCAGCCGGCTCGCTGATGCCTGTGCCGGTATAGGTAGTGATCTGACCCGTGGTGGTGATCTGGCCGATGGAGTCGCCGGTCAGGTTGGTGAACCACAGCGCCCCGTCAGGCCCAGCCGTGATCCCACCCGGCAGGCCGGTGCCGGTGTAGGTGGTGACCTGGCCCGTGGTGGTGATCCGGCCGATCGACGCGCCGCCGAAGTTAGTGAACCACAGCGCCCCGTCAGGTCCGGCCGTGATCGCATCCGGCTCGCTGATGCCGGTGCCGGTGTAGGTGGTGACCTGGCCCGTGGTGGTGATCCGGCCGATCGAGTTGTTGCTGCTGTTGGTGAACCACAGCGCCCCGTCAGGCCCGGCCGTGATCTCCGTCGGCCCGCTGCAGGGAGCCGGGTAGGTCGTGACGGTCCCGGCGCCCGAAGCGGTCGCCGCTCGTATCACCGGGCGACCAGAGAAGGTGCGGGAGGATGCCGCCGAGACGGTGTGGCCGCGGCCGACAGCGTCAACGCTGCGGGGGGTGACCGCGGTCAACGTCCGCGACCAGCTGAGCGCGGGGGCCGCGCTGGCGGGGACCGCGCCCAACGCTAGGCCAACCAGCACGATCGCGGCGCCGCCCATCGCCGCGGCCCCGCGAAGCAGATCGCGCATCACTACTCCCGCAGTCACTGAACTGACACCGCCAACCGGACCGGAGACCGTTAGCCGGGCAGCAGCGCGAAGCCTCGGACGCAGCTATGCACGGCAACCTAGAACGACCCGCCCCTATCGGCCGCTGATCCTGGCACGGACATCGGTCAAACGTCAACAACTGGCGTCCGGGCCACCAAAAAAGTCTTGTGCCGGTCCGCTCATTGGCGCGCAACTGTCACTCGGCGCGAGGTCGATATCTGGTTAGCCCCCGCCGCCAGGTTCGTCAAAGTAGCCCTTGAGCCATTCAGCTGACACTGCGAGCGCCAGGACGAGCTCGTCTGTGAGCGGCCAGTCAGGGTTGACGATGATATCCATTGGGATGGGCCTGAATGGTCGCAAACTGGCATGGCGGTAACGGGCCACATTGACGCCGGATTCATCGACCGCCGTCATGATCGCGTTCGCGGGCCTCCGGCCGCGGACCAGGAATCGCAGCGATTGCTGGTCGGCGAGGGTGATGCGAGCCGACGCCCGGCCGCAGTAGTTCTCCCCGGTGACGTAAAGGACCGGGTTCCCGGCCTGGTCGGCGAACGCCAGCAGGGGATTCCGCTTTAGCCGGTATCCGCGCGTCACTGCGGCGTCTAAGAAGTGGCCAGTTTCGTCTCGCAAGGAGCGCGCTTCGAGTTGTGTATACGCCGGGTCCGCAGGACCGGCGTTGCGGCGGCGGTACCGCTGCCCGCCGACGACAACGTCAAAGGGGAAGAAGCGATCGAGGGGATTACCTGGCCCGCTGCTCTGCATGCGCCATGTTGCTAACGGCTGCTGTTGCCCGGCGGTTGTCAGCTCATTGCGGGTGAAGCCAAGCCGGCAGCGGAATTGCGCGCCGGGTAGCTCGCCGAACCGCCTTTGCGCGGCTGCGAGTTCCGCTGAGTTCCTCGCCCAGTTATGGTCGAGCAGTGGCCCGGGCGTAACCGCAGTCCCGGTTGCCTCGTAGTGCCAGGGCGCGACCGGCCGTTGCGGGCTGCTCGCCACGGCAAGCTGGGCGACCATGCCCAGGTCATGCCACGGGTCGGCGCTCGTCCGGCCCGGGTCAGGTTCGCCGCCCTGTCGGCGCAGGTGGCCCAGGAACCAGTCCACCGCGTCCTTGTCATATCCGGGACCTCGACCTCCAGGTCCGAACGCCGCGCCGTTGATCAGCGGAGCGGCTGACCGGCCGGCGTCTAGCTCTGCCGCGATCTCGAGCAGCAGCTGATCGACGTGCAACGCGTCGTAACCGCCGAGCCGCCTGATCCAGGTCGCCCGGATCTCGTCACCGCTGAACGCCACCGCCGCATTATCGATGACACGTTGGGATGGCGGTCCCCTGCCTCAGGCGATTTAGCCGAAAGGACAGATACTTTCCCGGCGGTCAGTTAGGTTGGTGGTCCGGCCAACCGCTTTGCCGCAATTTTGCAGCAGCGATGCCGACGTATGGCCTTTTGAGATGCCGCGCTGATCGGCGGTTGGGTGGGGAGGGTCTGGGTGGGTCGCTGTTCTGCGCTCTCGAACAGGTGCGCGCGCTTGGCGCTGGCGGTCGCGCTGCTGGCGAGCTTGGCGGTCGTACTAGGCCCAAACGGGGTGGCGTACGCGGATGCGGGGGACTGGCCCGGCTTTATGTTCGGCCCCGACCATACGTCCTACAACGCGGCTGCGACGTCCATCACAGGCTCGAACTTTGCGAATCTCCAGCCGGTGTGGCGTTGGACCGTTCCACCGTCGCCGAACAAGGGAAGCACAGCGCTGTTCGGCACTCCTGTCAGTGTCGGCGGCGTGTTCTATGTCGGCGCGAACGACGGCGAGTTCTACGCCGTCGACGAAAGCACTCGGCAGATCCTGTGGACGCGATCGTTCGGTGTCATTAAGCCGCTGGAGTGCGGTTCAGCAACGCTGGGGATCCACTCCACGGCAGCCGTCGCTACCGACCCCAGCACCGGCAAGCTGGCTGTTTACGTCAATGCCCCGGACGGGTACTTGCACGCCCTCGACGCGGCCACCGGCACGGACCTGTGGGCGGGAGTGGTCGGCATCCCCTCGACTACAGTGAACAACTATTACGCTTGGGGCTCTCCGGTTGTTGCCAACGGGAAGGTCTATGTTGGCATCGCCTCACAGTGCGACAATCCGCTGGTGCCTGCCGGCGTATGGGGCTTCGACGCGGGCACTGGAGCGATTCTCGGCGAGTGGCACTCCCTGCCCAACAACGCGATTGGCGCGAGCGTCTGGAGCACGCCTGCCGTGCTGCCGGATGGTTCTGTCATCGCCACAACCGGCAACGGTACCGGCAACAGCCCGGCGCCGCTGTACACAGACTCCATCGTGCGGCTCGACGGCACCAACATGACCTTGCTGGACTCGTGGCAAATACCAGCGGCCCAGCAGGCTAACGATGGCGATTTCGGTGCGTCGCCCACGGTATTCACTGCGAACTTGGCTGGGGTGGGTCCCACCGAGATGGTCGGGGCGTGCAACAAGAACGGCTACTTCTACGCTCTCCGAGTCGACGCCCCGAACAGCATGAACAGCAATGGCCCGGTGTGGCAGCGACAGATTAACAAGATCGGTACCAGTGCAGACGGGCTGTGCGTCTCCGGCGCAATCTGGGACGGCACCAGGCTGATCCAGGGCGCGGGGGATAACACCACCATCAACAACGTCACGTATCAGGGTGGCCTCTTTGCCCTGGACCCCGCCACGGGCGCCCCGCTGTGGGAAACGGGCCTGCCTGGCCAGATTGTCGGCAGTCCTACCGAGGATGGCAGCGGTGTGGTCGCCGCCCAGGTATGGGCGAGTTCGACCAACAACTACGGCATCTACCTGGTCGATGCCGCCACCGGGACGATCCTGCGGTACATCCCGCTTGGCGAGACCCGGATCTTTGGCCAGCCCGTGTTCGCAGGCAACTACCTGCTAGTCGACGGAGTGAACCCCTTCGTCGGAGTGACCGCCTATCAGATCACCACACCGGGCTCATCGATCACCGCCGTGACCCCTAACAAGCTCGCCCAGGGCGCCGCGAAAACGATCACCCTGACCGGCACAGGGTTCTCCGGCACGCCGACGGTCTTCGTCTCCAGCACGGGGGTGCAGGTCAACTCGGTCCAGGTCACCTCGCCAACCACGCTGTCGGTGAGCATCAGCGCCGCAAGCAACGCCGATCTAGGCAAACGGGACATCGTCGTGATCGAGCCAGGCCCGGTCGCCGACACCTGTTCCAGTTGTCTCGTGATTGACCAGCCACCGACGTTGTCCTCAGTAACCCCGAACTCCATCCCGTCGGGAGAGACCGCGACGGTTTCGCTGACGGGCACCTATTTTCGACTAGGCCCCGCCGTGACAAGCACTGCTGGCATCAGCTTCAGCCCGCCAAAGTTTGTCAGTTCCACCCAGCTGACCACCCTGGCCACGGTGCCGCCCTCGGTCACGCCCGGTTCTTATGATGTGACGGTTACTAATCAAGACGGCGGCACGGTCACGTGCACGGGCTGCCTGACGGTGACCGCCACGCCGACACCAACGGTTACCGTAGTGTCGCCGAACGCGGTAGGACAGCAGTCGAAGGTCACCCTTCAGTTGACTGGCACCGACTTCACCACGAACTCCGTCGTGGCCTTCTCCGCCCCTGGCGTCACCGTCAAGAGCCAGCACTACACCAGCCCCACCTCCTTGTCGGTGACCATTGCGGTCCTCTGGGGGGCAACACTCGGTGCCAGCGACGTGACGGTGACGACGCCTGGCGGCTCGGCTACCTGTACCGGATGCCTGACTATCGATCCGCATCCGGCGGTGTGGAAGCTCAGCCCAAATAGCGTCGCACCCGGGTCCACTACCCAGATCACCGTCACTGGCGCGAACTTCGTCCCTGGCCTGACGGTAGTTACGACTATCCCGGGCGCCACGGTCTCAACGCCGACCAACGTCACGGCCGCGTCCTTCTCGGTGACAGTGACGGTTCCACCAGGCACCGCTGCCGGAAATTACCAGCTCAGGCCCATCAACCCGGACGGAGGCACCGCCTTGCCTACCCTCTCCGTGACCTGAACCAGGTGCACGCTCGAACGTCCCCACGCACGATCGTCGCTGTTGTGACTGCGGCAGTTGCCCTGGCGAGCGCCGGAACAGCAGGCCCCTGGGTTTGGGACAAGATCAACGTCGCGCTGTCACCGCAGCCTGGTGTCATGCCTTCCGGCGTCCCGGTGGGTCAAGTCGGCAGCCTGCGCACCAACCTGACCGGCCACGAGATCGCTGCCGCCTGGAGTCCGCTGAGCTATAACACGTGCAACGGCAAAGGCACCATCACATCGTCCAACGGGCAACTGCACCTGTCCACCGATGGCACGGCCAACGATGGCGCTGCGGTCATCAGCCCTCGCACGTATACGCATGGCATCTTCGAGGCAAAGATCAACTTTGCTTCGGCTGCTGATGCCAAGATCGCGGACTGGCCTGCGTTCTGGCTTACCTCGGCACGGTCAGGAAGCCTAGCCTGGCCCTACGGTGGTGAACTCGACGCAGCCGAAGGTCTAGGCGGCAACCTGAGCGTTACCTACCACTACAACGCCAACGGGCCAGATCCTTCATCGGCACGCGTGCCAACGAATACCGCCACCTACCACGTGACGGCCACGCCCGGCTGGCATGTGGTAGGTGTCGTCTGGACGGCGCACAGGTTCGATGTCTACTACCAGGGCAAGCTGATCAAGACGATCTCCGGCTCGTTCGTTCAGAACTCGCCGATGAACGTGATCTTCGATATGACCTCGGGCCAGCCGGGACATCAGCCGGGCCGGCCGGCCTCGATGGACGTGGCCTACATACGGA
>Ga0126378_10001560_pt1 | contig 16988 bp, 17 predicted proteins | sample PanSoiMetPlot_23_FD_92587 | JGI IMG/M metagenome (GOLD analysis project Ga0126378, IMG submission 92587) | Tropical forest soil microbial communities from Panama - MetaG Plot_23 | ecosystem: Environmental > Terrestrial > Soil > Tropical forest > Bulk soil | place: Panama | collected 2016-02-17
CCTTCCCTTCGTCGGCGGGAAGGTTGGTCGTATATGGCAGCGTTGCCGTTGCGCTGATCGTCCTGCGGCGTCGCGAGCACGAGCCTGCGTCTTTCACGCTACCCGGAGGAATGGGAATTGCCCAGCTGGCGCTCGCGATTTGCGCCTTCCTGCTCAGCCAAATGGGACGGGGTGAGCTTCTGGTGATGCTGATCACGCTTACGGTCGCTGTTTTGAATTGGGTGTGGGCGAGAAGCAAGGCTTGATCCATTATGGCATTCATCTTAAGACCAGTGCATGGGGAGGAGATTGTAATCAACGCTTGGAATTGGCGTCCAATACTGGCGCTGCTACGCGATGCCAAGCTGATAAGCGATGATCTTTACGAGCGAATGGGGCTGTGGGGAATGGCGAAGGAAGATGCGGAGATAGCCGAGAGAATTGCCGACTATCTCGATCAAAGACTCGAGACCATGAAAGCCGGTGAACGGGTTCGAGCTGATTTGACTGTCACTGATGAGCCCAAGAAACGGCTAGTCATTACACAGAACACGCAGGCAGATGAGTTTGACTCCGTTGAGGCCTATTCCGCGACGTATGAATGGTTAGTTCAATTCAGAGATTTCAGCAGAACGTCTGGTGGATTTCGGGTCTTGTAGAGGCGGCAATTGAGTCCTACGCATCGCGGAGATTCTTCGTCCGTTTCGGCGGACTCAGAATGACAGGATCCGCAAATGGGAATCAGATAGCTTGCCACGCCAAGCACGGGTGACGATTTTCAGTGTTCCCGTTATGGTTCTATAGAGTAGATTCCCGTCGGCTTTCATTGTTCTCAATTCTGTAGCGTGCAGGTGGGCAGCCGAAACTCCGTTTGAAGGCGCGGTTGAAGGATTGTTCGGAGTCGTATCCCACCTTGGTGGCAATCTGGGCCACGCTGTGACTAGTTGATCTGAGCATCTGTGCTCCTAGCTGTAGGCGCCAGCGTGTAAGGTAAGCACCTGGCGGTATTCCAAGGTACTGGCGAAAGCGGTCTGCCAGTACGGACCGAGAGAGACCTGCTTTACGCGCAAGGTCCGCGATCGTCCATCGCACCGCCGGCTGGCGGTGTATCTGCGCGAGCGCCTTGCCGACTTCAGTATCACGAGCGCCAGCTAGCCATCCAGTCTGTTTCTCCGGAAGAAGACCCATGTACCTTCTTAAGGTTTCCATGAATAACGCTTCGCATAGCCTCGCCAAGACAGCTTCGGCGCCTGCATCTCGCGATTTTGTGTTGCCCATGGAGTATCGGATCGAGTTTTCAAGCCACTGTCCCGACTGCTCCTGCCGGATATTAATCTTGAACATCGGCGGCAACCCCGCCAGGAACACTTGACTGAGACTCGGCTCGCAAACCATGAAGCCACAGACAAAGCGGGTGACCTCTCCTCCACCTCCGAATCGAGAGAGTGTGAGTCCCTGGGAGAAGATTCGCTGCAGCTCAGCTTCCGCATCCACGGAGTGAGCGCAGGGGCCACTTTCGATGAAATGCGAATCGCCATGGGGAAAAACTACAACGTCTCCGGGAATAACTTCGAGACGCTCGCGTCCTAACCTCGCATAGGCTTTGCCTTCAATCAGCAAGTGATAAACGATGACGTGTCCGGAAGACCGATTGATGTAGGGCGCCAATTTGCACGAGTCGGGCGACGAGAAACTCCACGGAGCTGAGAACTCCGCGTTGTGAAAGAACGCGCTGTCCAGTTTTACGACCTTCAGCACTTCTGAAAGTGCATCCATATGCAACCAACGGCGGCCCCGTGCGGGACCGACCTCGTCAGGATTGAAATCCAAGTGAAATCTGATTTATTCGACGCCGGGTTAAGGAAACAGGACTCACAATCAAATTCAAAGCCCCAGCTGCTGAATCAAAAGATCGCAAGGGAAGCTGAAATCCTGATGAAACCCCTTGCTGAGGAGAGAATATGAGCGAAGCTGATCGTATCAAATACCTGCGCGTTGTACTGATGGCGGTGGGCGTGACCTTTATCGTCGGAATTTACAGCCTGGTCATCGTCTGGCCATCGGGGTGGTCGTGGCATTTGGGGCACTCGTACAATGTGCCACATTACCTGCAGATGATCCTTGGCGTCTATGCGACGTTGGGCGTTTTTCTGCTGATGGCGAGCCGAAACCCGCTTGAGCACTTGAGTCTTATCTGGTTCACCGTTTGGTCCAGCGTCGTGCACGCTGGAGTCATGGCGGCCCAAGCATTGGCGAACCCAGAGCACGTGGCACACCTTTGGGGCGACGTTCCGGCGCTGTTGGTTATAGCAGCCGTGCTTGCGTTCTTCACCCCGCGAGGTGCGGCAGTAACCATGACGCACCTCGCAACGAAGGCGCGTGGTGCTGCCTAGGACGGCTTCCGCTGCAATTACAAACGGTTAGTACGAACATCTGGCGGCCCTTTCCCATCACTGCCCGCGTTCCGGCATGCCGCGTGTGCGCGAATGGTCATTACACCAAGGAATCGGGACAGAAAAAATTGGGCACAGGCGGGCATAACTTGTTTCAATCCCCAATCCAGGAGAATGCCCCGTCTGTGCAGCCGTCTCTACACGCGGTGTCCCAGCCGTTACCGCGGCGGTAACTGACCATCCTGGCGCTCGCGCAGGAATGGTCGCTGGTCTATCGGCCAAGTCACGATCCCGATGCGGCAACGCGGCTCGCTGAGGCTTCGTTCTGGACATAGCTCTTACCAGGGCACAGCTTCAGTCCGTAGCGGCCGTGCCTGAGCACCGAATATAGTTCGGCGGTACCACGAGCCAAGATTCGAAGTCAACGAAAATTGTCATTTTGGAACTCACGCGTCTGTAGGAGAATGCTTGTTCCAATCACCGACATTTTGGTGCGGGCAACGGATGCGAAATTCAGATGTCACTGCATATTCGCTGTTATTCACTGTTCTTTGCGGCGAGTAAGAATCGCAAATCTCGATAATCCATGACGCGGCAAGCGGTTGCGCGGAATTGTCCGTTGCTCGCTGCCCTTTGGAGAAAGAATTCGCTGTTAAATTCGCTGATAAATTCGCTGTTCCGCGAACACCAGCGAATTAAGCCAGATTTAAGCTGAATCCGTTGCTCTCAAGTGGATGGCCCATTTGCTTCCAGTCGCGTGTCGTACATTGGCAAAACTGCCAGTGGCTGCTCCGAACCCTGTCTGAAATAGTGTGGTACTGAGTCTTTCCCAGACAGGAGCATCCAACTTGAAGAGAAACACAGCTCTCAGTTTCAGCCTCGGCACATTTCTGTTTGCCACAGCCGCGCTGCTCAGCGCACAACAGCCTGCGGCGTCGCCTGCAAGTGCGACGACGAATATGACCCCGGAGCAGGTCAACGATGCCAACATCCAGTTGATGCGCCAAGACATCCGGTCTGAACGGAAAAAGATCGTCGCGGCTAACATGCCGCTGACGGAAACGGAAGCCACCAAATTCTGGCCCGTTTACGACCGGTATATCGCTGAGACCATCAAAGTGAACGACGTTCGCTTTGCGCTCCTCAAGGAGTATGCACAGAACTATGAGTCAACAACTGCTGCCCAAGCCGACAGTTTCATCAAGCGCTGGTTGGCTCTCGACCAGAACACCAATGACCTGCGGCTGAAGTTCATACCGGAGTTCGAGAAGGTGATCTCAAACCAGAAGACAGCAATGTTCTTTCAGATCGATCGCCGCGTGGCCATGATGATTGAGCTCCAGCTCGCTTCCCAAGTTCCGCTTGTGAAGCCGTAGGCGGAGCTCCCGCGTGGCAGCATGTCAGATATCGCGCACGCAATTTCCCAGATTGGGTTTAAGTCCGCCGCTGACGGCCTGCATGATTGTGATCTCTGCCCGATCCTCCAGCGTGGTGGCGACTCCGTCGAGATGACGTAGCTCTTCGTTACCCAGGAATACATTTACGTGCTCGCGAATCTCGCCTTGCTCGGTGAGGAGCCGGGCTCGAATTCCCGGATGAAGTGAAAACAGAAGTTCCAGCGCTTCCCGCACATCCGCTGGCGATGCGTCGATCTCAATGTGCCGATTCCCATCGGTATAAACGAGGAGTGGGCCGGGTATATGAAAGATGACCGCCATGTACTATTTCTTGGCCCTCTTTTTCCGCCGCTTAGAGAATGTTCTTGCTGGGCTTCGCGACGGCTTCGGGCGATTTGTACCGGCAAATCCGCCCAGTTCATTCACGGCGGTAGCCCGCAGGCAGACAATCTGCGGCAAGCCGTCTCTCACTAGTTCCCAGGACTTACCTTCGTCTCTCGAGTGATACAGCTTGCCGCTTCGCGTACCAAAGTAGATTCCAGCAGGATCGAGTGAGTCGGTCGTGAGCGAATCGCGAAGGATGGTCTCATAGGCGCCGGTTTGTGGGAGCCCGCGCGTCAGAGGCTCCCAGGTGGCGCCAGAGTTGCGTGTGCGATATACCCGCAGCTTGCCGCCCGGAGTGCAGCGAAATTCGTCCGACTCCACTGGAATGATGTACACGCAGTCAGGATCATGCGGGTGCATCAGCATGGCAAAGCCAAAGTCCGACGGCACACCATGAGCGATGTCGTGCCAGGAATCGCCGGCATCGTCGGAGCGGTAAAGGCCCCAGTGGTTCTGCAGGAACATCCGCTCGGGCTGGTTGGGATGCGAGACAACCTTGTGGACGCATTGTCCGAATTCGGGAAACTTCTCTGGCGTGTATACTACGCGAATGCCGCGATTCTTCGCTTGCCAGGTCTGGCCGGCATCATCAGTGCGGTAGTTGCCTGCGGCGGAAATTGCAACCAGCATCCGGGAGCGATCGCGAGCATCAGGAACGATGGTGTGCAGACAGAGACCGCCGTTGCCAGGCACCCAGCGCGGTCGATGCGGATGGTCGAACAACCCTTGCACGAGTGACCACGATTCGCCCGCGTCGCATGATTTGAACAGCGCCGCCGGTTCGACGCCGCAGTACATCACGTCGGGCTCTTCTGGATGACCGAGGCAAACTTGCCAGATACTTTTTAACGACGCGCCCGAGTCTTGCGGGAACTTTACATTGGCTTCGAGCGGATTTGTCCAGCTCCTGCCGAAGTCATCCGTCGATTGCAGATAGCTTCCCCAGAACTGGCTCGTCGAAGCCCAGATTCGATGGCGATCTTGGCGATTGTCGTATGCGATTGCGTAGATCGCTCGGCCGGGAAAGTATGGACCGGCCATCTGCCAGCGCGACCGCTCCCGGGATGAGCGAAAGATGAATAATCCCTTATTGGTACCGGCAAGGATCAGGACATCACCGTTCTTCACAGGAAGATGGTCCACGCCACGGAAATAGAGCGTCCTTGGCCCAACCTGAGAATCGCGCTGTTCACGGCCGGCGACAGAAGCCGACTGCAGGGCTTCGAGGGCGGCGCGGATTTCGCTCGCTCTCTGAAAGCGCAACGCAGGGTCTTTGGCCAGGCAGCGCTGGACAACCGAAATGAGCCCTGGTGGCACATGCGACGGCAGAGCGGGTGGCGGTTGATGGAGGATCGCTGAGCCAACTTCCAATCCCGTGCGGCCGTGGAAAGGCAGCTTACCTGTAGCAGCTTCGTAGAGAAGCACGCCGAATGCCCAAATGTCGCTCTGGTAAGTTCCAGTTTGGCCCTGCAGGATTTCGGGAGCCATGTAGGAAAGCGTTCCAACTAACTCGCTGCCGCTTCCCAGATCGACAACGGATCGCGTGGCATCGTCGAGCTGTTCCTTCCGGAGACTCATAGCCAGTCCGAAGTCCAGCACTTTGACACGGCCCTCGGGAGTGATCATCACGTTGGAACTCTTCAGGTCACGGTGCACAACCGACCGATCATGGGCGTGTGCCAACGCGTCTGCGATCTGGATGCCATATCGAAACACACTCTCGCTAGGCAAGCCGGCATCTGCGATCAGGGTCCGCAGAGGGTGGCCTTCAATGAGCTCCATCACGACGTAGAACTCTTCGCTGGTTTTGCGGACCTCATGAATCGTGCAAATGTTCGGATGACTAAGAGACGAAGCCGTCCGCGCTTCCCCGAGCAAATGATCGCGTCCAAGCTTGTCGATCGAATCCTTGGTCAGGACTTTGAGAGCGACGTCGCGATTAAGGACCTCGTCGTGAGCGCGATAGACGATGCCCATGCCGCCCTCGCCGATCTTGCTCACGATGCGATAGTGGTCAACCGAAGTACCAATCATCAGAAACAGTATTCTCCTTGGCCCAACCAGAAGCCGAGTTCAATTAGGCCCTTGGAGTTGGCATTTTAAGACAAGTAGAACCTCTGGGCGGTTGGTCCCATCATGGTAGAGACGCAGCATGCCGCATCTCTACCATGCTGACGGGAGTTTCCACTCAATAGCAGTAACCCAAATGATTCGAACGCAGCATGCGTCTCTGCGTTCAGGCTGCACCGGCGGCGGCTTCCTTGACCTGCACGAGTGGCACATTCACGAGGTGCTCGCTGATGAACCATACTTGCAGTTCGTTTGTGCGCAGGACTTGACTGATCAGAAGATCGTTGGTTCCATCGTCTCCCAAATCGGAAGCGCGGCGAGCAAGCTTACGAACCTCACCGATAATGACTTGATGGGCATCGAGCAAGCGTGAGAGCTGAACTGGTACGACTTCGCGTCCACGAGGAGGCCGCGCGATCTGAGTCGTTTCCGCCACATCGGCGGCCATTGCAATGCTCACGCCACCAAGCAACTGGATACGTTCGGCGATCGAATCCACGAGTTCCACTTGTTCGTCGTAATGCTTATCGTAGAGCAGATGAAGTTGGTAGAAGGTCGGTCCTGCAGTTTGCCAGTGGGATTTCTTATACAAATCGCGAAGAGTCATGGTGTCGGCGAGAACTTGGTTAAGCTGTTCCATCATTTCAAGCCGGACAGGCTCTTCGAGTTCGAGCGGCAGCAGATGATTCACCGTTCCATAGGCCTGAATCTCGTTGGCACTCTGATGCAGCCTGGGCTGGGCGCTCAGTTTGGCGGTAGAGCGATGACTGTTCCGTTTCGTGGGCATTGAAACTCCTTTCACTATTTGGCGTTCTACATTCTATTCCGCGGGTTCATGTCTCCTAAACCCGCTTCCCTTTCGATTCATCTGGTGCCTCGTCGTAAAGTCTTTCTTTTCTAGTATCTCGATATAAAGAATCTTTATATAATGATAATTCATCGAATAGTTGTTTGATTCGGCTGCCCTGAGATCAGGGCAGTAGGAGCGTGTTCACGGCTGAAAAGGAGAGCTAACTCTTATGCTTCGCAAACTGACTTCGACGGAAAACAGCACAGCAATCACCATTCTTCGCCTGGTCCTTGGCGTCGTCTTCTTCGCGCATGGAGCTCAGAAGATGCTTGGCTGGTTTGGCGGGTATGGCTTTACCGGGACGATGGGCTTTTTTACTGGCGCCATGCATATTCCGTCATTCTTTGCGTTTCTAGCGATCGCTGCCGAGTTCTTCGGTGGATTGGGACTCATCTTCGGGCTTCTGACACGCGTCGCCGCATTTGGGATCGCCATGAACATGTCAGTGGCGGTAGCGATGGTGCATAGCCAGTTTGGCTTCTTTATGAACTGGGCGGGGACGCAAAAGGGAGAGGGGTTTGAGTATCACCTGCTGGTATTGGCCTTGACGATCTTCCTAATGATCAAAGGTGCTGGCGCGTTCTCGATCGACAGGGCGCTCTCAACGGTGAGTTCGAGGAGCCTGTGACAAAGCGCGCGTGATCGGGGGGCTAACAATGAGCAGAAGTGTAGAAATCGACGCGGCGAAGCTCTGGCTGGTCTTTGCCAAGTGCTATCGCGCGCTGAGGACACTGGCTGAACAGAGCATCGCCGGAACTGGACTTTGTTTCACGGACTTCATGGTGCTCGAGGCTCTGCTTCATAAGGGTCCACAGACGATTACCCAGATTCAGGGCAGAGTGCTGCTGGCAAGCGGATCCATGACGGCCACCATAGACCGTCTGGAGAAAGATGGCTTGGTGACACGAAATTTCACCTCAGCCGACAGACGGGCACGGGTGATTGAGCTTACCGCGGAAGGCAGGCGCGTCATTCAGGCCAGGTACAAACAGCACCTGAAGGATCTGGTGTCGGTAATGTCGCCGTTGAAGCCAGAAGAGAAGCGGCAAATGTACACATTGCTAAAGAAGCTCGGCCTGCACGCAGTTGAGACGCGAGAGAACCAATTTCAGAACGGGCAATCAGTAACGAGTAACCAAGGGAGGTAGAAATATGATCAACATTCGCAAGAGTGAGGAACGTGGCCATGCCGATCATGGCTGGCTCAATTCGTATCACACGTTTTCATTCGCAAATTATTACGATCCAAAGCACATGGGATTCCGCAGCCTTCGTGTAATCAACGAGGACCGCGTGGCTCCGGGCCAGGGATTCGGAACACATGGCCATCGTGACATGGAGATTCTGAGCTATGTGCTTGAAGGTTCATTGGCTCATCAGGACAGCATGGGACACAAGGAAGTTCTCGGTCCAAACGAGATCCAGCGGATGTCTGCGGGCAGAGGCGTAATGCACAGCGAGTTTAACGCGTCAAAAACAGAGCCAGTGCACTTCCTGCAGATATGGATCGAGCCGGCGACTACCGGAACTTCGTCCAGCTACGAGCAGATCGCGTTCAAGCCAGAGGAGAAGAAGGGAAAGCTGAAACTGCTGGCGAGCCGAGAGGCGAGCAACGGGGCCTCGCAAATCAATCAGGACGCCAAGGTCTTCGTTTCCGAATTAGGAAAGGGAGAGACCGTTTCCTACGATCTCGGTAAGCAGCGATATGCCTGGGTACATGCGGTACGGGGTACGGTAAACCTGAATGGCAAAACCCTGCAAGGGGGCGATGCCGCGGCTGTGAGCGACGAAGCATCATTGACTATCACAGGGGAGAATGGGCAGCCAAGCGAGATCTTGTTGTTCGAACTTGCATGATTGATTGCGGCTGTATGTGGAATGAGGCGCGACGGTTTCGGTCGCGCCTCAACATTTTTGAAATCATTTAACGGACGGTGCCGCGCCTACGGCGCTCAGCTTGTGTTGCACGCAGCCCAGCCCTTCCGGGACTGGGCTTACGCTTAGCCAGCCGGGCCTCCGGCCCTGTCCTTCTCCCCTAACTGAGGGTTGGGCCTCTTAGACCAACCAGTACGCGAGTCTTCTTCGTGAAGTTAAATTCCCAGGAAATTCGCACGCAGCTTGACGTAGTCGTGTTCCTGCGCCCAAAGATTCAGCGGAATCGTTGCGAGTTCATCCACGACAGGCACCGCATGGCCGTTCTTCGTTAGATCAACGGTCTTTATGTAGTAGCGGCAGGTGTCGCACGCTTCAACGCGCACGTGCTGGAATTCGTCGGCCGTGTAAATCGCGAGTTTCTCCACCGTCTCTTCGCCGCATGCTGGGCATACGATCCGGCGGAATGCCCACTCGGTCGCGCATCGTGAGCAGATCAACGATCGCTTCGCTCCGTCGCCTTCCGGTCGCAGCACTCCTACGAGTGGACGTCCGTTGCAGAGCGGGCAGATTGCGAGAGTTTCGCTACGAGGTTGCGCCGTGCTGCGGTCTGCGGCAAATTCTGCGAGTGGTTGCAAGAACATCGATGCAAGCAGCGCTTCTCCGTCGTCGGCGACAGGTTGAAAATCTGGCGAGCTGCGCCATGAAGAGATCAGTAGATCTCGCCATCGAGCATGGCCTTGCGATTGAAGATTGCTTGCCGATGCGCGAATGGGACCGGGCGCGATCGCCTGAATCCGAGAGAGGAATTCGCCGAATCTGGGCAATATTGGATCGAGGTTTAGATCGGCATCAAGGAGAGCATTTCCGCTCACGTTGAAGACTTCGCCGAATATCTTTTCGAAAGCGAGGTAGAGATCTCTCTGTAAACTTGCGACTTCCTTATAGAAGCGCAAGATCTCTCCAGCGAAGGGATGTTTTTCAGCCAGAGCCTCGGCGCGCGCGATGCGCTGATCCCACTTCGAACGACTCATTTTCCGGACTTCTGCCCGGTAACCTTCTCGTACCAGAGACGATGATGATGCTTGGCCCATTCAGTTGACACTTCCCCGCGCAGAATCGAAGTAAAACCGCCTCTCACCATAGCGGTGCCCATGTAGACGTGAATGATGAACCCGCCAATCGTTGCCATTGCAGCAATCACATGGACCGTTATCGACAACTGACGGAGCCACGCCGGAATTGATTCAATAAACCAAAGTCCCAAACCGGAAAGCAACAACAGGATGCCGCCCCAGAACATGACCCAGAAAAACAATTTTTGGCCCCAGTTGAAGCGTCCAATGGGAGGAAGCTTTTCGTCTTGGTTCTCGACATAGTACTTCACGGATTTCTGCCATTTGCGGTCGGCGTCGGTGATTACCATGTCGGGCATCCACACCTTCAGCATCCAGATTGTGCCGATGACGTAAATCAAACCTGACCATGGATGCCAGAAACGTGCGGTAGGGCCGCCACCCACAATCGTCGCCATCCAGAACAAGTAAGGAGACCAGAATGCCAGGCCTGTGGCCAGGCAGTAGGTGTAAGCGAAACCGGTGATCCAGTGATTTATTCGCTCCCCGAACGTGTAGCGGAGAATGCGGCCTCCGCGGCTTTCCGTGGTTAGAGTTGGCGATATGGTTTGGCCGGTGCTCACGGTCTGCCTCCTCGATCATCTCTGCGTTCTTTGCCGTCCTGCTCTCCCACGACTTTCGGGCCGTAGCGCAGATAATGCAGAGCCACGCCGAGAACTCCGCCAACCATTGCGAGATTACCGATCCACTTCGCCGGACCCTTCCACAGGCGCGTGATCCAGGGGACCTGAGGATCTTTCGGCAGCCCACCGTAGGCTTCGGGATTGGTGGCGTCGTGGAGCACGTAGATCACGCCCGTGCCGCCAACGCCCGGTGGATCGTAGACTCCAGCCTTGTCGAATCCGAAATGCTCCTGAAGCTGCTTGGCACGGTTCTGAGCGATGTTGAGCATGTCATCTTTAGTGCCAAAGTGCAGGCATCCAGTCGGACACGACTTGATGCACGCGGGCTCCAGTCCTTCATTGACGCGATCGGAGCACAGCGTGCACTTGAACATCTTTTTCGTGTTGGGATTGAACTTCGGAATGTCGAAGGGACAGCCGCTGATGCAGTAACCGCAGCCGATGCAGTTCTGCTGCTGGAAATCGACGATGCCGTTGGAGTATTGAACGATCGCACCATCGGCCGGACAGGCTTTCAAGCAGCCAGGATCGGCGCAGTGCATGCACTGATCCTTGCGCATGAGCAGCATCATGCTGCCGTCATCACGCTCGTGCTCGTTGAACTTGATCAGGTTCCAGTAGTTCCATGCAGTTTCCGGCATGGTCTGGTAGCTGTTATTGAAGGTGGTATCACTGAACGTGTAGCCATTCCACTCCAGGCAGGCTACTTCGCAGGCCTTGCATCCGATGCACGTGGTGGTGTCGATCAGCTTGCAGACTTGGTCCGCGCGCTCCACATTTGCGCCCGGTACAGGCCCGGGATGACCTGAGATCTTGCGGACTTGTAATGTTGCTTGGCTCATCCTCAGTACCTCATGCCTTCTCGGCTTTCTCGAGCTTCACCAGGAAGCCCTTGAATTCCGGTGTGTACGCATTGGGGTCAGTCACCGTCGGAGTGAGGCGGTTAAGAACGGTTCGCGCATTTCGATCGGCATCTTCTTGGATACCCCGATAGCCCTGATGGATAGGAATTCCAATTTGGAATACCTGCCGGCCGTCGACAGTCATCGGCTTGATTCGTTTGGTAACGAATGCCCTGCCGACGTAGTAGCTGCGAGCGCTCGTGACCTTAACGTTGTCGCCGCCTTTGATCCCCAGGTTGTTCGCGAGTTCAACAGGGATCTCAACAAACGGCTCAGGAATGAGCTGCACACACATTGGATTGTTCTTGGTCCAGTAGTGGTAGTGTTCCGTCAGTCGATAGGTCGTGCAGATGATGTCGAACCCATCTTTAGTAGTTCCATATTTGTCCGCCGGAGTCGTGAATTTCTTCACCACCGGATTCGTCGGCTGATTGGGGTGCAGGGGGTTCACTATCGGGCTCTCGAAGGGCTCGTAGTGCTCCGGGAACGGCCCATCGGCAAAGGCCGCGAGCGGCGCAAAGATGCGGCCCACGCCTTCGGGATTCATGATGAACGGACCCATGTGGTCCTTGGGATTCGAGTCCGCTTTGAAATCGGGAACATCGTTTCCCGCCCAGGTCTGGGTGGCTTCGTTCCACCAAACCTGTTTGCGGTCTGGATCCCATGGCTTTCCTGAAGGATCGCAAGAGGCGCGGTTGTAAAGCACGCGTCGATTCGCGGGCCACGACCATGCCCAGTTCTGATAAATCCCGAGGCCAGATGGATCTTCGGTGCCGCGACGGGCAAGTTGCGGCCCAGCTTCGGTCCATGATCCGCAGTAGATCCAGATGCCGCATGAAGTCGTGCCGTCGTCCTTCAGCCACGCGAAGCCTGGCAATTGCTGCCCAGCCTTGATCACCTGCTGTGTTTTCGGATCGGTGAGATCGGCGAGCGCCTTGCCGTTGTACTCCTTCGCAACCTCAGACAGCGATGGATGTTGAGGGTCGGTGTACTTCCACGCCAAGTTCAAAATGGGATCGGGGAACTTACCGCCTTCGCTCTTGTAGAGATCGCGGGTCTTCAGAAAGATCTGGGCCACGATGTCCTGATCGAGACGTGCCTGGCCCGGCGGTGGCACGGCGATGTTCTTCCATTGCAGCCACCGCGAAGAGTTAGTCATCGATCCGTCTTTTTCGGCGAAGCCCGCACAGGGCAGGCGGTAGACGGTGGTCTGTATGTTTTTCGCATCGTCCGCGCTGATTCCCGGTGAACGCCAGAATTCACTGGTTTCGTCGGGATAGATCTCGCCAACCACCAGCCAGTCTGCTTTCTTCAGTGCGTCGATGTTCTTCTGCGAGTCTGGCCCAATGGCTACCCCGTTCATGCCGAAGGCAAACAAGCCTTTGACCTTGCCCAGATACATGTTGTTCCACAACTGCGTCCAGGAGTAGTTGCGGTCGATCTTCGGCATGTACTGGAAGGCGAAGTCGTTGTCTTTGGTAGCCGTATCGCCGTACATCGCTTTGAGATACGACACCGCAAACTTAGGCGTGTTCGACCAGTAGTTGAAAGAATCCCAGTTGTTAGGCTTGGAGGCGGTGGGCGTGATCCTCTTGAAGTAGGTCTTCAAATCGACATCGTTTGGATTCGGCACCTTCAGATACCCCGGCCAGATGTCGAAGACGCCTCCCATATCAGTCGCGCCTTGAATATTGGAGTGGCCACGGAGAGCATTCACGCCGCCGCCTGCGCGTCCAACGTTGCCCATAATCAATTGCAGCATCGCCGCGGTGCGGATGATCTGCGTTCCAAACGTATGCTGCGTCCAGCCGACGGCATAGATGACTGTGCCGGCTTTCTTCATATCGCCGTCTTTGCGGATTGACGTATAGAGATCGGCAGCCTTGAGGAACTGATCCTTGGGAACGCCGGTAATCCGCTCCACCATTTCGGGTGTATAGCGCGAGTACTGCTGCTTCAGCAACTGGAAGACGCAGCGTGGATGCTGGAGCGTCAAGTCATACGCAACATTCGGCGGAAGCATCGGCGCGGGCTTGGGCGCTTCCGTCGCTTTCGCTCCGGCGGGACCAGCAGCCTGGTGTCCCTGCCCTCCTGAAACCTGAGGGCCGCCCTGGTTCGGCTGCTGCGGTTCGTATCCCGACTCGGAACCCTTGGGCTCAGGCCTGCTCGTCGCCATCCCGGCTACAACCGGTCCAGCCATTGCCGCGGCGGCGCTATGGCTCATGTCGCCGCCTTCCTGGTAGTTCCACGTCGACTTATCGTAAACCTGAGTGGCCGGATCGAAGCCGGAATACAGTCCGTCGTCGGGCAGCTTGAAGCCGTCCTTCACGATGAAGGCGGCGTTCGTGTAGTTGACGAGGTAGTCCTTGGCGATGCGATTGTTGTCGATCGCGTACTTGATCAAACCGCCGAGGAAAGCGATGTCAGCGCCGGCGCGAATCTGGCAGAAGAGATCGGCGGTTGCGGCGGTGCGGGTAAAGCGCGGGTCAACCACAATCATCTTGGCGTTGCGTATACGCTTCGCCTCAATCGCCCACTTGAAACCGCACGGATGGTTCTCCGCAGGATTGCCACCCATGATCAACATCATGTCTGTGTTCTTGATGTCGGTGTAGCCATTGGTCATGGCCCCCCGTCCAAACGTTGGTCCCAAACTTGAGACCGTGGGGCCGTGTCAAACTCTGGCCTGGGTTTCGATGTAGCAGACCCCCAGGCTGCGCATGGCCTTGCCGACGAGATAATTGAATTCGTTCGTGTCGGTGCACCCGCCGATCCAGCCGATCGTCTCGCACCGGTTCACTGTGTGTCCCTGTGCGTCCTGGTCGATGAAGGTGTCGTCGCGCGTTTTCTTCACTCGATGGGCGATCTCGTCGATTGCCTGGTCCCAGGAGATGTCGTCCCACTGGTACGAGCCAGGTCTACGCACCTGCGGCTTCAGAAGACGGCGCGGATTCAGGATGTCCTGCTCGAGCGACGCGCCCTTCGGGCAAAGCGTTCCGCGATTGATCGGATGATCCGGATCGCCTTCAACGTGGATCACCTGCGGCGTCACGTTTTTGGCCTTATCGCCGATCGTATAAATAAGGACACCGCAGCTTACCGAGCAATAAGGACAAGTGGATCGCGTTTCAGTGGCGCGTGCAATTTTGAGCGCGCGAACTTGAGCGTAAGCTGGAGTTAGATCAAACCCAAAAAGGGAAAGGCCAGTTCCTGCAAGGGCACTGACCTTAAGAAAATCTCTCCGTGTAGCGTTCACGTCGGACCTTCCTTTCGCGAAAGTCAGCGAGTTGGGTGAGCCGTTTGTTTTCTACCTGACGAGTTGGGACCGCAAACGCTACAACGAATTCCCCGTCAGACTAAGCGGGGGTTATTCTCGGCCTCGGATCGAAACATGTCAACGTTGGGACCAGGCTTGTCCCGGAGGAATTGTTAAGATTATGTTACAACCGCTCGTTTGTATCTTCTTGGTTTTGTGAAAGATCGAGGTCTTTGTGGGTGCAGAAACCCACTCGGCTTGGCCGAGCGGGCAGGTCTACTCCGCTTTCATCGACTTGGCACAGACCTGCGCGCTCGTGCCCAACTATAGTTTCACTTCCATCTCCAGCTTCTCCATCATTTCGTTCAACTTTTGATTGGCGTTGTCATGCTTGTCCTGTAAATCAGCAAGATCCTTACGAAGGGATGCGAGCTGGTCCTCTTCGCGATCGAGTTCGCTGGTGTAACGCTGCGCAAGGGAGCGCACCTCGGTGCCGCCCTTTAGCGCTGTCAGATTCTCGCGAAGACGCTTCTGGTCTTCGAAGATCGAATTGATCTTGCTTTTTGTAGATGTGATCTGCTCTGCGTAGCTGGCGATTTCATCCTTCTGCTGCAGAATTGGGCGAAGTGCGCTCTCGAGCCTTTGGTTCATCCATCCCTGGTGGGAGAAGATCGTGATTTGGTCCGGCGTGAGATTGCTGAGCAAGTAATTCGTGCTTAAAGTGTGAACCTCCTCGAATTCGAGAGACGAAGTCTTCTCAGGCTCGACCTTCAGGCGGAAGCGATAAGCAGATGCTGAGGTTTCTTCAGGCTTCGCTCCATCGGCCAGGTGCCATCCATCACGCTCTGGATGCTCGATGATCACCTCGCGCTCAGCACTATCCTGATTCCGAACCGTATATGTGTGATGCTGTCGCTCCTGCGACTCCCGGTACATCACGCCGCGGTGAATGCGCACCAGCGTGACTAGCTGTCCCTCGCCCTTTGCTTCCGGCTTCACCTGCACGGCAGGATCGGCAGCATAGGAGATAAGTCGCTTCTCGTTCGGCCGGATTGCATCCATCAAGCCTTCGCCCGCGAATGTCTGGGCTTCCTGAATGCTAAAAGTTCCTCCGTCGAGTGTGAGGCCGCTGGAGTTTGTAAGCCAAAGCGCACGCAATGGACGCGGTTGACGTGAACTCCAAAGCGTGACCTTCTCCGCGTCGACCCTCGCCTGCAGAATCGGAACCAGCGCGGATTGATTCTTGTGTATGGTGACTGGCTGTTTGATTCTGTATTCGAACAGATCGCCTATGTCCTGGGTGGCGGCGGTGCTTATCTGTTGCTCCATCGCGGAAATCATTCCGTTACTCGATTTGAATATGCCGCCTCCGAAGCCTGATCCGGTGCCGACCGGTCCGTCTGTTCCCGCCTCTACCGTTACGCTCTGCGTGGCGGATCCCACTGTCCGGGGCGCATTCAACTTGGACCACATTTCGAGTCGATCCTTCTTCTCGGCCAGCGCAGGCGATCCATTGGTGACTTCGATGTTCGGCTGCAAGGTGCTTTCGTGTGTCTGTGGCGTGAGCATCGCCAGTTCCGGAAGCCCAACGCTGGGTCTGCGGGCATCGTATGGCTGGAAATGTTTTGCACGAAGCTCTGCGGCGCGCCGGCAATCAGCGCGAGTTCGACGTTGTCCCAATCCTCACCGACGGTGTTATCGACAACAGCCCAGCCCTGTAGCAGAGGCTTCTGCTTGGCATCTGACGGAAGCACGATCCGGTAGGTGCTTTTCCAAACTGGAACTTCGCTGATGTAGCTGACCATCAGTTCGCGATCGCCGCTTCCTTCGGTAGATATCGCCATCTTTCGCACGTCAGCAGCTCGGGTGGACGCAATGAGCGAAAGATATCGCCCGACTTCCTGACTAACGTCGTCCTCCAGGAGATGTACGCTCGTCCCCGGAGTGAGCCGGAAGGTTCGCAGTTCGCCAGAGTCACTTATGACCGAAAGCTCAGTGTAAGGCGCGATTTGCTTCGAGCTCTCTTTCTCATCATCGCTCGTGGTCGAGTTAACGGTTTCGACGCTTAGTAATCGCCCAACGGCGTTCGCACTAGCGTTGCGAATCTCGACTCTTGCTCCGCGCAA
>Ga0126378_10001561_pt1 | contig 16963 bp, 12 predicted proteins | sample PanSoiMetPlot_23_FD_92587 | JGI IMG/M metagenome (GOLD analysis project Ga0126378, IMG submission 92587) | Tropical forest soil microbial communities from Panama - MetaG Plot_23 | ecosystem: Environmental > Terrestrial > Soil > Tropical forest > Bulk soil | place: Panama | collected 2016-02-17
GAATTCGATGAAAAGGGGTTTGCACAACAGTTCGACGAGCAGATCACTCAGCCCATGCGGCATCTGGCAAAGAAGTCAGTTGATGTCAGCTCTATCGTCGGGGGCATTTTGGGAGGAATTTCAAAGCACGTAGCCGATCACTACAACCAGTACTTGTATCAACACGCCAAGCTTCAAGACCTGCCCGACGAACCGCGCTTTGTCTTTAATGCCACCAGCCTGCAAACAGGGGTTTTGTGGCGCTTCTCGAAACCATTCATGGGAGATTGGAAGGTCGGTTTGGTAAGAAATCCCGATGTTGAGCTTGCTACTGCGGTGGCAGCATCGTCGGCGTTTCCACCTGTTCTGTCGCCCTGCGTGCTACATCTCGATCCAAATAGTTTTGATCCGAACATCCCTCCCGCACCGGATGTGAAACTGCCTGATTTTCGCAAAGAAATTGTGCTGGCGGACGGAGGTGTGTACGACAACCTCGGCTTAGAGACCGCATGGAAGCATGACAAGGTGATCCTCGTCAGCAATGGTGGAGGCGCGCTGGAACTGGATCCCGACCCCAAGCATGACTGGTTGGCACAGACCAATCGGGTGCTGAACATCATCTATAGTCAAGTCGTAATCTTGCGCACCCGCTCGATTGTCGAGCTGTACAAGCTCGGAGTGCGCGAGGGGTCATACTGGGGCATCGGATCGAACATCCTGAATTATCAGCTTGCCAACTCACTGGTGTGTCCCGTCGAGCTGACGAACCAGCTCGCCGAGACGCACACGCGTTTATCGGCGATGGATGATCTTCTGCAACAGCAGCTCATCGACTGGGGATACGCAATCTGCGATACCGCAATGCGCAAATATGTGACCCCGGATGCCGGCGCTCCCCGCAGCTCTCCCTATGGAACGTTCAAAACAGCAAACTAAACCATAAAGGGCCGCATACCCATTTGATCGTGAACCCTCCGTGGTCCTTTGAAGACGAACGGAGTAACTGGCTTCAGAGCAACCACCAAGCGAGTGCCTCAGTAGTGACCCTTCTAAAGACTTGCGACTTAGCAGGGTGCCGTGTACAACAGTTGTTGCACATTATCATCAGTCCTCAGTGTGCGGGCGCCCCTTCCCTTTATTTCAACAGAATCTAATCTCACTGGAGGTGCTTCCGTGCGAAAGACTGAGAAATACATCACGATCCTCATTCTGACGCTCAGCACGTGGTCGGTGATCATGATGGCCACTACACGTTTTCAAGGCAGTCAATCCAATCGCATTCTGCTGGTAGAACTCGGCTCGGATGCTGCAGCCCTGAACCAGGCTGTGCAAGCGGAAGGCAATACCGACCGTGAAGGTGTGGCGCACAATGTCGCAGTGCTGATGCGCCATGCGCGTCTGGATTTCATCTTCATCGTCCTATATTGGGCGACGGTTTTGGGACTGGGGTATCTGGCAGGTTGTCTCGGTAAGCCGTTTTTTGCAGCCTGGTCGGCCGTTTTTATTTCTGTAGCTGCGGTGGCCGATATTCTTGAGAACACCGCGATTCTCTCAGCAATGCGAGAGCGTGTCATCACGGATGCATTGGCCGTCGACATCGCAGAATATTCCCAGTGGAAATGGGCTTTCTTCTTTCTCGCTTGTGGATTTCTCGGACTGGCAATGGCCTTGAACCGCCACGTCTCGGAAATGCGCCGCATGGCAGGCCGGGCTTTCCTGGCCGCCGGAGTGGTTGGAATCATAGGCATATCGAGGTATCGCGTTTCCTTGACTTTCACGATCACCATGATCAATGTAGGCGTGTTGCTATTCAGCATCGGGCTTCTGCTTACTTTGTGGAAGCTGTATCAGTCAATGAAGGAGCTGGACGAGCTGCATCCGGCTGCGGAGACGCGGGTACACGCTTAGCATTCCGCACGACCTTCTTGTGATTGCGTATTTCCTGTGCATTACAGTTGCATCTGATAGGTGCTTCCTTAGAGGAATCTGCCGATGAAACGCGTACTCGTCGCGACCTCGAATCCCGGGAAAATTCGCGACTTAGTGGGAGCTGCGGCAGCACATGCCATCACGATCACTACTCTACCTGATTTTGCGTCGCTGCCTGCGGTCGTCGAAGACGGTCTGACATTCGAGGCGAATGCCCGGAAAAAGGCGCAGCACTACAGCGCGTACAGCGATGGTGAGCTGGTGATTGCGGATGACTCCGGCCTGGAAGTAGATGCGCTGAAAGGCGCGCCCGGCGTGCGCTCAGCCCGCTATGCGGTGGACGAGCAGGGCCACGATGTCGAGTCCGGCAACTCCGATGATGAAGCCAACAACGCTCGGCTGCTGCGTGAATTACATGATGTGCCTGAGGAGTTCCGCACAGCGCGTTTCGTTTGCGTCATCGCAGTGGCGCGCAACGGGCATACATTGGCGACGTTTCATGGCAAGGCGGAGGGGATCATCTTGCACGCGCCGCGCGGATCGAATGGTTTCGGCTACGACCCGCTATTCTTTTTTCCGCAAATCGAAAGAACCTTCGCTGAGCTGACGGCGGAAGAAAAGGCGCGATACAGCCATCGCGGCGCTGCGTTCCGGCAGTTTCTGGAGTGGGCGGACCATCAGAGAGATCTGCATCCTCACAGCGCCCAGTGATCTTCGTCACTGCTCCTTGGGCACCGGCCTCCGTTATCCCGAACGAGCCTTCGAATCGCGAGGTGCAGATAGTCAAGGAATGCTAGTGGAGGTCGGGCACGGAACACCCGGAGCAAGGACTAATTCAAATTTCTCGCCTGGGACCTCTTCCGGCGAGTCGATAGTTCTTAGAGACCGATGTGCAAATTCTGAGCGAGGTCTTCATAGCCGCATTACGAGTTTTAGTTACTAGTCTTTTCGTGTTCTCCGTACCTCTGTGGTGAATTCATGATTGCGGCATTTCTTGACTTGCGTAGTTTGCGAATTTGATAATTAAAAGTTCGCCTTCATAGCTCTGCAAATCATAAGGAGTAGGCGTCGTGGCTTCATCGGCCAATCCTGTTTCCAAGACTACCATTCAAGTTGCCAGGGGGGTTCCTTCCCTTCGCGCAGGTGAGGGCAACTCTTTTCTTCTCCGTCGCTTGCATTCGCTGACAGGTATCATTCCCATCGGGGCTTTTCTGCTGGAGCACTTTATCTCGAACTCCGAGGCAATCCGGGGTGCAACCGCCTACAACGACCAAGTCAAGTTTCTAACCAGCCTGCCCTTCGTCACTGTACTCGAATGGGGATTCATCTTTCTGCCCCTGCTCTATCACGGGCTTTATGGCTTTTATATCTGGTATCGCGGCGAGTCGAACGTGGGTGAGTATCCGTGGACGGGTAATTGGCTGTATACGGCGCAGCGCTGGACGGGTGCGATCGCGTTTTTCTACATCCTCTACCACACCTATTACATGCGCTTCACCGGCGTGCACCTCATGGGCGGAGGTTATAACGCGGCCTTCTGGAAGGTGCAGCACGAATTCCAGAACCCTTGGGCAGTCGCTGCCTACGTCATTGGCATCACAGCGGCATCGTGGCACTTCGCTTATGGAGTGTGGTTGTTCGCTGCGAAATGGGGCATCACGGTCGGCGCGCAGGCGCGCAAGCGCTTCGGTTACCTTTGCCTGGCTTTGGCGATTGCGCTGGTGGCTATTGGTTTGGTGACCATCCGTGCTTTCCTTACCGCTCCACCAGAACCAGCTCCGGCGGCGGCGCACTACGAAACGACGCAGCTACGCTAAGTTCGGCGGCCAGTGGCCGCCTCATTTTGTAATTTCGCAAAGAACATCATGGCTCATCCTAAGATCATTGTTGTAGGTGGCGGGCTGGCAGGACTGGCAGCCACCATCAAGATTGCCGAGATGGGAGGTCATGTTGACCTCTTTTCTATTGTCCCGGTTAAACGGTCTCACTCAGTTTGCGCCCAAGGTGGGATCAATGCCGCCAAAAACCTCAAGGGCGAGGGCGACTCCACCTGGCAGCATTTTGACGACACGGTCTACGGGGGCGACTTCCTTGCGAACCAGCCTCCCGTGAAAGTCATGTGCGACATGGCGCCGGGCATCATCGATCTGCTTGACCGCATGGGTGTTCCCTTCAACCGCACCGCCGAAGGTGTGTTGGACTTCCGCCGCTTTGGCGGAACGCTCCACCACCGCACGGCGTTTGCCGGCGCCACCACTGGCCAGCAACTCCTGTACGCTCTGGACGAGCAGGTTCGCCGCTACGAGTCAGAAGGCAAGGTCACGAAGTACGAAGGCTGGGAGTTCCTCTCAGGCGTAATCGATGGAAATCGCAAATGTAGAGGCATCTGCGCAATGGACCTGCGCGGCATGGAAGTCATCACCTTTCCGGCCGAGGCAGTGATCATCGCGACCGGTGGCATCGGGGCAATTTTCGGCAAGTCAACGAACTCAGTCGTCTGCACCGGTTCAGCCCAGTCGGCGCTGTATCAGCAAGGCGCCTATTACGCTAATGGTGAATTCATCCAGGTTCACCCGACATCGATTCCGGGCGAAGACAAGCTGCGTCTAATGTCGGAGTCGGCACGTGGTGAGGGCGGACGTGTGTGGGTTCCCAAACAGCCGGGCGACAAACGCGAACCGCGCAGCATTCCCGAAAACGAGCGCTGGTATTTTTTGGAGGAGTGGTACCCCAAGTACGGCAACCTGGTACCCCGCGACGTGGCCACGCGGGCTATCCATAAGGTTGTCTACGAACACCACCTCGGCATCGACGGACAACCGATGGTTTATCTCGACTTGACGCACATCGACCGCGCCGCGCTCGACCGCAAACTTGAAGGAATCCTTGAAATCTACGAGAAGTTCGTTGGCGACGATCCGCGCGAAGTACCGATGAAGATCTTTCCAGGCATGCACTACACCATGGGCGGGCTTTGGGTAGACTTCAACCAAAAGACGAATATCGATGGTCTATATGCTTGTGGTGAAGCAGATTATTCGATCCATGGGGCGAACCGCCTCGGGGCCAACTCATTGATGTCGTGCATAACCGGCGGCTTCCAGGCCGGTCCGAACGCGATGAATTATGCGCGCGGCGTACACAAGAGCGGATACGAGACGCCTCAGCCTGTGTACGAGTCGGAGAAGAAGCGGCAAGAAGACATCAACCATCGCCTGATGAGCAACGACGGCACGGAGAACCCGTTCCTGTTGTGGCGCGAGTTGGGCGACATCATGACCAAAAACTGCACGGTCATTCGCTACAACAAGAACTTACAAGAAACTGACGCGAAGCTGGTCGAGCTGCTGGAGCGCTTCCGGCACGTGAACTTGAGCGACCGGACACTTTGGGCCAACACATCATTTGCGTTCACACGCCAGCTCTACAACATGCTGCAACTGGGTCGCGTCATCGCCCAAGGTGCCGGTTTGCGCAACGAGTCGCGTGGGGCACATTACAAGCCGGAATATCCGGAGCGCGACGACGTGAACTTCCTGAAGACAACGAAGGCGTATTTCGCGGCGGACGCTGACGAACCACGCTTCGAATTTGAGCCGGTGGACACGTCGATGATTCCTCCGCGCCCAAGGCGCTACGACGCGGCCAGCTAGTGGCTAGTGGCTGGTGGCCAGTGAATAGTTCTTAATTGATAACTGACGGCTGATAGCTGATAGCCCCAAAGGCGAAGAGCGAAATTTAAAATGGCAAACAACCGTAAGACCGTCATCATCAAGGTTAAGCGCCGGGACAATCCCAACTCCAAACCCTATTGGGAGGAGTTCGAGCTCGCCCGCCGTCCCGGCATGAACGTCACTTCCTCGCTGATGGACATCGCGGCGAACCCAGTCACTCGGGATGGTAAGAAGACCACGCCGGTGACGTACGACTCGAACTGCCTCGAAGAAATCTGCGGCTCCTGCGCTATGCTCATCAATGGTCGTGCGCGCATGGCATGCTCGGCGCTTATCGACAAGCTCGAGCAGCCGGTGAAACTTGAACCGTTCTCCAAGTTCCCTGTGATTCGCGATCTTTCGGTGGACCGCAGCGTTCTGTTCGAGAACTTAAAGAAAGTCAAAGCCTGGGTTCCGACGGACGGCACTTATGATCTTGGCTCCGGCCCACGCCAGAGCGCGGAACAACAGGAGATCAACTATCCCCTCTCCCGCTGCATTTCCTGTTGCTGTTGCATGGAAGCCTGCCCCCAGTTCAATGAGAAAACAGGGTTTGTCGGAGCAGCCGCCATCTCACAAGTACGGCTGTTTAACAATCACCCCACGGGTAAGGCGCTGAAGACGGAGCGGCTAAAGGCTCTCATGGGCGATGGCGGCATCCAGGAGTGCGGTTACGCCCAGAACTGTGTCGAGGTCTGCCCCAAGGACATCCCACTCACAAAGTCCATTGCCGATGTGGGCGGCCAAGTGATGTGGCAGGCGTTGAAAGATCTGTTCCGGTCATGAGGGGAACGCATTGCGCGTCAGTGCCCGCCGGCCTGGTGCCTAGTTCGTCTATATGCGAGTCTCGATCGTTAAAAGGTTCAGTGAGCAACGAGCGTGGTTCCTGAAGTAACAGCGGTAATTTCTGCTCCAACACGCTCCAGACGATTCGATGATCAATATCGGCATTTCCGTGAACGAGCATATTGCGGAAGGCAATAATTCGGCGAGATCGGTGATGCGGGAGGCTGTCGCCCGGATCCATGTTCGACAGTTGCGTCAGGGCTTCGCCGCAGGTCTGCAATTGTCGCTCTACTGCAGACGTAACATTGCATCCGCTTCGAAGTCGGGAAAATTCCTGCCTCCCACGAATTGCAGTACCAGTTCGCTCGAAGTCCCATAGACCAGCATCTTGCTGGAATCAACAGACTGGCGAAAACATGGATTCTTTATCGACGATTTCACTCTACCAGGTCTATCGCCCGAATAGCTGCTGCAAGTCTTCAGGGAGTCCAAAGTAAGCATCAGCCTAGGGATTCAGAGAAGATCTTGGAATGTCACAAGGAAGTCCAAGTCGCTGGTGACGCAATCGAAATCCCGTGGCAGAGCCAAACAGTTCGATCCGCCGCAGGTGGTGTTTATGGCAGATCTCCTCTAACTGCCCCGCGTTTTTCTTCAGTCAGGCGGTTCATGCAGCCCTTGTCCTATCTACTCAAGGGTAGCTCAAGCAACAACTTCTTGCCTGTGCCAGCGCCAGCAACTAGTCTCAATTCATTTACAATCGCCCCGAGTCCTTCACACCGGAGCCCGCTGCCTTGATGCCCCGAATTCGGGTTGCTCTTGCCGTACTCGCGTTTTCTGTTGCTTCGATCGCCCAAAGTTCAACTCCCCAATCTTCGGCACCCGCTAAGCCCAAAGCGCACGGCATGACTGCCGGTCCTCAAGGAGTAGCTAGCGGCTGGCAGGCCATCCACAATTCCGCCCTTATCATCGATACCCATGCCGACACGCCTGGCCGTTTTGTCGATGAGAACTTCGACCTGTCGCAAGATGCGGGCCGAGGCCACCTGGATTTCAACAAGATCAAAGCAGGCAACCTGGGTGCCGAGTTCTTCTCTATCTGGGTCGATCCCAAGAACTTCAAGGGCAAAGAAATCCAGCGGGCGCTCGACATGATCGACTCGGTGTACGAGCAGGCGCGACTGCATCCTGACAAGATGATGATGGCCTTCAGCACGCAGGACATTACGAACGCGCATCGCCAGCATAAGCTGGCGACACTCATGGGAGTTGAAGGTGGACACGCCATTCAGGGCGACATTCGCGTGCTGCGCGACTATTACCGTCTAGGCGTACGTTATATGACGCTCACCTGGTCGAATACCAACGAGCTTGGTGACTCGAGCGGCGACCTCGATAACAAAGAGATCAAGCACTACAACGGCATCACGCCTCTCGGGCGACAGGTCGTGCACGAGATGAACCGCATGGGAATGATTGTGGACATCTCGCACGTGGCCGATCGCACGTTCTATCAGGCTTTGGTGTCCAGCCGTGCGCCGGTTATCGCCTCGCACTCGTCTGCACGTGCGCTCACCAATGTTCCGCGTAACATGACGGACGATATGCTGGTTGCACTCGCGCGCAACGGCGGGGTAGCGCAAGTGAATTTCTTTTGTGGCTTTATCTCGCAAACATGGCTGGATCAGTCGAAGAAGCTGGCCGCTGAGAAAGATCCTGACTACGAGCGGGTACAGGCGCTGTTCATGAGCGCGCGCACACCGCAGATGGCCCAGCAAATGTATGAAGCGGAGGCTATTCTGGAAAAAAAACTACCTCGGCCGCCGCTCAACGATCTCATCGATCACATCGACCACATGGTGAAAGTTGCGGGTGTGGATCACGTTGGCATTGGCTCCGACTTCGACGGCATCAGCTGTTCCCCAGCCGGAATCGACTCGGTCGCCGATCTGCCTAAAATCACGCAAGCTCTTGCACAGCGTGGCTATACGGCGGCTGATATCCAGAAGATTCTTGGTGGCAACCTGATGCACGTGTTCGCCGATGTGGAGAAGACGGCAAAGCAAATCCGGGCGGAAGAAGCCACGGGAAACAAGGACAAGCGTCCTGAACTCGCGCCCGACGCTGCGCCCAGGTAACGATTCAAAGATTCGGAGGACCCATGCATAAAACCTTCATCGCGATATTAATTCTCTCTGTTGCCGGCACGGTTGCCGCGCAAACCCGAACCACCGCCCCAAAGTCCACGGCCAAGCCGGCTGCGACAAAGTCAGCAGCGCCAGCCACCGCCGCCCTTCCTGCCAAACAGCCCATACTGGCGACATTGCAAACCACCTCGGGCGATGTCAACTGCACGCTCTTTCCCGACAAGGCTCCCGTGACCGTTGCCAACTTCGTTGGACTTGCCACGGGTACGAAGGACTGGAAGAACCCCTCAAATGGCGCCACGATGCACAACCGCCCGCTCTATGACGGAACCATCTTCCACCGTGTCATTCCCAATTTCATGATTCAGGGTGGTGATCCGCTCGGCAATGGCTCGGGAGGTCCCGGTTATAGCTTCAAAGATGAGTTTAGCGATCTGAAGTTTGACGTACCTGGGCGCTTGGCGATGGCCAACTCCGGTCCAAACACGAATGGATCGCAATTCTTCATTACAGAAGTACCAACGCCGCACCTTGATGGCCTACACACAATCTTTGGCCAGTGCGACAACAACGAACTAGTAAAGCAGATTGCCCGTGCCGCTACTGATCCGCGCAACGATCGCCCGTTTAATCCGGTGAAGATTACCCATGTGAAGATCGTCGATCCCAACAAACAGAAGCCGGCGTCCACTACTCCCAAGAGCACGACCACCAAGAAGCCCTCGACTCCTGGTGCCAAACCGCAGTAGCAGTTCGGAACGATAAACCGGCCCGGCCACAGGCCTGGCAGTGACTGGTTCCGTTGTCGTCATTGGCCCGCTCGATCAGATTGGCTGACTTGGCTAATACGCAACAAAATGGTTGCTTATTTATAGAACCTGAGTATAATATGCAACCGTGAGGTTGCGCATCATGAATGATCGTATAGAAAAGCGTCTTGAACTAAAGACCCCGGTCTCGCGCGTTTGGCGTGCTATTACCGACCATCGCGAGTTCGGTGATTGGTTTCGCGTGAAACTCGACGGTCCTTTCGTCCCCGGTGAGAAATCAACCGGTCAGATGACCTACCCTGGCTACGAGCACCTGAAGTGGGAGGCGGTAGTGCAGAAGATGGAGCCGGAGCGCCTCTTCTCGTTCACCTGGCATCCCTATGCGATTGACCCGGGCAAGGACTACTCCAACGAGACGCCAACTCTAGTCGAATTTCGGCTCGAGCCGACCCCGACAGGCACGCTTCTGACCGTGACGGAGTCGGGCTTCGACAAAGTCCCGGCAGAGCGTCGAATCGAGGCGTTCCGTATGAACGACCAGGGCTGGACGATCCAGATGCAGAACGTCGAAACCTATGTCGCGCAGCACCCGTAGCCGAGCCTTTGGCACGCCACGCAGCTACGCCCATGCGTTCGCTGCCCTAGGAGACCAGACTCGTCTGTCGCTACTATCGAAGCTCTCCGGCGGCAAGCCGCGCTCGATCTCCCAGCTCACACGCGGCTCCCGACTGACGCGGCAGGCTATTACCAAGCACCTGCGCGTACTAGAGAAGGCCAGCATGGTTCGCTGTTCCCGGTCAGGTCGCGAGCGCTTGTTCCAACTTGATCCGCGGCCGCTGAGTGAAATGCGCGGGTATCTCGAGGCGGTGTCGGCGCAATGGGACGACGCGCTGGCAAGGCTGAAGCTGTTCGTCGAGCAATAGCAAGGAAGTTCGCGTGCGGCACCTACCACTAATCCGGCAATTTGCCGCTTGCTTTGCTCACCCGTTCTGCTACACAATTACGGCACTTTGGGGTGACGGCGTTCGGGAATTCCTACACGCATGAGTAGCTCGGTCGCACTCTCCGCTTCATCTGCCTATCGCGATCGCAAGCGCTATCTATGGCTTTTGTCGATCTTCGTCCCGGCGCTCATGAATGTCGGCCCCCTTCTCTACCTTCGCGCGCATAAAGTCTGGGTGCTTTGGTTGCCCGTCGCATTTAATTACATCGTGATGCCCCTCGCTGATTACCTCATCGGCGAAGACTCGAGTAACCCTCCTGAGACCGCGGTCGCCCAGCTGGAAGAAGATCGCTATTACCGCTATATCACGTACGCCATCGTTCCGGTTCTGTGGCTTACCTACATCTTCGCGGCCTGGTTTGTTGCACGTCATGCGCTGCCCTGGTATGGCGTACTCGCTGTGATTCTCACAGCCGGATCAGCCGGGGGATACAGCATTAACGTTGGCCATGAACTCGGGCACAAGCAGACCGGCCTTGAGCGGTGGCTGGCGAAAATCATCCTCGCACCCACTAGCTACGGCCACTTCACGCTGGAGCACAATCGTGGACATCACATTGATGTAGCAACCTTCGGCGACTCCGCCTCGGCACGCATGGGCGAAGGGCTCTGGAGCTTCGCTTTGCGGGAGATACCTGGAGCGGTGACCCGTGCCTGGAGCATTGAACGGCAGAGGCTGGCCCGAATAGGTAAGGCTGCGTGGGACCTTCGCAACCAGATCCTGCATTCCTGGATGATCACTCTTGCCTTCTACATTCTAATGGTTGCCTGGTTGGGAATTCGGGTGCTTCCCTTCCTCGTTTTGTCGGCGATTTGGGCCAACTTTCAGCTGACCTGCGCGAATTACGTCGAGCACTATGGTCTGCTGCGGCGTACTTTAACTGATGGCACGGTCGAGCGGTGCCAGCCGCACCATTCCTGGAACAGCAATCACATGTTCTCCAACTGGGCACTGTTCCACTTGCAACGTCACTCCGATCATCACACCTACCCCGGACGCCGCTACCAATCTCTGCGCCATTTCGATGATCTGCCCACACTGCCGAATGGCTACTTTGGTATGTTCACACTGGCGTACTTCCCTCCTTTGTGGTTTCGCGTGATGGACCCTCGCCTTGTTCGTAGGGTGAATAGGGACCCATCTCGTCTCAACTTCCAGCCCGCCAGGCGTTCGAAACTTCTTGCCCGCTACCATCTAGCGTAGCGAGCTTGTCAACAATTCGTGACAACTTCACAGGACACCCGGGGTTCGGCATTCGCATCGTAGTGTGAATGGCGGCCTCTCGCCCCACGTTGCTATCTCTTCTTCTGGGCTGCCTCGTGCTCATACCTGCTACCAAGGCAAGCGCCGAACCCGTCCGCGTGCGGCATTTGGAGGGTCTGACGCACGGATTTCTGCTCCTTCGCGACCTCGACGGGAATATTCTTGCGCACGGTGAATTGGATCAGGTGGTGAACGGCAAGAACGGATTGGTCACAACAGACATGCGCTTTCGGTTCAAAGATGGCTCTTTCTACGAGGAGGTCACGAAATTTACCCAACGCCGCCAGTTTCGACTTCTTACCGACAAGGTTGTGCAGAAAGGCCCAGCTTTCAAGCAGCAGAGTGAAACAGAGATCGACGCTACTACAGGAACCGTCACGGTGCGCATGAACGACGGCGACAAAAAAGTAACCACTAAGCACCTGAATATTCCCCCCGACGTATCGAATGGCATGCTTATCGTTCTTTTGAAGAACCTCACCGAAACTACGACCCAATCCATGGTCTCTATGGTTGCAGCGTCCTCAAAACCTCGAGTTGTGCAGTTGCAGATCAGTCCCCAGGAAGAGAAAACGTTTCGGTTCGGTTCCATTTCTTCGACGACGCAGCATTTTCTGATTAAGGTGAAGATCGGTGGGATTGCCGGAGCAGTTGCACCGCTCGTAGGCAAGCAGCCTCCCGACATCAACATGTGGATTGCCAAGACCACAGCTCCAACCTTCCTTCAATCCGAAGCTCCTTTATCTGAGGGGAATCCGGTTTGGAGGATCGAAATTTCAGCACCGAGCGAAGATCTACTCAAGGCAACGCGCTAACTTAGGCTGGGGAGCGGTCTGTTTCCATACCCAGCAGGATGCCAGCCCGTGTCCCCGCGTCAAGCCATTTAAGAATGTAACCGGCGCCGCTGCTGTCGAGACATTAAAGATGTACCCGTTGCCCGCCGCCGCCGTGGCTGTGTGAAAGTGGGAATCGCGCGTTCTTTGCGGGATTTCCAAGCGCGGTGGGAAAGTTCTGTTTTTGAACTTTTCCGCCTCGCGTCTTTATGTGAGTCGGGTTACATCCTAAGTGTCTCGACGGCCTCCCTGTGGGTTACATTTTGCACGGCGCGATACGGTCCCACGACAGCGCCCTGCTCGTTGTGATATGCTTTTGCCCCGCGTATCAATCTAGCACTTTTGTGGTAAGCTGACTTTCGCTCCAACACGCTTGCGCCCTTGGATAAATTTCAACTTTATTGGAGGCACCGATGGCCCCACCGACTCTCGACCAGCTACGGTCCGCGTTTCGCGGTGAACTGATACAAGCAGGCGATCCCCTGTACGATACCGCCCGCAAGATTTACAACGGTATGATCGACAAGCGCCCGCAACTCATTGCTCGTTGTGTGGATGTCGCCGATGTCCTTGCGGCCGTGAATTATGGAAGAGAAATCAACCTCCTCACCGCGATCCGCGGTGGCGGGCATAACGGGGCCGGACTCTGTACATGCGACGGCGGACTTGTAATCGATCTGTCGCGCATGGGAGGGATTCGAGTCGATCCCGCGAAAAAGACAGTGCGTGTCGAGGGCGGCGGCGTTTGGGGCGATGTGGATCACGCCACCCACGCCTTCGGTATGGCAACGCCTTGCGGCTTCATCTCCACTACCGGGGTGGCCGGCCTCACGCTTGGAGGTGGAATAGGTTATCTAGCCCGTCGCTACGGTTTGACGGTCGACAACCTGCTCTCTGCCGATGTGGTGCTCGCCGATGGCCGTTTCGTCACCGCCAGCGATTCCGAAAACTCTGACCTGTTCTGGGCATTGCGTGGAGGCGGCGGGAATTTTGGCGTTGTCACCTCGTTTGAGTTCCGTTGCCATCCCGTAAGCACAGTCCAGTTCGGCCCAACCTTTTGGCCGCTCGACGAAGCTGCAATGGTGCTGAAGGCGTATCGGGACTTTATCAAGAAGGCGCCCGAAACCGTCAGCGGGTTCTTTGCCTTCCTGGTCGTTCCGCCGGCACCCATGTTCCCTGAGCAGCTTCACATGAAGACCGTTGCAGGCATTATTTGGTGTTGTACCGGCTCAGCCGAAGAAACCGAGGCCGAAACGAAAGCGCTTCGCACACTTGGCCACCCTCTTCTCGATCATGTCGGACCTGCGCCGTTTCCGGCGGTGCAAAGTATGTTTGACGGCCTGTTCGTTTCCGGATTGCAATGGTATTGGCGTGCCGATAACTTCACCGACTTGAGTGACGAAGCAATTGCCAAGCACGTTGAGCATGGGTCCAAGCTTCCTTCCATGCTTTCGACGATGCACCTCTATCCTGTGAACGGTGCAGCACAGCGTGTTCCCAAGGATGCGACGGCTTATCACTTCCGCGAAGCGCTATTTGCTGAGGTTATTGTGGGCGTTGACCCCGATCCGGCGAACGCAGCCGTCATTACCAACTGGTGCAAGAATTATTGGGAGGCCCTGCATCCATATTCTGCCGGAGGCGCTTACGTTAACTTCATGATGGACGAAGGTCAGGAACGAGTACAGGCAACTTACCGCGAGAACTATGAGCGTCTGGCTAAAATCAAGAAGAAATATGATCCAAACAATTTCTTCCGGGTCAACCAGAACATCCGTCCCGCTGCCTAGCAAAGTCAACCATTCAGGACTTCGGACTCGAAATTCCGGAGTCCTTTTTCTCACCAACGCAATGCGGGGCCGCCCCCAGTGTGTGAAAATCCATTCACATCGCGGTTGTTAAGCAAAGCTTTGTGATATGTAGAGAAGTTGCTCCCTTACACAGGCAACTACTTTGAAGGGGTAGAAATCATGGAAGCCGTCCAGGACCAGGTGCGCACAGGCCGTTCTCCCGTCGAACTGAAGCAGTCGATTCTCGACAACCTTTACTACACCTTGAGCCGCATACCAGAACTGGCAACTACCAACGATTGGTACATGGCGGTAGCGTATGCCGTTCGCGATCGTATGATGGCCGACTGGATTGCTGCCTTCGGCCGGACACGCCGGACGCGCACGCGAATTGTCAGCTACCTTTCGGCGGAGTTTCTGATTGGCCCACAACTGGGCAATAACCTTCTCAATGTCCACGACATTCGTGAAGCGGCGGAAACCGCTCTTACTGATCTGGGCCAGGATCTCGACAAGCTGTTGGACCACGAGCCGGAGCCGGGCCTGGGCAACGGAGGCCTGGGCCGTCTCGCCGCCTGCTATTTGGAGTCGCTCACGACCCTGAACATTCCTGCCATTGGTTACGGTATCCGCTACGAATTCGGGCTGTTTGATCAGGAAATACAAAACGGCTGGCAAGTGGAAAAGACCGATAAGTGGCTCAGCCTGGGGAATCCGTGGGAGACGACGCGCCCTGAAATTGCCCATTATGTCGGAGTAGGAGGACATACTGAGCAATTTCATGACGAGCACGGTCATTTCCGCGTACGTTGGATTCCTGAGCATGTTGTCAAAGGAATTGCCAATGACATTGCCGTCGCTGGCTACAACACAAATGTAACCAACTTTCTAAGGTTGTGGTCGTCGGAAGCGATTGAATCGTTCGACTTCCAGGCCTTCAACAAGGGCGATTATTACGACGCAGTACATGAAAAAGTTGCTTCCGAAACCATTAGCAAGGTCCTCTATCCGAACGATGAGGCAGTAGCGGGCAAGATTCTCCGTCTACAGCAGCAGTATTTCTTTACTTCGTGCTCCCTGCAAGACATGATCCGCGTCCACAAGTTGCGCGGCGGATCACTTCATACATTCCACGAAACCTTCACCATCCAGATGAACGACACGCATCCCTCGATTGCAGTTCCGGAGTTGATGCGCCTGCTGGTCGATATTCACGAGATCGACTGGGATGAAGCCTGGGGCATCACGCAAAAGGCCCTCGCTTACACTAACCACACACTTCTTCCTGAGGCGCTGGAGAAGTGGCCATTGCCGCTATTTTCCAGCTTATTGCCGCGACACCTGGAGATTATCTACGAGATCAACCGCCGCTTTCTGGATGAAGTCCGCTCCCGGTTCCCCAACGATGATGCCCGCGTCGCACGTGTTTCCCTCATCGACGAAAGTGGCCCTAAGTATGTCCGAATGGCCAACCTGGCCACGGTTGGCTCTCACGCCGTCAACGGCGTTGCCGCGCTGCATACTGAGCTTCTGAAGAAGACCATTCTGCACGATTTCTACGAGCTGTGGCCCGACAAGTTCTTCAACATAACCAACGGAGTTACTCCTCGACGCTGGCTGGCTCTCAGTAATCCGGAGCTTTCGCATCTTATTTCCGCCAAGATTGGTGAAGACTGGCTAACCCATGAAGATGAGCTACGCAGACTCGAACCTTTTGCCGACGACGTCGATTTCCGGGCCTCCTGGCGGCAAGTGAAATATGCCCGCAAGCAGAAGCTGATGAGGCTCATCCACGAGCGCACGGGAATCAGTGTTAGCCCCGACACGATGTTTGATGTTCAGGTCAAACGTATCCACGAGTACAAGCGCCAACTCCTCAACCTGTTACATGTCGTCACCTTGTACAACCGGATTAAGCATGACGGCCATGACTCAGTTGTGCCGCGAACGGTGATTTTTGGCGGCAAGGCTGCACCTGGATATTACATGGCCAAGCTCATCATCAAGCTGATCAACTCGGTAGCCGCTTGCATTGATGCCGATCACTACATCCGCGATCGGCTGCGTGTCGTCTTCATTCCTGACTTCAATGTAAAAAGCGGACAGGTCATCTACCCGGCCGCCGAACTTTCCGAGCAGATCTCGACTGCGGGTAAAGAGGCCTCGGGCACCGGAAACATGAAATTCTCGATGAATGGCGCGCTCACCATAGGCACGCTGGATGGCGCCAATGTCGAAATTCGCGAGCAGGTCGGGGCAGAAAACTTTTTTCAGTTTGGCCTCACGGTTGAGCAGGTTATGAACCTGAAGCGGAGCGGATACAATCCGCGTGGATATTACGAGAGCAATGCGACGCTCAGGCAGGCTATCGACCAGATTGCCTCGGGTGCTTTCTCCTCCGGAGACCAGCAGTTGTTCCGGCCCATCGTGGACGCTCTGCTCAATAACGATGAATACTTGCTGTTGGCCGACTTCGAGTCATACATCGACTGCCAGGAAAGCGTCAGCCACGCCTACCTCGATCAGGAGCATTGGACGCGTATGTCGATCCTCAACACAGCCCGAATAGGCAAGTTCTCGTCAGATCGCTCGATTCGTGAATACGCCCACGATATCTGGCATGTTGAACCGCTGAAGCTGTGAGCTCATCTTCAATCGTTTTCCGATGGGAGAAAGTACTTTAGCTGATTGTTGCTGCCTGAAAACTGGTAGCCTGTTCTGTGTACACGGACTCCCACTGCCATCCCGAGAA
>Ga0126378_10001562_pt1 | contig 16957 bp, 9 predicted proteins | sample PanSoiMetPlot_23_FD_92587 | JGI IMG/M metagenome (GOLD analysis project Ga0126378, IMG submission 92587) | Tropical forest soil microbial communities from Panama - MetaG Plot_23 | ecosystem: Environmental > Terrestrial > Soil > Tropical forest > Bulk soil | place: Panama | collected 2016-02-17
CGCCAATCGGTCAGGCTCGATCCGGCGGCCGTGCGCACGGACATTGCTGATTTCGAACGGCTAGTGGGGCTCGGCACGCGGGACGCGATCGAGCAGGCGATCGCGCTCTATCGAGGCGACTTGCTCGAGGGCATGAACGTTCACGACTCGCCCTTCGAGGAATGGCTGTTCATCGAGCGACAGCGCTTGCGCCAGCTCCTCGAGGATTCGCTGGCGGTGCTCTTGGCGCAAGCCATGACGGCCGGTGAGCGCGAGCGCGCAGCCCAGGCCGCGCGGCGCCTGATTGCTCTCGATCCCTTGCGCGAGGCGGCCAGCCGCGCGCTCATGCAGCTGCATGCCGAGCACGGCGAAGCAGCGCAGGCCGTGAGAATGTACGAAGCATTGCGCGACCAGCTGCAACGACAGCTCAGGGTGAACCCGGAGCCGGAGACGACCCACCTCTACGAGGCCATACGGCAGCACCAAGCGCCACCACCCTGGCCGGCAAAGAAAACCGACAAGACATCGCCAAGCTCCACCGCGGCGACGAAGCTACCCCTGTCTGACAAGCCCTCCATCGCCGTACTGCCCTTCGAAAATCTGAGCGGTTACCCCGAGCAGCAATACTTCAGCGATGGCATCAGCGAAGACATCATCGTCGAGTTATCGCGCTTCCGCTCGCTCTTCGTCATCGCACGCAATTCCTCATTCGCCTTCAGGGGCAGGTCGCTCAAGGTGCAGGACATCGCCCGCGAGCTCGGCGTCGCCTACATCGTCGAAGGTAGCGTCCGGCGGGCCAGCGAGCGGGTCCGGATCAACGCTCAGCTCGTTGATGCTGCGACCGGAAATCACCTTTGGGCCGAGCGCTACGACCGGGACATGTCCGACATCTTCGCTCTGCAAGACGAAGTCGCGCGTTCCGTTGCGTCGCGGGTCACCGGCAGGGTGGAAGCGGCAAACCGCGAGCGGGTGGAACGCTTGAGCCCGAGCGCGCTCAGAGCGTATGACCTCATCCTTCGCGCGAAGGCGTTGACGCTGAGATATACGAGAACCTACAACGCGGAGGCGCTTTCCTGTGCCGAACGGGCCGTGCAGCTCGACCCCAGCAGCGCACCGGCGCACGCGCACTCGGCCTGGTGCCAGTTTTACAACTACATGGCTTTTTGGACGGCGGATCGCGAAAACGCGCTCGCCAAGGCCTACGAGCTGGCGCAGCGCGCCGTCGAGCTCGACGAGACCGACAGCTTCGCGCATACCATGCTAGGAATCGTGCAGATCTTTCGCAAGGAGTACAAAGAAGCAGAGTCGGAGATTCTCAGGGCTATCGACTTGAATCCGAGCGATGCGGTTGCGCGGCGCTATTATTCCATGTTCCTAGCGGCGACCGGACAAGCGGAGTTGGGCATCGAGCAGATCGAGTTAGGCCGGCGTCTCAACCCATTCGATACGCGTTGGGTGCCATGGGACAAAGGCATCGTCTGCTTCACCGCACGCCGCTACGACGAAGCGATCACGGCCCTTAGACAGGCGCGCGACCCCATCAACGAGGTACGCGGGTGGCTTGCGGCAAGCTACGCGCACGCTGGCCGCTTAGAGGAGGCCCGGGCGACGCTCGAAGAATTTCTGCGGGTCGCCGAAACGGACATGGCAGTTTTCCCGGGCCGGCGGCTCAAAGACTGGGTGCCTTATTGGCACGGGGCCCTCGAGTACCGCGACCAGAAGGACTTCGACCATCTCTTTGACGCCCTGCGCAAAGCGGGTCTGCGAGAATGATGGTTAGCAGCGCGAGGATGACTCGCCGCCCTGCCGTAGCTCCCAGCTGAACGCGGGCTCGCCCACGCCGCGCCCGGGGGAACGCCTCTGCCGAAGGGATCAATAGGCCGACCCCGAACCGGCACGCGAACCCCAATCCGGCTCGACGACGCTTGCCCGACCCATGCAATCCGCGCATGGCTTAGGGGTGCGTCGCGAAAACGAAGACCTCCCTCTTTTCCCCGCCTCCCGCCTCCCGCAAGGGGGGAGGGGAATTGTACGACCTGGTCACGACGGGTTGACTCCGGCGATAGATGGAACAAAATAGGAACAAACATAGATCCCCGTCCTTCCATCTTACGATCATGCCCATCGAGCCGAAAATCGCCCATCTCGCCGCCTTGCGCGCGCTGATCTCACGGCAGGCGCCGGGGCAGGCAGCGCTGCCGCCTTGCCCTCTCGGCCTGCCGGCTCTCGACGCGGCTCTCGAGGGCGGGCTGCCGCGGGGCTGCCTGCAGGAGGTGATCCCCGCCGATGAGGGCGCCGCGGCCGCCGGCTTCGCCGCCTTTCTCCTCGGCCGGCTGGTGAAGGAGGCCGAGGGCGGCGGTCGCGGCGTGCTCTGGGCCTCCCTGGGAGAAGGCGATCTCTACCCGCCGGCGCTCGCTACCTTTGGCCTCGATCCCGGTGCCGTGATCCTGCTCTCCGCACCGAGCCCGGCGGAGTTGCTCTGGGCCATGGAGGAGGCGCTGCGCTCCCCGGCATTGGCGGGGGTGGTAGGCGAGATCGACCGGCTCGACCTCACGGCCGGCCGGCGCCTGCAGCTCGCCGCTGCGGCCGGCGGGGGTGTCGGCTTTTTGCTGTTGCGCGCCGACCGTCCCGCCGCGGCCGTGAGCGCGGCGGCGCTGCGCTGGCGCGTAGGCGCGGGGCCGGATCGAGCTTGGCATGTGGAGCTCCTGCGCCGGCGCGGCGGCCGGCCGGGAGCATGGATTCTGGAGCGATCCGCTGACGCGGAATCGCTCCAGGTCTTGGAGTCGTTACGCTCAAGCGCCGCGCAGGCTTGAGAGCATGATCCATGGATCATGCTCTAGGTGAGAGAATGAAACGGATCGTCTCCTTGTGGCTGCCGAGCTGGGCGACGGATCGGCTGCACCGCAAGCCCGATTGTCCGGCGGATAGGCCCGTCGTCACCATCGCGGAGGTCGCCGGCCAGCTCCTGATCCAGGCCGCCGATGCCCTGGCCGGGGCGGAGGGCATCCGGCCCGGCTTCGCTCTGGCCGATGCCCGCGCGCTCAGGCCGGATCTCGCTGTCTTTCCCGCCGATCCCGCCGGCGATGCCGCGGCCCTGGCGCGGCTCGCCGATTGGTGCAGCCGCTATACGCCGCTGGTCGCCCTCGACGGCGGTGACGGGCTCTGGCTCGACATCACCGGCTGCGCTCATCTCTTCGGCGGGGAGAAGGCGCTGATGTCCGACCTGCGCCATCGCCTCGCCGGCTTCGGCCATGATTCCCGCATCGCCGCCGCCGACTGCCCCGGCGCGGCCTGGGCCGCCGCCCGCTTCCGGGAGGCTGCCCAAACGGTGGTCGAGCCGGAAGCGGCCCGGGAGAGCCTGGCGCCGCTGCCGGTAGCAGCACTGCGCCTGCCCCCCGTCTTGACGGCGGAGCTGGAGCGCCTGGGCCTGCGGCGGATCGGCGATCTCTATCCCGTTGCGCGAGCGGCGCTTGCCCGGCGCTTCGGCATGCTGCCGGGAGAGCGGCTGGATCAGGCGCTGGGACGCATCGCGGAGCCGATCTCGCCCCGCCTGCCGCCCCCGGCCTTCGCGGTGCGCCAGATCCTGGCGGAGCCGATCCTCCATGCCGAGGGTCTGGCCGCTATGCTGCAGCGCCTGCTGCCCCGGCTCTGCCGCGAGCTGGCGGAAGCGGGGCAGGGGGCGCGGCGGCTGGAGCTCGGCTGTTATCGCGTGGATGGCCGGGTGGCGAAGCTCGCCGTCGGCACCAGCCGGCCGAGCCGCGACGATGCCGCCCTGATCCGCCTCTTCGCCGAGAAGCTGGAGCGGATCGATCCCGGCTTCGGCATCGAGGCCATGACCTTGGCAGCACCCCATGTCGAGCCGCTGGCCGATCTGCAGCTCGCGCTCGCGCGCAGGCGCAACGAGACGGCCAAAGGGGCGGCGGGTCAGGAGGCCGATCAGGCGCCGCTCATCGACCGTCTCGGCAATCGCCTGGGCTTCGCCCGCCTCGCCCGCGCCGAGCCGCGGGAAAGCCATTTCCCCGAACGTGCGGTGAAACGCATGCCGGCGGCCTTTCCTGCTGCTGCAGCGAAGCCCGCTTCTGCCTGGCCGGCGGGACCGTTGCCCTTGCGCCTCTTTCCGCGGCCCGAGCCGGTGACCGCCGAGGCGGCGGACGAGGGCGATCCGCCCCTCTCCTTCCTTTGGCGGGCGCGGCGCCATCGGATCCGAGCTGCGGAAGGCCCGGCGCGCATCGAGCCGGAATGGTGGCTCGGGGAGAGCGGGGGCCCGCGCGACTATTGGCGGCTGGAGGATGAGGCGGGCTTGCGCTTCTGGCTCTTCGGCCAATCCGGGAGCTGGTATCTCCATGGCCTCTTCGCGTGAGACAGAGATTTCCCTCTCCCGCACTTGCATCCCCCTCCCCCCTTGCGGGGGAGGGTCGGGGTGGGGGGTGATGCCGCGCACGATGCCTCAGGCGATCGCATCTGTGACTCCACCCCCACCCCGGCCCGCCCCCGTCGAGGGGGCGGGGGAAAGAGGAGCGGGAGAGGGAAAAGGGGCTTATGCCGAGCTGCAGGTGACGAGCAATTTCAGCTTTTTGCGCGGGGCGTCTCATCCGCAGGAGCTGGCGATCGCTGCCGCCGCCCTCGGGCTTGCCGGCTTCGCGCTCACCGATCGCAACAGCCTCGCAGGCGTGGTGCGCGCCTATATGGCGGCCAAGGAAACGGGCGCCAGATTTATCGTGGGCGCGCGTCTCGATTTCCGCTGCGGGCGCAGCCTGCTCGCTTTTCCGACCGACCGCGCCGCCTATGGCCGGCTCGCCCGGCTCATCACCCTGGGCCGGCGCCGGGCGCCCAAGGGCGAATGCCATCTCGACCTCGCCGATCTCGATAGCCTCGGCGAGGGGCTGATCTTCATCGCCCTGGCGGAGGGGCCGCTCGTCGAGATGGATGCGCTTTCCTCCCTGCTGGAGGATCTCGCCGCGCGCTTTCCGGGTCATGTCTATCTGGCGGGCCAGCATCTCTGGCGCGGCGACGACCGACGCCGCTTGGCGCTTCTGGCGGAGCTTGCTTCGCGCCGCGGCACGGCGCTGGTCGCGGTCAACGACGTCCATGCCCATGATCTCCAGCGCCGGAAGCTGCAGGACGTGCTGACCTGCATCCGCGAGCATTGCACCATCGAGGAGGCCGGCTATCGCCTCTTCGCCAATGCCGAGCGGCATATGAAATCGCCGGAGGAGATGGCGCGGCTCTTCGCCGATCATCCCGACGCGCTCGTGCGCACCATCGAGATCGCGGAGCGCTGCCGCTTCTCTCTCGACGAGCTGCGCTACGAATATCCCCATGAGCTGACGGAGGAGGGCCGCACGCCCCAGGAGGAGCTGACCCATCTCACCTGGCGCGGAGCGGCGGGGCGCTATCCCGGTGCCATCCCGGAGAAGGTGCGGGCCCAGCTCGAGCATGAGCTCGCCCTGATCGGCCAGCTCGACTACGCGCCCTTCTTCCTCACCGTCCACGACACGGTGCGCTTCGCCCGGTCGCGGGGGATCCTCTGCCAGGGCCGCGGCTCGGCCGCCAATTCCGCCGTCTGCTATTGCCTCGGCGTCACCTCCGTCGATCCGGCCCATATGGACCTGCTCTTCGAGCGCTTCATCAGCGCCGCGCGCAACGAGCCGCCGGATATCGACGTCGATTTCGAGCATGAGCGGCGCGAGGAGGTGATCCAGTACATCTACAAGAAATACGGCCGCGAGCGCGCCGGTCTCGCCGCCACGGTGATCTGCTACCGCAGCCGCTCGGCGCTGCGCGAGGTCGGCAAGGCCATGGGGCTCTCCGCCGATACGGTCGCGGCCCTTGCCGGCGCCGTCTGGGGCTGGAGCGATCTCGGGCTGGAGGAGACCCGGGTGCGCGAGCTGGGGCTCGATCCCGAGGCGCCGCGCCTGCGCCAGACCCTGGAGCTGGCGGCCGCCCTCATCGGCTTTCCCCGCCATCTCTCCCAGCATGTGGGTGGCTTCGTCATGACCCGCGGGCCGCTGGAGGAGCTGGTGCCCATCGAGAACGCGGCCATGGAGGACCGCACGGTGGTGGAGTGGGACAAGGACGATCTGAACGATCTCGGCATCCTCAAGGTCGATGTGCTGGCGCTCGGCATGCTGACCTGCCTGGCCAAGGGCTTCGACCTCATCCGGCATCACTACGGCAGGAGCCTCGATCTCGCCGCCGTGCCCCAGGACGATCCCGCCGTCTACGAGATGATCTGCCGGGCCGACACCATCGGCGTGTTCCAGATCGAGAGCCGGGCTCAGATGACCATGCTGCCCCGCCTCAAACCGAAGAACCTCTACGATCTCGTCATCGAGGTCGCCATCGTCCGGCCCGGCCCGATCCAGGGCGACATGGTGCATCCTTATCTGCGCCGGCGCGACGGCAAGGAGCCTGTCTTCTACCCCAAGCCCGAGCTGGAGGAGGTGCTGGGCAAGACCCTCGGCGTGCCGCTGTTCCAGGAGCAGGCGATGCGCATCGCCATCGTCGCCGCCGGCTTCTCGCCGGAGGATGCCGACCGGCTGCGCCGGGCCATGGCCACCTTCCGCAAGAACGGCACCATCCATCATTTCGGCGACAAGATGATCGCGGGCATGATCGCCAATGGCTATCAGCGCGATTTCGCCGAGAAATGCTTCCATCAGATCCAGGGCTTCGGCGATTACGGCTTTCCCGAGAGCCATGCGGCGAGCTTCGCCCAGCTCGCCTATATCTCCTCCTGGATGAAATGCCATTACCCCGCGGTCTTCGCCTGCGCGCTCCTCAACAGCCAGCCCATGGGCTTCTATGCCCCGGCTCAGATCATCCGCGACGCCATCGAGCATGGCGTCGAGGTGCTGCCGCCCGATGTCAACCAGAGCGTCTGGGACTGCACCCTGGAGCTGCCGAGCCTCTCCGCCAAGCCCCCGCGCACGCCATCCCTTACCGATGATCCGGCGCCCGAGAGCTATCTCACCCGCGCCCGCCGCACCGAGCCCTTCGCGCTCAGGCTCGGCCTGCGCCAGGTGAAGGGCCTCGATCGCAAGGAGGCCGACCGCCTGATCGAGCGGCGCGGCAACGGCTATGCCGATGCCACTTTGCTCTGGCGCCGCGCCGGGCTCTCCAAGCGCAGCCTGGAGGCGCTGGCCCGGGCGGATGCCTGCCGCTCCCTCGGCCTCGACCGGCGCGCCGCACTCTGGGCCCTCAAGGGCATGGCCGATTCACCACTGCCCCTCTTCGCCGCGGCCGCGGAGGAGGAGCAGGGGGCGGAGGCTGAGACGTCTCTGCCGCGCATGAGCCTCGGCCAGCATGTCTCGGAGGATTACGCCAGCCTGCATCTCTCCCTGAAGCAGCATCCCCTCGCTTTGCTGCGCCCGCATCTGCCGCGCATCTGCACCTTCCCTGCCGAGGGGCTGGCCCTGCTGAAGAACGGCGCCCGTGCTGGCGTAGCGGGGCTGGTGCTGGTGCGCCAGCGCCCCGGCACGGCGAGCGGCGTCATCTTCGCCACGCTGGAGGACGAGACGGGCATCGCCAATCTCGTCATCTGGCCCAAGGTCTTCGAGCGCTTCCGGCGCATCGTCATGACGGCGCGGCTGATGGGCGCCATCGGCCGAATCCAGAGCGAATCGAACGTCACCCATCTCGTCGCCGAGCGGCTGATGGATCTGAGCCATCTCCTGACCGCGCTCGCCGAGGGCTCTGCCCCGCTGGCGGCGCCGCTCGCCCGCGCCGATGAGGTCGTGCGCCCCGGCAGCGACCGGCGGCTCGGCGACTACCGCTCGCGGGACTTCCACTGACCGCCGGCGCGCGTTGCCGAACGGCATAGTCCGGACAGCCGGAAATGATAGAGTGAGGCCATAACACCGGGGGCTCTCATGAAAGCACTGCTCGCCGCCATTGCGCTTCTCTGCGCCGTGCCCGTCGCGCTGGCCGATCAGCCGGTCATGACCGATCAGCAGAAGCGCGACGAGATCCGCGCCATGCCCTGGGTCTCAAAGGGCATCGTCGCCCTGGCGACCTCCAAGTCCTCGATTGCCCTTCCGGCCAGCTATGTCGCGATCAGCGGCGCCGATGCGCGGCGCTTCGACCATCTGATCAACGCCGAGGAGGACCCGGATATCGAGGCCGTCGTCGTCAACAACGACAGCTTCAACTTCGTCATGTTCGAGTATCTCGCCGAAGGCTATGTCTCCACCGACGACTGGAACGAGGTCGATGCCGGGAAGATGCTGGAGCAGATCCGCGACGCGACCGAGGAGGCGAATGCCGCGCGACGCCAGCAGAACATCGGGGAGCTGCATGTCACGGGCTGGCTCAAGGAACCGGTCCTCGACCGCAAGACCAATGTCGTCTTCTGGGTCCTCAACGTCCATTCCGCCGATGGCGATCTCGTGAACGCCGTCGCGCTCCGGCTCGGCCGCTACGGCTATGAGAAGATGATCTGGGTCGCGGATGCCGCCGCCTATAAGAAGGGACCCGACGACCAGACAGCGATGCTCCAGGCCCACAAGTTCGATGCCGGCGCCACTTATGCGGACCATATCAGCGGCGACAAGCTGGCGGGCTACGGCATCGCCTCGCTCGTGGCGCTGGCGGCCGGAGCCAAGGTCGCCCAGGCGGCCGGGCTCCTGATTCTGGTCAAGAAGTTCGGAATCTTCATCCTCGCGGCGCTCGCCGGTGCCGCCGCCTGGGTGAGGCGCAAATTCCGCCGCAAGCCTGAGGCCTGAGCCCCGATCCGGGCGTAACCATCCCGCATTGCAGCGGTAACCATTTCGCCGCGGTCTGAAGTCGAAGCGTAACTGCGATTCCCCAGATTCCTCTCTGCTTGAACCGATCAGTCGGACTGCTTTGCCGTCGAAGCGGCTGCAGCTGCGCCTTTTCGGAAAATCAGAGTAGAGAGGATCGCATGAAAATTCTCATTGCCTCGACTCCCGCGACGGGCCATCTCAATCCGCTGCTTGCGATTGGACACATCCTGATCGCGGAGAACCACGAAGTCGTTGGTTTATCTGGCAGCGCGTTCCGCGAGCGCATCGAGGCTACCGGCGCGGAATTCCGCGCCCTTCCCGCCGGCGCGGATTTCGACCTGGGAGATATCCTGTCGGTCGTTCCCGAACTGAAAGACATACCTCCCGGGCCGGAATGGATGCGCACGGCGATCGAGGGCATCTTCGTCGACCCCATCCCCGCCCAGCACCGGGGCCTGGAACAGGTTCTGCGCGATTTCCCTGCCGACGTCATCATCGGCGACGATATGTTCTTCGGTCTCCTGCCGATGCTTCTCGGACCACGCGCGAAACGGCCTTCCATTGTTCTCTGCGGCACATCGATTTTGCACTGGCGGCGAGAGGACAAAGCGCCGGTTTTTGCCGGCTTGCCCCCCGCAACCAGCCAGGCACAGCTCGAGGAATACGCGACCATCTCTCGAGAGCATGACAGGGTGGTCAATCAGCCCGTCGCCAGTCGCCTGAATCGGTTCTTGAAGGGTCTGGGTGTCGGGCCGCTAGCGACGCCTCTCTTCGAGTCCGTCGTAGAGCTTGCAGACGCGTATCTGCAGCTGACCGTTCCGAGTTTTGAGTTTCCCCGCGCCGTCCCGCCCTCAGTGCATTTCGTCGGCACTCTTCCGATCATTCCGAACCAGGCCCGGATCCCCGCCTGGGCGCATGAATTGGACGGTTCGCGCAAGGTCGTCCTGGTCACACAGGGGACGGTGGCAAATCACAACTTCAACCTCCTGATCGCCCCGACGCTGGCGGCGCTCGCCAACGAACCCGATCTCTTGGTGGTCGTCACCGCAGGCGGCCGCCCGATCGACGCCATACCTGGCCCCATCCCCGGCAATGCGCGTCTGGCGAGCTATTTGCCGTTCGATTGGATGCTGCCGAAGGCCGACGTGTTCGTCACCAATGGCGGCTATGGCAGCGTCAACCAGGCGATAAGCTTTGGCGTTCCCCTTGTCACCGCGGGGCTGACCGAAGACAAAGCCGCCGTGAACGCCCGCGTCGCATGGTCCGGTGTCGGAATCGATCTCGCGACCAACGAGCCGACGCCGCAGGCGCTTCGCGCGGCCATTCGGACCGTGCTCGACAAGCCGGCTCATCGTTTGCGCGCTTCGTCTATCGCCGAGGAGTTCCGCGCAATCGACACGCGCTCCGAGATCCTCCGGATTATCAGCCAAGTGTCGCCTGTCGCGAATGAAAACCACCTGCCACGAGGCAAGGTTGCCTAGGGCCAGGCGTGCGGACTGGATCCGGTCATCGGAGGATATCCGTGCTCTTCCGTATCCGGCCCGCCTCCATGGCCTTCACTTTACTGCTGAGCTTTCTCGTGGCGTTGCCGTCCTTCGGCATCGATATGAGCCTGCCGGCCCTCACGGCGACGGGCGCCGCCCTCGGCGTGAGGCCGGCCGAGGCCGGCTTGATGATGAGCCTGTTCATGGTCGGTTTCGCCGTCGCGCCGCTTGTCTATGGGCCTGCCTCCGATCGATATGGCCGAAAGCCTGTCGTCGCCTTCGCATGCCTGCTCTTCATCATGGCCGGGATCGGCTGCGCGCTGGCCCGATCCCTGGCGATCCTACTGATCTGGCGCGTCGTCCAGGGTGCGGGCGCCGGCGCGAGCATGACCATCGCCTTGGCCATAATCCGCGACCTGTTCGAGGGCGAGGCCGCACGTACGAAGCTCTCTTACGTGGCCATCGCCATGATGATCGTCCCCATGATGGCACCGACGGCCGGAGCAGCGCTCCTCGCCCTCGGGGGCTGGCGCCTCATCCATGCGGTGCTTGCCGGTATCGGCCTCCTCTTGGTGCTGGCAATGATGCTGGGATTCGCCGAGAGCGCACGGATCGACCCGGCCAACCGGCTGATTCCCTCCGTCCTCGCCCGCAACTATCTTCGCGTCTTGCTGAATCCCATCTGCCTTGGCTACATCCTCGTCAACGCCGCCGCCTTCGGGGCGCTCTTCGCCTATGTCAGCGGTTCGTCGCTGTACTTGATCAACGTCGTGGGCTTGAGACCCGCGCAGTATGGCCTCGTCTTCGCGGCAACCTCGCTGGGCATCATGGGAGGCGCTTTTCTCAACGGCCGGCTCAGCGCCCGGGGCGTCCTGCCGAGCTATCCGCTCACTACCGGCCTGGTCCTCGCGGCGGTTTCCACGATGTCGCTGCTGGCCATGACACTTGCGCATTGGATGCCTCTCTCCCTCGTCATCTCGCTTCTGGTGCTGGGTAATCTGGCCTTCGGGCTGATAGCGCCCAACGCCATGCAGGCGGCCATGCAGCCCTTGCCGCAGATTGCCGGCGCGGCGGGTGCGGCGACCGGCTGCATCCAGATGGCGATGGGGGCCATTGCCAGCGGGCTCGTGGCGACGCTCTATGATGGGCGCTCGGCGCTCTCCATGACGGCCCTCATGGCCCCTGTGCTCGCTTTTCGCCTTGGCCTCGTATCTGCTGATTGCGCGTCGCGCCGAGATGCGAGGTCATGCCATCTTAAGCGGGGCTCGCGCTGTCGATTCGCTTGTTGCTGGCGAATAGCGATCGGCGGTCCCAGTGTCCTCCTGGCTCACGAGGGCCTCGGCCGCTCTTCGGATCTCATCCGGAAGTCAGCCGGCGTGACTCCACGCGGCGATGAGCCCTTCCGACCGCGCCCGGACCTCGGGCGAGGCGAGGCAGGTGGCGACGGCCTCGTAGCCGGGGGCGCCGTGATAGGGCGCCACATAGCTCGGCGGGCTGTGATTGGCGGGGCAGAGGATGATCGCCTCATCGGCGCCCACCGCCGCCAGATCAAGGATCGCGCAGGAGCGGGTCAGCAGGAAGACCGGCCGTCCGGCGGGCCCGCGCCGGCGCAGATGCGCGATGAGGGCCTCCTGGGCGGCCTGGTCCAGCCCCTGCTCGATCATGTCGATCACCAGGATGGCCGGGCCCTCGGCTTCCAAGGCAGCGAGCAGGGCCACCAGTGCCGTCGATACCGTGGCGCCATCCTCGACCAGCCAGGCCAGCGCCTGATCGACGCTGGATCTGAGCGCCGGATCGGCCTCCAGCCGCGCCCGCGCTGCCATGCCGGCATCGGCCATCCGATCCAATCCAAGGAAGCCGGCGCTGGGCAAGCTCTCGGCCAAGCGCAGCGCAAGCCGCATCTTGCCGCTGCCGAGCGGGCCGGTGATGTAGGTCAGCGGCCGAAGCTCCCGCAGCTCGAACCGCTCGCCGCCCCAGGGCCAGGGGAGATCAAAAGCGACGCTGCACGCGGTGGCCGGCACAAGCAGACGCGCGAGCTCGCTCACGGTCGGCGCCTCTCCCCGCGCGAGACCTCGCCTCAGGCCGCGGATCTTCTCCACCATGCCGGCCAGCTGGCCGAGACGCCCTTCGAGGATCGCCTGGTGGGCGGCCAAAGCCGGCTCGAGTCCGCTCGGGTCCCCATCGAGCACCCGCGCCACCTGGTCGAGGCTGAAGCCCAGAGCGCGCAGGGCGACGATCTCGGCGGCGCGCTCCATCTCGCTCGGACCATAGGCCCGCCATCCCGCGGCGCTGCGGATCGGGGCAACCAGTCCGCGCTGCTCGTAGACCCGCAGGGCTTTGACCGACACACCAAGCCGCCTGGCGGCTTCGGATGGGCTCAGGTATTGCGCAGAGGAGCTCACGAATCACCTCGTCGTCGGCGGACCGCCTCCTTATCGGGGCGGTCCCAGGGGCCGGGTCAAGAGGGATGTTCGCTCCTGCATTTCTGGTTTGGGCCCCATTGCTCTTTCAACAACGCGTGATCCCCCGATGCTCTTTCCGCGAGCATCGGTCAATGACAGGATGTAGCCCTCAGCTGGGAGGATCCGATGGATGTGTCGCGCAAGGCAATGAATGCGCCGGCCGAAGAGACGCTCGACCCGGATGACTGGTCCGAGGTGGAGACGCTATCGCATCAAATCATCGAGGATGCCGTCCGCCATTTGCGCGATGTCCGCGACCGCCCGGTCTGGCGGGAGGTGCCGCAGGAGGTAAAGGCGTTCTTCGCATCCCCCTTGCCGCGATCGCCGGCGCCGCTGGCGGGCGTCTATCGCGAGGTCGTGGACAAGGTGATGTCCTATCCCATGGGCAACATCCATCCGCGCTTCTGGGCCTGGTACATGGGCTCGAGCAATTTTACCGGGGCGCTGGGAGATTTCCTGGCCGCCATCCAGGGCTCGAACCTCGGCGGCGGCAATCATGCCGCCGCCTATATGGACCAGCAGGTGGTGGACTGGTGCAAGGAGATCATCGGCTTTCCCGCTTCGGCCAGCGGCGCGCTGGAAACCGGCGGCTCGATGGCCAATGTCATCGGCCTCACCGTAGCGCGCAACGTGAAGGCCGGGATCGACGTGCGCGAGGAGGGTGTCGCGGCCATCGCCAAGCCGTTGCGCTTCTATGGCTCCGATCAGATTCACAGCTGCCATCGCAAGGCCATGGAGGCGCTGGGGTTGGGGAATCGGGCCCTGCGGCGCATTCCGACGGACAGCGCCTTGCGGATCGATCTCACCGCTTTGAGGGCCGCGATCGCGGAGGATCGCAAGGCAGGCTTCCAGCCGGCCTGCGTGATCGGAACGGCCGGAACGGTGAACACCGGCGCGATCGACGATCTGCAGGCTCTCGCAAATCTGGCCGAGGAGGAGGACCTCTGGTTTCATGTCGATGGCTGCATCGGCGCGCTGATCGCCATCGCGCCCGCCAATGCCTATCGTGTCGCCGGGATCGAGCGTGCGGATTCCGTTGCCCTCGATCCGCATAAATGGCTGCACGCGCCGTTCGAGGCCGGTTGCGCCCTGATCCGGGATGCAACAGCCCATCGCTGCACATTCGCGGTTACACCGGAATATCTGCAGGCGACGACCCGTGGGGTCGCATCGGCCAATTGGCTGCACGAATATGGCCTGCAGACCTCACGCGGGTTCCGGGCGCTGAAGGTCTGGATGGCGCTCAAGGAGCATGGCATCGAGAAGTTCGGCCGCCTGATCGACCAGAACATCGAGCAGGCCCGCTATCTTACCGCATTGATCGAGAGCGAACCTCATCTGGAGCTGGCCGCACCGACGAATATCAATATCGTCTGCTATCGCTACCGCCCCGATGAGAGGAGTGCCGGGGAGATGAAGGCGCTCAACACCGAGATCATGCTGAGGCTGCAGGAACAAGGCATCGCCGTGCTCTCGGACACGACGATCAAAGGCGAGCATTCTCTGCGCGTAGCGATCAACAATCACCGGACCCAGCGCAGCGATCTCGATCTGCTGATCCGGGAAACGATCCGCATCGGCGATGAGGTCGTGAAGGCGGGACCGGCTGCCTAGCATCCACTGTCGGGCAGCTTCGCAGTCTCTCGATCAAGGTGAGTAGTGGGTGAAGATGAAGTCGCGATCCTTGACAGCCTGATGGCAGGGAAAGCAGGTTTTCATCCCTGCCTCAGGGCTGGGTTTGCCGTCCTTATCGAATGACGCGTAGCCCCAGCCACCGGTCGCGGCGTACTTTACCGAGTCCTTGACCATGAACTGGAGATAGGAATCCGTCGGGGCGCCGGCCACGAAAGATTGGGCACGGCCGAAGACCTTGTTGTTTTCCTCCGACGGAACATAGCTCCAGGCGATTCGGCCAACGATGGCGCCTTCCGGGAAGGGGAGCTTTCCTGCCCGATATGCGTTGATGGCGAGATCATTCCCCAGAACAGCGCGAATATCATTGAGGTCGCCCTCTTCATGGGCCACCGAGACCACCTTCCAGTCGCGGTATCCGGCGGGGATCTCGGTTACGAAGATCGGGGCGGCGCTTTGAGCCGTCGCGCGGCGAGACATGATCGCCGGGAAGGCCACAACGCCCACGAGTGTTGCAGCTGCCACCAGTAAAAGAGCGATTGGTTTCATGACAACCTCTCCTTCCAAAATGCAATTCCCCGGATGACCTCGGAAGTGGAGCAGATTATAGCGATCTTCCGGACTGCCGGCGAACCCTGACCCGAGATGGGCGCCAGTCCCGAGGTGCCTCTAGAGCGTCATCGATCTCGGATTGCCGGAGAGGAACTCCATGCGGCAGAACTCGACGAAGGCCTGGGCGGTGGCCGGGAGAGGCTGATCGCGGGCCCAGGCGAGGCCGACATCCATGGTGGGGACGGGCTGGGCGATGTCGCGGGATTCGAGCTTGTCGCCCTCCAGCGACCAGGGGCGGTAGACCATGTCGGAGAGAATGGTGACGCCGGCGCCCGTTGCCACCAGGCTGCGCACCGCCTCCACGGAATCGGTCCGGAAGGTCACGTTGGGCCGGAGATTGTGCTTCGACCAGTAGGAGAGCGTCGTCTTCGCCGCCTCGTCGATCAGGAGCTGGATATAGGGCTCCTTGGCGATGTCGCGCAGCGTCACCCGGGGCTTCGCCAGCAGCTGGTGGTTGGTCGGGGTCCAGAGCCGCCGGCGCGATTTCGCCAGTGTCTCGGTGGAGAGCTGGCTGCGGTGCTGCAGGTTGGAGACCAGGAGGATCCCGAGATCGAGCTGGCGCGTCACGAGCTGCTTCTCGATGACGCTGCGGTCCAGCTCCCGGATCACGACATCCACATCCGGAAAGCTCCGGCGGAAGCGCGCCAGGGGTGCGGCGAGGAAATAGCCGGCCACGGTGATGGTGACGCCGAGGGAGAGCCGGCCCTGGACCTGGGCCCGGTTCCGGCCGATGGCATGGGTGGCGGCGGTGACCGCCGAGAGGATGTTGCGGCCATGCTGGAGGAAGACATAGCCGTCATAGGTCACCTTGATGCCGTCGCGATGGCGCGTGACCAGCCGCGTCCCGGTCGCCTCCTCGAGCTCCTGGATTGCCTCGGTGATGGCCGAGGGGGAGATGCCGACGGCGGAAGCGGCGGCGACGATCTTGCCGGCCTCGGCGGCGGCGACGAAATAGCGGATCTGGCGGATATTGAAGCTCATGGCCTGCGGCCTCCCTTGGCGATGCGCCGTCCCCGAGCTTTCGGCTTTTCCGAAATCCTAATTCAAAAGATCGCCCTTTACAAATATCGGGCGGCTTCGGCAAATCGGGGCGACGAGCGGCGGGCCCATTCCGCGTCCGGCCGCAAGGGGAAGCTCGGCGTCTGCCGGGCCATCGATGCAGGAAGCCCGGAGAAGGCTCCGGGATCAGGGAAGGCAAAAAGGGAGCGCAACGATGAAACTGTCGTCAAAGCTGGCAGCCGTCGCGGCTGCCGTCGTCTCCGTGAGTGCCGTGGCCGCCGCCGCCGAATGGTATCCCTACAAGATCGAGGTCTGGGATTCCTTCGACATGGCGAGCCCGCGCCATCTGGTGGATTACTCGCCCCTCGACAAGGCGGCGCAGAAGTGGAAGCTCTGCGTCTCATTCCCCCATATGAAGGACGATTACTGGCTGGCGGTCGATTACGGCGTCGTCGCCGAGGCGAAGCGCCTGGGCGTGGCCGAGCAGGTGCTGGAGGCCGGCGGCTATACCGAGCTCAACAAGCAGATCAGCCAGATCGAGAACTGCGTCGCCGGCGGGGCCCAGGCCGTGATCATCGGCGCCATCTCCTTCGACGGGCTGAACAACCTCGTCGGCCAGCTCGCCGACAAGAAGATCCCGGTGATCGACGTCATCAACGGCATCTCCTCGCCCAAGGTCAGTGCCAAATCGCTGGTCTCCTTCGGCGAGATGGGCGCCAAGGCCGGCGAATATCTGGTGAAGCTCTATCCCAAGGGCGGCGGCAAGACGGCCAAGGTCGCCTGGTTCCCGGGTCCGGCCGGCGCGGGCTGGGTCGAGGCCGGCAATCAGGGCTTCGCCGACGCCGTCAAGCAGGGCGACATCACCGTCGTCGACACGAAGTATGGCGATACGGGCAAAGAGGCTCAGCTCGCTCTGCTCGAGGATACGCTGACCGCCCATCCCGATATCGACTACATCGTCGGCACGGCGGTGACCGCCGAAGCTGCGGTCCAGGTGCTCAGGGCGCGCAAGCTGTCCGCGCGCATCAAGGTGATCGCCTACTAC
>Ga0126378_10001563_pt1 | contig 16952 bp, 16 predicted proteins | sample PanSoiMetPlot_23_FD_92587 | JGI IMG/M metagenome (GOLD analysis project Ga0126378, IMG submission 92587) | Tropical forest soil microbial communities from Panama - MetaG Plot_23 | ecosystem: Environmental > Terrestrial > Soil > Tropical forest > Bulk soil | place: Panama | collected 2016-02-17
GAAGCGGCAGAGTCTTTCGTGAACCAGAACCCAATCAGCAGATACGACGCCAGGCCTACACCTTCCCACCCGATGAACATCACCAGATAGTTGTGCGCCAGGACCAGGGTCAGCATAAAAAACATGAAGAGGTTCAGATAGCAGAAAAAGCGATAGAAGCCGCCCTCTTCCCACATATAGCCGACCGAGTAGATGTGGATAAGAAACCCGACGCCGGTCACGACCAGCAGCATGATCATGGAGAGCTCGTCCAGGTAAAATCCGTAGTCGGCCTGAAACGAGCCGGCGCGGATCCAGGTTGCGTAGGTCTCGATGTGGGGCAGTCGGAGCGCGAAGAATTCCGATAGAACGAATAAGACCATCAGGAAGGCGGCGCCACAGAAACCGACACCGATATTTGAGACCATCTGACGCGAAAAGCGGCGCCCAAATAGACCATTGATGGCGGTGCCCACCAGGGGCAAGATCGGGATAAGCCAAAGATGGAGTGAGGTCTCGGTCATAGCTTTAGCAGGTTCACTTGGTCGACATTGAGGGTTTCGCGGGTGCGGTAAACGGCAATAATGATCGCCAATCCGACCGACGCTTCTGCAGCCGCAACCACCATTACAAAGAACACGAACACCTGCCCGCTCAGCGCCTGCCAATGAGCAGCAAAGGCCACAAATGATAAATTGACGCCGTTTAACATCAGCTCAATTGACATGAAGATCGTGATGACATTCCTTTTGATCAGGAAACCAGTCACTCCGCACGCGAACAGGATTCCGCTGAGTACTAAGTAAGCAGAAAGAGGAACCACTTAACGTTGCCTCCTTTCTCCCGCGGGGGGCAGCGTTTCGCGGCTGGCCAGAACCACGGCTCCCATGATGGCGATCAAGATCAGTACCGAGGTGACCTCGAAGGGCAATAGGAAATCATGAAAAAGAAGCGGGGCAATTGCGGTAGGAGTTCCCGGCAAGGCGCCCACGCTGACCGCTTGGGTATCGGAATAGCGAAGCAGAATCCATGTAATCAAGATGCTTCCAACCAGCATTCCAGGGACGCCAAAAAGAAGCGCCACTCGGCTCCCGCGCGTTCGTTCCTCCTCACCCGCGTTGAGCAGCATGATGGTGAAGACAAACAGCACCATGATGGCGCCGGCATAAACAATCACTTGCACGGCAGCGACGAATTCAGCGCCCAGCAGCAGGTATTCCACCGCGAGCGACGCCAATACCGCGATCAGGGAAAGAGCGCTGTCGATGGGGTGGCGCTGGGCCAGCAAATTGATCGACGCGGCGACGCTTATGGCTCCGAATACTAGAAATATGACCCAATGAAGCATGAGAATCAGTTCTCAGTTTTCAGTTCCTGGTTCCCGGACGGCAGGCGACCTGCTGCCTGCGATGCGGCCAACTTGCCAGCGGTTCCCGAGCTCTGGTTATTTTCGACCGAGGAGCTCGGAACCAAGAACCGAAAATCAACCCTAAGATCGTAAGGCGACGACCAGGCCCGTAATCACCAGATTCGCTACCGACAACGGAAACAAAAACTTCCAGCCAAAATCCATCAGCTGGTCATAGCGGAAGCGCGGCAGTGTGCCGCGAATCCAGATGTAGAGAAACAGGAAAGCAAAGATTCGCAACCCGAACCAGAACACCGGGAGAATAGCCTGCAGCCAGTACGGTCCGAAAATAGGTCCGTGCCATCCGCCCAGAAACAATAGCGACGCCAGGCAGGCAACCGTGATCATGTTGGCATACTCGGCCATAAAGAACATGGCGAATTTCATGGCGCTGTATTCGGTGTGATAACCAGCCACCAGTTCAGTTTCAGCTTCCGGCAGATCAAAGGGCACGCGATTGGTTTCTGCGAAGGCCGCCATCAGGTAAATAAAAAACGCGATTCCTTGCCCGCGAAACACATTCCAGCGAGGGATGAAACCCCAGAAATAACCCGCTTGCGCGTCGACGATTTCTCGCAAGCTGAGACTGCCGGACAGGATCAGTACACCCACCAGTGACAGCCCGAGGGCAATTTCATAACTCACCATCTGCGCGCTTGCCCGCAAACCGCCCAGCAGGGAATACTTGCTGTTCGACGACCACCCGGCCAGTGCCACTCCATAAACGCCCATCGAGGTGATGCCGAGAATAATCAACAAGCCAATATTGACGTCCGTGATTTGGAGCGGTGTATGCAGTCGGCCAATCGAAACCCAATTGCCAATGGGAATAACGGCGATCGAAGTCAAAGCCAAGATGAGCGAGATCATCGGGGCTGCGATGTAAAGCGGTTTATATACGTGTGGGGGGGTCAGATCCTCTTTGAAGATGAACTTAATCCCGTCGGCAAGTGGTTGCAGCAGTCCAAACGGTCCAACATAGCTTGGCCCCCACCGGTTCTGGATGTGGCCGACAACTTTACGTTCCAGCCAGACGGTGTAGGCCACCGCCGTCAGCAGCACAAAGACTGCGATCAGGGTTTTAACGAACGAAACCAGTATGAATACGCCGATGCTCACGTACAGTCCTGTTTGCTGACAACTTGGCCTTCAGATTTCCCCGCACGCGACTGATCTGATTCGTAGCTAGGGCGTGAACCCCTGGCCAAGTTGCGTTCTAGTCGGCGGCAACTTCTCCCGCCGGTGCGCCTTCCCCGTGTTCTATGACTGAATTCAGAGCGTTAGAATACCGCCCCAAGGTGCCTGAGGTGAACAAGTTGTCATTAGCGGGCACGATCAATGCGGAATCCTGCACACTACCAGGTCCGCTGAAAGTTGTATGTTGATCATTACCGGCAAGTAAATTCTTGCGTGAAACGTCGTATCCCGGTACCAATCGTTGAATTTCATCCAGGATCGCCATCGGATCGAAGGGTGTCAGCTTAGGTTCGAGGCTGTGGGCTTCCAGCCATACGGCGTGGCGATCGGCTTCGCCGGCTTGCGCACCTCGAGATTGCCCCATATCGGCGCGCGTGCCGCCTCTCCCGAACGGCACCAGCTTTCGAACATCGAAAGACATAGCATCGGCAATGCGCACCATCATCTCGAAGTCTGCCTTTGTACCCGTAACTTCTCCCGCTTTCCGCACCAGCTGTAGGTCACCCGAGGTGTTGGTGAAGCTGCCGGATTTTTCGTAAGCGTTGGTGGCGGGAAGGACCACGTCTGCGATAGCCGCGGTCTCGGTTAAGAACATATCCTGCACTACGACGAAGCACTTCGAGAAAACAAAGGGATCGATCGGGGCGCGACCGATCGGGTTGCTGCCCACGATATAAAACGCCTTGAGGTTTCCCGTCTTGCCTGCCTCGATCATCTCGGGTAGATTCAGTCCGACGGCGTCCGGCAGTGCTCCCCACTCTTCCCTGAATTTTGTACCCTGCGCCACGGGGAGATAACCAGGCAAAAGATCGGGATACATTCCCATGTCGGCCGCGCCGCGTGAATTCGCGTAATCGCCGAGGCAAAGGTATTTCGTACCCGCAAGCTCGGATCCAAACTTCACCAAACTGGCGATATCGGTTCCGCGAATCTCGCAGCCGAAAATGATGACTAGATTCTGTTCTCCGCGCAGCTGCTCCCGCAGGGCACGCCAGGCCTGGGCATCGGTCGAGCTCGTGACCAGCCGATCGAGCGCACTGTCCTCGCCGGCCAGGAACGCGGCTGCGCAGCCTTCGGTTCCGGCCGGCAGTTGGGCAAAAGCGGTCGCCTGCCGACGCAACTTAATCGGTCGGGAGTTGATTACATACAAGCGTGACCGGTGCAGCCGAACATTGTTTCGTATCTGCCACGCCAGTAGCGGATGCTGGTTCGTCGGGTCGTTTCCCATCAGCAGCATCCGAGGCGCATGGTAAACGTCGCGCATGCTGGCGGTGGCCTGCGGCTTATCCACAAGAGCGGCCGCGAAAGCAGGAAAGTCGGCCGTGCGGTGGTGGTCGATGTTGTTGGTCTCAAGCACCAGGCGGGCGAACTTTTGCAGCAGGTAGTTTTCTTCATTGGTGGTCCGATTCGACCCGATCACACCTATTCGACTGCCACCATCTCTGTCCCGCACCTGGGCAAAGCGTTTTCCGATCAGCTCAAAGGCTTCTTCCCAAGACGCCGGCATGAGTTGCCCGCTCTTGCGGATGAGCGGCTGCTTGATCCGCTCATCATTGCCAGCGAAATCGAAGGCATAGCGACCCTTGATACAGAGAAAGTCCCCATTAATCCCGCTCTTGTCGCGATTGTCGCCGCGGACAATCTCCATTCCGGTTTCCGCTGTCCGCACGCCCAGCGTGGTTTTGCAGCCGTCTCCGCAATGGGTGCAGGTGGTGTCGACGTGCGTCATCTCCCAGGGACGCGTTCTGTAGCGGTACGCCCCGGAAGTCAGAGCGCCGACCGGGCAAATGTCAATGCACATGCCGCACTCTTCGCACTCTAGGTGATCTCCTTTATTAGGAGCAATAATCGATTCCACACCCCGGTTCTGTACGCCTAGAGCCCACACATCCATGCCCTCGCCACAGATACGGACGCAGCGATAGCAGAGAATACAGCGCGGCCGGTCAAAGTAGACGACCGGCGACCATTGTTGTTCGTCGCGGTGGTTCTTGATATCGATAAACCTGGACTCGGCGGCGCCATAGGAGAAGGTCATGTCTTGCAGTTCGCACTCACCGCCGGCATCGCATACTGGGCAATCTAATGGATGGTTTCCAAGTAAAAGTTCAACCATTCCTTTGCGAGCTTGGTGGATCTCCGGCGAGTCGGTGGTTGCGATCATGCCTTCGCTGATCACCGTCGTACAAGCTGTCTGGAGCTTAGGCATTTTTTCAATCTTCACCAGGCACATGCGACAAGCGCCCTGGAGAGACAAGTTTGGGTAGTAGCAGAAGGAAGGCACCTCGATGCCGACGCTCTTCGAGGCTTCGATCAGCAACGTACCCGCAGGCGCGGTGACAGGTTTTCCATCGATCGTGATGTTTACGTCAGCCATGAAAGGTGATCGTTAACCTTTGCTTGGTGCGCGTTCGACAACCCGAGCATTAAAACCTTGCAACAGCAGTTCGCAGTCCTTGCCAATGGCCAAAGACCAGAGACTCGGTGTTACGCCAGTACCGGAAGTTGCTCGATCACTCCCGGCTTTTCGAACGGGCATGCTCGCCCCTCCAAGTGATCCTCGAACTCTTTTCTGAACTTTTTCACGAATGCGATGGTCGGCATCGCCGCCGCATCACCCAGGGGACAAAACGTCCGGCCCAGCATGTTCTCCGAGAGATACTGAATGTTGTCGATATCTTTCTTAATGCCGCCGCCGGCGTGAAAACGCATAAGCGTCTTTTCCAGCCAGTCGGTGCCCTCGCGGCAGGGAATACACCAACCGCAGCTCTCATGGCGGTAGAACTTCATTGTGCGGAGAGCGAATTTCACGATGCACGCCGCATCATCGAGCACCACGACACCGCCGGAGCCGAGCATCGATCCGGCTTTTGTCAGGGAATCGAAGTCCATAGGCACGTCGATCTCGTCAGCGGTCAAGCAGGGAGTAGAAGATCCACCCGGCACCACCGCTTTCAGCTTGCGTCCATTCGGAATTCCGCCGCCCACGTCATAGATCATCTTCTTTAGGTTGTAACCCATGGGCAGCTCGTATACGCCCGGACGCTCCAGATTGCCGCTGAGGCAGAACAGGCGCGTACCGCCGTTCTTAGCCGGACCCAGACCAGCATACCAATCGGCACCCCTGAGAATGATATGGGGAACGCTCGCCAAGGTTTCGGCATTATTGATGACCGTGGGACCGCCCCAGAGCCCTACCACGGCGGGAAAGGGGGGGCGGATGCGCGGAATGCCCCGTTTACCTTCGAGCGATTCCATCAGCGCCGATTCCTCGCCTACCTCGTATGCGCCAGCGCCGCCATGCCAGTAGACGTCGAGATCGTAGCCGCTGCCGAAAATGTTTTTACCCAGAAAGCCGCGGGCGTAGGCATCTTTGAGCGCCTTCTGCATGATGACCGATAAGTACCGGTATTCACCGCGGATATAGATGTACCCGGTGCGTGCTCCCACCGCGAAAGCGGCGATCATCACGCCTTCGATCACCGAGTGCGGATCATGCTCGAAAATGAGCCGGTCTTTGCAAGTACCTGGCTCGCTTTCATCGCCATTGCAAAGTACGTATTTTGGTTTCGACGACTGCTTGGGGACGAACGACCATTTCAAGCCGGTGTTGAATCCTGCCCCCCCACGCCCCCTTAGCCCGGAGTTCTTGACTTCATTGGTAATCGTGTCCGGCTGCATGGTCAGCGCCTTCCGCGCAGCCTGGTAGCCGTCCAGTTCCAGGTAGCGATCAATATTGGTGGCACCCAGGCCAAAGCGCTTGGAAACGATCTTTACCTCGTCGGGATGGGAAACTAGGAAAGCCATTTCTAATTTTGGTAAATGTAAGACTTCCTAATGAACAAATTAGAAACTGCGAAATTCGAAATCTACTGCGTGCCTTTCTTCCGATACTCGTCCAGAACGCTGTCCATTTTCTCCGTTGTTATATTCTCGTGAAAGTCGTAATTGACCTGGACTGCCGGGGCCCAGCTACATCCGCCGATACACTCCACTTCTTCGAGCGAGAACAGGCCGTCGGCGGTTGTGCCCTTATGTCCGATGCCCAGTTTCTGCTGGCAGTGTTCAAAGATTTCTTCGCCCCCGCGGAGCATGCAGGCGATGTTGGTACAGACTTGCACGTTGTACTTACCCCGCGGCTTAGTAGTCAGCATCGAGTAGTAGCTGATTACGTTGCGTACCTCCAGTTGGGTCAGTGCGAGCCGCCGCGCCAGTTCGGAAATGACCTCATCGCTGACATAGCCAACCTCATCCTGAGCATAGAGCAGAGTCGGAACCAACACGGAGCGCTTGGTTGGGTAATGCGTGATCATCTCGGCAAAACGCTGCTCGAATTCGTCAGAGAATTTCATGGTTGTCTATCGATCGATTTCGCCGAGCACAATGTCAATGGACCCGATCGCCGCCACCACGTCGGCGATCAAGTGTCCTTCGCACATTTTGGGCAACAGTTGCATATTGGCCAGACAGGCCGAGCGCATGTGCACTCGATAGGGCTTGGCTGTTCCATCGCTCACCACGTAGTAGGCCATCTCCCCGCGGGGCGACTCGACGGCCTGATAAACCTCACCCTCAGGAACGGCAAAACCCTCCGTAATAATCTTAAAGTGATAGATGAGGGCTTCCATCTGTGTCTTCATCTTCTCGCGGTCGGGGAGAACAACCTTGGGAGCATCGGCTTTAATGCGCCCTTCCGGCATTCCCGCCAGGGCTTGCTGGATGATCGCGATCGATTCGCGTAACTCCTGTACTCGAATGATATAGCGCGCGAAAACATCACCTTCGGTTGCGACTGGCACCTTGAACTGGAACTTGTCGTAGCTCGAATACGGCATATCGCGGCGTAGGTCGAAATCCACGCCGCTCCCTCGCAGCGTAGGACCACTTGCCCCCAGTTGAATTGCATCCTCAGCGCTGATGGCAGCCACGCCTTTGGTGCGCTTGAGCCAGATCGGATTGGCAGTCAGCAGATTTTCATATTCATCCACTTTGGAAGGGAATTGGTCGACGAACACCTTGACCCGTTCGAAGAAGCCGATCGGAGGTTCCAGCGCCAGTCCGCCGATGCGGAAATACGAGGTCATCATGCGCTGGCCGCTCACCATTTCGAACATGCGTAAGATGTCTTCACGCTCGCGGAAGCAGTACAGAAAAACCGTAACCGCGCCGATATCCATGGCGTGCGTACCCAGCCACACCAGATGCGAGTTGATGCGAGTGAGCTCGTTAAGCAGCACTCGCATCCATTGTGCTTTCGGCGGAATTTCCAGCCCAAGTAGTTTTTCAACGGCCAGGCAGTAGCACAGGTTGTTGGTGAGGGGGCAGAGATAGTCGATACGATCCGTTAAAGGGACCACCTGCTGGTAAAACTTGGCCTCACAAGTCTTCTCGATACCAGTGTGCAGGTACCCGATATCGGGCATAAGGCGCACGATGGTTTCGCCATCGATCTCCAAGAGCAACCGGAGCACGCCGTGGGTAGACGGGTGCTGCGGGCCCATGTTGAGGATCATCGTGCGATCCTGTCCCGGTTCCAGCACTGGCGTGGGATTCAGGTGCGCCATGACTAGCTGTAGCCCTCCACCGGATAATCTTTGCGCAGAGGATGACCTTCCCAATCTTCCGGCATCTGAATGCGGCGTAGATAGGGGTGGCCGCTGAAGCGAACACCAAAAAGATCGAAAACTTCCCGCTCGAAGAAATTGGCGGAAGGCCACACCGGCACCACCGAGTCGACGACCGGGCTGACGCCATCCAGCTTCACCTTCAGGCGAACTCGCTCTCTATTCGGAATTGAAAGAAGGTGATAAATCACCTCAAAGCGTGGTTCGCTGGGATACCAATCCACACAGGTTACATCGGAGAGATAATTAAACGGACACTCCGAATCGTCACGCAGCAGGGAGCAGGCATTCCGGATGGCGGACCGTTCGATGTAAATGGACAGTTCGTCGCGATCGAACTTCGCGCCGCGAACGGCGGCCGAGTTCCAGGCCAGAATGCGAGCCAAAGCTGAATGCCTCTTGAGTTCCTCTACGTCGGAGATGGCAGGGGCCAGCGGCATTACACCTCACCCCGCCCGCTGGAAGTGGTAGTGGCCCAGTCCAATACTCCCTTCTTCCATATATAGAAGAAGCCGACCAGCACGATGGCGATATATACCAGCATCTCCCAGAACCCAAACATCTTCAGTTGCCGCAGGATGATGGCCCATGGATACAGGAATACGGCTTCCACGTCGAAAAGAATGAAAAGCATCGCGACCAGATAGAACTTAACCGAAAAACGTTCCCGGGCATCACCAACGGGAGTCACGCCGCATTCATAAGGAGAGAGCTTGGCCCGCGTGGGCTTGCGGTACCCTATGATCCAGGACAGCATTACAATCGCCCCCGCAATGCCGCTAACGACAAGGAAATGAATTAGCAGTGGCAGGTAGCGCGCGAAGTAATTGTCCGGCATAAGAGAGCTATATATAATGCGCCCAACAGCATTACTCTAAACGTTCTAGATTATTGTTCGCCTCCGTTCAGTGTCAAGCGAGGCGGGCGGAGCCGCTGGGGTTCTTCGTGGGTATCCGGCGCATTTGGGCATCGTTGGCAGGAAAAGATCCGAGGATCTTTGGCTTCAACACCGACGTGAAGCACGGCGACACCGTCTACCAGGTGCAGAGTGAAGCTCGCCCAACCGAGTTTCTCCTCGAGACTCAGGTCTTTGTTCGTGGCCGTTATCTCGGGAAGCGAGCCACTTCTTATGCGGAACGCGCGCCTGATCCTTTCTTCACGCATAAGCAGAAGGAATCGATGCTGCGCGACCAGCATCGTTATGTTCTCGACGCCATTCGTGATGGGCGATTGGAACAAGTTCTTGACAAACGGGAGACACCCGAAACTCACTCCGCGATCAAACAACTTGATTTGCAATGGGTCAACGTCGACTCGGTCCACATTAACGGTGCCCTGCTATTGAAGATACGTGTGACCGAGGGCCGCGCGCCTGCGCCCGCCGCCAAGCTTGTTTCCCGAGTGGAGCGACCCGAGCGCGAACCTATCTATTGCCAGGCGGTGTGTGACCATAGCGGAACCGCCGAGATGAGAGTTGAGCTCGACGAATCCGCGCTTGCTGACTCCGCCATCCTCGTGCAAGCCGACTTCAACGGCCGCACCGCCACACGGAAGTTCAAATTCAGAAAAGTGGACGGAAGGTAAGCTGTGCGTCGTACGCCGGTCGACCACCTGCGCTTCCGATAAGCTGCGCCCGATGATCGGCTCTCCCTCTTGTCATTTCCTGGAAGGAGCATTTACCGCGTACAGAACCGCTGGCGTTCCGGCGTTCATTCTTTGCAGAGGGTATCGTCAGTCGATGGAACTGGCAGTAGTGACAGTTTTGAGATGGTTTTCTTCAGATTATCTTCGATCGAGAGACTCGATCGGCGCAAACAGAAGCTCGTGCCGCGAATTCCCCAAAGGTCGTAGCAGGTTTGTGGCGCAAGGCTAGGCAGCGTGTCCCGTTGACTGCCCAACCATCGAGTCGGCAGCTAAAAGATCCGATCCTCGAGAGACGGATGCGCTAGGCCGATTGGCAAGTATGTCCTAAAGGGAAAGGTTTATGACACTAACGAAACGAATGACGGCGGAATTCGTGGGAACCTTTTGGTTGGTATTTGGCGGATGTGGCAGCGCCGTTTTGGCGGCAACGTTTCCTGGATTAGGCATCGGTTTCCTGGGAGTTGCTTTTGCCTTTGGCTTAACCCTTTTGACCATGGCCTATGCTTTGGGCCACATCTCCGGCTGCCACTTGAACCCGGCGGTCTCCGCAGGGATGGTTGCAGGGGGTCGTTTTCCCGCCTCAGAATTTCTTCCCTATGTGATTGCCCAAGTCCTCGGAGCATGTGCCGGAGCGGGAGTGCTGTATATCATCGCCAGTGGAAAATCGGGTTTCGACCTGGCCAAAGGCTTCGCTTCGAACGGCTATGGCGCGCATTCGCCCGGAGGATACACGCTCCCTGCCTGTCTGGTGGCGGAAATTGTCTTAACAGCTTTCTTCTTGATTATCATCCTAGGCTCGACCGACAGGCGCGCCCCGCAGGCATTAGCTCCCGTTGCCATAGGTCTGGGGCTTACACTCATTCACTTGATCAGCATTCCCGTTACCAACACATCGGTGAATCCGGCGCGAAGCACGGGGCCGGCAATCTTTGTTGGACACTGGGCGTTGGCCCAGTTGTGGCTGTTTTGGGTGGCGCCCTTAATCGGAGGACTTCTGGGGGGAGTTATTTACCGGACATTATTCGAAGGAAGTGCTGGTGTCCGCGTGCTGGACCACATCCCGACTGTAGCGGAAAGGTTCAAAACGGCGGGAGATTGACCGTCCATGCGAAACCAAGGCCTGTCCGATTTCAAGTGTGCCCAGTTTTCGGGAGGGTTGCCAGCATTTTCTGCCTGTCTGTCGGGCACGGTGCAACGCTGATTCGGAACAGCTTTCGCAACCTCATCGTCATCGTCCGACCCTGTGGACGTGCTGCCCTGCGGCTGTGCTGCGCCGAGGTTGCTCATTAACTTGATGTCGGCGCGACGATTCTGCCTTCGTCCGCTGGCGCTGGTATTTGGCGCCGCGGGTCGTTCTTTTCCCAGACCTATGGCATGCACTTTGAAAAGCGGTACATGGTGCTTGGACACCAAATAGCGGACAACTTGAGCTGCCCGGCGGTCACTGAGGTCGTTGTTATAGTTTTCGCTGCCACTGGCGTCGGTACGCCCCTCAACTACTACAAGGTAATTCTTCGCTGACGACAGTTTCCCACTGAATTCATCGAGCGCTTGTTTTGCTGCTGGCTTAAGACGAGAGTCAGCAAATCCGAATTGCACAGCGACTTGGCTGACCACGTGGTAGGTATCGAGCTTCGCAACAGTTTCTCCCAGGGAATTGACGTTTGTGTTGGCGGCAGAGGCGGACTGCTGAGCTTGCTGTGCTTTCGTGTCGGCATCCGTAGCTCTTCGATTGGCCTGTTCGGTACTGGTGTTTAAGGTTTCGAGACCTTGTTGAACCCTCGCATCCGTCGCCTTGATTTGCGTCGTATTTTCAGCTGTGCGTTGGTCGAGTTCGTTTACCTTGTTGATGACGGGCTCGACCTGGTTACGTACATAACCCTTGGTGGCGCAACCAATCCCAAAAAGCACTACTAACAGCAGCACACCCGCTAGCAAAACCTTACTCATAGACTTGCCCTTCCCAGCATTGATGTTATGGATCGGATTGGAGGCGCTGGCAACTGGCAGATTTGCCAACTGGAGAAACTCGTTGGTCTTGTCGGAACTATGCGGAGACTCCGGCAACTCGGGCGTTCTCACCGACAAGCGCATATGGCACGCTTTCCGGGAGCGGTTCGGTCTCGGCGAGAAGGGAAAAAATAGGAACGTCTAAAATATAGTGCGAGACTGCATAAAGTGTAAGTTGCGCACTGTTATGGAGCCGCAGCTTCCGCATGAGCGTGTTGCGATGAGTCTCGGCGGTCTTGGTGCTTATGCCCAGGGTGGTGGCAACCTCTTTCGTGGCTTGCCCTTCGGCCAAGAGCTGCAACACTTCTTGTTGCCGCAATGAAAGAGAGCCGCTGCTCGGTCTCGGGCCGGAAGGCCGACCTGGACACAGGTATCCTTCAAGCATTAGTGCATCGACGAAACGCGTGAAATATGTGCGATTTCGTCGCAATGCTTGAACGGCATTCACCACAGCCATTGCTGGGTCGGTCTTAGAGATTAAGCCGCAAACTCCCGCCTCGAGGAGCTCCCGCACGACCATCTTCGACTCGACAAGGCCGAGGATCAACAATTTCTGGCTGGGGCAAGATTGCAGAATTCGCCGGCTCACGATGATTCCGTTAGCTCTTGGCATACCGAGGTCGGCGATAACGATGTCGGGCCGCAACTGATGAGCGCTTTCAATAGCCTCCAGTCCGTCAGCTGCTTCGCCACATACAGTCACATCCTTGAGTACTCCAAGTAGTGCACGTATTCCGATACGAACCACCTCATGGTTATGTGCTAGCAAGATGCGGCAGGCCATGACCTTAAATCCTCCCCTTGGTAACACTCACAGCGAGTTGACGCGTAGGCTACGCGAGCTGAATGGGATCCCGGAACTGTCATTTCATACAGTCGTTCGGGAGAGGCCCCCGAAGGGGTGAAGTGGCCTAAAGGCCGGGATACCGGGCTACGGTCCTTGCCCGCCAGCCCCGCCACCGTCTGGGAAGAGAGCAGGTATTAATAGTCAGTGGTCGGTCGGGAGGTGCATTTTAGAGTCGAGTCACTCCCCGCTAGGCCTTATCAAGGGTCCGCCAGGCCCGTCTGACCGAGCCTGACAGGAGCCCAATAAAAGGTCGAATCTGCCAACTCTGACAGTTCATTCCGGCTGGGGTTGCAGGCACTCTATATATTGCAAGCACTCTATATAGAGTGGGTATGAGTATATAGAGTGGGTACGAGTCTGGGAGTAAAGGGAAGGGGTTAGTATGCGTTTCCTATGGTGGATCATTGTTGGTTGGATCGCTGGCTGGGCAACCGGAAAAATTATGCGTGGATCAGGACATGGGGCGTTTGCCGACATTCTGATCGGCATAGCCGGAGCATTAATAGGGGGGTGGATAATGCGCACCCTCGGGTTCGCAGGCCATGGCGGTATGATCTACACAATACTTGTCGCGATCGGTGGAGCTATCCTACTGACCTTGATCTATCGCCTCGCCACTGGCCGCAAAAGCGGACATGGCGGCGGTAGCCTGGGCAAAGCCGCATAGGCGCCGAATATCGTGCTCCAGCGTCCAGCAGGCTAACCTGTAAGAGCAGACCTGGGCAAATCAACATCTAATAGCGCGCTCTGGAGAGGTGATGTAATCACCGATTCTCTCCACCGCCGACCCGATCGCTAAGAACACAGCGACAGGTTCGACATGACCGGCGTCGTCTCGTCCGCCAAGGGCGTCTGGGACGAAATCTAGCCTGCGTCGATTACGCCGGAACTGCCGGCGAGTACTCGTGAAATTCCGTTAGGAAAGCGCAGCTGGAGACGGCCCTCACATTGCTGAAAAACCAGAGTTGAGGTGGAGTTTCGGCGGGCAGAGTTCCGGTTTTTGAGGAGGTGTCTTGCCGATCAATGGCCCCCCGCGTTTTGCATTGCCACTCCGTAAGCTCCGGAGTATAAGTTACAAAACAGGGTTCCTTCAAGACAATGTAGATGGTTTGCCGGCTTGAGGACGGATTTCCCGGGGAGCTGTGGTAGGTTCGCGCGCGTGAAACTAAGCGGCCGCCATACAGTTACCCGCGAGTGATTTCGTCCCAGGTTGGGGCTGTCGTCGCGGTGCGGTTTGCGAATGGTGGTGTGCTCAATAAGGTGAGCACCTCATGACCGAAGTTACCGAGGATCTGGGACTGTCGACAGATGCAGTCGGGAAATATTTCCTTCAAATTACGATTGTGGCTGTGGTCTATTTCCTCGCCGGTAGGCTGGGTCAGGCTACGACCAACATCAGAAGCAGCAATCTTGGACCGGTATGGCCTGCATCCGGAATTGCGCTGGCCGCGGTGCTGCTCTGGGGATACCGGGTCTGGCCCGGGTTGGCGGTTGGTACATTCCTGGTTGCGCTGTTAAGCCCGGTCTCTGCGTCGGCTGCCTTCGGCCAGGCTGTGGGTTCGACCCTGGCGGCGATGACCGGCGCATTTCTTCTCCAGCGTTTTGTAGATTTCGACCCGACCATCTCGCGTTTGAGGGATGTGTTCGGGTTGGTGTTACTCGGCGCCTGTTGTAGTGCCTTGATAAGCGCCTCAATAGGGGTGTCGGTTCTATACGGAACCCACATTCATGCCTATTCCGGAATCGGGCCTGCCTGGCTGATCTACTGGTTGGGAGACAGTACGGGCGTGATGCTAGTAACTCCTCTGGTGCTGACACTGCCAAGCCTGTTTCGAATTCGCGAGCGAGAGCGGGTGGCAGAACTGGCTGCACTTCTGGTGCTTCTCACCGCTGCCTGCTTCGTCGTCTTCGGCGATCTGCACCTTATTCCGCTCAGATTGCACGTTCTGGCCTTCGCCGTACTTCCGTTTGTCATGTGGGCAGCCATCCGTTTTGGAATCAGCGCGGCAGCGCTGACGATTGTCGTCATCGCGACAACGGCCACCGTCGAAACTGCGTTAGGTTCAGGACCTTTCGCGAGCGGCACCCCATTTCGAGACGCGGTTCTTTTGGACGTATTTTTCTCAGTGCTGTCTATAACCGGGCTGACACTGGCGGCCACAATCGCGGAAAGAGAAAAAGCCGAGCGCGAACGAGAGCAGGCCGTCCGTGAACAGGCGGCCGCAGAAACCCGTCTTCGGCTCGCCGCCATAGTCGAATCGTCCGACGACGCCATTGTGGGCACAGATCTGGAAGGAGTGGTTACGGATTGGAACCAAGGAGCAGAACGGCTTTACGGCTACTCGAGGAGTGAAGCTCTTGGCAAGTCAATGTCTTTTCTTGTTCCGCCAGATCCCTCGGATAAGTTCTTTGAGACTGTTAAAAATTTCATGCTGGGTATTGCAGTCGAACATTACGAAACCACACTTCTAAGGAAAGATGGTTCGCGCGTAGACGTATCAATGAGTGTTTCTCCTATCTTCGCTGCCAATGGCCAGATAATCGGGACGTCACGAATTCAGCGGGATATTACCCAGCGCAAACTCCAGGATGCCATTTTGCGGGAAAGTGAAGAGCGTTTTCGCCTGGTTTCCGACACTGCTCCGGTGCTGATCTGGATGTCAGGCACGGATAAACGGTTTACCTATTTCAATAAGCCTTGGCTAATGTTTACCGGACGATCGATGGCAGAGGAGCTGGGGGATGGCTGGAGGGAGGGAATCCACCCAAGGGATTTCGAGAAATGTATTGCCCTTTACTCCCAGTGTTTTGATCGCCGAGAAGAGTTTTCGATTGAGTACCAGCTGCGTCGTTTTGACGGCGAATATCGGTGGATTTCAAGTATTGGCGTCCCCAGATTAAATCCTGATCAGTCGTTTGCCGGTTACATCGGATCTTGTATTGATATCACCGATCGGAAGCAGGCGGAGGAAGCACGTCGCGAGAGCGAGGATAAGCTGCGCCTGCTCCTCGATTCAACCGCAGAAGCCATTTTTGGAGTTGATCTGGAAGGCAATTGTACCTTCTGTAATGCCGCCTGCCTGCGAGCCTTGGGGTATCGGCAAGTTAATGAGCTGCTTGGCCGGAATATGCACGACTTGATTCATCACAGTCGCGCGGATGGAATGGGACGCAAAAACGACGGCTGTCACATTCTCCAGGCATTTCGCACAGGAGAAGGGCTTCATATGGAAAATGAGACTCTTTGGCGCGCCAATGGAACCACTTTCCCCGCTGAATTCTGGTCTCACCCGCAGCGAAGAGGAAACGAGATTGTAGGTGCCGTGGTCGCATTTATTGACGTGACCGAGCGCAAACGAACCGAAGAGGCCCTTTCAGGGATGAATCGCCGGTTGATGGAGGCGCAGGAGCAGGAGCGGACTCGTATCGCGCGCGAACTTCACGATGATATCAATCAACGCCTGGCGTTGTTAGCCGTCCAGCTTGGATTAATTCAGCAAAGTCCATTCCTCGAGGGTTCCGAAGCCAGTAGTCGAATGAACGAATTACGACAAGAGGTCTCGGAGATTTCGATCGATCTGCAGGCCTTGTCGCATCGCTTGCATTCCTCCAAGCTCGAATACCTGGGTGCCGTGGCGGCCATGAAAAGCTGGTGCCAGGAATTCGGAGAGCGCCAGAAAATGGAGATCGAATTCAACAGTATTGACGTGCCCGGTCCATTACCCAACGATTTGTCGCTTTGCCTTTTCCGAGTTCTGCAGGAAGCTATGCACAATGCTTCCAAGTACAGCGGGGTAAAGCATATCGAGGTCGAATTGCGAGGAAGCCAGGGCGAGATTCATCTGCTCGTCAAGGATTTGGGTGCGGGTTTTGACGTCGAAAAGGCAACCAAGGGCCCAGGTATTGGCCTGAGCAGCATGCGAGAACGCGTCAAAATGGTAAATGGAGCGATTAGCATTGCGTCACAGCCAAAAGGGGGTACTACGGTTCACGTTCGCGTCCCTCTTGCTCCCCTTGCTCCAGCCGATGATTCCGCATTAGCGGCGGGATAACAAAGCTCGAACATAAACAGTATGCCATGAGGAGTTTGTCATTACGCACGTTGCGAACTCGCGACTCGAGGATGCGAAGATGCCTTTCTCGCGAATGGCAAACCAAATCCGAATTGGTACCAAGACCGAAAATCTTCCGTGATCCGATAGCTATCGAGACGGTCGGAGGAGTTACATGCTAGGCTTTGCTA
>Ga0126378_10001567_pt1 | contig 16933 bp, 14 predicted proteins | sample PanSoiMetPlot_23_FD_92587 | JGI IMG/M metagenome (GOLD analysis project Ga0126378, IMG submission 92587) | Tropical forest soil microbial communities from Panama - MetaG Plot_23 | ecosystem: Environmental > Terrestrial > Soil > Tropical forest > Bulk soil | place: Panama | collected 2016-02-17
CCGCATCGAAAGAATTAACTGGATGGTTAATTAGTAAAGAAGTGTCAATCGGGTCTGGAGGTGACCTCATGACTGGAAAGTTGAATTACAGAAAAGCTGCGGGTTCACTACTGGCGATCGCCCTGCTAAGCGCAACGCTTGTGGCCGAAACCAGTTCTGCATCCCGCTACGACGCACAAATTCAGAATGCGGTGACGCACAAGCTGGCCTCAAAAAGTAAGTATGAAAATGTAACGGCAAGTGTTGAGGACGGCATCGTTACTCTCACCGGAACCGTAAATCTCTATCAGCAGAAGCTGGATGCCGCAAAGCTGGCTCGGAAAACTTCGAATTCGCAGGGCGTCCGCAATCTGATTACAGTGGCGGGGCCGAACATCCCGGATGTGCAACTGGAAGACAAGCTGGCAAGGAAGCTCATCTATGTTCGTGAGGGCTATGACAGTACGTTCGATTACTTCGCCATCGGTGTGAAAGACGGCGTAGTCACCGTCGAAGGTCAGGATCGCACTGGGGTTGGCCGCTCCGAAGCCCTGGCTGACATCGCGAATATGCCCGGCGTGAAAGACGTCGTCGACAACGTCTCGATTGCACCGACGTCGCCTTTCGACGACGGCATCCGGCTGCGCGTCCTTCGCGCCGTCTATGGTGATCCCGTGCTCAGCAAGTACGCTACCGATCCCGCGCGTCCGATCCGCATCATCGTCGCGAATGGACATGTGACACTCTATGGCGAGGTCAACAATGCCATGGACAAGAACGTGGCTGGAATTCGCGCCAGCGGAGTGTTCGGTGCGTTCACCGTCGAGAACAGACTACAAGTAGCTAAAAGCTAACCAACAGGGGCCCCACCTCTGGCCGATGTTGCCAGCAGTGGGACTTTCGACAGAGAGGCATGTGGACAGCAGCTTCGGATGCCCGCGGAGTGAAGCTTCCGCAGCAAGGTAACCGCCGGTTCGCGGTGGGAGAGGGACACGGCGGTGAGGGGCGCGGCGCAAGCCGTGCCCTTTCTTCTTTTCGACGATATGTGCTCGAATCTCAACGCATGCGCTTCAGCTTTGCCCTACCCGTGCTCCCTCGCCCTCAGTCAGGGAAGCGCCATCTCATAGCTGGGCGCCGGATAGAGAGGGGACCATCCGTAAGTTCGCAAGCCCTGCAGAACCGTGTCGTAGTTGCCCGGCCTCGGCCTGGATGGTTTTTCATGGTACGCGTCGAGTTTAGTTTTGCCGTGATTCGCCGTATTCGGCGCGGTTTCATTGAACCCCATCAATAGCGGCAGGTCGTCGAAGTTGCTCGCCCGCGACAAGGACCGTATCAGTGGGCGCAAACGATTCTTGATGTCCTCATCGGGAATGGATGGCGGCGCCTCGGGGTCGGTGTCAAACGAGCCGGGAAATACGATGAAGCTTACCGGAAAGTTGTTATCAAAGTGGCTCGCCCTTCCGCTGCCGCCCAGGTTTTTTCCGACTTTATGGGAGCATTCTCCAAGCGCGTAGCTGTAATTTCCCGCATCAGCAAAGTAGAAACCGCTCTGCAGGTTTTGGTTGTGCCGGATCGCCAGGCCGTAATCCCCCATGCGCACCCCGAGGTGCCGGAGCGCTCCGTCCAGGGCACCCCACGAGACTTCGGACGAATCGATATAACTGCTCTGAAGATACTCCGGACCTGAAGGCCGAGGTGTCGCCGAGACGTAATAATCGGGGTGGGGATCTCCGTTTTTTTCCTGCTGCACGACCGGATACTTGCCCAGGTATTTGGGCGCATTTTTGTCGATCTTGGCGGTTTGGTTTATGACCAAGGGATCAGTGTCGCGTAAGGAAGCTACTCCGAACCAACCCTTAACGGCATTCCCGGCATTTCCCAAGTCGTCGTCAGGCCGGGGCTGAATGCCGGGCGGCCCGTACGCGGTCGAGGAGCCGTCAAAGTCAATGTTGACGTGCCCGAAGAAGATATACGCAATATCGATTGCGGGAGCTGTATCCCAACTGACGTGAGTCAATGTCACGTGCGTGTAGTCGTTGCCGGTGTGCCAGGTATGCGGATTGTCTTTGAAAATCAGACTTGCCATTCTTTGCCTCTTTCGGAAATTATTCAGGATGGGTCAGGGGAAATTGCCAGCGAACTGTAGCATTGTTGTCGTCGGGATTTGTCAGGAGCTTGTAACCACGAAACAATAGATTTCGCTCAAGCCACCTCGTGCCATACTGGCGGGATGAGCATCGTATTCCTGTCGGGTCCAATTGGAGCGGGCAAGACAGCTGTCGCGAAGGCATTGTTGCCTTTGCTTCCGGCACCTCTTTGCTACATCGAAGGAGATACGTTCTGGTCGTGCATCAGGAAAGATGGAGAACGCGGGTTGCCGGACAATTTCCCCGTGCTCGTACGCTCGATGACGGCAGCAGCGGTCCCCTTCGCGCGTTCTGGATTCCGCATCGTGATCGACTTCTCCATACCACCGACTTTCGTCGACACGGCACGCAAGATCCTGAAGGAAGTGCCCTTTGATTTTGTCCTTTTGCGGCCAAGCTTTGAAGTCTGCGCCAAACGCGACGCGACGCGACGCGACAAGAGGGCGCAATTACCGATCACGCGAGATCAAAGAACTTTTACGCCCGCTTCGAAGAGGGGACGATCGAACCGATCTGCGACGACCATGCTGATCCGGAATCCCTGGCCTGGCAAATCGCCGACGGCCTGAAGCAGGGCCGCTTCCGAGTACTTTGAAAGCTCACTCGAACGGAACAACTCCAAATTTGCATTGTTTTTAGGGGAGCTGCGAACGCACACTCTTGACATGTAGGGCGGACGAGACATCCGCCCCGAGTCATGCAACGACGAGTAAGAAACCGAACTCCTCGTCAGATGCGACAAGCTGCTCATTGCCCAGCGCCAGTCTTCTCCGCCGGTTTTTCGGCAGGCTTCTTCGCAGCCGCGGCTACCGAATTGCCGCCTTTAGGTTTCCAGAAATCATTGGCCTTGAGCCACTCCGCCGGGACGTAGCTCATGTTGGGATTCAGGGCAAACAGATTGCTTTCGCTGGATTCAATCGTAGCGGCTGAAAGTTCTTCCAGCTTCTTCATCCCGTCTTCCCCCATCGCGGCCATGAAATCCTTGTTGTGAGCCAGAACGCTGTCGACTTCGTTGGCAGATTTGAGGGCAGTAATAAAGAGATATGTACCCTCAGGCGCCCCATACAAACTCTCATAACATGCCCAGTGCGCCTCTGGCTGAGCCTTCTTGTAGCCCTCCACGACCATCCTGACCCCCTCATCCCATTCTTTGTGATGGCCGGGCTTTAGGTGATAAACGTCGACTTGGAAATAGCGGGTTGCGGGAGTCGCGTGCTCGGCTTGCTGGTTCAGGCTGTATTCTGTGTTGTACAGGAACGCAGCCGTGTCCATGGAATCGAGCAACTCGCCATCGGCAACGCCGGCCCGATCCAGTGCGGCTGCCAACGTCGCGTTCTTTTGCTGAGACGCCACATCCTTCTCCCAGGCGTCTAAAGAGTCATATCCAGTGAAGAACAGCGACCGGGACTTGCCTGTAATCGAGTTCATTCCCAAATAGTGAGTGGGTACTTTCGAATGGGCCATCGCCTGGACAAATGCGGTTTCGGTTTTGTCGTGCATCGCCCCTGCTTTGCCCGGCTTCACAAACTCTCTTGTGATGGTCAGTATCTTCGGCGGCGACATCGTCCCCGAAGACTGCTCCTGCGCCACTGCGGAAACAACATTCGCCAGCGGCAATGCTGCTGCGCAAAGCCATACCAACCTTCTCATGGTGAACCTCCTCAAGTTTTCAGAGTGAAAACGTCGCGCGCGTCGAATGCGCGCCCTGGGGCCGACAGAAAGGGTCGAAACTAACGTCCTTGGGACGGTGAGAGCGTAGTCCTTGCTTCCTGGGAAGTCAAGCGGGGCTTTCACAGCGGTGCTTTCACAGCGGGGGCTTTCACGACGTGGGGCTCTCACGACTTTGTCGTCGACTGGAGACAGCGCGGGTCCCGTCCATCGCCCACATTCAAACCCCTACAGAATCAAAGGTATGCTCTCTACCGCTTTCCCCCAAACAACACCCACGACTGCCGGACCATCTGAAATATTGGCCGCATTCATCTGTGTGTTCAGCCGCTTTGTGCAATTTCATTCGGAGGTCTTGCCATGACACGTGTATTGCAGTTGATGGCGCTGATCGCCGCTCTGGCATTGCCCGCCTTTTGCCAGTACGTCCGGCTTTCCCCGGACGACCAGCGCGAATTCGATAAAGCCTATAACAAATATGTGAACCACAGCCGCAAGAACGACCGGGATGACATCGATCGAGACGTCCGCAAAATGCAGGACATCATGGCGCGTAATAACATCCCCCCCAACGTTCCCTACGAGCAGATCGCCAGCAGCGGATACACGCAGCAAGGCCGCTACAACGGTGCGTACCAGCAGGATGCCCCGTATGAGGCCAACCAGGGCCGCCTTTCTCCAGACGACCAGCGAGAATTCGATAAAGCGTATGACCGATGGGTGAACGACAGCCGTAAGAACGACCGGGATGACGTCGATCGGGATGTTCGCAGAATGCAGGACATCATGGCGCGTTACAACATCCCCCGCGACGTACCCTATGATCAGGTCGCCTCGCCCGAATACAGGCATTAATCAGACGGTGGCCCATTCTAAACGTCGCGCATTTTGCGACGTTTAGAGTGGGGACGCCAACGACGGGGTGCACCGCTCAAGTCACGTTTCATTCGCGCTATTGCAATGAGTCTTAGAAAAACACCGCCGGAGAGACATTGAACTGCTTGCTCAGTTTCTCAATATGGCTTTTGTTGATTTCGCGCTTTCCGCTTAGAACCTCCGACACCCCGCTCTCAGATCCAAAGATGGGCGCCAGATCCTTTTGACGCAGTCCGTTCGCCTCTATTTCGAAATTTTCCGCTAAGCCGATGATTCCAACAGAGCGGAGGGGAGGCGGTATTTGTCCCGCCTAATCCCCAATTCCCAAAATGAAACCTGCCCGTCGAGCCTTTAGCGATCAGCCCTAAGCTTTCGACAGAACATTTTGAGTGCGAACAAACTGATAGCTGATCGTTGATCGCTGACAGCTTCTTTCAAGGTAGACGGTTGATCAGCGACGCGACGTAGCCTGCGCCGAATCCGTTGTCAATGTTGACGACGCTCACGTTGGAAGCGCAAGAGTTGAGCATTCCCAGCAATGCAGCCATGCCTTTGAACGACGCTCCATAGCCGATGCTCGTCGGCACAGCGATCACCGGAACCCCGACGAGTCCACCCACAACGCTAGGCAAGGCGCCTTCCATTCCCGCACAAACAACGACGACCCGCGCTTTGCTCAGCGCCTGGCGATTCGCGAGCAGACGATGAATTCCGGCAACGCCGACATCGTAGAAATGCTGCACTTCATTCCCCATCATCTCGGCGGTAACGACCGCTTCTTCAGCCACAGGAATGTCGCTGGTTCCGGCGGAAACGACTGCGACCATACCTTTCCCGCACTTTGTCGAATCCTTCTGCAGCACGATCGCGCGCGCCAATTCGCGGTACTCCACACCACGCACTCTCTTCTTCACCGCAGCGAATTGCTTTTCGCTGGCGCGAGTAGTAAGAACGTTGCCTCCGTGCTTCGCAAGCCGCACAAAAATCCCCGCGACCTGCGCAGGAGATTTCCCTTCTCCCAGGATGACCTCAGGCATTCCAGCGCGCAGCGCGCGATGATGATCGACCTTGGCGAATCCAAGATCTTCAAAGGGAAGATGCCGCAGGCGGTCGACTGCCTCGTCCGGAGTCAGCGCGCCTCTGCGAACCTGCTGGAAGAGTTGTCGGATGGATTCAGCGTTCAAGCAGCACTCAGTAATCAGCGGTCAGCATTCAGCCAACCTGCCAGAAACCTAGATTAGCATTGAGTGGTTCGCCTGAGCATCAATGACCGTGCTGATAGCTGAGAGCTGATCCCTCGCAGCAGCCTCAAGCGTGCGCCGCGCGCGCAGTCGGACGTGACCCAGCCTTCAGCTTGGAAATTACTGCGCCGCAAACCTTGCGCGCCCTGCCCGGTTCGTCCAGATGCGCGAGGAAGAGTCGCCGCAGTCCGCTGGGAGTGACTTTCCCCGCGAGATAGCCTTCGTAGACCTGAATTCCGATTCGCACACCCATGTCGCGTGTGGTGGGTTCAAAGTCCGCTTCGTTGCGTGACGCAGCTTGCGCCAGCTTCTCGATGGCCGCGCGTTTGAGCGGAGAATTCTCGCCCGCGGGTGCTGACCGCGATGGATAGAGCACGCGGGCGCCAAACTCAGCAATCGCGTGCTCGAGAACCCGCGCATAGAAGCGGTCCGCTGCGCGCTGCTCGTCCGAAGTTGCGGGTTCGACAGCCACGTGGCCGTTGACTCGATGTGGCAATCCCTGGCATGCGTGGTGTAGAAAACGAGTCGCATCTTCCGCCGCGTGTATCATCTGAAACTCGCGCACATAGAAGGCGTTCACCTGCGGGATGTAGCTGCCGCCGCATTCCTCGACTTTCGCAAGCAGGCGCTTGAGATCGTCTTCGCTCAAGCCTTTCCGCAGCAAAAGACGGCCAAGCGTTGCAGCCTGCGACCCGCCGTACACTTCCGGCAACATGTCGACAAGGAACTTGGGCTGCGTGCCATTGTGCGGCGAGTAACGGTTGATCTCGAGAAAGTTTGCCAGGCTGTCGATCAGGTTGTAGATGGTCGGAGCGTAATCCGGACTGTCATCGCACCGGCTCCATTGATCGAGGAACAAGCGGTAGCTTTCGTATTTCTCGAGCGGAGTGGCGTTGAAGATGCAGAACACGTCTTCTTTCACGCGAACCGCCTCGACTTTGTCGGCGCGTTCTCCAGCCGCACGCCAGTAAAGAGAGTCGACGTTCTGCAGCACAGTCGCGACTTTGGCTTCCGGATTCTCCTTGCGCACGGCGCGCGGCAAGTGAGCAGGCGCCATGTGTGACTCGCCGAATAGCACATACACCACTGCGTCCGGATGACGCTGGCGAATTTCTGCGATCTTCAGCGCCGCATGGCGGTCGCGCGCCCCGATCTTGCGCAAATCCTCGCGTGGCATGCAATCCAGTCCATAGAGTGCTTCAGCGTTATCTCGAGCGCTGACCAGCAACTCGTGAAACGGATCCCAGTCGTATCCCCAATCCAGGCCGAAGCGAATGCGCTGCCGCAGCTCGTCTTCGTCGATCTCGCGCCGCCACCATTCGTCAAGGATGTGCTGGTCGCGGGCGAAAATGGTTTCCACCCCCAGAATGACCGGCCGATCGCCGATGAGCGCCCTCTGTTCCAGCAGTGATGCCGCGGAACGTTGGGATGCGGCCAGCGCATGATAATCGCCGATCAGGACGATGTCGGCGGAACGCAAGGACACCTGAACTTCGTCTGCCGGCAAAACAGATTCATAGGTTCGAAACGACCGGTTGAAGTCGCGCAGGTACTTGCGACGGCCATTCGAATCCTGAGCGCGGATCTCGCGTTCGACTCCGGCGAGCGCATGCAATTGCGCTGCGCTCCGTCGTAACCGAAGATTGGCAGTCGATGCCATAAATCAGCTGCTCGCTTTTAGCTCCTAGCTTCTAGCTCACTCGCCTTGACTTCTCCCTCTTTAGGTACCTATGCTCCTCAGTTCGAGGCAGCCTTGCCCAATCAGCCACCCAAAAACCTTACGGTCGCTGCTACAGGAGCGAGCGGCGCTATTTTTCTCCGCCACTTTCTGCTGACCGTAGGTCGCGACAAGCGCGTTAAGATCGTCAATTTCATCCCCTCTGACGGGGCCCTTCGGGTCCTCGCCGAAGAACTGGCGATCAAAGGCCGATCCAATCTCGTCGACCGCCTTCTGGGGTTTCCCGGCGGTCAGTCCTCGCGAAAGGTCAAACTTCAATCGAATGCGGACATTGGCGCCAATGTGGCCAGCGGTTCCTATCCCGCCGACGCCATGGTGGTTATTCCATGTAGCGTGGGCACTCTGGCGCGCATCGCCAACGGAGTCGCGGCACAATTGGTCGAACGCGCCGCCGACGTCACGCTGAAAGAGCAACGTCCCCTTGTACTTTGTGTCCGTGAAACGCCCCTCAACAAGATCCACATCCGTAACATGTACCGGGCCGCCGATGCCGGCGCGACCATCTTCCCCTTGATCCCGGCCTTTTATTACCATCCTGCTTCATTAGATGAGATGGCCCGCGAGTTCGCATATCGCGTGCTAGCCCATCTTGGCCTGCCGCAGCCCCAGGCCTTTCGCTGGAAAGGCTGACAAATCAAAGACTTAGCTGCCTAGGGAAAATTTCCATCCATCATCAGGAACATCGACAAAGGGAGGGCAGGATTTCAGTGTAGAGACGCAGAAGTGCTACCGGCAGATACCCCCCGGACATGTACGGCCGAGACGATCGAAAGTAACAAGGACCTCCTGGCCCGAAAAGTTCTCCGACCTTGCTGATGGAAATACATCTATGTAACTGAAACCAGCCCAGGTAAGCGATGAACGCTCAGTTCGAGACCCGTTGTTGCGTTATTGGTGGAGGCCCGGCCGGCATGATGCTGGGATTTCTGCTCGCGCGCTCCGGAATTGACGTCGTCGTACTCGAGAAGCACGCCGATTTCCTGCGTGACTTCCGCGGGGACACCATTCATCCCTCCACCCTGGAATTGATGTGGGAACTCGGATTGCTCGAGGAGTTTCTAAAGCGCCCGCATCAGGAAATACGGGAGATTGCGGGACAGGTCGGAGACGAAACCGTAGCCATCGGTGACTTCACGCACCTGCCAACCCACTGCAAGTTCCTGGCCTTGATGCCGCAGTGGGATTTCCTGAACTTCGTGGCCGAACAAGGGAAGCGCTATCCGGGATTCCACCTGCGAATGCAGACCGAAGCAGTCGATCTGATCGAAGAGAATGGAAGGATCGTTGGCGCGCGAGCCAAGACAGCCCACGGCCCAATCGAGATTCGAGCTGGCCTCACGGTAGGCGCGGATGGCAGGCGTTCGATCGTACGCGAGCGCGCCGGTCTGCAGGTCATGGATCTCGGGGCCCCGATGGATGTTTTGTGGATGAGAGTCAGCCGGAGTCCGAATGATCCAGGTCAGACATTGGGAAGAGCGGCGGCCGGAAGGATCTTCATCATGATCGATCTCGAGGAATATTGGCAATGCGGTTACGTCATTCCGAAAGGAGCGGCCGAGGAAACTCGCAATCAAGGAATTGGAAAATTTCGCGAGGAACTCGTGAACCTGGCGCCCTTTCTCAAGGACCGCGTCGGAGAACTGCGCGACTGGAACGACGTCAGCCTGCTGACGGTGAAAGTCGACGGTTTGAAAAAATGGTTTCGACCCGGGCTTTTGTGTATCGGCGATTCCGCACACGCCATGTCTCCGGTGGGAGGCGTGGGAATTAATTTAGCGATACAGGATGCGGTGGCCGCTGCCAATGTTCTCGCTGCGAAACTGTCCACGGGGAACGTTGCCATGGCCGATCTGGAATCCGTGCAGCGGCGCCGGGAATTTCCGACACGTGCGACGCAGAAGCTGCAAATTGCGGTGCAGAACAGAGTCATCCGCCGAGTACTCGACAGTTCGGCTCCTATAAAGCTCCCTCTGGTCATGCGTCTCCTTGGCCGCTTTCCATTCTTACGCCGGATTCCTGCACGGGTCATCGGGGTCGGCTTTCGCCCGGAACATATTCGAACTCGCGACGTCCATCGCGGGCATTGAGTATTTCGTTCCACCGATTCTGTTCCTTAGTGCTAGTATCTCTGCCTAATGCTTCTTCAACCTCATTGGAGAGCAGAAATGTTGCCTGGGCAATCCGGCCAACGACCGGTTCTCTGTTCCGCAAATAGGCTGTTCCTTCAGGCATTCGTCAGCGTGATGATTCCCTTCACCATGGCGGCACAAAATCCACTTGCGGGGGATCCGAAGGCGGCCAAGGCGGGGGAATACGAATTCCGCATCAACTGCGCGCTGTGTCACGGACTCGGCGCACGAGGCGGCGGACGAGGCCCCGATCTGACGCGAGCACAGAAGAAGTATGCGCACAATGATGCCGAGATGTTCCAGATCATCAGCAGCGGAATTCCCGGGACCGCCATGCCCGCAAATGGCACCAACGGCCAGGGCGTGGGGATGACCGACGAGGAGATCTGGCAAATCATCACCTACATCCGCAGCCAGGAAACGAAATCGTCGGCGACGGCCTCGGGCGATGCTGCCCACGGCAAAGAATTGTTTTTTGGCGATGGAAACTGCTCCCTCTGCCACATGGTGTCAGGCAAGGGAGGAAGGCTGGGGCCGGATCTGACTGGCGTTGCCGGATCGCGGACGCGCGATGCGATCATCGATTCCATCCGCAACCCGAGCCGGCGCCTCGCTTGGGGATTGACGGAAGCGACGAAAGAATTCCCGCAGGAATATGAGAGCGTAACCGTCGTCACCGCGGACGGCAAACAGATCAAAGGCGTCACGCTGAACGAAGACAGCTTCACTGTACAGATCATGGATCCGGCCGAGCACATTTATCTGCTCGAGAAAGCGAAGTTGAAGTCGTTTCGGAAGTCCCGCGAATCGGCGATGCCGAAGTACAACACGGATGTATTGAGCGACAAAGACGTAGAAGACCTCGTCGCCTTCATGGCGAGCGTGGGGACGAAATGACGATCAGCGTGATTCTTGCACAAGGCTTTAACCGGCGAGGTCGCAGAGTCCTGCCGCAGAGATCGCGGACAAGGGCCTATTCCCTGTCGGTCTTTCTGATCATCACCTCCTTCGTTGCTCGTTCTCACGCGCAGGTCACGTTCGAGCGACTGCTGAATTCCGCGAACGAGCCGCAGAACTGGTTGACCTATTCCGGCAGTTATTCCGGGCAGCGCTTCAGCAAACTCGCACAGATTAGCACCGGCAATGCGCGCACCATGGTTGCGAAGTGGGTGTATCAGACTGCTGCCACCGGAAAGATCGAAACTACTCCGTTAGTCGTCGATGGCATTCTTTATGCGACCGCACAAGACGACCGTGCGTTCGCGCTCGATGCCCGCACGGGCAGACCGATCTGGATGTATCAGCGGCAACTGCCGGGTGATATTCGTCCGTGCTGTGGGCGTGTGAACCGCGGTCTGGCAATTCTGGGGGATAGAGTCTTTTTCGGAACGCTGGACGCACACGTCATCGCTCTGGATGCGAAAACAGGAGCCCGGGTGTGGGACGTGAATGCCGCCGACTACCGCACTGGTCACAGCTTCACGGTCGCGCCGCTCGCTGTGAAGAATCTGATCGTGATTGGAGTATCCGGCGGGGAATACGGCGTGCGCGGATTCATCGACGCCTACGATGCCGACAGTGGCGAACGCAAGTGGCGGTTTTACACCGTACCCGGCCCGGGAGAACCGGGCCATGACACGTGGGAAGGCGATTCGTGGAAAGTCGGAGGCGCGCCTGCGTGGAATACGGGCACTTACGATCCGGCGACGAACCAGATTTTCTGGCCCACGGGAAACCCCTCTCCGTCGAACCGCGGCGAGGGACGCGCCGGAGACAATCTGTACAGCAATTCCCTTCTCGCGTTGGATGCAGACACCGGGAAACTAAATTGGTACTTCCAGTTCACCAAGCACGACGAGCATGACTGGGATGCGACACAGGTTCCTGTGCTGATCGAAAGCGCGGGCAAGAAACTGATCGCGCAAGCCGATCGGAATGGATTTTTCTACACGCTCGACCGCACGACGGGAAAGCTTCTCTCCGCGACACCGTACGCGAAGATAACCTGGACCGACAGGAAAGATGCTGACGGTCGGCCGGTCGCGAACAAAAACGCCTCACCGACTTTGCAAGGCCACACGGTCTGCCCCGGAGCACTCGGTGCCACGAACTTCATGGCGCCAACCTACGATCCGCAGAGCGGATTCTTTTACGTCACGGCGCGCGATCAGTGCGACATCTTCAGCACGGCTCCACAACCCTACGAACCCGGCCACGCGTTTTACGGCAGTGCATACTTTCCGTCGGAAGAGGCCGAACCCTATCTCGGATTTCTGAAGGCGATTGACCCAACGACCGGTGAAATGAAGATGAAATTCCAGCACACCTCACCCACGTGGTCAGGAACTCTATCGACCGGGGGCGGCCTGGTCTTCAGCGGCGACGCCGAAGGAAACTTCATTGCCTTCGATGCGTCCTCGCTGAAACCGTTGTGGCACTTTCAGATGGGCGGCGCTGTATACGCCGCGCCGATGGCATTCGCTGCGGATGGCAAGGAATATGTGGCCATTGCTGCCGGCAGCGCCATTTATGCATTCGGGTTGCCGTAATGTTGCTCAGGGCAGGCGTTTCGGTCCCCGTGAGCGAGGCGAGCGTCTGCCTGCGGGATCCATAACCTTCCGCTAGGCAGGTCTATGTTTTGTCTGCGTCCAATCGACGCGACGCAGCAGAAATCAGTCCGCCCAACCTGAAAAAACATTAACCGTGGGTTGACACGTCCGTAACACTCCCGCCGTAGAACGTCCCTAACCTACATCCACCCAAGGAGTACCACTATGCGTTCACAACTCCGTGTTGGTCGCTCCGCCGCCGTCTCTCTGATCGCAATTCTGTTGTTGATAAGCATCGCCTCTGCCCAGCAGGGAGCGGGCTCGATCGCAGGCACAGTAACGGACCCATCGGGGGCCGTGCTCAAGGGCGCACAGGTATCGATAGCTGCGCAAGGCATCAATGTGGTTTCTGATGAGCAAGGCCTCTTCCTCATCAAGGGTCTGGCTCCTGGAAACTACTCACTTAAGATCACCTATGTCGGATTTGCGCCGTACGAAAAGGAAACGGTCACTGTAACTGCGGGCCAGACGACAAATGTCGCGGCGGAGCTCAAAGTATCGTCCGCGAGCCAGGATGTTCTAGTGACCGCGCCTCGCGCGGGAGGAGAGGCGGAGGCAATTAACGTCCAGCGGACGGCGGACAATATCATCCAGGTGCTGCCGTCGGAAGTCATACGCAGCCTGCCGAACGCGAACATGGCGGACGCACTGGGTCGGCTGCCTAGTGTCACCCTGGAGCGGGATGAGGGCGAGGGCAAGTATGTCCAGGTCCGCGGAACTGAGCCGCGCCTAACCAATACCACCATCAATGGAATCAACGTTCCTTCGCCGGAACCGGGTGTACGTCAAATTAAATTTGACGCCATACCCGCCGACATCGTCGAGACGGTTCAGATTAGCAAGACCTTGCAGGCCAACATGGAAGGCGACGGCATCGGCGGTTCGGTAAACCTTGTAACCAAGACTGCCACCGAGCGTCCTACGATCACTGTCAGCAGTATCGGTGGGTATACGCCCATCGTGAACGGGCGCGGGCTGACCGAAGAGGCCGGCACCATTGGGCAGCGGTTCGGCCGCAATAAGAAATTCGGCGCCCTGATCGGCGGATCCTACGACTGGAATGGACGCGGCATTGACGATATCGAGCCGGTGCCCGATGTTGCCACGTTGGCAAGCGGCCAAACCGTAAGTTGGAAAGACGCGATGGACATTCGCGAGTACCGCTACTTCCGGTCCCGCTGGGGCTTGGCCGGGGGGCTCGACTACACACTGGGCGAAGGGTCCAACATTTATCTCAAGGGACTGTATTCCGACTTCCATAACTATGGTGATCGGTGGGTCTATTCCCTGACCGACAACACACCGGGAATCTCTCTACTAGGCGCAAATGGCTGTAGCATCGATAGCAAGGGGAATGAAAGCTGCACCGGCACCTCCTCGTTCAATACGCAGCTGCGTAATCCGGATATCAGCGTCGGCAGCCTGATGTTGGGAGGTAAACATGTTCTGCAGACAACGTGGTACTCCTGGGATCTGTCGGCTTCACGAGGATTCTATGGCAACGCCCCATACACCACAGCGTCGTTTGCTCCTCCTTCCGGGACAAGTTCCTGCCAGTATGATTACCTAAATACATCGAACAAATATCTGCCGCGCTGGGCCGCTCCCTGTTACGCCGAGGCATACAACGCTCCCACACTCACGCTGAACGATCTGAATCGGAGCCTGGGTCCCTCGGCGCAACTGAATCTGCAGGCGGCGGGAGCTGGGGCCAAGCGCTATCACATCGGCTCTCGGCTGGCCACGATCGAAGTTGGCGGCTATTTCCGCAATGCCCACAAATTCAGCGATGGCTATACTGCCGATTACAGCCCAAACGGCTCGAGCGGGTCGACACCGGCACTTACCACTTTCCCGAACCGGTTGATCAACACGAATTACTACAATGGCGGAAACTACAATCTCGGCTACAACGCTCGCGTGGAGGACGTGTTTGCGTTTGTGAAGTCAAATCCGGAGATGTTTACGTTCACGAGCACGGCTGGCCAGGATGCTCAGGAATACGACCTCATCGAAAAGGTTACAGCGGGATATGCGATGAACACGCTGGATCTGTCCAACCGCTTGCGCCTGGTCGCGGGTCTGCGTGTCGAGCACACCAGCGACGACGTTTCGAATTTCGCATTCGGCGACAACAATATCATCGTGCCGAACAAGTTCTCCGGCTCCTACACCACGGTCTTGCCGAGCGCTTCATTGAAATACGCCGTTGGGTCGAATAGCTATCTCCGCTTCGTCTATGCGCGCGGACTCTCGCGTCCCGACCAACAGGACATCGCACAAGCCCTGAGCTGGACGATCAATGGGAATGGCGCAAACCGTAACCAGGTCAGCTTCGGGAACGCCAACCTTAAGGCGGAAACCGGTGACGACATCGACGTGTTGTTCGATCACTACCTCAACCCATTCGGAGTCGTTTCTTTCGGATATTTCTACAAGTACCTGGGCAGCCCTATCGTCACGCACAGTTTCACTTTGGCGAACTACTTGCCGCCCGGCGCTCCGGCTGCGGCTCAAGGCACTTACCTGGCCTCTCAACCCATTAACGCCGGCCATGCCTGGGTCACGGGTATCGAGGCCGCCTACTTGCAGCACTTTTCGTTTCTGCCTGGTGCATGGGGTGGCTTGGGGCTCTCGGCGAACTACGGTTACACCGCATCGGGGACCTCGGGGGTTGCCGGACGCTCTGACCATCCGCGATTGCCGCGGACGTCCCCCAACGCTTTCAACATCAGCCCGACCTACGATCGCGGGCGCGTCTCGATTCGCGTCGGAATGTCCTACAATCAGGCGAGCATCTATAGCTACCAATTTCAAGATGGGACGGCTGGCGGCCTGAACGGCCCGCTCAGCGACATCTACTTCTACACGCATTTTCAGGTGGACGCGCAAGGGAGCATCCGGGGGCCACACGGCCTGACGTTTGTGGTGTATGGGCTGAATCTGAACAACCAAGTTTTCGGCTTCTATCAAGGCAGCGCGCAGTACATGATTCAGCGCGAGTATTACCAGCCGACTATTGCTGCTGGTGTCCGTTGGTCACCGACGCGCGAGAAATAGCCGTGCCCCGCTACAATGGCGTTGGGATTCCGAAGGTCGAACGCCTTTTCTTTCGATTGCTGGGAACGCGCAATCTTGAATTGCTCGTCGTGGGACCGTGGAAATTTCTAGTGGAATGGGACTCGGAATGAATCATCAAAGAGCGGCTTTTGTGCACGCGCTGGCGGTACTGGTTGCTCTTGCAACTCTGCTTGGGTTGACGTCCTGCTCGAAGAAATCGACGGCGCAAATATCAACCAGCGACCTAACCCTGAACCTCAAGACCCCGTTTCAGTTTGTGGCATATGGCGACACTCGCTTTCACGATGCGAACGACACCGAGGCTGCCAATCCGGGCGTGCGCCGCGCACTCGTACAAGCCATTGCCGACCTGAATCCTGCCTTCATTTGCTTCACCGGTGACATCGTGTATGACGGCTTCAGCAACGATGATTGGAAGGTTTGGGATGCTGAGACCAGCTTCTGGCGCGACAAAAAGATTCCTATCTACCCAGCGCTGGGGAATCACGATCTTCACGGAGATCAGCAACTGGCGTTGGGCAACTACTTTCGGCGATTTCCTGATCTGAAGGGTAGCCGATATTACTCGGTGCGCGTCGCGAACGTCCTCTTGCTAGTGCTCGATAGTTCACTCGACGAAATCCTTGGTCCACAGGGCGACTGGCTGTCCGGAAAACTTGATCACGTTCCGACGGATGTAAATTTCGTTTTCATCATGGATCATCACCCTCCGTATACGAGTTCTTCCGACGAACGAATGTTTGGCGGCGGACATTCGGCCCGGTCGCGCGAGCAGGCGCTCGCCAAGATGCTGGAAGCACGGCAAGTCCACGCTTCTTATCGCATTGTGTTCTTCTCCGGGCACGTTCATAACTATGAGCGCCACGAGCATGGAGGGGTCACGTATTTTGTGAGCGGTGGTGGAGGGGCGCACGCGTATCCGATCACACGCGCTCCCGATGACCCGTTTCAAAGCAAAGAAATCAACTACCACTACCTGCTCGTGGATGTCGACGGCCGGCAGACGAAGGTCACGATGAAGCGACTCCAACTCAACGGACAAAACGCAGCGTGGACCACTCCGGATCAGGCGCTGATCTCTGTGCCGGCCGCAGCCGCGACGAAAGCGGTTCGTTGACGGCCTCGGGAAGCGGTCTTTTGGCGGGGCGTGTTGCTTCCCGCGGTACTCCAAAATCCCCCGATTGACGCGGCGTCAGGTTTCGTAATAGTCTGCGCTTACACCGGAAAGGAGGTGGTCTGATGACAAGTTCTGAAGGCAGTAGTAGAAAGACCCATAGACCAGGTGAGGTGGCTGAGACTTAGAGCAGGTCGCTCTAAGCGGGGCTTCGGGAATTCGTGGTACAGCTTGTATAACGAAATTCTGAAGCTACAGCCCGCAAACTATCGGTGAGTAAGGATTGAGTCCGCCCGGCTGGCAGGTCGAGCCGGGAGCCCGGAGTTGCCGAAGAGGCCACGTAGAGTGACC
>Ga0126378_10001568_pt1 | contig 16932 bp, 15 predicted proteins | sample PanSoiMetPlot_23_FD_92587 | JGI IMG/M metagenome (GOLD analysis project Ga0126378, IMG submission 92587) | Tropical forest soil microbial communities from Panama - MetaG Plot_23 | ecosystem: Environmental > Terrestrial > Soil > Tropical forest > Bulk soil | place: Panama | collected 2016-02-17
CGCCTGGACGTCTATGCCGACAATCTCGGCATCGAGCTGGCGACGCTCGCCAGGGAATACGCCAAGGAGCAGGGATACTCCTTTGTCGGCCCGGTGCGGATGCGGTTCGAGGGCGTGCGCGACCTGACCACGGGGACGTTCCGCATCCTGTCCGGCGTGATTAGGGGTACCACCGTGGAGGACGGCGAGATCAGGCGGCCCGCCAGCGATGTTCCGCAGCCTTCCGGCGCATTCCACGGCAACCCCCGGCTGCTGGTCTCCGGACCGGAAGCCGGGCCCGACCGTGGTACCCAGCGCACCTACGAGATCAGCACGCCGTTGATCATTCTTGGCCGCGGCACTGACTGCGACCTCCGTCTCGTCGACCCGGGCGTCTCGCGGCATCACGCTGAGATCCGGGTAGAGGACGGCGAGGTCGTGCTCGTGGACCTCGGCTCCACTAACGGCACATTCGTCAACGGCCAGCCGGTCCGGCGGGTCACGCTGACCGACGGTACGAGGGTGACTCTCGGCCGTACCACCCTGATTTTCCGCAGGGACCGCGTTTACTAGAGCACTACAACAACATCCGAAAGGCAGGGAACGGGGCGCATTGGCCTCGAGCCGCCCGCAGCCGGAGCCAGCACAGCCACTCAACCCCTACCGCCACGCCGAGGACTATGACCCGATGAACCCACTTGAGCTCACCCTCATCAGAATCGGGTTCCTTGCTGTCCTGTGGCTATTCGTCATCGCGGCGGTAGGCGTGGTGCGGACCGATTTGTTCGGGCCTACCTCACGGCGCAGGCGAGCGGCGCCAGCGCCGAAGCCGATCCGGCAGCCGAGGCCCGCCAAGCCCAAGCCGTCGAGGGCAGCGCCGCAGATGCTGCTCGTAACGGCAGGTGCCCTGGCAGGCACCACCATCGGCCTGAGTGATCAGCAGATCACAATCGGTCGCGCTGATGACGCCACACTGGTGCTCGCCGACGACTACGCTTCGACCCGACATGCCCGACTGTTCCCGCAGGACGGCCAGTGGATCGTGGAAGACCTAGGCTCAACCAACGGCACATACCTGGACCGGCAGAAGGTGACCCAGCCGACACCGGTTCCCATTGGCGTACCGATCCGCATCGGCAAAACCGTCCTGGAGCTGCGCAGATGACCCTGGCACTGCACTACGCGCTCCGCTCGGACGTGGGCCTGCTTCGCGAGGGCAACGAGGACTCCGCGTATGCGGGACCGCGGCTGCTCGCTATCGCAGACGGTATGGGCGGCCATGCGGCGGGCGAGGTCGCGAGCGCCGTAGCGATCTCCGCGATCGCGCCGCTTGACCGGCAGAACCTCACCGACAGCGACGAAATGCTCGATGCGCTGGCCGCGGCTGTCGCCTCTGCCCGTAACACCCTGCACGACATGAGCCTCTCCGACCCGGCGGTCGAGGGCATGGGTACTACCCTGACCGCCTTGCTGTGGGCCGGCGCTCAGGTCGCCGTCTGTCATATCGGCGATTCGCGCGCCTATCTGCTGCGCGACAACGACCTGTATCAGATCACTCGCGACCACACGCTGATCCAGTCGCTCGTCGACGAGGGCAGGCTGAGCCCGGCCGCGGCCGCGAACCACCCGCAGCGATCCTTGATCATGCGGGCCCTCCAGGGCAGTACGGATGCGGATCCGGACCTGGCCATGCACGAGGCGCTGCTCGGCGACAGGTACCTGCTGTGCTCAGACGGCCTCACCGATGTTGTCGGCGACGAGGCGGTGCACGGCGTCCTGTCCACAGTGCCGGACGCCGAGCAGGCCGTGAACCAGCTGATTGCGCTCGCGATCCGGAACGGCGGACCAGACAACATCACCTGCATCGTCGCTGATGTCGTCGATGCGGATACCGGGTCAGTGCGGCCGACATTCGGGACGCTGCTGGCCGGCGCGGCAGCGAATGGCGACGTCAGTACTCTCCTGCGATCTGCGACCGGCGGCCCCGGGGCCGCGGCCGGGCCAAGCAACGTGACTGATGCGCCCGGCGCCAGCCTGAACGGGCACCCGAGCGGGTCGTCAGCCACGACCCTGGACGCTGACGAAGATAACGAGGAGGACTTCGGCGAACCGCGCCGTCGCTGGCCGGTCGTCACGACGGTCCTCGTCATCCTGCTCGCGCTGGTGGCGGGCGGCCTCTATGCCGGTTACCGGGCCACGCAGGGCAACTACTACCTGGCGTCGGACGGCAACCAGATCAGCGTCTACCGCGGCGTCAATCAGACGATCGGCTGGATCAGCCTGTCGCACGTGTACCGCCGGACCGGCGTGCCCATGTCCCATGTGCCGGGCGACCTGACCATGCCCACGACCCCGACGACCCTGCCCAAGACGCTGGCAACCCTGGGGTCGATCAACCACGCCTACGCGTGCAGCCAGGCAGAGAAGGCTCTCGAGACCTGGCAGGCGCGGTACGGACACAGGACGAGTACCACCAAAACCATCACCACGAAGACTGGCGCGAAGAAGACCATCACCATCAAGCCGCCGCCAGCACCGCAGAAGCCAGTCGTGCCAGCGTCGTGTGCGGCACTGGGGGCAGGGTGACGGCGGCCGCAGCCGATCACCGGGTCCCGATGCCGCACGGGCGGCGCCGGACCGAGCTGACCATGCTGCTGTTCGCGCTGGCCGTCGTGCTGTTCGCCTATACAGCCGCAGGTCTCGGCCTGCGCGGCAAGCTGCCGTCGGGTCTCCCGCTGTATGTCATCGTGTTCGGCCTGCTCATGGTCGGCGCACACGTCGCGGTCCGGAGGTTCGCGCCGTACGCCGACCCGCTGCTGCTCCCGCTCGCTGCCCTGCTCAACGGCCTCGGCATCGTGATGATCTACCGACTGCAGTTGTCTGGCCACAAGGGTTACCCAGGGAATCTCGTCTCACCGCTGATGTCGTCGTCCACGACCCTGTATCAGCTCGCATTCACCGGCCTCGGCATCATCGCGCTCGTCCTCGTGCTCGCGCTCATCTCCGAGGCGCGCATCCTGCAGCGATACACATTTACGCTCGGCGCAGTTGGCCTGTTCCTGCTGGCCGTCCCGGCGGCGCTGCCGTCGAGCCACAGTGCGGTCAACGGTGCCAAGGTCTGGATAAAGTTCGGCGGACTCTCCATCCAGCCGGGCGAGTTTGCCCGGCTGGCTCTTGCGGTCTTCTTCGCCGGCTATCTGGTGTCCAAGCGAGACGTGCTAGCCCTGGCTGGCCGCCGAGTGCTGGGGATCGACTTCCCGCGGGCGCGTGACCTAGGCCCGGTGCTGATCGCCTGGGTCGCTAGCCTGCTCATCCTGATCTTCGAAACTGACATCGGGCAGTCGGCACTGTTCTTCGGCCTGTTCGTCGCCGTGCTGTACATCGCCACCCAGCGGACTTCATGGCTGCTGATCGGCGTCGCGCTGTTCCTGGGCGGGACCTTGATCACAGCTAACCTGTTCCACCACGTGATGGAGCGGTTCACCATCTGGCTGCACCCGTTTCAGGGCAGCAATCCACTTGGCTCCTCCTACCAGCTCGTTCAGGGTCTGGAGGGCATGGCCTACGGCGGGCTGTTCGGCACCGGCCTTGGTCACGGCCAGCCGTACTTCACTCCGCTAGTACAGAGCGACTTCATCTTCACTGCCTTCGGCGAGGAAATTGGCCTAGTCGGCGTCATGGCCCTGCTCCTGGTGTTCGGGCTGCTCGTCCAGCGGGGCCTTCGCGCTGCGATCGCCGTAACCGACCCGTTCTCGAAGCTGCTGGCCGGCGGCCTCTCGTTCGTCCTGGCGCTTCAGGTATTTGTGATCGTCGGCGGCGTCAGCGGCCTCATCCCGCTGACCGGAGTGACGACCCCGTTCCTATCTCAGGGCGGTTCTTCGCTCGTGGCCAGCTGGATCCTCGTCGCGCTGCTCATTCGCATCAGCAACTCGGCGCGCAAGCCTGCGCCGCAGCCGATTCAGGACGAAGGCATGACTCAGGTGGTGCGTGCGGCATGAATCGCGCGCTGCTGAGGATCTCGCTGGCCTGCCTTGCCATGTTCGTCCTGCTCCTGATCAACGTGAACTTCGTGCAAGCGTTCGAGACCAACAAGCTGGCCGCCGAGCCACACAATGTCCGGGTATTCGACGCGCAGTTCACCTTTCAGCGCGGTGCGATCCTGGCCGGCGGCGACGGTACCGAGGTGAAGATCGCTGACTCCCGGCTGGTCAAGGGCTCTAACGTGTACCAGCGCTACTACCCGGCCGGGAAGGTCTATTCGCCCGTCACGGGTTACGACACGATCTATGGCAAGTCGGGCATCGAGCAAGCCGAGAACAGTCTGCTCGCCGGGACGGACTCGCGACTCACCGTGCACAACTTCACGGCGCTGCTCACCGGCAAGCAGAAGCAGGGTGCCGCGGTCGACCTGACCATCAGCCCGGCCGCGCAAAAGGCGGCCTACAACGCGTTGGCCGGCAATGGCGGCCACGCGGCAGCGCTGGTGGCGATCCAGCCGAGTACCGGGGCGATCCTGGCCCTCGCCTCGTATCCCACGTTCGATCCGAACGCGCTCACGACCTTCGACGGGACGCAGTTCGACAAGATCGACAAAGAACTGCTGCGCGATCCGCGGCAGCCGCTGCTGAACCGGGCCATCCGGGAGACCTACCCACCCGGCTCGTCCTTCAAGATCGTCACAAGCTCGGCGGCGTTCTCGCAAGGACTGGTTGCCAACCCGGACACGCCAGTGCAAGCACCGCCGGTGCTCACGCTGCCCAACCGCAACCACCTGATCAATGACGGCGGCGAGATCTGCGGCAACGGCAACCCGCCGATCATCCAGGCCTTCTGGCAGTCCTGCAACACCGCATTCGGGGCCCTCGGAATCCGGTTGCACGCCCCGACGCTGCGCAACTACTCGAGCCAGTTCGGCATGAACAGGAAGTTGTCCATCCCCCTGCCCGTGGTACCGAGCGTGCTCCCAGAGGTCAACGGCTGGACGGACCCGTCGCTGACAGCCTTCTCGGCGATCGGCCAGTTCAACGACTCGGTGAGCCCGCTGCAAGAGGCCATGTTCTCGGCGGCCATCGCCAACCACGGGACCCTCATGTACCCGTATTTGGTGCAGCAGGTCGTCGGACCGGGGCTGTCAGTTATCGAGCGGGCCAGCCCGCACGCGCTGAGCCAGGCCGTTTCGCCAACCGTGGCCGGCTACATGGAGTCCATGATGTATCAGGTCACCCACAACCCAGGCGGCACCGCAGCCGCGACGGCCGGTCCGCAGGCAACCGGCGGGATCACGGTCGTCGGAAAGACTGGGACGGCGCAGAACGGCATCAGTAACGGCAACCTGGACGACGCCGTGTTCACGTGTTTCGTTCCCGGCTCCAACGGCGGTCCCTCGCCGATCGCCGTGGGCGTCATCGTGCAGGGCGGTGGCTTCGGCGCAGACGCGGCCGCCCCTATCGCAGTACAAGTGATCAAGGCCTACCTAGGGGCGCATTCATGATCAACCGGACTCCCGGCACCCGAGGCGGGTCTCCACCAGCGGCGTCGGGAAATGAAATGAGCCGGGTGCAGAGGCTGCGCCCCCGGCCTGTCATGCTGGTCGCAGCCCCCGATAAGCAGGACGGTAAGTAACGTGCGCGACATGACTCAGCCTCGGCTGCTCGGCGGCCGCTACGAACTTGACGGAATCGTCGGACGTGGCGGCATGGCCGAGGTCTTCCGGGCTCGCGACATCCGTCTCGACCGAATTGTCGGGGTTAAGACACTCCGCGATGATCTCGCCAGGGACCAGACGTTCCAGGCCCGGTTCCGCCGGGAGGCCCAGTCGGCGGCCTCCCTGAACCACCCGTCGATCGTAGCGGTCTATGACACCGGCGAGGACATGGTCGGCAACATCCCGGTGCCGTACATCGTCATGGAGTTTGTCGACGGGCGGACGCTTCGCGATCTCCTTCGTGACGACCGCCGGCTGCTGCCCGAGCGGGCGGCAGAGATCACCGACGGCGTGCTGCGGGCGCTGGACTACAGCCATCGCAACGGCATCGTGCACCGCGACATCAAGCCGGGCAACGTGATGCTGACCAGGTCCGGTGACGTCAAGGTCATGGACTTCGGCATCGCCAGGGCCGTCTCCGACTCCCAGATGACGATGACGCAGACCGCGCAGGTGATCGGCACCGCTCAGTACCTGTCGCCGGAACAAGCCAGGGGTGAGCGGGTCGACGCTCGCAGCGATTTGTACTCAACTGGCTGCCTGCTGTACGAGCTGCTGACTGGTCGACCGCCGTTTACCGGCGATTCCCCTGTCGCTATTGCCTATCAGCACGTCAAGGAAGATCCGGTGCCGCCGTCCCGGGTGGACCCGGAAGTTCCCCCCTGGGCTGATGCGATCGTGCTCAAGGCCATGGAGAAGAGTCCGGCCGACCGGTATCAGTCGGCCGGCGAGATGCGGTCCGATATCCAGCGCGCATTGCAGGGCGCGCCGATTGCCGCGCCGATGCCAGGCAACGGCTACGGGCCAGGCACTCGCCGGATGAACACCGCCGCAACGCAGCTTGCGGGCCGGACCTCCGCCATTCCGCCGTATCGGTATGGCGAGGGCGGCGGTCCGGACGGGCCGCCGCAACGCCAGCGGCGCGTCTGGCCGTGGGTGGCCCTCGCCACCGTGGTGATTGTCCTAGTGGCCGCGATCGTGCTGCTCAAGTTCATAACCGGCGGCAGCAGTGGCGTGGCAGTACCGAACGTGATCAACGACCCGCTGGCGGCTGCCGAGCAATCCATCACCAGCGCTGGGCTGAAGGTGGGCAGGGTGACGCCGCAGCAGAATGCATCCGTCACTAAGGACCACGTGATCTCGACGAACCCGGCCTTCGGCTCGAGCGAGCCCCGGGGCAGCGCGGTCAACATCGTCTACTCGATTGGGCCGAAGCCGATCCCAATGAAGTCAGTGCCGAACGTCCAGGGCCTCAAGCTGGCTGCAGCCAGGGCGCAGCTCAGGGCCGCTGGCTTCAAGTGGTCGATCGTTCCCGGCCAGTCGACGACTCAGGGGCCGAACACAGTGATTAGTTACACGCCGCAGGGCAACCAGCCGGTCGGAAGCGTGATCACCCTCACGGTGAACGGTTCGACTGTGACGGTGCCAGTTGACGTCATCTGCAAGCCAGCGCAAGCGGCCGCAGCCGAGCTGTCGGCGTCGCCGTACAGCTACCAGGTGACCACGCAGCAAGGGGACGGCGGCGGCAGCACCTGCCCGGTCGGCACGGTCTATCAGACCAGCCCGGCTACCGGCAGCACACTTCAGCCCGGATCGCCGATCACCATCTTCGTGGTGGCGCCGCCGCAGCCAACAGTGACACCGACCATTACCCCGACCATCACCCCCTCGGGGACGACGAGCCCGCCGGGGCAGGGGCACTAGCCGGACGCGATGGCTCCCATGACCAACTACGCTTGCGGCGACAGAGCGGGCTAAGGTCCGTGCACTATCCGCCGGCTGCCGGCCGGCGGATAGCCCGCAGTTACTCAGGAGACGACAGTGCCGAAGTCCCGCGTCAGGAAGACGACGGTCTACACGCCACCGCCGAGGACAGCCAAGGCAAAAGTGAGCCCGCCCTGGCTGCTGCCAGCGATGCTGGCCAGCCTGATAGTCGGCCTTGTCTGGATCGTCGTCTTTTACGTCAGCCAGCAGGCCTGGCCGATCGGTGCGATCCGGGAGTGGAACCTCGTCGTTGGCTTCGCGTTCGTGATTGGCGGCCTCGTCCTGGCGACGAGGTGGCGCTGATGCTGCGCTGCTTCAGAGCCTGACGGCGCCCACGAGCTGGTAGTCCCGTAGGACCACGCCGGCGATGATCAGCGCGACGATGGCCACGGTAGCCGCAACCTGGATCAGCGCGCGATTCTGCCGGGGCGCGTAGGCGTAGGCGGCCGTGAGCGCCGCCCCGGCGATCAGCCCTCCGACGTGCGCCTGCCAGCCGATTCCCGGCACCACGAAACCGATCACTAGGTTCAGCACGATCAGGCCTACTATCGGCCGGGGGTTCGCCCGCAGTCGCCGCGCCATGACGAAGTAGGCACCGAACAGCCCGAAGATGGCACCGCTCGCGCCAAGAGCCCGAGCGTTCGCCGGCGCGATGAGGTAGTACAGCACGGAGCCGCCGAAGGCGCTGACGAGATAGACAGCCAGGAACCGGAGTCTGCCGAGTACCTGTTCCAGCGGCGGCCCGACGATGATCAGCGCCCACATGTTGAAGGCGATATGCAGGATGCCGAAACCGCTGCCGAGCTGCTCGTGCAGGAACGCGCTGGTAATCAGCCGGTACCACTGCCCGTCGGCCACGCCGGTGACAGGTCCAGCCCGGCCCACCATGAGGCCCTCGCCGACGGCGCTCGGACGGGCCAGCTCGACGATGTAGCACGCGATGTTCAGCGCGACCAGCGTCCAGGTGACCCGCGCATTCGTGGTCACCTTCCCGCCGAACCTGCCGCGCGCCGTGCGACTGCCGCTGTTGCCTGATCTGATGCAGTCGAGGCACTGATGACCGACAGCAGCCGGACGAAGGCAGTCCGGGCACGCTGGCCGGCCGCAGCGTACGCAAGACACATACGTCACGCGGCCCGGATGCCGGTAGCACACGGGCGGCGCAGCCTGGGTCTGGTAGTGCTCCTGGTCCGGGGGGATCGTCATCTGACGGGACCGATCTACTCGCTTCTACTCGCTGCCGTCGCGCCCGATCTCGACAGATTCCAGGACGACGTCGGTAACAGGACGATCACCGCGGCTGGTCTGCACCTTGCTGATCTCGTCGACGACGCTGGCGCCGTCGACGACCTCGCCGAAGATGGTGTGCTTGTTGTTGAGCCACGGCGTTGCAACCGTCGTGATGAAAAACTGAGAGCCGTTCGTTCCCGGGCCTGCGTTGGCCATCGCCAGCAGGTACGGCCGGTCGAACGAGAGGTCCGGGTGGAACTCGTCGCCGAACTTGTAACCTGGCCCGCCGGTGCCGGTCCCCAGCGGGTCGCCGCCCTGGATCATGAAGTCGGGTATGACCCGATGGAAGATGGTGCCATCGTAGAGCCGCTCCTTGCCGGGCTTACGCGTCACCGGGTTCGTCCACTCCCGGCTGCCCTCGGCCAGCTCGACGAAGTTGCGTACGGTCTTTGGCGCGTGATCAGGAAAGAGCCGGACGACGACGGGTCCCCGGCTAGTCCGCAGCGTCGCGGTCAGCGTATTGGTCATAACCGAATCCTGCCACGGACCTCTTGATGCTCAGGTCACCTGCTGTGGTCTGCCCGCCTGATGCGGGCTGCCTGGCCGTGATTGACCCCGCATATGCAGGGAAGAGTCAGCCCGGGGGGAGAACACCAGGAGGTCTTTGTGTCTGTCTTGACCAAGAAGCAACCTATAAACGCGAGGGGTAAGTTCCGCGCCAGTACCGCCTTGACGGCTAGCCAGCTCGGCACCAAGGCGCAGATTGCCGCGCAGCAGGCGGCCCTGCAGGCGCAGGCGGCAGCGCAGCACGCCGGCCCGCTAGCCAAGACCGCTAAGGACGGGGCCGTCGCCTGGGCGACGCCGAAGGTCGACTCTGCGAGGGCGTGGGCCGCACCACAACTTGAGCAGTCCGCACGCGCCATCAGCGAGAATCTGGCGCCGACGATTTCCAGCGCGCTTATGAGCGCCGCGCGCAAGATCGATGCTCCGCAGCGGGAGAAGCCTCGCCGCCGCGGCCCTATGTACATGGGGATCGCATTGCTAGCAGCCGCAGCCGGAGCGGTCGCCGCTTTCGTCATGCGGCTCAAGGAGCGCCCAGTGGAGTTCACGTCGGTGCCGGTGACCGAGCACCAGCCACCCGACCCTGACCTCGACGGGCATTCCGACATCGTCTAGCGGCCTGGGTCGTTCGCAGCGGCCCTGTCGGCCCGGAGGCCGGGCCTGGTCACGACATCCGTCGTGACCAGGCCCGGCCTTCTGGCATATGACGGCACTGCACGGTGCTGCCTAATCTGGGTGGATGAACCCCGAGCCAGCCCACTAGCCCGATGCTGCTCGACAGAGTGGTGCGCACATCGGCGGCCGTCACCGCGACGTCCGGCCGCCTGGCCAAGATCGACCACATCGCAAGCCTCCTGCGGGACGTTCCGCCGGCCGAGATTGGCGTGGCGGTGTCATTCCTGTCAGGCGATCTCACGCAGCGCCAGATCGGAGTTGGCTACGCCGCCCTGAGCGACCTGATGGGCGGCTTCGGGCCCGACGCCTCATCGACATCGGCGGCGGTCGGTCAGCCTGCCGCTGTGCCGCAGCTGACCCTCGCCGAGACCGATCAGGCACTGGGGCAGATTGGCGCGCTGGCCGGCCAGGGATCGCAGGCGGAGCGTCGACGCCTGCTTGCCCATTTGCTGAGTCGTGCGACCGAGGCTGAGCGTAACTTCCTTGTCCGGCTGCTGGCCGGCGACCTGCGGCAGGGAGCCCTGGATGGAGTCATGACCGACGCCATCGCCAGAGCAGCCGGGGCATCCGGCGCCGACGTGCGTCGCGCCCATCAGCTCAGCGGCTCGCTGCCGGCAGCAGCCGCAGCCGCATTGGGCGCTAACGGGGACACCGGCGCCGCAGCCGCCGCACTGCGGGCGGTGTCGCTGCAGGTGGGCCGTCCGATCCGGCCCATGCTCGCCGCCTCGGCTCCTTCCGTCGCCGCAGCGCTCGAGCGGATCACGCCGGCAGCAGTGGAGTGGAAGGTGGACGGTATCCGGGTGCAGGTACATCGCACGGGTGGCAGCGTGCGCGTGTTCTCCAGGACACTGGACGACATCACCCACCGGGTGCCCGAGATCACCCAGGCAGCCATGGCGCTGACAGTCGATGATGCCGTGCTCGACGGTGAAGCGGTGGCCCTGCGGCCCGACGGGCGGCCGCACCCATTTCAGGTCACGTCGGCGCGGGCAGCGAGCCAGGCGGGACCTGGCGGCGGGGCGGTAGGCAAGGTGCCGCTTTCGTTGTTCTTGTTCGATGTCCTGCACGTGGACGGGACCGATCTGATCGACACCCCAGCGCATGAGCGATTCAGCCGGCTCGCCGCGGTAGCACCCGCCAACCTGGTGATTCCGAGGGTCATAACGGCCGAGCTAGCTGAGGCCGAGCAGTTCTTCGCGACCGCGGTCGCTCACGGTCACGAGGGCGTCCTGGTCAAATCGCTCGATGCTCCGTACGGCGCAGGTCGCCGGGGCAGTGAATGGATCAAGGTCAAGCCGCGGCACACGCTCGACCTGCTGGTCCTGGGGGCCGAATGGGGTCACGGCCGGCGCCAGGGCTGGTTGTCCAACCTTCACCTTGGCGCTCGTGACCCGGCGACCGGTCGCCCGGTCATGCTCGGCAAGACCTTCAAGGGACTGACCGACGCGATGCTCAGCTGGCAGACAGATCGCTTGCTCGAACTCGCCGATCCGGCCCGCCGGGAGGGCAACGACCCGAGGCGCGGGGTCGTGCGGGTGCGGCCGGAGCTTGTGGTCGAGGTCGCATTCGACGGAGTCCAGGCGAGTAGCAGGTATCCGGGCGGAGTAACGCTCAGGTTCGCCAGGGTCCTGCGATACCGACCCGACAAGGAGCCGGCCGAAGCGGACACCATCGACGCGGTGCGCGCCCTCTGGTCTGGCGACGACCTCGACGCCGACAGCCCGGGCTGACGGCGCCAGCCCTCGCGCACCGATCGGCGTCCTGGCACTATGGCTGCGACATCTCTGCGTGAGGACCTGAGGGCGGGCACAGTCGAAAGGACTGCACCGGGTGCAAATGTGCTGGGTTAGCGGGGATGGCGGCTGGCGTACGACGCTACGCGGGCGCCAAGTCCTGGCTGATCCGAGAATCAACAAGGGCACGGCCTTCAGCGCGGCTGAGCGCGCCGATCTCGACCTGATCGGGCTTATCCCGTCGGCTCACCTGACACTCGACCAGCAGGCGAGCCGTATCTACGCCCAGTATCAGCGGCAGTCGTCCAACCTGGCCCGCAACGTGCTGCTGAACGAGCTGCATGACCGGAACGAGGTCTTGTATTACCGAGTGCTCAGCGATCACCTCAGCGAGATGCTCCCGGTCATTTACACTCCGACCGTCGGTGAGGCCATCGAGAACTATAGCCACGAGTACCGCCGACCGCGCGGCGTGTACCTGTCGGTTAACCAGCCCGAGCTGATAGGGCGCTCACTCGAGGCGTATGGCCTCGGCGGTGAGGACGTGGACCTGATCGTCGCTACCGACGCCGGGGCGATCCTGGGCATCGGCGACTGGGGCGTCGGCGGCATCAGCATCGCGGTCGGCAAGCTCGTGGTCTATACCGCCGCGGGCGGGATCGATCCAGGCCGGACGATACCTGTGATGCTGGACGTCGGCACCGACCGACAGAGCCTGCTCGATGACCCGATGTACATCGGCAACCGGCACCGGCGCGTCCCCCCGGCCGAGTATGACGCCTTCCTGGAGGCGTTCGTGACCGCAGTCCGCAGGCTCTTCCCCCGCGCCTTGCTGCACTGGGAGGACGTAGCGACGGCAAATGCGCGCCGCCTGCTTACTCGGTACCGTGACGTGCTGCCGAGCTTCAACGACGACGTGCAGGGAACGGGAGCGGTCAACATGGCCGCCGTCCTCGCGGCCGTCAAGGCAACAGGGATCGAGTTGCCCGGCCACCGCTTCGTGATCTTCGGAGCGGGGTCGGCCGGCACCGGGATCGCCGATCAGCTCACGGCCGCGCTGGTAGCGAGCGGTCTGTCGGATGCCGAGGCGCGGGCACAGTTCTGGGCGGTGGACCGGCACGGCCTGATCGTTGCCGATACCGACGGCTTGTCCGAAGCACAGCGCCAATACGCCCGCGAGAGCGCCGAGGTGACGGACTGGCACCGAGACGGGACGGTGGGCGGCATCACCCTGGCAGAGGTAGTGCGGCGGGTCCATCCGACCGTGCTGATCGGCACGTCGGCTCGCGGCGGCGCGTTTACCGAGGACATCGTCAAGGACATGGCCGCACACGCGGACCGGCCAGTCATCATGCCCATGTCCAACCCGACCGAGCTTGCTGAGGCTCGTCCGGCCGACCTGATGGAGTGGACCGGAGGCAGGGCGCTGGTGGCTACCGGCAGCCCGTTCGACCCGGTCACATACCGAGGCACGACCTACGTGATCGGCCAGGCTAACAACGCCCTGGTCTTCCCCGGGCTGGGCCTCGGCGCAATCGCCGTCCGCGCGTCCAAGATCACCGATGGCATGCTGAGCGCGGCCGCGCACGCAGTCGCCAGCCTCGTGGATACGAGCGCGGCCGGCGCGCCGCTGCTGCCGCAAGTGGAGGCGCTGCGCGATACGTCGCTGACGGTGGCCGTCGCGGTCGCAGGCGCCGCAATCGCTGATGGCGTGGCGGCCAGCAAGGTCCCTGATGACCTGGCTGGCCACGTCCAGGCGCTGATGTGGCAGCCGGTCTACCGGCCGGTCCGGCCGGCCTGACGTCCCGTCATCACGTTCGCCGCGGCGACGGCTGCGGCGGAGGCTAGCGACGATGCCGCCACCTGGCTTGTGCTGCCGCTCGACAGGACGGCCACGAGCAGTACGCGGCCGCCATGCACTACGATGCCGATACTGTTAGCGGCCCAGAGCTTGCCGTCAAGTAGCGAGCCGTCCTGTATCGCGTTGCCTATTCCGGCTGCGGGCACGCCCCACACGGGTCGCTTTCCGTGCGACATCAGGTCCAGCACGTAATCCCGGCCAGCCGCAGTCAGGGGCGAGCGACTCGACGTCAGATCGATCAGCAACTGAAGCTGGTCGGCTATCGTCGTCTTCGTCTGATCCCACCGGTCACTAGCGCCCGGGATGGTCTGGGTCAGTTTAAGCAGGCGATTCGCAGACGCGAGCCCGTTCCCTTCCCCAATGGCTCGCCACAGGCTCGCCGCAGCCGGAACGCTGCCGTTATCCATCATCGCGGTGGCCAGGACCGCTTGCTCGCCTGTCACTGACGGGTCGGCATGCTGCCGGACCAGCAGGGCAGCAAGGATGTCGGCTGTGACGATGCTGCCGGAACCGAATGGCTGCGTCGGCGCGTAGAGCGCAGCCCGGCCAGTGGTTTCGTCGATCACGCCAACGGCGACCCGGCCTGGATGTGTCCGCAGCACGGTGCGCATGGCCGCCGCGAGCGAGGCGTTGAGCTGCGGCGAAGCCGCCCGTATCACTGGGCTTCCGGCATCCGGGTGGCCAGGCTGATGGACACCGCGTGTCCCGGCCGGGACCGTCTGTGAGCCCGCAGCTGCTGTGCTAACTCCGAGCAGAGGGGTCATGGATGACCTGGCGGCGGACATCGTGATGACGACAACAAACCCGGCCATGAGCGCGAACACCATGGCGAACACGAATTGTTCTTCTGGATGTAGCCGCCCAGCGTGCGCACCCGCCCGGCTCATGCCGCACTCCGGAGCACAGCCCTGCCCCCGCTTCGCCCGTTTCAGCTATCAGGGGCGGCTTGTGCCGAGCCGATGATTTTTGGCCATATTTAATGGCTAAAGCAATATAGCCGCCCCGAGCAGCCCTTGATTCCCCGTTTTATTAAGCACCCCGTTGACATGCTTACATTAGCAGAAAATGGAAAGGGTTGAGCAAGACTTTTTGCCCGCTGAGCTGGGCAGTCCGTTGCCCGGATGGAGTGGCGAACCGGCAGGTTTATAGACGTGATCCTGCCTTTTCGACGCCAATCATGAATAGGAGCCGAAGGTGCCCTTTCGATCGCTGTCAACCAATATGACGAGGATTAAAGCGCGTTCCGTAAATCGTCTTCGCAGCGAGCGTCAGACGGCTCGGTGCCGTGCCCGCGCGGGCTGGTCGGCGAGCACCTGCGGCCCGCGCGCGACGTCCACGTGCGTCACGGCCATGTAAACAACCGCGATCAGGATCGGGACCGTCAGGACCAACGCGACAACGCCGCGACCCCAGGCCAGGCCGCCGATGCTCGCGGGCACGCCAAGCCGGTCGGCAATCGAGGCACCCAACGGCCTCGTCAGCGTGTAGGCAAACCAGAAAGCGAGCACGGAGTTCATCGCCAGCCGACGGTACGACACGGCCGGGACGGCGATGAGCACGAGGAATATAACGGCGGAGGAGAAGAAGCCGATCTTCATAGTGAACGCGGTCAGGTCGCCGAGCGCGGTGCCGAGTGCGAACGTCGCCATCACAGCTGCCCAGTAGAACGCTTCGCGCCGGCAGCTTGTGATGCTGTGGATGGACAGCGTGCGCTCGCTGGCGTACCAGGCGAGGAAGATCGCGGCCAAGACGATGCCGTACAGCGCAGTGGTGACCGTGTACGGCAAGTGGACAAGGATATGCAGGCCGTCGGCGGCCATGGTTCCCGTCACGCGTACCGCGACGACGGCCAGCCAGTAGATCCACTGGTATAGCGGCGAGAGCCGAACTGGAGTCCAAGGGCGCCGATCAGCAGGATCGCGCCGAACGCCGCGGTGGGCACGGTGCCATACCTGAAGTACAGCCAGTCAGCCAGCGCCTCGCCCATCCCCGTCGAGGCCACCTTGGCGAGCCAGAACCAGGCTGTGATCTCCGGCACCTTAGAAACCGCCGCCCGGGCCGGGGCACGAAGGCGTCCTGCTACGTCACCGGTGGTCATGGCGGTCAGAATGCCACCGAGCGGAGACTGCCTCGGCTGGGCTTTACCGGAACTTTCTGGGCCTGCCTTCAGTGTTTCCCCGCGCCCAGCGGCCGGAGGTAGCCCGCCAGATCGAGTGTCCGTGAGTAATGTCGAGGCCGTGCTGCGGACGCTGGCAATCGAGAATTACCGGTCACTCCGGCGCCTCGTGCTGCCGCTGACCAGCCTGAACGTCGTCACCGGCGCCAACGGCAGCGGGAAGTCAAGCCTGTACCGGTCGCTTCGGCTACTCGCCGACGGGTCCAGGAACGGGATGGTCGCGGCGCTGGCCCGTGAAGGCGGGCTGCCGTCGACGCTGTGGGCAGGCCCTGAGGTTACCGGCCGGGCCGTCCGCGAGGGCCGTTACCCCGTACAGGGCACGGCCAGCCGGCGCCAGTCCGTTGCGCTCCGGCTGGGCTTCGGCGAAGACGACTTTGGCTATGCCATTGACCTGGGCCTGCCGACCGAGACGGCGACCGCGACGGCGTTCTCACGCGATCCGGTGATCAAGCGGGAGAGCATCTGGAGCGGGCCGATCCTGCGTCCTTCGACCGTGCTGTGCGACCGGCTCGGCGGATTCGTCCGCGTGCGTCAAGACGACGGAGACTGGTCGGCCCCGTTCCCTATCCGCGAGTACGACAGCATGCTCAGCGAGTTCGCCGATCCGCAGCGCGCGCCAGAAGTGATCAGCGTGCGCGATCGTATCCGGTCGTGGCGGTTTTACGACCAGTTCCGCACTGACCCGACTGCGCCGGCGCGCGCAAGCCAGATCGGAACGCGCACGCCCGTGCTGAGCCACGACGGGTCGGACCTGGCGGCTGCTCTTCAGACGATCCGCGAGATAGGTGACGGCGCGGCGGTCGACGCTGCCGTGGACGCGGCGTTTCCTGGCAGCACGCTGACGATCGCTGGCGCCGCCGACGGGCGCCTGGCGGTTCAGCTGCACCAGCACGGCCTTCTCAGGCCGCTGGAAGCGCCCGAGTTGTCTGATGGGACCCTGCGCTACCTGCTGTGGATCGCCGCACTGCTCAGCCCGCGCCCGGCCAGCCTGCTGGTACTGAACGAGCCGGAGACGAGCCTGCATCCGGACTTGCTGCCGCCGCTTGGCCGGCTGATCAGCCAGGCTGCTGCCAGGACGCAGGTCATCGCGGTATCCCACGCCACTGCGCTCATCGGCGCGGTCGCTGCTGCCGCTGCCGACTCGGCGACGGAACTGACTGGGATCGAGCTCGTCAAGGAGTTCGGGGAGACCAGGGTCCGTGACACCGAGCCGTTCGACGGCCCATCCTGGGCGTGGCCGAAGCGCTAG
>Ga0126378_10001569_pt1 | contig 16926 bp, 15 predicted proteins | sample PanSoiMetPlot_23_FD_92587 | JGI IMG/M metagenome (GOLD analysis project Ga0126378, IMG submission 92587) | Tropical forest soil microbial communities from Panama - MetaG Plot_23 | ecosystem: Environmental > Terrestrial > Soil > Tropical forest > Bulk soil | place: Panama | collected 2016-02-17
AAAACTTCCCTCTGGGCCTGCTCAGGATTGCGCAAGGCGGCGGCAAAGCGGCGTCGCGCCGGCCATTGGGCGGCAACCCACATTCTGTTGCATGCAACTCTGGACAAGCTTCGCAACATCAATCCCCTCCGCTCAGCGATTGTGATGGTTGGAACTGGTTCATGATCCGCCCGGCAAACAGCTTCATGTTGCACGGCGAAATCTCCGCCAGGCAAGCCAGCTCGCTACCGAACTTGTAACCGGGATTGCGCTCGAGAAAGAACCGCACATGGGGATGGCTCAAACGCCGCGCCGGAACGGAAGCAAACTCCGGCCTGAGCTGGCCTTGCGATTCCGGGAAAGTGATGAGGCCGCTCTCCGGGTTGTAGTGCTCGCCGAACTTAAGCGAAGCCAGCATGTTGAGGACGCGTTGTTCAAATCGGGGCGCCGGAGTGCTCCAGCAGGGATAGAAGTCGTGAAAGAACAGCGGCAGGTAAAGATATGTTCGAAACCCTTTCGAGATCAGAAACCAGTAGAGACGCGTCTCCGGTTCCTCCGCATAAAGAGACGCAACGTAGCGGCACCACGCTTTGCCCAGCTCCTGATCGCCCCAACTGCGGCGATCCACGATGGTGTCGCCGGAAAAAACCGCCCTGATAGGAACTCCGTCCACCGCGGCGCGCATGATCTTCTGCGTGGAAAAGCCGCAAATCTCCCCATCCTCGCCGCGAAGCACGATGGCACAGCTCTTCTCATCCAGGTCGCGATTGAACCGCTCCCAGGAGACGCAATCATAGTGGCGGAGGAATACGTCGAACATGGCGCGGCGGTCCGCGGCGCTCAGCTCCCAAACCGCAAGCGATTCGCTCCGCAGGCGAACGTCTTCAGAAACAGATGGTGATTTCACGTAGCTGTTCTTCCTCTCGGGGCGGTTGCTCCTGCTCGGCGCGGCGGCGCAGGGAATGGATCTGCAACCCCAGCAGATCCGTTTCGACATGGGCAAAGTGCGCCCCGCCAAAGCGCTTGAGTTGCTCGGTTTGCGCCTTGAGCACGTCCACGTCCTGGCGGATGATCTTGCGGCACACCGGCTCCAGCACCAGCCGCACCAGCGCCCCGATTGCTCCGAAGCTGTAGGTAATCATCGTGTAGACTTCCGTTTCATACTCGGAGATCGGCGTGCATTGCGATGTGATGATGAAGTGGCGGTCGGGACCGAAATCGTAGTCCACCCGGCTCACGTTGGGCATGATGAAGCGGTCGGTATGGCGCAGCTCGCGGCCCTTCGGGAAGAAAAGCCGCGATACCAGGCTCTTGGTGATTGGCTCTCCCTGAAACTCAACCGTGACTTCCTTTCCGTTCGCGCTCACCAGCGCCTTGAGCTCCCGCTGATCATGGTTGCGAAACCATCCTTTGTGCACAAAGACCGTGTGCGGGCAGTCCAGGAAGTTCTCCAGACACGACTCTACGGTCCCGGAAAAGCGCGTCTTCATGCAAAAACTGGTCCAGCCTTGTTCGCCGTAATGCGGAAAGCGAAAAGGTTCGCTCTCCGGGAAGTCTTTTCCCAGGTAGGTCCACACCAGGCCGTCCCTCTCGCGGACGGGAAATTGCCGGACCTTGTGCCGGGGCAGCCTGGCGTCAGGCCCCAGCGAAGGCATCACTACACAGGCTCCGCCGCCATCGTATTGCCAGCCGTGGTAAGGGCACTCGATGCAATCGCCGGCAACTCGTCCCTGCGAGAGCGGCATATTGCGGTGCGCGCAGCGATCTTCCAGGGCCACCTCTTCCCTGCTCTGGCCACGAAACAGAACCACACGTTCTCCATAGACGTTCGCCGCCAGCGGACGCAAACCGATCTCGGAGCTCTTGGCGGCAACGTACCAGTAATCTTTGAGAGACATGGTTAGTTCCCTCCACTCTGATAGCGCAATGTCTGGTAGCGATCCAGCTGCAGATCGCGATAATGTTCGATCGGCCCTCCGTACCAGTGGACCTCCACGTCCACCGGCCCGCTGTAATCGCCCAGGCCGCACAGAAGGCGCCGGTCGCCTTGCGCGGAGAAGCCGTTGGCAATCTGCACCTCCCGCATCTGGCGCACGATCTTGCCATTTTGCTTGTAGCTCACAAACACTTGTGTGCCCACGGCTTCGCGGCTGATCTTCCGGCCGTCGCCTTCTATCTTCAATCCGATCCAATGATGGACGCGGCCAGCTTCGATATCGCGCTCGTGCAGCGTGTTGTGGTAGACGGAGAGCGGCGCGAACTGGTGGGTGATCAGCATGTCCAGGACACCCCGGTTGTCCAGGTCGGCGAGGGCCACGCCGCGAGAAACGCCTGTTTGAGTCAACCCTACCTGCTGCGCCACATCCACGTATTGCATGGACTCCTCGGCGCCTCGGGATAAATACACACGATTCTTCTGGTGCCCGAAGATCTCATAACCGCGCAGGTCCGGCCAGCGATCCACATAGGAATGAACATTCGGCGGCGCCAGCATGACTTTTTCGGCCGCATACCAGTAGTTGCGCGGCTTGGCGAAGCGCTTGTCGGTGTCGTCATTCACCATGCCGTTGGCCTGCACAATATCCAGCCAGCCATCGAGATTCAAATCGCCGATGGCGGCGCCCCAGCCGAATCCGCCTTCGTTGAGCACGCCGCGGCCGGTAGCCTCGTCACGAAACTCCGGAACAAATTTGTTCTTGGGGTCGGGATAGCTCTTCCACAGCAGGCTGCCTTCGGCTTGCAGCGGCACATGAACGTCGGAAACGTATATGTCCAGCATCCCGCGGTTATCCAGATCGGCCACCGAGGCATTCATGCCTTTGTAAGTGTCTTTGCCGATGCTGCCGAACATCTTCCCGGCGACCCTGACAAAGCCCTTGCCGTGATCGTTCAGGTACAGATCATCCGGACCGAAATCGCTGGCCACGTAGAGGTCGGTGTAGCCATCGCCATTGAGATCGCCGGTGCCCACCGCCAGGCTGAAATGGGTCTCCGGCATGCCCATGGCCTTCATGTCCATCTTGGTAAAACGGCCGTCGCCGGCGTTGTGAAAAAGGAGATTGATCCCGCCGTTCTCAGCATTGTTCCAGCTCTCATGCATGAAATGAAACATGCGGCGATCGCCCGGATACTCGGGCTGCGGCAAATTAAAAATGTTCAACGGAGTTGGCCGCGCATATTCGGGCAGATAAGGAGTAAAGCTGTTGCACACGAGCAGGTCCAGCTTGCCATCGCGATCGTAGTCGAAGAAGGTAGCTGCCACCGAGGTGGTGTGTTCGCTGATCCCCGCTTGATCGCTCACGTCCACAAATTCCGCTTTGCCAGTGACCGGCAGCATGTTCTTCAAGAGCCGGCTCTTGCCGTAGGCGACGGGAAGGAACAAAGACTGAGCGCCGCTGTTGTCGTAATCCACGAAGATCGCCCCGGCAACAAAGCCGTATTTTTCCGGATGCTTGGAGATCTCCTTCAACGCGGGAATCTCCACTCTCTCAAACCGGTAGTTGCCCAGGTTGCGATACAGCGCGTTGCGGTCCTCGGGCCGGGCCAGCGGCCTGGTGACAAAGATGTCCGGTAGCCCGTCGTTATCAAAATCGCCGACAGCGACCGCGTCGCCGATGGACATCAACCACTTCGCGAAGTGTTGCACGCGTGGGTCCGTCTGCTCCAGGGCGTTGCTCATCTCGGAATGAATGCCCGTTACCTTTTCCGGAACCTCCACGAAGGCAAAACCGGGATTATTGATGGAGAGCCGCGGATGAATCACGTAGGCGTAGAGCGAGTAGCCGCCAAAGGCCATCAGCGAACACGTCACCACGCGGAAGACAAGCTGGCGCGAGATGGCCGCGCGCAGGTGAATCCAACCGTGGTGAACAAAGTCGGCTACATGCAGCCATATCCAGCGGCCTGCCGACACGAGGAAGAGCGCGAAGAAAAGAGTGCTCAAAGATTCTCGTGTATGGAACCAGAGATCAACGGCAACGATCGCAAAGCTCCACCCAATCTGCTTCCAGGCGCCGTTGGGTGAAGTCTTGGGGTCGGTGATCATGTAAAAGGTGAACAGGTAGAAGCGGGCGGAAGTAAGAGCGCCCAGAACTAGCGTCTCCAAGGGGATGTGGTAGCGCAGCACGTATGCGCGAATCAGCACCTCGACCGCATAGAAACCCAGGAAAGACAGGATCAAGGGCAGGCGCCCGATGCGGAAGACAAACAGCACCAGCGCCGCCGTCAGCATGAAGGCCACCATGCCCCACGATCCGCCCCATTGGTAGGCCGGAGCGGATGAGAACATTCCGCCTCCGAGTACCAACGCGCAGGTCACCCCGAACATTGACGGATTGAAGATGTGCCTGCCCCGATAGGTAAAGATGTATTTCGAGGCGATGGTGAAGAAGACCGGCAGGAACAACAAATAGTAGTTGTGGGCATAGTTCAACAGCAGCCCCAATGAAACCGTGCTGATATAAGCACTGAGCGGCAGCAGCAGCTTGCGCTCGCAGAATACCCAATGGAACACCATGTCCAGCAGGCATCCTGCGCCCACCGTGAGCAGCATCTGCAGAGGCGTCCGGTTGAATCCCAGCAACGTGGAGCCGAGGATTGCGTAGACCGTAAGGATGCAGGCAAACGGAATGCGCGGATCTTTCCTCGCCGGAAGAATCCACAGCGACTGCTTATCAGGAACTTTCCGGGGAGCATCGACAGCCGGGAACGTTAGAGTTACACCTTGACTCATGGTCAAATCCTCCCAACACAAGCCGTACGATCGAAAAGTGCCGCCGTAGAAATGGCGAGAACCGTCGCCGTAGAGACGTGGCGCTGCCACGTCTCTGGTGTCAGCGCCGACAGGCGCGGCTGAAAACAGCCCGGCACGGCTGAGTGCCGGGTGTAGGTAACGCGCACAAGAAGATTGAGTCCCGTCGGGGACGGCTGAGTTTTATAACCCGCAGCGATGTCATAGCACGCGCGCACAAGGTGGTTGGTCGAGGACGAACGTTTGCCGTGAGCAGTCCGCCCACGTGCGGCCAGCGCATGAGACGGGGGAGAATGTCTACAGCGACGTTCTTCGCCCCAGGTGAGGCTTACTGCGCCGCCGAGGCCTGGGCGGATGCTTTCGGCTTGAGCAGGATCAATCCCAGGTTCAACGCCGCCACCACCACCACTGTCCCGATCGTGCGGCTTATTCCAATCGCGAATGCTGCCTGCAGTTCGTCTGCAAAGATCAGCCGCTCCGCGATGCGAATCGCCCCCAACAAAGCCGCCACGTATACCAGCTGTCCGTACCGGACTGGGTCTTTGGCGACAAACAACAACATGATCCCGAAGGCGATCACATACGCAGCCAGAAACTTGGCGAGATAGCTGAATTGTGCGTCCACAGTCACATGGGCGCCCCACAGTATCTGCCCTACGCGGGCCGCCATCTGCCCGGAAACGATGCCGAACAAACCCATCAGCACGTGATAGATACCCATGAACCCGGCCAACAACCTTATACCTAGGTGAGTTTTCATGTTCGCCATGCTGGCTTTCGACTTTAGCTTTGTCCAGTGCCAATTAAGATTCCTCCTGGTTGATGCGGCACACGCGATCAACCTGGTAGCGCCGGCGCATTGACCGCGATAGCTTCAAGCGTCCGGCGGAAATGGCGCCCAGGAAGTCCTGGTCATAGTTGAGACCAACCACGGGCTGGGGCCACGACTGAGGATCGATATAGGTTCCGAACAACCGGTCCCAGAGAGCGGTAAAGTTTCCGTAGTTTCCTTTCAGGTCAGCGGCATGGTGCAGCAAATGTTCACGAGGTGAAACAATCAAGAGTGCTCGGAACAGCCGGTCGACAAACTCGAACCGCCGCAGAAATGACGAATGGCTGGCGCAGGCGACAAACGCAAACCAGGCAATCAGGGCGGGCACCACGGTAGGCAGCGCCGCCATAAGTTGCGGATGCCCGCTGAGCCGCAGCAACCACAGAACCAAAAGCGCGGAGCCAAGGTTGATGATGAAGTTGGGAATTGCCACAAAAGGCCGCGCGGCAATTCCCGGCATCAGGTTGGAAACCACGGTGGGCAAATGGTGGTTTTCATGCAGCCTCCAGAGGAAACCATGCAACAGGAAGCGATGGATGAGGTAGTCGAACAGCGTCGTAGCCAGGTATGCCGTGGCCGCAACAAAGAGCAAGAGCAACCACGGCGGAGAGGCTGCGCTCGCGACGCCGCCGTCCGGCGTAATTCCGCCAAACGCCGCCGTGAAATGGATCAGCCTGGGAAGCCCCGGCATCAGCGCCGAGAGCAGGAGCTGGACGAGGAAATAGACCGTCCCGCTGACGAAGACCAACAGGATGACTGGCCGGCTTTCCAGCAAAATCCGGCTGCCGCTGCCATTTTTCTTCGCGATCCAGAGATCGTTCTTCTTTTGGATCCAGAGATCGATGGCGTCAAGGCTCATAAACAAAACCTGCACGCAAACAAAAATCGCAATGTAAACCTTCACATTCGACATGGCACTCGGCTCCTGGTTTCCCTCAACGACAGTGCCCTTGGCCCCCGATGGCCCCGATGGCCCCGAATCTAGCACGGCCCTAACCGCCGGCCCTGTCCAAGTGCCGCTTAGCATCAAAGCAATAACTACCGGGCGGGAAACTGCCGCCCTTCGGTGGTGAATCTACGGCGGGGCCAGAGTCCGCGCAAGCGACAAAGTACGGCTTCGGCGGTATGTCGTGGAATGTCTGGAGCTTACGGAGCCTGGTCTTATGGGAACCGTGGGCCGACCTACAAGGCCTTGCCGTTCAGGCGTTTGCGCCAGGACTTGTGCCCTGACTAAAGTCAGGAGGAAAACTGGGAAACCGCGGGTGGGCCAATCCCAGCGCCGCCAGGCGCGATATAGTAACCCACCCCAAAGGCTGAGCCTGCGCCGGCGCTCTTGCTCGGGCAGAGGTGAAAGTGAAAGAGCTCCGCTCCTTTCAGAATGACAAGACCTTGAGTGTTGTCGAGTTGAGTGGGATGCATTTGTAAGATGGGTTGTAACTATAATCTGAACGCATGCATCACCAGATGGCTTTGACGAAAATAAGGCCGGAGGGCATTACTGGCGCGGAGCGATTGATTCGGCCGCATATCCGGCGAACGCCTGTGATCGAGACTTCCGCCTCTGATTTTGGCTTGGATTCTGGCACGCTGATTTTCAAGCTGGAATTGTGCCAGCACGGAGGGTCCTTCAAGACCCGGGGCGCATTTACCAACCTGCTGACACATGCCATCCCTTCTGTGGGCGTGGCTGCCGCGTCCGGAGGCAATCACGGCGTTGCGGTTGCCTATGCTGCCCGGAAGCTGGGGGTTCCGGCCAAGATTTTCGTGCCTACCGTGTCCTCGCCTTCCAAGGTCGAGAGGATACGCGATCTTGGGGCTGCTCTCGTCGTGGAAGGCGACCGCTATGCTGATGCCCTGGCGGCGAGCGAGCGATGGGCGGAAAAGTCGGGGGCGCTGCAGATTCACGCTTTCGACCAGCATGAGACGTTGCTGGGCCAAGGCACCCTGGGACTTGAATTCGAGCAGCAGGTACCGGACCTGGACACATTACTGGTTGCCGTAGGCGGCGGAGGGCTCATCGGCGGGGTTGCAGCGTGGTTTGCCGAGCGAGTCGAGAAAGGGTCGATCAAGATCATCGGCGTGGAACCTGAAACTGCTCCGACTTTGACCTACGCGCTCCGCTCGGGCCGTCCGGTGGATGCACCGGCGGGCGGCATCGCGGCCGATTCCCTTGCGGCCCGCCGCGTTGGCGAACTTATGTTTCCCATCGCTCAGAAGTATGTGAGCGACGTGGTTCTGGTTTCCGATGATTCGATCGCGGAAGCCCAGAGAAACCTCTGGCGTACGGTGCGAATCGCTGCCGAGCCCGGAGGCGCTGCTGCCTCTGCCGCTTTGTTTTCGCGGCGCTACCAGCCGCGGGAGAACGAGCGCGTGGGCGTCGTGATCTCCGGCGGCAACACAAGTGCGGTGGATTTCGGAGAAAATAGGGTGATCGGGTGAGAGGATCTGCTTTTCTGCGTCAGTTGAAAGTGAATTGAACAGTTGCTGAACCGCGTTTCGTGGTTACCGTTAAAGGCACGCTCAATGGGAAAGGTCCCACCGCCACTATAGGCGTCGTCACTGTCAGCTGACCATCCGAATTTACCGTGAAGTGGGCAGCCGCGTTGCCGAATCGGATGCACTGCGTGTCGGTAAAGCCTGATCCATTAATGGTCACCTGAGTTGGCGTGTCGTGAGGCGCGTTGTGCGGGTTAACGCCGGTGATCGCCGGAGCCGTCCCGCCTCCGTTGCCCGGACTGAGAATAACGTCTACCAACCGCTTGATCAGCTCGCGGAACGTCTCTTCCCGGTATCCAACGAGAAAGGCGATGAGGTAATAAAGGAGGCTGTTGGCGGGCGTCTTGGAGCCGCTAGTTTGTGATTTAGGTGAGCTGGTTGGCTGGGCTGATGGCGAGCTGGAAGGTTGTGCCTGGGGTGAGCTACCAGCTTGGGGTTGTGGAGATCCGGTAGCCTGCGGTGATGGTGAACCAGCAGCCTGAGGTGACGGGGAGCCGGAAGCTTGTTGGGTACCGGCAGGCTTTTGCTCGGGGGTCGCACTGATAGAAAGAACTCCGGCTTGCAGGATCAGCACGCTGACTATCCCTAACGCTGTACCGATCAATGGGCGAGACAAGTGCCAGGGCCAATAGCTGACGTCCCAGTCATGCTCATGTTCGAAGACTCCAGTCAGCGAGATCAGCACAGCACCCAAGGCTCCAAACCACGGCACTCCCACAGCAACCGGGCCAAAGGCATCAGGTACGAAGCACAGCCAATCGCGCCTTACAAAGAAGAGCAGTCCCAATGCCAGAAGGATTGAGAGATAAGAAAGCGAAATTACGAAAATCGTTTTCCGGCTCATCTGGTGTCCTTATCCGAATAGTGACGAAAATGAGAATCGTTTCATAGCAAATTCGCCTTGGACCCCGTTACAAAGAAGATTCGTGTTTCTATTTATGCCAATAGTAAACGCAGCGTCCCTCCGGTCTGCCCGCGCTGCGCGCGAGCAGACCCTCGAGATGACGAGTGTTTTAATGATTTTTAGTAAGTCAAACAGTATTGTCGTTACACAGGCAGGCGCATCTCTTTCAGCAGGTTGCCATAGCGTGCATCGTGGCGCAGGGGCTTCAGCAGCGGATCGATTTTTAGGGTCCGCAGGCCGCTGTCATGTTGCTGATAGGCGCGGTTGAGCCAGTCAAATGCTTCGTTGGGCCTCCCACGATATGCGTATACCTCCGCAATCTGATAGGCCATGTGGTTCTGATGGAGCGTGATGAGCTGTTGCAGGGACTTATCGGAGTCCTGCTCACGACCAAGCGCGTGATACACAAGCGCTTCGCCTGTGAGTCTCCAGATTTCCCCCGGTTCCTGCTGCATCTCCTGGAGTGCCGGCAGCGGGCGGCCTTGCGCCAGGAGAATCTCGCCGCGGGTGAAGTGGTCCCAAGTTTTTTGCGGGTTCAGCTCCAGGGCCCTTTGCAAAGCGGTTTCAGCCTTTTGGTATTCGCCCGCAGAGTAAAGCAGGGATGCCAGGTAGGAGTGCGAACTGGCCAGCAGCGGATCCAGCGTGATTGCCTTCTCCTGGAGCGCAATCGCCTCTTTCAGCTGGCCGCGCGACTGGCATACAAAAGACCGGTAGCGGAACATAGAACCGCTTCCCGGCGCCAGTTCGGCCGCCTTGTTCAAAGAGATTTCGGCGCCTTCCCAATTCCAGTCACGGTTAATCTGCGTCCATGCCAGCGCAAGGTACCCAGCAGCTGCATTTGAGTCGAGCTCAATCGCCCGCTCCGCGTCGTCTCGCGCCCTGCGGAACCCCGTTGCCGGATCGATCAAGCCCTCATCTGCCATGGTGTCCAGCAGGTACGAGCGCAGGGCCCAGGCAGCGGCATATTTCGGATCCAGCGTGATCGCCTGCTCGGCATTGGCGAGAGCGTTCTCCATGTCAGGTTTATCGCGGCCCCGAGTACTGAAGTATCGCGCACGAAGGTAGGCCTGATAGGCTTCCGAACTCGACGTGGATTCAGTTGCCCGCAGCGCGGCCACATCGCCCTGCGCCAGTTTGACCTGCAGAGCCTTTGTCGCGGCGTGAGCGATCTCATCCTGCACGGCAAAGATGTCGCCGATCTTGCGATCGTAGGTTTCCGACCAAAGTTGAAAGCCATCTTCAGCCTTGGTCAGCTCAGCCCTGATGCGGATGTGATCCCCTTGCCGGCTGACGCTGCCCTCAAGAATGTTGGCTACTCCGAGCTTGCGGCCGACAGAGCGAAGATCTTCATTCTTGCCTTTGAATTGAAAGGCGGAAGAGCGCGCAACTACCCGCAGACCAGGCACCTTGGCCAAGTCGCTCGTCAGTTCCTCGGTCAAGCCATCAGAGAAATACTCCTGGTCTTTTTGCGGACTGAGATCCGCAAAAGGCAGGACGGCGATGGAAGCGGTTGTGGCTGGAAGCGCGCTCGTCGTCGCCAAGGGAAACCAGTGGTAGCCACCCGGAATCGCGACTGTCAAGAACGCGACTGCAGCGGGAATTGCGAGTTTCAGGCTGCGGATTTTCGCCGCCGGGGCCGGCGCCTCGGCAATCGGCACCGAGGGACCAGGCGGATCAGCACTGGTCTCGTGGCCACGGCCGACGGCGACACGTCCGTCAGGAAGATCCGGCGCGGGAATGGCGGCACGCTCAAGCTCACTCGCGACTTCGTGGACCTCTCCGACGAAGCGATAACCCCGTCCAGGGACCGTCACGATGTAGAGACCGTCGCGGGCGTTGTCGCCAATTGCTTTGCGCAGGGTTGAGATGTTGACAGCGAGATTTATTTCTTCGACGAAGGTATCCGGCCAGACCTGCCTGAGCAGTTCGTCTTTAGTGAGCATCCGCCCGCGGTTGCGCACCAGGCAAAGAAGCGTGTCAAAGGCCTTCGGCGTCAGGGATAAAGGACTTCCCCCGCAGGATAAGATCCGCTCCGCCGGATCCAAAAGGAAAGGACCGAACTGATACATCTCCTTCTCCCTCAGCTACATGGAGCTTTTAAAACTCTTTAAAGAAATTACAAACGGCTTCCAAAGACATTCCTGAGCATGCCTATTTAGATCAATAAGAAGCGCCACAGATTCAGAAGAAAAACGGCCTCCAGCCCGTCTTTGAATTGGAATTGGACCCCGGCGAGGCCGGCCAGATAGAGGATGACTTATGCCAGCAACACTCGAGCAAGTGGGCCAGATCGGGCCTGTAGTCGATTACGTCTTTGATAACACGGGCCAGCTTGCCCAGAGGCGTTATCGGGAATTGTCTGCACTCTACGATGCGCAAACTGTGCGCCACTTGGAGCAGAGAGGCATCGCCAAAGGATGGTCTTGCCTGGAAATAGGTGGTGGCGGGGGATCAATCGCGGCCTGGCTCTCTGCCGCCGTCGGCGACAACGGACGCGTGCTCGCTACCGACCTTGATCCACGCTTCCTTCACGCCCTGTCCCTGAAGAACTTAGAAGTCCAGTGCCACGACATCCGCGTTGATGATCTCCCTGAGCGGCAATTTGATCTCGCGCATGCGCGCTTGGTGCTGATTCATCTTCCCGAACGCGACGTCGCTTTGGAGCGAATAGTCGCGTCGCTGAAGCCGGGAGGTTGGATCGTTATCGAGGAATTCGACGGATTGTCGGTGACGGCGGACTCATCCGTTAACCCTGGTGAGGAAGAACTAAAGGCGCTACCCGCCTTCTACCAGGTTCTGCTGGCTCGCGGAGTGGAAATGCGTTACGGCCGCTGGCTGCCGCAAAAGCTGCGGTCGTGCGGACTGGTGAACGTGGGGGCCGAGGCCAGCGTCTCCCTGTGGAGAGGGGATTCTCCAGGAACAAGCTTGTTCAAGCTCAACTTCGAAGAGCTGTGCGATGAGATCGTTGGCTCCGGGCTGATATCGGAGGCCGAACTAGAGGCCGACTTGAGGCGTCTCGAAGAGCGCGACCTGCTCATGCTGTCTCCTCTGATGTGGACAGTCTGGGGACAAGTCCTCGGCGAGGCCAAGGTCTCAGTAGACACGAGCTGGTCGGTGCTGTGATCTCACGACGCTGGGTAGTGGTGCAGCTTGGAAATCCACCACGGAGACACGGAGAGCACCGAGAAGAGCAAGGAAAGAAAATCGAAAAGCAAGGACAGCAGAGGAGACGGAGTTTTGCAATGAAAATCGATAAGAAGACGATCTTCCTGGCGGCGCTCTTATGCAGCGCCGCGGCGGGGCTGAGTGCAGGGGTTACGCTGCACGTTGTAAATCGCGGCCGTGGTGTCGCTACTCCCTCGGACGGCAGCCCGGCAGCCGTTCAAAATTTGCACGCTGTCGTCAGTGATGCCGAAGACGTAGAAGAAATGATTGTGCAAGCTCAGGGTCACGCGCATGATCCGGGCCAGGAGGATTCTCCCGATCCTCGACCGGAATTCTGCCAAATCAAGTCGCTGACCGCTGACGAGATCCAGGCATATCAGCAAGGCACCGGCAACGGAACGGCCAAGGCAGCCGAGCGGAATCATTACCCTGGGCCGAGACACGTGCTCGACCTGGCTCACGAGCTGCAGCTTACGGAAGACCAGACCCGGCAGCTGCAGGCGATCGAGGACGTGATGCACGTGGCGGCGATCAGCGCCGACAACCGGCTTATCGAGATTGAACGCAGGCTGAATGGGGCATTTGCCGACAAAAGGATCGATCCGGCTCGGTTGGCCTCCCTGGTTGAAGGAAGCGCCACTCTGCAAGCCAGGCTGCGCCTGACCCACCTGTACGCTCACTTGCAAACGCAGAAAGTTCTCTCCGCCGCACAGATTGAGAAGTACGACGAGTTGCGCGGCTACAAGAACGCAAAGAACCGCTGTACCGGGAGCGGCAGCCAGAACACCCATGTCGCAGTCAATCACCATGACCAGCGCGCTCTTTTGCCGTTTTGAAAGAGCTTTTTTAGCGGGAAGCGAAAATCGCAGAACAATGGCAAATACATTGATGAAACTAGGAGGTTAAGCAGTGTCTGTTCTCAACTCGCGAAGCGTTTTGACCGGCATTCTCGCCACCATCACCATGGATGTCCTCAGCTTCACTGCTCTTAAGCTGGGGCTGATCGCATTCTTGCCGCCGCGTCTGACGGGCCGGTGGTTTGCCTCTATGGCGCGGGGGCAATTCATGCACAGTGACATCGCTCAGACGCCGCCAATCAATCATGAAATGGCGGTCTCGGTACCTACGCACTACATGATCGGGATCACGCTCGCACTTCTGTATCTGCTCACGAGCTCGGCGTTGGGAGTTGGTCCGCACAATCTGGGTGCAGCGGTTGGCTTCGCCCTGTCCACGACCCTCCTCCCCTGGCTGCTCATGTTTCCGGCGATGGGCTACGGATGGTTTGGCACGCACGGTCCTCCGGGAACGCGATTGTTCATGAGCAGCATCGTGACCCATTGCTTCTACGGGGTGGGCCTTTGGTTTGGTGCGTCGATGCTGAGCAAATCAGCTTGAGCCGCTGTTGAAGATAGGCGGGAGAAGAACAGTGACGCTCTGGAAGGAGTCTGAAAACACTATGAGCAAGACGTTTGTACTGATTCACGGAACGTGGCATGGCGGATGGGCATGGCAAGACGTGGTTGGCTACCTTTCCGCGAAGGGGCATCGCGCGCATGCGCCGACGCTCGCCGGCCATGGTCCAGAGGCTGAGCGTGCCGGCATCACACATCGAGACTGTGTCGCCTCCGTGGTTACCTACATTCAGGAGCGCAAGCTGGTGGACGTCATCCTGGTGGGCCACAGCTTTGGAGGAACGGTGGTTCAGAAGGTGGTGGAAGAGCTTTCTGGCCAAATCGCGCGAGCTGTTTTCCTCGACGCCCTGATCCTTCAAGACCAGCAATGCGTTTTCGATGTTTTGCCGGAGGTCTTTCTGGAGGCCCTAAAACCGACGGGAAACGGTAGCCCAGCGCCGGCGAATCCCGACAACACAATGCCGCCAGCTCCATGGGAAACCTGGCGCGACAACTTCATCCAGGATGCCACAGAGTCAATGGCGCGCTCGACCTGGGAGCGGTTATCTCCGGAGCCTGGCCAGGTCAATCTGGACTGTCTGGATCTCAAACGGTTTTACGCGCTCACAATCCCCAGGAGCTTCATCTATTGCCGGCAGGACCGGGCCATGCCACCAGGATACTTTCATCCTGGCATGTCGTCGCGCCTGGGAGCATGCAAACTCGTTGAGGTGGACGGCAGCCACGAAGTCATGTTTACGCGTCCTGCCGAACTGGCAGACAAGATTGTCGAAGCTAGCTGGGAGTGACTACGAAAGATCGGGTCATCCTCTCATCGGGCCATCAGGACCGACACATCAATTTCGCATCAAGCGAGGGCTAATAAAGGAGTACAAGCAATGATAGATATTCGATATTTTCTCAACAGACAGGAGGCCAAAAAGAAAGCGGCGACGGAGCCGCCCAAGGCAGAGAAGGAAGAACCAAGGTCTTCTCTCAAGCGCGAAGAAATTTGCCGGCAGCCTGCCGAGGTTGCAGAAACGCCGGGTTGGCGCGATCGTGCCTCAGACACACCCTATTTGTGAGATACATCGAAAGCCGTCACAACATTGGCGGCAGTTGAAAACTTTGAAAATCGTGAGAGAACGTGAGCAAAAAGGGCGTGGTTGCTGAACTTAGCCTAGAACCCATCAACCCAATTCATGAGGTTAGGGTTTCTCGCTCGTTCCATCCCGCATGGATCCGGCAAGGCCGCTTCGCAGGAATTCGATCAGAGCTTTCTTCTCCTCCTGCGAAAGATGAAGTGGAACAATGTTCTCGTCCAAGTAGGGATTCTTGTTGCCGCCGCGATCGTAAAAATCAACAACGTCTTCCAGTGACAGAAGACTTCCATCGTGCATGTAAGGTCCGCGCAACCCGACTTCGCGCAGGGTGGGAGTCTTGAAGGCTCCGCGATGGTAGGGCTTGCCGGTGATGGCCGCCCGGCCTTCATCCTGGAGCGTTCCCTCATGCCAGGCCACGCCGGTGTTGTGAAAGGCCTCGTCAGTAAACTGCTTGCCTGAATGGCAGATGTAGCATCGCGCTTTTCCTTCAAACAGGCGCAGCCCTTCGAGTTGAACATTGTTTAGCATGATCGGCCATCCGGAGAGGAAGAGGTCGAAGGGGCTATTCTCCGAGCGTATGGTGCGCAGATAGCTGGCGAGCGCATCAGCCACTGATTCCTGGGTCAGGCCGCGATACACCGGATCACGGTGGAGATGCTGCACCAAGGTCTCCGTGGTCATCCCCATCTCTTCCGGATTGAAGATGGGTTGCAGGACTTGTTCCTCAAGGGTGGCGGCGCGTCCATCCCAAAACTGCGATTCTCCCTGCCCGCGGCCCAGCAACGTGGGCGCATGGCGTTTTCCGCGCTGGCCCAACACGCCCACACTCACCCTCCGCGAGTCTGAGAATCCATGGGACGGATCATGGCAGCTTGCGCAGGAGAGCCATTCATCGACCGAGAGACGATTGTCAAAAAACAAGCGCCTCCCCAGCGCTATTTTTTGTGCATCCAGAGAATTGGCGACAGGTTTTTTAATTTCCGTGCTTGATTTGGGCGCCGCGTCGTACCGTTGCCCGTGCGCCAGCGTGGCGGCCAGGAGTGCGGTGAAGACCAACTTCGCCATCCATGATCCGATGTTCGAATGTTTCTTCATGCGAGGGCCTGTCGTTATTGTAAGTTGAAACACTGTTTTCGTCACCGGACTAGGATGGCTAGCATTGGACGGAGTGGACGAAGTGGCCCCTCAGTGGATTCAACACGTTGCGCGGTAATCTCACTGGTCGTCTTTCCTGAGTGCGCAAACTTTATCACTACCGGATGGTTTCATAGCTTCTGGAGCAGTCGAGTCGCGTTGGTAAGGGATTGGCGTTTGCGAAAGAAATCCTTCCAGGGGTCGGTTTCTTTCAGGCGCTGCTCGAAATTGCCGATATGGAAACTCGAGGGCGACAGGTCAGGTCGAACCTCGGACCAGGCGAGTGGAGTTGAGATCGGCGCGTGCGGGCGCCTGCGCACGGAATAGGGGGCTACAACGGTCTGACCGAAGCCGTTGCGAAATGGATCCAGGTAGACACGGCCACGACGCGCGGCGACGGAATGCTCTACCGTCAACTGCGTTGGATGGTTGGCAGCGACGCGAACCACCAAGTCCCTGGAGAAAGCGAGGACTTCATTGGCATCCGGGCCTTGCCGGATTGGCACCATGACGTGCATCCCTCTGCTTCCTGAGGTCTTGGCGAAAGAGACAAGGTTGAGGGAATCCAACACTTCTTTTACGAGCAATCCTGCTTGCGCCGCGTCCTTGAATTCTCCGGAACTCGGGTCAATATCGATGGATACCCAATCCGGCTGGCGCGGCGAACTCGAGCGGGCCGCCATCACATGCACCGCAATGCAGCCGAGATTGACAAGCGCTATCTGGGTGGCAAGCGAACCGCCAACCACGTAGTTGGTAAACTTACCACCCTCGGTTATGTGGCCGATGCGCCTGGTTGGCGTGCTCGGCGGCATTCCCTTGGGCTTCTCTTTCTGGTAGAAACACTGGCCACCCATTCCGTCCGGACAGCGCTCCAGGGTCAACAGGCGGTCTTTCAGGTAAGGCGCAAGTTTGGGAAAGACGGTTTGGTAAAAATTTGCCAGGTCCAGCTTGGTGTAACCTTCTTCCGGCCAGAAAACCTTGCCGGCGTTCGAGAGAGGCGCTGTCAGTTTCGGCAGATGTCGGGTGGATTTGAGGGCTTTCACTTTAGGCTCTCCGGAACTACTACATCCTGGGGACGTTTGTCGTCACGCAAGCCGAGAAAAACCGGCTGGCGAAGCTTACCGTCAGCCGTCCATTCCTGGAAGGCGACCTGTGCAACCAGGCGG
>Ga0126378_10001570_pt1 | contig 16925 bp, 11 predicted proteins | sample PanSoiMetPlot_23_FD_92587 | JGI IMG/M metagenome (GOLD analysis project Ga0126378, IMG submission 92587) | Tropical forest soil microbial communities from Panama - MetaG Plot_23 | ecosystem: Environmental > Terrestrial > Soil > Tropical forest > Bulk soil | place: Panama | collected 2016-02-17
AGGATCGGGAATTCCTTGTAGACCAGCTTCACCTTGCCGTCCTGGGCGAGCGCCTTGTCGAGATCAGGGGCGACGGCCTTGCAATAGGGGCAGCGGTAGTCGAAGAACTCGACGATCGCGACGTCGCCCTGAGGGTTGCCGCCCACGGGGCTGGTGGGATCCTTGAAGATGTCGTCCTTCAGCAGGACGATGTTCTTCTTCGCCGCCTCCTTCTGATCGGCATCCTGGCGGGCCTGATAGGCCTTGATCGCATCGATGATCACCTCGGGATGCTGGCGCAGATAGTCGCTCACGATCTTCTGGACCTGGCCGATCTGGCTGGGCGAGAGGGGGCCGGAGCCCATATCCGCGGGCGTCATGTTGGGCGCCGTCGGATCGGTGGCGCCGGCCGGCAGTGCTGCCAGCAGCAGAGGCGCTGCGACGGCGAGGGAGCGAAGAAGCTTCATTGGGTCACCGATAGCCTTTCTGGATCGGGCACAACATCGCCGATTTGACGCCGGAAGGCGATGGGCAAGCGCGGGCCCTCACGAAATATTGCTGCGCCACGGTGCGCGCCGGACGGCCGGGGCGTGCGACCCGGAACAGTGGCGTGGCCCGGGCACGGGATGCTAGTTTCCCTCGCCGCGAGATGATCGGCATGCCGGCAAACGGGCGCCGGCGGCCAATTGGGGAGATGAGTTGCTTGCGCATGTCGTGCTTCGACGGGTTCGCCGGAAGAGCTAAATCCTTCGTATCTCGCCCGCAACTCTTTCTTTTGATCCTTGCTCTCTCGGGCATGCCGGGTTGCGGCGGGGGGAACTCCGGGATCGGCCCGATCACGATCGGCAGCGGCAAGGTCGAGGGCTTTGCCGGCGCCGCGGCGGCGGACGAGCCGCGGGCGACGATCGTGGCCCGCGACGTTCTCTCCGGCGGGGGCTCGGCGGTCGACGCGGCCATCGCTGCCTATTTCGCCCTGGCCGTGACGCTGCCTTCCAATGCCGGCATCGGCGGGGGCGGGGCCTGCCTGGTCCATGATGCCAAGACCTTCAAGGTCGAGGCGGTGATGTTCCTGCCCCAGGCAGTGCCGGGTGGGCAGTTCGGCATTCCTGCCAGCGTGCGCGGCATGGCCTATATGCAGGCGCGCTATGGACGCGTCCCCTGGGCGACGCTGGTGGCGCCGGCGGAGAATATGGCGCTGGGCGGCATCACCGTGAGCCGGGCGCTGGCGCGCGAGATCCAGACAGCCGGCGACAAGCTGCGCAGCGATCCCGAGCTTGCCCGCATCTTCGTCGCCCCTGACGGCCATCTGCTGCGGGAGGGAGGCGCTCTGACGCAGCTCGAGCTCGGCTCCGTCCTCGACCAGATCCGCAGCCGCGGCGGTGGCGACCTCTACATGGGCGGCGTCGCCAATCGCGTCGCCGAGGCGGCCGAGGGCGCGGGCATCCCGCTCACTCGCGAGATGTTGCGCAGCGCCGTGCCCCAGGTCGTCCAGCCGGTCTCCTTCGACTATGGCTCCCGCGCGCTGTTCTTCACCCCGCCGCCGGCCTCCGGCGGGCTGGTGGGGGCCCAGCTCATGAAAATCCTGCACGACACGGAGGACTGGAACGGCACCTCCGCCGATGTCCGGCCCCATCTCTTCGTCGAATCCTCCATGCGCGTCTTCGCCGATCGCGGCCGGTGGCTGCAGCCCAATGGCGGCACCTCGATCGAGCCAAGCCAGCTGCTCGACGACAGCCATCTGAAGGAGCTCATGGCGAGCTATTCCCCCGACCACGCCACGCCGGCGAGCGCGCTCCAGCCTCCGCCGCCCCCCGCTCATCCGGAGAATCCCTGGGCCGCCAGCCTGGTGGTGATCGATGCCGAGAGCAATGCGGTCGCCTGCAACTTCACCCTGAACGATCTCTTCGGCAGCGGCCGCGTCGTGCCCGGCACCGGCATCATCCTGGCGGCCTCGCCCAATGTCGCGGGCGAGAACGCCTATAACACCGGGCCGATGATCTGGGCCTCGCGCAACAACAAGAGCATCTACTATCTCGCTGCCGCTTCGGGCGGCGTCACCGCGCCGACGGCCCTGGCGCAGGTCTTCCTGCGCGTCGTGGCCGACAAGCAGCCGCTTGATTCCGCCATCGCCGCCAAGCGCATCCACCACAACGGCGAGCCCGATGTGGTGTTCTACGAGGAAGGCATAGCCCAGCCCCTGCTGCAGAGCCTGGAAAGCCGCGGCCACAAGCTGCAGAAGGCCGGCATTCTCGGGCGCGTCCAGGCGATCTATTGCCCGCGAGCCCTGGATGAGTCGAATTCCACCTGCCTCGCCGCCGCCGATCCGCGCGGCAACGGCCTCTCGGTGGTGCTGCAGGCCCAGTAACTCATGAGAAGCTGAAGCCATGGCGCTCAAGATCGCCAAGCGGGCGGCCATCCCGCCCTTCATCGCCATGGAGATGCTGCGCGCCGCCAATGAGCGCGCGCAATACGGGGAGCGCGTCCTCCATCTCGAGGTCGGCCAGCCCGATGGCAGCGCGCCCGAGCCGGTGCTGGAAGCCGCCGCCGCTGCCCTCAGATCCCACCGCCTGGGCTATACCGAGGCGCTCGGCATCCCGCCGCTGCGTAAGGCCATCGCCCAGCATTACCGGCGAAGCTATGGCATCGACCTCGATCCGGCGCGGGTGGTGGTCACCACCGGCTCCTCCGGCGCCTTCATGCTGGGATTTCTTGCGGCCTTCGAGGCGGGCGACCGGGTGGCGCTCGCAGCACCCGGCTATCCCGCCTATCGCAACATCCTGCTGGCCCTCGATCTCGAGCCCGTCGATCTCGCCGTCGGGCCGGACACGCATTTCCAGCCGACACCGGCTTTGCTCGAGGCCGTGCCGGGCCGGCTCGACGGGCTGATCCTCGCCAGCCCCTCCAACCCCACCGGCAGCATGCTCCACCGCCGTGCGCTTTCCGCCCTGGTCGATTACTGCCGCGCGCGCGGCATCCGCCTCGTCTCCGACGAGATCTATCACGGCATCGTCTATGGCGGAGAAACGGTGAGTGCCGCCGGCCTCGACGAGAGCGTGATCGTCGTCAACAGCTTCTCGAAATACTTCTCCATGACCGGCTGGCGGCTCGGCTGGATGCTGGTGCCGGAGGACCTCGCGCGCGCCGTGGAATGCCTGGCGCAGAATCTCTACATCTCGCCGCCGACCCTGCCGCAGATCGCGGCCGAGGCCGTCTTCGGCTGCAAGGCGGAACTGGACGCCCGGGTCGCGGTCTATCGGGGAAATCGCGACCTCCTGCTGGCGGAGCTGCCCAAGGCCGGCTTCTCGCGCTTCGCCCCGCCGGATGGCGCCTTCTATCTCTACGCGGATATCGGGCATCTGACCGAGGACAGCGAGGCGTTCTGCATGCGGATGTTGCAGGAAGCGGGCGTTGCCGCCACGCCCGGCATGGATTTCGACCGGGCGCGGGGGCGGCATTTCCTGCGCATCTCCTATGCCGGGTCGCGGGCGGACATGGCCGAAGCGGCAGCGCGCATCATTGAATGGCGGCAGAAGAACGGGTGAGGCTTTAGCCTTTTCGTCCTTCCCCCCTCACCCCCGAGAACGGAGGGCGAGGGGAAGAAGACGGGGCGAGTGGGAGTGGCGCCTAGCTCAGCACCCGCTGCCACCAGCCGCGCTTGCGGGAGCCGGATTTGGAGTCTTCAGACTCCGGGCTTGCGGCGGGCTCGACGGGGGACTCCGGCGCTAGCTCGGGCTCGGCGGGCGGAGATTCCGGCTCGGGGGTCACATGCAGCGCATAGGGTGCCTCGATGGGTGCCGGCTCCGCGGCCCGATCGAGCGGGGCTGTCTCGTCGACCGACGACACCGCCTCCTCGTCCGCCATAGACATGCCGTCCATATCCGCTTGCCCGGAATCGCCATTGCCGGCCGCGGGCTCACCCTGGAAGTTGGCCTCCGCGCCCCGATCGCCCTCGCGCCGCCGCCGGCGGCCACCGCGCCGTCCGCGCCGGCGGCGCCGGCGATTGGGATCGTTCGGCTGGGCGGGCGAAGCCTCGCCGGCTTCGGCCGGAGCGCCAGCTTCCGCGCTCTCCTCGGCATCCTCCGGCGGCCCGCTCTCCAGCCCGGGTATGCCCGGATTGGCAGGCGTGGCCTCGGGATGGCGCTCGCGATCTTGGTCTCTGTTGCGGTTGTGATCCCGGTCGCGATCCTGATCTCTGTCCCGGTCGCGGCCGCGACGGCGCCGCCGGCGCCCGCGGCGGCGATCGCCACCTTCGCCGGACCGGCCTTCCCCGCGGGCCTCTTCGGTGCGGATCTCGCGCGGCTGCTCTTCGCCCTGATCGTCTTCTGCCTCGACCTCCGCCTCGGGGGCGGCCGCCTCCTCCACCTCGGGCTCGGCGGGGGCGGAGGGCTGGACCACCGGGGCCGGCGGTGCCTCGCCCGGGGCCAGCGCCTTGATCCGCTCGATCCGGAAATCCGGCGGCACCAGGGTGTCGTCGGCGGCGAGATAGATGCGCAAGGCCTGGCGCGCCTCGAGCTCGGCCAGCGACTGGCGCTTGTGGTTCAGGATGAAGAGGGCCACCTGGCCGGGCACCGAAACGGTGATCGCCGCACTCTTCTGGCGCGCGCCTTCCTCCTCGATCGAGCGCAGCACGTGGAGCGCCGTCGATTCGGTGGAGCGAACATGGCCGGTGCCCCGGCAGAGGCGGCAGATCTCGGTCGACGCCTCGAACAGGCTCGGGCGCAGGCGCTGGCGCGACAGCTCCAGCAGGCCGAAGGGGCTGATGCGGCCGAGCTGGATGCGGGCGCGGTCGTTGCGCATCGCCTCCTTCAGCCGGCGTTCCACCTGGGCATTGTGGCGGGACTCGTCCATGTCGATGAAGTCGATGACGATGAGCCCCGCGAGGTCGCGCAAGCGAAGCTGGCGCGCGATCTCGTCCGCCGCCTCCAGATTGGTCTTGAGGGCGGTCTCCTCGATATTGCGCTCGCGAGTGGCGCGGCCCGAGTTGACATCGATGGCGACCAGCGCCTCGGTCTGGTTGATGACGATGTAGCCGCCGGAACGCAGCTGGACGACGGGATTGTGGATGGCGTCGAGCTGGCTTTCGATCTGGTAGCGGGTGAAGAGCGGCATGGTCGGGTCCTTGTACTGCTGGACCCGCTTGGCATGGCTCGGCATGAGCATGCGCATGAAGGATTTCGCCGCCCGATAGGCCTCGTCGCCCTCGACCTGGATGTCCTCGATGTCGCGCGTGTAGAGATCGCGGATGGCGCGCTTGATCAGATTCGCTTCCTCATAGATGAGGGCCGGCGCGCTGGAGCGCAGGGTCAGCTCGCGGATCTCGTCCCACAGCCGCAACAGATACTCGAAGTCGCGCTTGACCTCGGGCTTGGAGCGCTCGCTGCCGGCGGTGCGCACGATGACGGCCATGCCCGCGGGCAACTCGAGATCGTCGATGATCGACTTGAGGCGCTTGCGGTCGCCGGCATTGGTGATCTTGCGCGAGACCCCACCGCCGCGATCGGTGTTGGGCATCAGCACGCAGTAGCGGCCGGCGAGAGAAAGATATGTCGTGAGCGCCGCGCCCTTGTTGCCGCGCTCCTCCTTCGTCACCTGCACCAGGATGATCTGGCGCCGCTTGATGACGTCCTGGATCTTGTAGCGCCGGCTGATCGGCCGGGGCCGGCGCTGGGCCGGCTCCTCGGCCTCATCGCCGCCGACCGTCTCCAAGGGCTGGATCTGGATGGGCGCGTCCTCGATCACGGGGTGATGGGCCGGCGCCTCATCAGCCGGAGCTACCCCGCTCGCCTCGCTCGGCGAGGGCGGAATGTCGGCCGGCAGGTCGGAGAGAGGCTCGCTCTCGACCGGCTCCTCGAAGACGTCGCTGCTGAGGCGATTCTCTCCGCCGCCGGTAGCCCGCAGCGCCACGACCTCGCTACCACTCTCCGTTTCGGCGGTGTTTTCGGGCGCCTGCCCGATGGGCTCGGCGGGCGGCTCCTCGCCCGCGGTCGCGTCGGCGGAGTTGTCTTCCTCGGGGGACGCCGCCTCGGCCGCTGCTTCCTCGGCAGAGGGTTCGCGGGCCTGGATGTCGTCCGCCTCGACGCCCTCGGCCTCCTCAGCTAGGGATTCCCGAGCCTCGTCGGCCGAGGCTTCGCCGGCGGAGCCTTCCTCGGCTTGGGCATCATTGGCCGGGGGCTCCTCGGCACGGGGAGCGCGGCCGCGGCCGCGGCGGTGATAGCGCTGGGCGGCCTCCTCCTCGCGCTCGTCCTCTTCGCGTGCGAGCGCCGCCTGCTCGGCGAGCAGCGCCTCGCGATCCTCGACCGGGATGCGGTAGTAGTCGGGATGGATTTCGCTGAAGGCGAGGAAGCCATGGCGGTTGCCGCCATATTCCACGAAGGCGGCCTGGAGCGAGGGCTCTACCCGCGTGATTTTGGCGAGGTAGATGTTTCCTTTGAGTAGCTTCTTGCTGGCGACCTCGACGTCGAACTCTTCAAGTCGCCGTCCGTCCACCACCGCCACTCGGGTTTCTTCCGGGTGGGTGGCATCGATAAGCATGCGTTTTGCCATAGGCAATATTCTCCATGACGCGCCTGGCGCGGGCCCGGGAGGCGGGCGCCGGCGGCGCGACGAGTCTGTAAGTTGATCCGAATTTCGTCATAACGACCCTTATGGGCGGCCCTTGGGGCCGGCCCTGACGCCTCAACGGCGCGAGGGCGAATTCCCGTCGTCCGCGCGCTGCCGGTCTGCCGGGGACCCTATCGGGGCTTTCCTTTGCCGTGGCCTGGGAAGAGCCGCCGGGGTCGGCGCCTGGCGCACCGCAACGAGATGCGGACAGCCCGGAACTTAGCGGGCATGGCCCCCCAGGACAACAGGCATTTTCGCAGACCCGCCCGTCAGATATGTATTTCTCGATAGATTCCAATGACTTTGTCGAAAATATTTGCTAGAGAGTCTAAAGGCAGGTCGCAACATGCTCGATTCGCGTCGCTGGTGGCTGGTTCTGCTGGCCCTGTGCCTGCTTTCCCGCGGGGCCTGGGCGGGGGAGGCCATTCTCAATATCCGGCTCGGCCTGCAGCCGGAAGCCACCCGGATCGTTCTTGATCTGTCCGAGCCGAGCGCCTATCGCGTCGGCTTGCTGGCGAGTCCGCCGCGTCTCTATGTCGAGCTTCCTTCGGCCGCAACTCCGGCTGGACTGCCGCATGGCCGCGGTCTGGTCCGGAGCCTCGCTCTCGGCGGTGAATCCGGCCTCACGCGCATCGTCGCCGATCTCAAGGGCCCGGCGAAGATCATCAGGGCCGACCTCATCTTCGGCACGGGCGATGCCCAGTCCCGCCGGCTGGTCGTCGATATCGCGCCTGCCGGCGGCTCGGACTTCGCCGAGGCCCTCATCGCCGGTCCGATCGATTCCAGCCCGCCCATCGTGGTGGGCAGTGCCGAGGCGGAGAGCGGGACGGCAGCGGCGGCCGTCGTGCTGGCGCCTCAGCCAGACCCGGCGGCCGCCGCGCCAGCGCCGCCAAGCTTCGCCGAGAGCGCCACCGTCCTCCCGATGCTGAAGCCGGGTTCCGCCATCGAACCGGCCATGACTCCGCCCGTCGCACCTGCTACCCAGGGCGCGGTGACCACCGCCATGTCATCGGCCCTGCCGGTGACGCCGGCGGCGCTGCTCTGGCCCAGCGCGGTCCCGACGCTGCGGCCGGGAACGGCGGGGCCCTCGGGGCTGCAGCCGCTGATCTATATCGACCCCGGCCATGGCGGGGCGGATCCCGGCACCATCGGCACGGACGGGGTCTATGAGAAGAACCTCACCCTCGCCATGGCCAAGGAGCTGCAGCGCCAGCTCCTCGCCACGGGCCGCTACCGGGTGAAGATGACCCGCCAGGGCGATCAATACGTGCCGCTGCGCCTGCGCTTCGGGATGGCGCGGCGCGACCATGCGGACATGTTCATCTCCCTGCATGCGGATTCGGACCCTGGCTCGCTCAGCCGGGGAGCGACGGTCTATACGCTTTCGGAGACGGCCTCCGACGCCGAGGCCGCGGCCCTGGCGGCCAAGGAGAACAAGGCGGATCTGATCGAAGGCGTCGACCTCTCGCAGCAGAATACGACCGTCACCTCGATCCTGATCGATCTCGCCCAGCGCGAGACCAAGAACCGCTCGGCGGGTTTCGCCGAGCTCCTGGTCCATGACATGGGCCAGGTCACATTGCTGCAACGCAACTCACACCGCTATGCCGGCTTTGCCGTGCTCAAGGCCCCGGACATCCCCTCGGTCCTGATCGAGCTCGGCTATCTCTCCGATGCCCAGGACGAGGCCCTGTTGATTTCGCCCCTGCATCGGACCAAATTGGCAGGAGCCATGCTGCGCGCCATCGACGGCTACTATGCCGAGATGGCGGGCGGCAGCCGATCCTGAGAGAGTGCCATAGCGGGGCTGAAGCTCCGGAGCGCCCAAGGCTGGAGCAATGCGGTTCCTTAGAATTCTCGGTTTCCTCTTCGTCATAGGGGCGATCCTTCTCGTCGCCGGCGGCATTGCCGGCTGGCTGGTGGTGCAGCGCTACACCGCCGATCTTCCGGACTATACCCAGCTCGCCAAATACGATCCGCCGGTGGTGACCCGGGTGCTCGCGGGCGACGGGCGCCTGCTGGCCGAATACGCCATCGAGAAGCGGGTCTATCTGCCCATCGGCTCGATCCCCAAGCGCGTGATCAACGCCTTCCTCGCCGCCGAGGACAAGAGCTTCTATTACCATCCCGGCATAGATGTGCAGGGGATCATCCGCGCCGGCATCACCAATCTGACCCATCTCGGCACCGATCGCCGGCCGGTGGGCGCCTCCACCATCACCCAGCAGGTCGCCAAGAACTTCCTCCTGGGCAACGAGGTCTCGCTGAAGCGCAAGGTGCGCGAGATCATTCTGGCGCTGCGCATCGAGCAGGCCTACAGCAAGGATCACATCCTCGAGCTCTATCTGAACCAGATCTATCTGGGCGCCGGCAATTACGGCGTCACCACGGCCGCCCTCAACTACTTCAACAAGTCGCTGGACGACCTCACCATCGCGGAGGCGGCCTATCTCGCCTCGCTGCCCAAGGCGCCCAACAACTACGCCATCGACAAGCATCCCGAGGCGGCGCTCGCCCGGCGCAACTGGGTGATCGGCCAGATGCGCGAGGACGGCTATATCAGCGATGCCGAGGCCGCCGCCGCCACCGCCGCGCCGCTGAAGCTCAATCCGCGCGGTGCCACAGAGGTGGTGACCTCCGACTACTTCGCCGAGGAGGTGCGCCGCGAGCTGGTGGCCCGCTTCGGCGAGGACGCCCTCTACAAGGGCGGGCTCACCGTGCGCACCTCCCTCGACCCACGCCTTCAGGCCATCGCCGACAAGGTGCTGCATGCCGGGCTCATGAAGTATGACCGCGAGCACGGCTTCCGCGGGCCCTTCACCAAGATCGATGCCTCGGGCGGCTGGCCCCAGGCGCTCGCCGCCGTCGCTCCGCCCCCCGGCCTCTATGACTGGAAGCTCGCCGTGGTGCTGAGCAGCGACGCCAAGGAGGCCAAGATCGGCATGGGCGAGGGGACGGAAGGCACGATCCCGCTCTCCGAGCTCACCTGGGCGCGGCATGTCGACCCCACCACCCACAATATGGGCCCGGCGGTTCATAAGCCGAGCGACGTGCTGTCGCCGGGCGATGTGATCGCGGTCGAGCCCGTGACCAAGGATTCCGCCGGCAAGGACTATCCCGCCGACACCTATGGGCTGCGCCAGATTCCCGAGGTCAGCGGCGCCATGGTGGCGATGGATCCGCATACCGGGCGCGTGCTGGCGGTCACCGGGGGCTGGAGCTTCCAGATCAGCGAGTTCGACCGCGCCATCCAGGCGATGCGCCAGCCGGGCTCCGCCTTCAAGCCGATTGTCTATACGACGGCGCTGGAGAACGGCTTCACCCCCTCGACCGTGATCATGGACGCTCCCATCGTCATCGACCAGGGGCCGGGCCTGCCGCTCTGGCGGCCGGAGAATTTCGAGAAGAACTTCCTCGGGCCGGCGACGCTGCGCATCGGGCTGGAGAAGTCGCGCAACCTGATGACGGTGCGCGTTGCCCAGGCAATCGGCATGAAGAAGGTGGCGGAGATGGCCAAGCGCCTGGGGGTTGTCGACAATCTGGACCCGGTGCTGGCCATGGCACTGGGCGCGGGCGAAACCACGGTGCTGCGGCTGACCAACGCCTATTCCATCATCGACAATGGCGGCAAGAAGGTGAGCCCGAGCCTGATCGACCGCGTGCAGGACAAGCTCGGACACACGATCTTCCGCACGGACTCCCGGCCCTGCGACGGCTGCAGCGGCCTCACCTGGCAGAACCAGACCCCACCCAGGATTCCCGATACGCGCGAGCAGCTCATCGACCCCGCCACCGCCTATCAGATGGTCTCGATGATGCAGGGCGTGGTCCAGCGCGGCACGGGCGCCATCATCGGCCAGCTCGGCCGTCCGCTCGCCGGCAAGACCGGCACGACCACGGATCCGAAGGATGTGTGGTTCGTCGGCTACTCGCCCGATCTCGCCGTCGGCTGCTACATGGGCTATGACCAGCCGCGCTCGCTGGGCGGCGATGTCGCCACCGGCGGCATGATCATCGCGCCGCTGTTCAAGAGCTTCATCGCCGAGGCCCTCAAGGGCCAGCCTAACGTGCCCTTCCGCATTCCGCCGGGCATCCGCCTGGTGCGCGTCAGCCTGGCCAGCGGCCAGCGCGCGCAGCCCGGCGACACCAATGTCATCCTCGAGGCCTTCAAGCCCGGCACCGAGCCCAATGGCGACAACAACCAGGTCCTTATGGGCGTGGGTGCATCCGCCTCCGGCGCCGGCGATGCGCCGACGCCGGCCTCTGATTCGAGCGGCGGGCTCTACTGAGCCGAGGGGTCACTTCAAGCGATCGCGGATCTTATCCAAGCCGGCCTTGGCGCAGGCCTCGTCGAGATCGCCGCCAGGCGCCCCGCCAGCGCCGATCGCGCCGATGACTTCCTTGTCCATCTTGATGACCACGCCGCCGCCGATGGCGATCAGGTTGGGCAGCTTTGCCAGGAGTGCTGCGAAGGGTGGGTTCTGCGCCGCGCGTGTGACCAGGGCGGAGGTGTCGGATTTGAACGAGGCGCTGGTGTAGGCCTTGTAGGTCGCGCTATCGAGCGAGTGGACGCCCGCCCCGTCGCCGCGCAGCAGCGCCTGGCGCACGCCATCGGCATCGACGAGGACGGCGGTCTCCGCATATCCCTGCTTGGCGCAGGCATCCACGGCCGCGGAGACAGCCTCGAGGGCGAGCGCCGCCGGGATCCGGTGGGTGGTCAGGACTTGCGCGGCCGCCGGCTTCTCCAAGCCGGCAGTGCCACAGATGGCGACAGCCAGCGCCGCCAGACGCAGGAGGGGTTTTCGCGTGGTCATGCGGGGTCTCCTCGCTTCAGGACATGGGGGAGGCCAGCTTGGCACACCCCCGCAGCCAGGCGCAGTCCCGACCTCGTGAGCGAGACCTTCAAAGCGTCCGGCGGCCCTCGGCAAAGACCTGGCGCCATTCCAGGATGCGGACCGATTGCCGAAGACCCGTGGGCCAGAAGGGATCCAGTTCCACGAGCGCGGTGACCGCCACGGCATCTGGCGCCTCGACCAGCCAGAGCCCGCCGGCGCCACGCCCATCGGGCTCCATCAGCGGGCCCGCGGCACGGATCTCCGCCCGATGCCGCTCGAGGAATTCGAGATGAGCCGGCATCAGGCGCGGGCGGATATCGGCCTTGCCGGGATTATCGCTGAGCAGAACGGCGTAGAGCATCGGGCAGACTCCACTGCTGGACGGTCACCGGGAGCCTATCCCGGCAGGCCTGCAGGAAAACCAGTTTCGCCGCCGGTGCGATCTGCAAAAATGCAGGCCATGAACTGGGACGATCTGCGCCATTTGTTGGCGATCGCGCGGGCCGGAACCCCGACTGGCGCGGCCCGGCGGCTGGCGGTGAACCAGACGACGGCGGCGCGCAGGCTCGCAGCTCTCGAGACGGCTCTGGGTGTCAGGCTGTTCGAGCGGGCCGAGGGCCGGCTCCATCCGACCAAGGCGGGCGAGCTTGCGCTCGCCCGCGCGGCGGAGGTCGAGCAGGAAATCGAGGCCCTGGAACAAGGAATTGCTGGCGCTGATCGTGAACCCGCCGGGCTCGTTCGCCTGACGGCGGTGCCGATCCTGGTGAACCGGCTGCTTGTGCCGGCTCTGCCCGCGCTGAACGCGCGTCATCCGCGGATCCGGCTGGAGCTGATAGCGGACTCGCGCAATCTCAACCTGACGCGGCGCGAGGCGGATCTGGCGCTTCGCCTGTCGCGGCCGGAATCCGGCGCGGGGCTGCTGACCCGGCGCCTGGGCGATCTCGACTATGCCGTCTATGGGCCGCGGGGCAAAGCGGGCGACCGGCTCGCCTGGGTCACCTATGAGGAAGGCCTCGGCCACTTGCCCCAGGCGCGGTGGATCGCGCAGCAGGCGGGAGCCGCCCTGGCGCCGCTCGCCGTCAGCGATGCGGAGGCATTGGTCCATGCCATCCGCGCGGGGCTCGGGAAATCCCTACTGCCCTGCCTGGTCGCCGATGGCGAGCGGGGGCTGAGGCGCCACGGCAAGCCCGTGTTCCAGCGCGAGCTTTGGCTGCTCGCCCATCGCGAGCAACGCCATCACGGGCGGATCGCCGCCGTGATCGCCTGGATCGAGAAGCTGGTCCGGGCCCGGAGCTAGCCTACTTTAGGCGGTCCTGGATCTTGGCGAGCCCGGCTTTCGCGCAATTCTCGTCGAGCCCACTGCCGGGCGCCCCGGCAGCACCGATGGCGCCCACCACCTCGTCCCCGACTTTGATGACGACACTGCCACCGGCTTCTAGGAGGCGAGGCAGCTTGGCCATGCCCGGGCCCATGGGATCCGTCTTCTCGCGCTCGATGAGCACGGAGGTATCGACCTTCATCGTGGCGCTCGTATAGGCCTTGTAGGTCGCACTATCGATCGAATGCACCCCCGTCCAGTCCCCGCGCAGGAGCGCCTGGGTCACGCCATCCGCATCGACCACGATGGCGGTTTCGGCATAGCCCTGCTTGCCGCAGCTCTCGACGGCCGCGGCAACAGCCTCGAGCGCGAGCGCCGCCGGAATCCGATGGGTCACCAGAGCCTGGGCCCCCGCCTGACCCGACAGGCCGCAGATGACCGCGGCGATCGCCGCCGGCCCATAGAGAAGATCCCCCTTCATCTTGCCATTCCTCCCCAGTTCCCCAGTTTCCCGAACTTACACGGCTTTCGACCGGAAGCTAAGCTATTGACCCGTCGGGCGGGCTCTCCCTATAAGGCGCGCTCGATCAAGCGAAGGAATGATGTCATGCGTGCGGAAGCCGAAGCGATGGTGGCGCAGATCAGAGCAGCGCTGGCCTTGCTGAGGAGGCATCTTTGACTGGGATCACGCGCTGAAGCGGCTCGAAGAGCTGAACGCCCGCGCCGAAGACCCCTCATTGTGGAACGACCAGGCCGCCGCGCAGAGGATCATGCGCGAGCGCACCCGGATTGCCGGCCAGATCGATGGGGTCAGGGCGCTGGAGCGTGAGCTCGATGATGCGCTGACCCTGATCGAGCTCGGCGAGGCCGAGGGGGATACGGCGACGCAGGGCGAGGGCGAGGCGGCGCTGCGCCGGGCGGCGGAGGTCGCCGAGAAGCGCCAGCTCGAGACCCTGCTCTCCGGCGAGGCCGACGCCAATGACGCCTATCTCGAGGTCCATGCCGGCGCCGGCGGGACCGAGGCGCAGGACTGGGCGGAGATCCTGCAGCGCATGTATGTGCGCTGGGCCGAGCAGCATGGCTACAAAGTCGAATGGCTCGAGGAGAGCCCCGGAGAAGAAGCGGGGCTGAAATCGGCGACCATCCGGGTCTCCGGCGAGAACGCCTATGGGTGGCTCAAGACCGAGAGCGGCGTCCACCGCCTGGTGCGCATCTCACCTTTCGACAGCCAGGCCCGCCGCCATACAAGCTTCAGCTCGGTCTGGGTCTATCCCGTTGTGGACGACACCATCGAGGTGGAAGTCCTGGACAAGGATCTGCGTGTCGACACCTTCCGCTCCTCCGGCGCCGGCGGCCAGCATGTCAACAAGACCGACAGCGCCATCCGCATCACCCATATCCCCACGGGGATCGTGGTGAGCTGCCAGGCCGACCGCTCGCAGCACCGCAACAGGGCGATGGCCATGGCCATGCTGAAGGCGCGGCTCTACGAGGCCGAGCTGCAGAAGCGCGAGGCGGAGGCGGCCAAAGCCGAGGCCGCCAAGACCGATATCGGCTGGGGCCATCAGATCCGCTCCTATGTGCTGCAGCCCTATCAGATGGTGAAGGATCTGCGCACCGGCGTTGAAACCAGCGCCACCCAGGCCGTACTTGATGGCGATCTCGACCGCTTCATGGCGCCGTCGCTGGCCGCGCGTTTGGGGGAGGGCGAAGGCGCCAAGGCCTAATCGGCATGCCGGTCCGCGGTGTCCCGGCGGATTACAGATCCCCGCGGTGGCCGAGCTTCCAGTCGTGGACGAGGCTCAGGGCCCTGGCCATGTCCTCATCCGACTTCAGATAGCTGCCTGCGACATCCCTCTTCCCGGATGCTTTCCCCACAGCGCTCGTCTCGCCCTGCGCCTCGGCGGCAAGCTGGAACCAGGCATAGGCCCTGATCCAGTCCGGCGTCCCCTCGGGCCCCTTCTGATAGATCTCCCCGAGATCGGTCAGCGCCACGGCATCGCCGCGGTCGGCGGCCTCTCTCAGATAGTAAATGGCAAGCTCGGGATCGTCTTCGCCATGGAGGCCGATCCCGGCCATGTACATCTCGCCAAGGCGGCGCTGGGCATAAACCTGACCGCCTTTCGCCGCCTTGGCGTACCAGTCGCGGGCCTCGTCGAGGCTCTGCGCCGGCAGGCCCAGGCAATTGTTCTTGTCGATCTGGGGGTTGTAGAGATCACCCAGGCTGTTTTGGGCGAGCGCATTGCCCCTGGCCGCGGCCCTTAGATACCAGCCCTCCGCTTGACCGCAATCCGGCTGATCATAGGCGCCCTGGCCGTATCCCATCTGATAGATGTGGCCGACATAGAACTGGTCATAGGGATCGATGGCGAGCCCATGATATTCGAACAGCCAGATTGCCTTGCGATACATCTGCATCGCCTCGGCGTATTCACCTTCGTTCGGCTGCCTGTCGTCGCGGATGCTTCGCGTCCGCTTGACCTCCGCGAGGTAGACGTAGGCCATGCCATAGGCGGGCCATGCATTGGCCGGGAAGCGGAAATCGTCGAGCGCCGCCTGGTAGTTCTCTGCAGCGGCCGTCCAGTCCTGCTTGGCCGAAAATACGAGGCCCCGCAGCAGCGCGGACCAGGGCTTGCAGGATGAGTCATAGTCCTCGCAGTACTGGACGGTCTCGGGGACCTTCGCCTGCTGCTTGCCGAGGTAATAGACCGCGAGCGCATAGGAATCGAGGGCGTGCACCGTCTGGATGGCGCCGCTTCTGAGGATGTCGTCGAGCGAGGAGGCACCGCCTTCGGCGTCATTCGCGGTTCCTTGCGATACGATGTCGAAGAAGGGTCCGCGCTGGCTGCTCACGCGCAGCCGGAGCACCAGGCGGTTGTCGGCCTGCTGGATGATCTCGCCGCCGACCTCGGTCTCGCCCGCGCCGAAGGTGGTCCTGAGATAGGACAGCGCCGATCGGAGCGACATGCCGAGCCCCGGTAGCTGCATGTCGACCGCGCCGAGCTCGGTATCAAAGGACTTCGCCTTCTTCAGGAAAGGACGGCTGACGATCTCGTTCTGCCTGTTGATCAGGGCGATCTGATCGAGCAGGCGCTGCGACACGATGCTGGAGCTATAGCCTTCGTCGGTCAGCGCCTGCGGAACGCCGATCGGGCGGATCACCACGACGTCGCGAAGGGTCTCCCTGATGATCGCGATGGCGACCAGCGCGAAGATTAGCGTGACGAGAGGGCCGATGAGATTGGCGAGGGGTGACTGAAGGATCTTCCAGCCGGCCGCGAGAAGTCCTGTAGAGGGTATCGGCGGCGGGCTCGGCGGCGGCTCGGCGATGGAGGCGCGGGCAGACTCCGCCTCCGCGCGCCCGGAGGGCATCTCCGGGGCATCGTCGTCCGCATCGGGAAGCGTCATCTTGTTCATGCTTGATCCAAGTCATGAACCAACCCGCAATTGGGCACTCCCGGACGTAAACAAAGTATAAAGATGGAGAAGTCGTGCTGTTTCAGCAGCTTCCTTCCCGGCTTGCGCCGCTTCCGGCCGTCTCCACGAGTGTCGCAATCATTCTCCTTGGCCCGTCAGCCATTGCGAGTAGTATGACCCCACGCAGGTCACGCAAGTTCGTCTGCAGAGCCTAGATGCTATGGCCTCGCGACACGCCGCGGGGTCCCTATCGGGGAAAGGGCGCGGAGTGCCGTTGACAGGGGGCATCGTCGAGCCGGAGGCCGTCCGACCGGGCAGCGGTATTCGCTCGGGCCGGCGGCGACGATTCTGCCTCGTCCTGATCAAGCCCTCGCATTACGACGACGACGGCTATGTGATCCAATGGTACCGCTCGGCCATCCCCTCCAATTCGCTGGCGGTGCTCTACGGGCTTGCCAAGACCTGCGCCGAGGCGAAGCGCCTCGGCGAAGACATCGATCTCGAGATCTTCGGCTTCGACGAGACCAATAGCCGCATCGAGCCGCGCAAGATTGCCGCCCTGCTGGAAGCCGCGGATATCGGCATGGTGATGCTGGTCGGTGTCCAGTCCAACCAGTTCCCGCGCGCCCTCGACATCGCCCGGCCGTTCAGGGAGCGCGGGATCAGCGTCGGGATCGGAGGCTTCCATGTCTCCGGCACCATCGCCATGCTGGCGGAGCGCGATCCCGATGTCCGCCGGGCGGAAGAGATGGGCGTCTTCCTCTTCGCCGGCGAGG
>Ga0126378_10001572_pt1 | contig 16919 bp, 17 predicted proteins | sample PanSoiMetPlot_23_FD_92587 | JGI IMG/M metagenome (GOLD analysis project Ga0126378, IMG submission 92587) | Tropical forest soil microbial communities from Panama - MetaG Plot_23 | ecosystem: Environmental > Terrestrial > Soil > Tropical forest > Bulk soil | place: Panama | collected 2016-02-17
CACGAACTTAAGCACGGATTGGCCCAAGTAATGCTCTTCCTTGAGTTCCGACGGATTCCGGATGTGCATTTCGATCTCTCGGATCCCGCGAACAAGATCTGTCGCCGGAATCAAACGCAGCATAAAATTAGGCCCGCGCAGGGCGACGACATCTTCGCTTTGTTTTCCCTCGATTTGGTAGCCGAGCTGAAGGCAGAAGTCGATCAGACTGTTCGCAGCATCCTTATCGGCCGCCACTGTCAACCCGACCACGTCTTCCAGGCGAGCTTCATCTACCGGGTTCAGCACTTGCGAATAACGTCGCAGAATGTCCTTACGCGAGATGCCCCGGTTCGGTCCCTCCGGGTGCGGGTTCCAGTTGCTCAAAAATTCGGGATGGTATTCCATCACCCAGCAACTCAAACCACTTTCATAGGGAAGGCTCCTCGAGGTCGCCATAAGAAACCAGGGAATCTGCTTGCCGTTGTACAGCCGAGTAACTGACTTCAAATCTGGTTCGAGACTCGGGCCAAGCTCTTCTCGCAAGATCTTGATGGCTCCAGGTTGGTCCACTCCAAACGCAATCGCAGAGTCCCCGACGCTATCCTTGGGAGAGTTGCCGATGTCAAAGAACTCGAAATACGTATGGATCCCGTAGAAGTAGAGGGCCGTGTAGGTCATCTCCGCGTTCGTCGTGGTGCGCTTTTCATTCACAGCGAAATGCTGGCGCAAAAACGCGTCCTCTTCGACTGCACAGTAAGTGGGCGCATCCAGGACCATGTAGAAATGATTCAAGAAGACTTGAGGCGAGGAATCCATTTTGAGAAGCTTTCATAGAGTGTTGCGAGACTGGTGACGAGCGGTCAAGTGATTTCCCTTTTCACTATTGCACAAGTTCTGCCGGCACCGGCTGTGCGTGGTTCTCGCGGCGAAGCCATAGCCCTCCAAACAAAGCGATACCTGCGACCGCACAGATCAGGCCATAGCCAGTTGTATAGTTTCCCGTCCTGTCAACCGCCAGTCCCACCAGAAGCTGGACGACAAATCCCAGGCCATACAGAAACGAGCACAACCCATACACGTATCCGGACTGCTCATTCCCAAACATAAGTGGCGGCAGAGCGTAAAAAGCAGGCATCCCTATCGCCATGGAAATACCAAATATACTTGCGGACACTGCAGGCGGAACGATGCGAGTAATCAGTAAAAAGACACACAGAATGAAAAGAAGTGACGCGACAACCACATAACTCGCGGCATTATTCTTCCTTAGAAATGGGGAAACGAATGGTTTCAGGCTCAAAGCTACCCAGGCGTATATTCCGACGACTGCGGATGCTGCTGCGAGACCATACCCGCATCGCACCAGATAATCTGGCGTAAAGGTCAAATAAGCCTCCGTAGAGACGTTGTAACCCGCAAAGACCAAGGCTAACACCCAGGCAGCTACACGGTGGCTAGGCGGCAGAAGGGCAACAGTTGCGGCGCTCTTGTTCGAATCCGGGGACGCCGAAGGAACCGACAGCATCATGAAAAGGCCGACAGTTGCGAGCACAACCAGCAACAACATTGCCGGTTGCCAGCCGGAGTGTTGCCCGATTCTGCCCAATATAAACAGGCTGGCATACACCCCTGCCGTCATGCTCATGCTGTAAAAGCCCATGATAAGGCCGAACTCTGGTCGGCCTTCAAACCATACCGCGAGTAGTTTGGGCCCGGCCACCAGCTGACCAGTCAGCCCTGCTGAAGATATCACTCGTCCTACGCACAGCATCCAGAAGCCCGAAGCGCCAGCCATTAAGGCTGTACCTACCACAATCAGTGCCCAAAGTGAAAGGAATAAGCGACGAAGTCGGATGCGATCTGCCAACCAGCCGGCTGGTATGGATACGCAAGCGGAAACCAGATACCAAAGCCCCGTCAAGGCACCTGCTTCTGTCCGCGAAATGCCAAGATCTCTCACCCAAAGAGGCAAGAGGGGAAAGGGAGCAGCAAAGATCATGATTCCCGCTGCGGTTGTGAGCAGCACCAAGCCTAGAACGAACCAACGGGAATTCTCTTTGGGTGGGGGCAAGCGCTATCCTTAGCTACTAATCAATCAATTTGCTGAGTTTTGGCGCACATCCGATGGTTGGGGCACGGCTTTTCCCTTCAGCCGTTTCCTTATCCTGTTTTCTCCTGCGCTCGTGTAGCATAAAGGCCACGGCCAATCGCAACGACTTGACCCTGCTCATCCTTGACTTCTACGTCTGCAACGCTGACCCGCCGGCCAACTTTAACCGTCCGCGCAATCGCAGTAAGATGGCCGCGTCTTGCTGGCCGAAGATAATCAACCCGAAGATCCACAGTGGGCACGTTTCCTCCGGTTTTTGAGTAGACTGCGTAATCACCAGCAATATCAATGAGCGCGCTGATCATCCCTCCGTGCAACCAGTCCGAGCCATCCTCGCGCAGAAACTCTTTACGAAATGGCATATGAATCTCGACCAAGCCCTCTTCGTATCGTGTCAGTTGCAAACCCAGAAAACGTTGATAGGGCGACTCCGAAAGATCAGGCTGGTTCATGTTCAACTTTCTCCTCGAATTCCGCCGCGAATTTCTCCAATTGAGCCCGGTCTATTTTTCCTGTGCCCCCCAGCGGCATTGAGTCGAGGAAGTAGATGCGGCGGGGGTAGGCATACGGTGCGCCATATTGCAAGTAGAACTGCTTGAGTTCCTCTGCGGAAGTGCTTCCGTTTCCCGATTGCACGATGAATGCAACGGGAACAGCCCCCTTGATCGGGTGGCGTATCGGTACAACATAGGCCTCCCGGACATTCGGGTGTCGCAGAAGAATATCGACAATCTCCTTAGGATAGACGTTTTCGCCAGATACATTGATCATGTCATCTTTGCGTCCCACGAAATAGAAGAACCCGTCCTCGTCACGGCGCATGAGGTCTCCCGTATAGAGCCATCCGTCGCGGAACTTCTTTTTGGTGACCTCAGGAAGCTTCCAGTAACCTTTGGCTAGCCCAGGATTGCGGGTAATAAGCTCTCCGACGCCATTTGGGCCTAACTCGGTGATACCATCCTCGCCGACGATTTTGACGTCAGAACCCGGGATTTGTCTTCCGCAACTCCCGCGTTTGATCAGCCCGTACCGACAATTGCTAATTGGATCAGGCCCACCTTCGGTCAAGCCATAGCTCTCTGCGATGATCGCGTCGGGAAAGGTTCTTTGGAATTCCGATACCAACTCTTCCGAAACCTCAGCAGAACCGCACACTGCGTAGCGCAGCGATTTCACGTCGTTTCTGCTGAGCTCTTCCTTTTGCGAGAGTATTCTGGAAAACATGGCCGGTACTCCGGTCATGTATGTCACCTTGTACCGGGCAATAGACCTTATAACCTGCACTGGATCGAAGCCTGGCAAAATAACCAACGATCCTCCGCAGAGCAACATCGGTTTGACCGCTCCTAGCATGGCGTTTTTGTGATAGAGCGGGACCGCTACCAATGCTCGCTCTGTCTCATCGAATGCCTCCAGTTTACGCAGCAAATCTATATTCCAGATCTGACCGCCATGCGTCAGAAGAACGCCCTTTGGCTTGCCTGTCGAACCCGACGTATATGGCTGAAGACAGACCTCATCGAATTCCGTTTTCCTGCGCGCAAACAAGGGAGAAGCCGCCTTCAGCACCTGGTCATAGTTGAGCGCTTTTCCTGTCGTCTCACCATCCACAATGAAGTGCCGTAGCCCGGGAAACTCCGGGACCAGAGAGCGTGCACGCGCAGCCATCTCCGAATTGGCGATAAGGACCACTGCTTCGGAGTCGACGACGACGTACTTGATTGCCTCATCTCCCATCCTAATATTCAGAGGTACCGGGACGGCACCCAGCCGCATCGCTCCCAGCAGCGACTCGACGAACCGGTAATCATTGCTGAACATGAGGGCAACGCGGTCGCCTGGTCCTATCCCAAGGCTTACCAGCGCAGCGGCCATCCGGTTGCACCGCTCATCCAAGTCTTTAAAAGTGAGCACAACATCGTCTTGCAAAATGGCCGGTGCCAGGGGCTGAATTTGAAGCGGAACATCGAAGAGATAGCCAAGGTTTTCTGGTAGCATTCAAAGGTCCTCAATCTGTCACGGTCAAGACGGATTTCCCAAAGACCTTGCGATCAATCAACTCTTGCAATGCCTCTGGAGTCTCCGAAAGCGGTCTCACCGAATGTATGACCGGCTTGAGCTTTCCTTCGACAACCATGTTCATCAATGAGGTTTGATCCTCGTAAGTCCAACCATCGGACCCGACGATTTGCAGCTCAAAACTCCAGATGTAGCGCAAATCCTCTGCAGGCGCATAGCCCGCTGTCGCACCACAAACTAGAAGGCGGCCTTGATATCTTAACGCCTTCAGTGACGGAACCCAGGTGTCACCGCCGATATAATTCACCACTATGTCCACGCCGCCACCGCCGCTATAGCGTGGCTTGCCGTATTTCTGGTGCACCACTTTCAAAACGTCTTCCTTTGACGTGTCGATCACATGGGCGGCCCCGATTTCTTTGAGCCTGGCCAGCTTCCATTCCGCACTTCCGCAGGCGATCACTTCCGCTCCTGCGGCGGCGGCCAGTTGAACACAACAAGTCCCTACTCCTCCGGTGGCACCAAGAATCAGTACTTTCTCGCCCGCTCGAATCGCTCCGCGCGTCTGCATCATGCGAAGCGCCGTACCGTAAGCAATCGGAAGGGCGGCTGCGTCGACAAAGGACAGCCCGTCCGGCATCCCCAATAGGTTGGTGACCGGCATCGTCACCAGTTCGCGGCACGCTCCAGGGAGAGTCTCACCCATCATTCCCCGGCCTTCAATATATGGGTAAGGGCAAACTCGGTCGCCAACCTTCCAGGTATCGCTGTCTACCGAGGACCCCATAGCAACAATTTCCCCCGAGAAGTCACCTCCAGGGATCATCGGAAAAGGGGTCTTGAGCGAGGTCGTACCATTGAGTATCATCGGGTCAAAGCCGTTCAGCGAAACAGCCCTGACTCGAATCAGGACTTCATCTGGGGCAGGAGTCGGAGCGTGGATCTCCTCGTACTTTAGGTTTTCAACGCCGCCGTGGGCATGAAAGACGATGGCTTTCATTCGATTTCCAGGTTCCCGTTGCAGGGAACGAAATGCCCCCCACCCTGCGGATGCGTTAACAAACTCCTCAAGTGGGGACCGCCCCCAACCCTATATAACACAGCCTCCTGCGAAGGCGTTCACCGACAGTTCGCTTTCTCAGTTGAATGAGGTTGCAATTTGCGCGGAAAGCCCCATCGAAACATTAGCGAAACCAGGAACATTGTCGCAGCCATAAAAGAAGGGACAATTTTGGATCGCAACAAACTGAAACTCGACCCAGCCAAGGATCCAGGTTATCGCCCGATTGGTGGTATGGAAGCGCCCGGTACTGAATGAATCGTCGGCGAGTCTGAAGCATACGCTTGGTTGGCGACGTCTAGAGGGATCGCATGAGAAGAAGCCTCCCGCTGTTATTTCTTCTTTCGCCGTTGTTCTCCTTGGCTAATCATCAAACGCCCAGCGCGCGGTCCGGGTCCCTGGCTTTGACTCACGTTACGGTGATAGACACGACAGGCGGAGCCGCCAAGCCAGACATGACGGTCGTGATAGCGAATAATCGAATCATGATGGTGGCCAAGAGTGACGAGATTCGTCTTCCCAAGAATCTGGACATCGTGAATGCGAACGGCAAGTTTCTGATTCCCGGGCTCTGGGACATGCACGTTCACTGGTATGAAAAGGACTACTTGCCGCTATTCATTGCCAATGGCGTGACGGGTACGCGCCAGATGTACGGCGTGCCTATGTTCCAGCAGTGGCGGAAGGAAATCGAGGCGGGGCAGTTGCTAGGACCGCACATTCTGATTCCCAGTCCGATTGTGGATGGGCCGAAGCCCGTTTGGCCCGGTTCGATCGCGGTGTTCAACGCATCTGACGCTCGGCAAGCTGTGATTCAGGTCAAGGATGCAGGGGCAGACTTCGTGAAAGTCTACTCACTGCTTTCCCGTGATGCCTACTTCGGCATAGCGGATGAATCCAAGAAGCAAGGCATACCCTTCGAGGGGCATGTCCCGGACACGGTGACCCTCGAGGAGGCATCGAATGCTGGGCAAATGAGCGTTGAGCACCTCACGGGCGTGCTGTCCGCCTGTTCGAGTCATGAAGCTGAGTTGCTCAAGTCAGCACAAGAAGCCGTGGCGGCGATTGACGTTGGACAGTTGTCGAGTGTTCGCTTCTGGGGACCAGAGTATCGCGAGCGGCAGAAGCTAGCATTGGAAACGTATAGTCCACAGAAAGCGGAGGTGGTCTTTGGGCTGCTGAAAAAGAACCGCACTTGGCAGTGCCCGACGCTCACCCTCTTGCGCAGCATGGCATATTCCGATGATCCATCCTTCACCAACGATCGCAGGCTCAAGTACCTACCGCGCGATCTCGTATCCAGTTGGAACCCAAAGGCTGACCCCTTCTTGAAGGACAAGACCACCGAGGATTGGGCGCTGAGTAAGAAGGTTTTCAGTAAAGATATCGAGGTCGTGGGTGCCATGGAGCGCGCAGGAGTGGAGATCCTCGCGGGCACAGATACACTGAATCCCTATTGCATGCCTGGCTTTAGCCTGCACGATGAATTGGGCTTGCTCGTTCAGTCGGGGCTAACTCCGATGCAGGCCTTGCAGGCCGCGACGCTAAACCCGGCGCGTTTCATGGGGCGCGAGAACGATTTAGGCACGGTTGGCACTGGCAAAATCGCCGATCTGGTCCTGCTCGATGCCAATCCACTCGATGATATTGGCAACACAAGAAAGATCGATGCAGTGGTTTTCGGCGGGAAGTTCTTCCCAAGAACCTCCCTGGACGAAATGCTCGCGAAAGTCGAAGCACTCGCCAGCAGGCCATCGATTGCCGATGTCATGTTGAAAACCATCGACGAACAGAATGTGGATGCCGCGATTAAGCACTACTATGATCTCAAGAGTGCTCAGCCGACGACGTACGATTTCGGTGAGAGCGCTTTGGATGGCTTGGCGGAGCGCTTGGAAGAAATGAAGAAGTCCAGAGAAGCGCTTCGCATTCTCGAACTAAACGCCCAGGAAAACCCCTCCTCTTACACTTATGACAGCTTAGGCGAAGCTTGCACGGAGGCTGGCGACAAGGAATGCGCCATTACGAACTTCAAGAAGGCGTTGCAACTCAGTCCAAATGATATGAACGCGGCGGAGAGATTAAAGAAATTAGAGGCTCCGTCGAAGTGATTGCTTCACCCTCGTAATCGGCAAAGTTAAGTCCGCTTCGCCAGGCACTCGTTTCTACCCCGCTCGACATTTGCACAGTTCCTCCCATCGAAGCGGACTGTTGATTGCGGCTTAACGCCTATCTGACCGGAAAGAATTTCAATTGCGGACGAACTGGTGTTCCCTTCCGAAGCCGGGCCCCCACAGGTGATCACGCAAGCTAAGGTCCCGCCACGCCTCCCCGGCCTAGCCTTGGCCTTCCTGCTCCGCGCCACGGCTTCAGCCTTTGATACCTTCGTGGGAATCTCTTTTCTTTGCTCGGGCGACAGGCGTGCGTTTCTGACCTTGCTCACCGCTGAACTTAACTGCAGCGAGGTCTTCTCTCTACTGTAAGCTCGCGTACTCCGCCTTGGCTTGCTTCAGGATGGGAATGTTTGGGTCGGCGTCCTTCCAGAGGGTCAGGAACTCGCGATTGCGAGACACCGGGTCACGGTATTCAGGCCTCCTTTCGTAATCATCGAAACCGAGCCATTGTCCCCGGCGATTGGTTGATCGGCAGAAGATGCGGTGATGGTCACAACGTTTCCCGATTTCTGTTTCAGCATCTGCTTCACAGTAAGCTGAGTGATGTAAAAGAAGCCCAGCAGATTGGTCGACACCAGGGCGTTGAAGTCTTCAGTTGTGAACTCCGTGAGAGGCTCGGCACGGTAGATTCCTGCATCGTTCACTAGGACATCGATGGTTCCGAAGTGCTTGATCGCAGCTTCGACAATTTTGGCAGCGGTCTCCTGCCTGCCGATGTCACCATCGACGAGAACTAGGCTGGGTGAGGAAGTCAGCGACTGACTGACGTGACGAGACGTTGCGACGACGTTAAAGCCCTCGTGCAGGAAGGCCTCGACCAGCCCCGCACCAATACCGCGCGATGCTCCAGTGACGATTGCTGTCTTCTTGTCTGCCATATGTGTTTCCTCGTTTGAAGGCACAGATCCAATGGCACTTTGATTGATCAGAAAAAATGGAAACGAACCTATTGGAGGAGCGTTGCGGCGAGTGTCGGGATGCGGCATGCCCGAATAACTTTTGATCTGTTCATGGAATCACCTCCGAGTCGATGGAGTCCTCGAAGAGGAATCCGCGCACCGCACCGTGTTGACGGACAAGCCTGAGATGTCGAGAGCCGGGAGAGCCTGATCCATATGACTCGACGCGATTGCGACTTGTTACGGCGTGGCTGCCATTTCACCTTATACACGCCCGACAGACCAACGAGCGATCTGCCGGGCGCAAGAATTTAGGCTGCCTTGCGAGCTTGTTGGACCGACTTCAGGAATTTCAGCAGGTCGGTGTTGACTTCATCCTGGTGTGTGGCTGTGAGGCCGTGCGGCCGGCCCGGGTAGTAGATTTCCTGCGCCCCTTTAATTAGCTTGGCCGATCTCTTCGCTGAGTCTTTGATGGGCACCACCTGGTCGTCCTCACCATGCATGACCAGTGTAGGTACGTCGAACTTCTTGAGATCTTCAGTGAAGTCGGTCTCGGAAAATGCCTTGATGCTTTCGTAGGAGTTCGCAAGGCCAGCCTGCATGCTCCACAGCCAGAACTGGTCCAGCATCCCCTGCGAGACCTTCGCCCCTGGCCGATTGGCGCCATAGAACATGACAGCAAAGTCCTTGTAGAACTGTGAACGGTCCTTGAAGAGACCACTGCGCAATCCGTCAAACACCTCGATCGGGATGCCGTCGGGATTGGAAGCGGTCTTCACCAACATTGGCGGAACCGCGGCAATCAGCACCGCCGCAGCCACACGCTTTGTGCCGTGGCGTCCGATGTAACGTGCAACTTCGCCACCGCCGGTGGAGTGACCCACGAGGGTGACATCCCTAAGATCAAGCGTTTCAATAACAGCCGCCAGATCGTCCGCGTATCCGTTCATGTCGTTCCCGGACCATGCCTGGCTCGAGCGACCGTGGCCACGCCGGTCGTGCGCGACCACGCGGAAACCATTCTGAGCCAGGAAAAGCAGTTGGCCATCCCATGCATCCGAATTCAGCGGCCATCCATGCGAAAACGTAACGACCGGGCCCTTGCCCCAGTCTTTGTAGTAGATTGTCGTGCCATCTTTCACGTTAATCGTGCTCATCTGAATTCTCCTTAAGGTTGTGCGAGCAGAAACACTCGCAATTTCTGGGTTCGTGCACAGTTCTTCTCGAAAAGCCGTGCCAAACTCCTTGTTATTAACACTCGGTTTTTCGCTTCTCGCGGGCTCTATTTCCCAGCAGCCTTAGACGTAGAGAGCCACTCGAGCTTTCGTGGCACGAAGAAGCCAAGCTTTTGCTTGGCGTATGCGTTCGAAGCACCGCGCAGCCGCATCGCGTAATACACCGCGTCTGGTCCTCTGGTTTGAAGCGCCTGTTCTTCGCTGATGTGTGGCGGAGCGGTCGTCCCCAGGAACCGCGCAAACGCCGGCAGCCACACTGCCAACTGCGAGGGATCGTCGTCCACAACGTTGTAGACGCCCGGGTCGCATTCGAGTGCTGCGACGGTCGCGGCGGCAGCATCCTCCACATGCACAAAGGAAAATACACCTCGGCCCGAGCCAATCACCGGATACGACTGTTCCCGGACTTGCACGGAGACGCTTCCGTCCTTCGGATCATGATACGTTCCCGGCCCGTAGAAAAACCCGTACCGCAAAGCGACGCCTAGCATGTTGTGGTCGCCCAGCACCCGCTCTTCGATTTGCATATAGGTTCGAACGCTGCCCGCAACTCCGGGCGAGGCGTTCACCGCCAAGGCGTCTTTCTCCGTCGCCAGGCCCTGGCCCGCCCCGTAAAAAAACCCCGTGGATTGGACGACGTACCGCTTCGCACCGACCGCGCGCGCCGCATTCTGTACGTTGCGCCCGCCAACGAGGCGCAGGTTCCTGTCCCGTTCCGCGGCCGCGCGCATCTCTTCCGGCGTGTAGCGCCTAGGCAGCGATGTGAGTTCTTCGATTACGGCATTGGGCCTGACTTTTTTCACAACATTTAGAACCGCGTTTTCATCCAAAGCGTTTGCGACTTCGCCTTCGACGCCCTTTTCGCGCAGGCTGCGCGCGCCATTTTCGGTGCTGCTCATTCCGATTACTTCATGCCTCGCCGCCACAAGCGCGGAGACCAACGGACGTCCAATCGCCCCCGTGGCGCCGGCAACAAATACTTTCATGTATCTCCCTCCCTTGCTGCTCGATCTAACGAACACATTGCTGCACCCACCGTAATCGCGGCGTTGAATATTCGGGCCGCCTGGCCACGCATCTCATACATGCGGTAAGCACTTTGGGCAATCTCATTATCTGTCCGGCACTCCCAAGGACCGGACTAGCTAGTCCTGCCTCTTACGAATAGTTACCCGGCGGCCGTTCAGCCGATACTGGAAATCCGTGCCCAGCAATACAACCTGGTTGGCGTCCATGTCGCTCGGCTCATCCACGGTGATCTCGATCCAACAAGCAGCATAGTCTTCAACCTCACTGCCCATTCCTTCATCCCGATCAGTCAGCAGACGGCCGACTGTTGCGCGAATCTTCGTTGCCGGGGCGTCTTCGTAGAACAGTTCAATTCGATCACCAGATTGGAGATTTAGCATTCCACCTCCACATCACCCAGGCGATTCCGTTGCAAACGGCTCCGATGTGCCGCCGCCCCTGTTCACGCGTTGCGCCTAACCACTGAAGCATTCAGAGTTTCCTCTGGCTTGTGGCTTGCTTAGTGGCGATTTTGCCGGTCACTTTGCTGGGACTAGGATCGGAGCGCCCTTGTCCTTCACGAAGAACACGACGAATTTCGCCGGTTTAGTTTCGCTCGCGTTCCGCCCAACCACATGGACATCATCCGGGCCTTCGTAGAAGGTCTGACCAGGTGTCAGCGTCACTTCTTTTCCGCCTCTCACCTGCATCACGATCGAGCCTTCCAGCACATAAACAAATGCATGTGCGTTGTGGCGATGAATTGGGTCCGAACTGCCGGGCGGATATTCGACGGTGATCATCACACCTTCTTTGCCAGGAAGACTTGTGAGGTCTTTCGACATGAGCCGCGTTACCTGGGCTTCTTGTGCTAGCAGCGTGCAAGACATGAGACACACCAGAGCCAAAATTGTTTTCGTGAACGCCATAAATTACCTTTCGCTTGACCGACGCCATTTCACTACATTGTGTATTGGCAGGTATCTCGACATTGCGCATTGCCGCCCACGGTGTGGACGATAATCAGCTAGCTTTCTTACGAGTGTTTTGTTTCACATCGACGCCTGTGGCCTGAGGATGCGCACTCGGAATTTGTGCGGCGGGCTCAGTCAACCAAGTTTCGAAACGGGTCTCGCTGAGTCGTGCGTTATTGCCCGGAAGCAGTGTTCTCTCGCTGACTTTCGCTCCACCGTAGCGGGCGTTTGGATCAGCCACGACTTCGCGGGGATCTTTGAGAGAGGCCAAGCGCCGCCGCACGAGTTCGTCCACACGAAACTGCTCCGGCCCTGCAATTTCGACGGTGCCGTTTACCGGCTGACCTGCGGCAACCTTCCCTAAGCCAGTAGCAACATCGTCCGCAGACATCGGCTGAAAAAGCACAGGAGGCAAATGCACCTTGTCGCCGACCATGGAAATGTCAGCAAGGCCCTTGAGGAACTCGAAGAACTGCGTCGCATGCACGATGGAGTATGGGATTGAAGATCCTTGGATCAGCTCCTCCTGAGCCATCTTGGCCCGAAAGTAACCACTTTCCAATAGCCGGTCGGTTCCAACCACCGACAATGCAACGTGATGTTTTACTCCTGCAGCCGCTTCATAGCTGAGGAGGTTACGGGTGGAAGCTTCAAAGAACTTCATCACTGCCGCGTCATCCCAGGAGGAAGAGTTTGATACGTCGACGACTACCGAGGCACCCTTCAGCACTGCGGCCAGTCCTTCGCCCGTGAGAGTGTTGACCCCTGTGTTGGGTGCTGCGGCTGCTGCTTCATGTCCGTACTCGCGAAGCTTGGTGACGAGCTTTGATCCAATAAGTCCGGTACCACCGATCACTACGATTTTCATAATTGTCCTCCTTATTCTTGACCAAGGCAGCTCCGAGCCATCGGTCTCCTGTACTCGCGGAAAAGAGGGCTGAGTGCGGCTTTATTACAAAATGCTTCGTTGATGTTGGACGAAAGGGCGAGGATCAGTCAGCAAGTCTCGAACCGCGATTGATGGGAATCTCGAGCGGCCCAGGTGTTCCGGTGCCGATCCGACGACGTGCGTGATTATGCCGGCTCCTTTCTTTGGTTAGGGGTGAAAGGAACCCACCACAGGTATGGCGGACTGGCTTGATTTATCCGACGAGAACCATAATCTGACTGAAGTACGGATCAGTTAATACTGGATTCGAAGCGGCATCAATCAGGTAAACCATGTAGCACGGCCTAATGCTGCTTAAGGTGCGCAGCGTAAGAAAAGCCTTATCGGTGGAAAAACATGTGCCTCAACAAGGCCGCTACAAAGGCTGCGTGGAAGACCGCGCTGTCGCCCTGACTCCGTGCTGGGTGACCGGGCTTACGACGCCAAAAACATCCGTCGCACCATATCGTGCCCGGCGTATCCTGCCCTAGTGTTGTTTCTTACGTTGGCGAGAACAGGCATGCGCGTTGGAGAGGCCCTTGCCCTCCGATGGGGCGATATTCAGTTTGGCAAAGATGAAGATGATAATAATCGTTTCATCTACGTGCGCCGGAATTGGGTAGAAGGACAGTTCGGAAAACCTAAGAGCGGTAAGGAACGAAGAGTGGATCTCTCACGTCAGTTGCGAGTCCTGCTCACGGAACGGCGCGACGATCGCATGCTGAATGCCTATCTGAGCGGCAAGAACTCAATTGCGGACGAACTGGTCTTCCCTTCCGATGCTGGGACCCCACTGGATGGCCGCAACGTGTACAACCGTTACTTCCTCCCTGCAATCGAGGCTACCGGGCTTCGGCATTTTCGGATTCATGACTTGCGCCACACATATGCTTCTCTGCTGATCCAGGCTGGTGCGAGCCTAGCTTACGTGCGTGACCAACTTGGACACAGTTCGATTCAGGTCACGGTCGACTTGTACGGACACCTCGTACCTAGCGCGAATATCAGTTGGGTCGATGGGCTCGATACCGGAAACACAAGAACAAAATGCAACCCCGCCGCAACAAGAGACCGCAGGGATGGAGAGCGCCAGCATGCAAGTGACTGAAAATAGTGGTAGCCCCGGGGCGACTCGAACGCCCGACCAACGGTTTAGGAAACCGCTGCTCTATCCATCTGAGCTACGGGGCCACGGCGACGTAATCTCATTATCTCACATCAGTTTACGGATGCAGGGGTTGCACCCGATTCCCCGTTTAGTGTCCGATTGGTGTCCGTTAAGGTTTGAGTAGCGGATTTCGCGGCGAAGTTTTTCTCAATTTTTTCCATCGCTTCGCGCACGTCATCGCCGAAGGTTTTGATGTAGTAGCTCTGCGTCACCGTCATGCTGCTGTGCCGCAGGATGCGCTGGATGATCGAGTCATCGACTCCCAGCGCGTTGAGGTTCGATGCGAGTCCGCGGCGTCCCGCGTGCCAACCATGCCATTCGGGATAACGCGGATCGCGTTCGTATGTGTGATCGACGAATTTCACTGGATGGGCGCGATACTCTGAACAGCGATTGGCGGGATACTGTTCGAAATGACAGGGGCTCTCTGAAAAAAGAACCACTGGTAGTCTTAACCGTATATGCTATACGTATTTAACGCTAGAATCACTGCTGTTCCATACGCGTAACGGGCCGTTGATCTCTTTCCTTCTCTCTCTCCATCAACGGCCTGCTCTTTTTCCCTCCGAACGAGAGGGTCAACTGTGAAGTGTCGTGGCGCGGAGCAGGAAGGCCCAGGGGGGACGGGTCACCATTAGGAGCAAGAATCCTGAAGCTGACCCAACGGAGTCACTCGGGTCTATGCGATGTGTCAGTGTTCTGAGCCTCCCGCGCCAACAATTTCAGCATTTTCAGCGCATCAACAAGAGCCCGCCGTTCTTGCAGGTGGCCCTCACAACCTTCTAGTTCAATCATTCTTTCGTTAATCGCCGAATGTGCTTCGGCTACTCGTGCGTTCAATTTTGCCAGATTCGTCTCCAATACAGCCAGGCGATAGAGGTGAGCCCATCTCTGATGTTCAGATTCGGTTGCCATTCCGATGCACCTTGCTTTGACGGTAGGGCCGGCGAACTGGTTGGCGAGAAACCTAATTTCTTACGGGGAGGAGTAGGGAGTCTACGGCGATAGGCCAACTACTACCATTGATAGTTCATGCACCAGGGCGACATCAGCGCCCGCTACCGGCCACACGGGGCGCAGGGAGAACGCTACGATAGCCTCGGAGGCCGCAGCCGTGACGCGGAGCAAGAAGGCCAGGAAGGAGGGCAAACGGGTGGCCATTAGGGTGGGTGGCTATTAGGTCGTACATGAGAGGTATTCAGCGCACTTTGGACGCATCAACTGCACGCTAAAGGACTGAGGAATAATAGACAGGCACCCCACAATTTTTTAGGAAACCGCTTGCTCTATCCGTCTGAGCTACGGGGCCTTAATGACTTAGCGACCGGTTGCTGCATTCTTGCTGCATGATTCCAGTTTCGAACAACCTGCCTCACTCAATTCTACTGCATTATCGGGGGTTGTATCGACGGGGGTTTTTTGCTGACTCCTCCTAGCTACCAATGCTTGACACGATTTTCTACTCCCTGCCTCGCCTGCCGAGTTTCTCGGGCACGTCCTTAATGTACTGTGCCTCAGTCGCAACGTTTTCATGTCTCAACTTCCCTTTGGTAGCAAGAGAATCTTTGCTGCTAGCGGTGATCGGTGTGCCGATTCCACGACGGAGGGAATACCACCCGTGCCAAGCGACCCGCGCCGCCTTCAATGCGGGTTTGACCTCGCGCTGGGCCAGATTGTCTAGGTTCAAAGGTCGACCACATCTATCACCTCGCAATATCGACTCGGTCTATGGATTCCCGCTGGCCTCGCGCAGCTCAGCCAGAATCACTCGGAGCGGTTCGATTACGGGAATAGGCTTGGCGCTACCTTCCGTTTTTGGAGTTCCAACTTTTGTGTGACGTCTTGAAAACTCGCAGAATCGCCAATAACTATCCGGCTTATGACGCTTGTTACGTTTAGTAGAGAGGAAAGAGAGGGAATCAGTGTGCTGGCGCACAAATCGGCTCACAACAACTACCGAATGAGGGCATTTGGCCCGATTGAGGCCTACTCGCTACGATTCAAGCCAGTGCAACAACGCTTCGCTCCTGAGAATGACGCCGGGCAAACTGGACGAGCTAGAAGAAGATGCCAAATCCAAAGATCGGTCCGTGCAAGGTGGGGCTGATCGTGAGGGTCCTGCCGGCCACAGTGTTGCTTTTGCTGAAATGAATGCCGCCATACCCCATCGCGATCCCGAAATGGCGGGCAAACTGCCATTCGGTGCGGCCCGTTGCTGACACGTCGACGCCAGACCCGGCGCCGAATCCTCCGCCATCGCCATGGATCAGAATCCGCCACTTCTTGCCAAGCAGTCGACGGTAAGTGAGACCGACCAGAGGATCCCAGAAACCGGGGGAACGGCTCGCACTGTCGGACCCGACGGTGGCATGAATGTCCAGCGCCATCCGTCGAACCCCGCCTTCCACATAAAAATCAGGAAACACTTCGCGTCCTGCCATAGCGTCCCCAAAAACATAATCGAGGTTTACTTTGGTGAATGGGGTTTCCCGCTGAGCGGAGAGAGCTGCCCACATGAAGAGCAGGTTGGCAGACCACTTGCCCTTTTCAAAACGTGCCCCTCCAAAGTATGCGCCATTCAGGGAATTGTTTGTGCTCCCGGAGGGACCGGGAGTAGTTATGGGTTGGCTCGGAAGTGGAGGAACAGTAACGCCGGTACCAAATATAGGCGCCCACGCCAGTGCCGGGTAAATAGCGATGTGCCAGCCATAGGGCTTCTGTGCAGAATTGTCCGACGTTGGGGACGGCTGAGGGGAGGCTTGGTCATCGGTTTCCGATTGAAGCGGAGAAATCTTGTTCTCGTCCGTGATGATCCCTACATTGGTACGCGCAGTATTCCCGTCATCGCCGGGGATTGCAACGGTCTGTGTAAGTGCAGGGGAGCAAAGGACCAGGAGAAAAAACAACGAGAACCAACGTTTCTGTTCAGGTTCCACCAAGCCCTCGCTCGTAACCTCGACAGCAGATTAGCGGCACGTGTAATTCTGACGCACAGTCCAAGCAACGATGCAGGCTGTGCTGACGAGCGTCAACGAAAGCCCTTTATCTAGGTGCCCTGGCCCGCCTTTGAGTTATGTAGTCCTCTACTCACCACTTCTAGAAGTCGCAGGCATAGTCAGTTGCACACGGCTACCGTTGCCTCTCCCATCTCTTACGTCCAGCTACGATTTGTTGAGGTCGTCATCTTTGGAGTATTTGGTGCCCTTGCCCGTAAGCTCCAGCGCCAATCCTTTGTCTGTCAGTTGATACATCCAGACGCCGTCGGAAACCGACGCTGCGCCCTCCATGGATCCGCCCTTTTCCGGGTTGGTCTTGGCAGCCGCCGAGGCCTGCCCTCCGAACTGCCAGCCGGAATTCACAAA
>Ga0126378_10001573_pt1 | contig 16918 bp, 14 predicted proteins | sample PanSoiMetPlot_23_FD_92587 | JGI IMG/M metagenome (GOLD analysis project Ga0126378, IMG submission 92587) | Tropical forest soil microbial communities from Panama - MetaG Plot_23 | ecosystem: Environmental > Terrestrial > Soil > Tropical forest > Bulk soil | place: Panama | collected 2016-02-17
CGAGCACCAGGGTCGAGTAGGCCAGGCGGCGCAGCTCATCCGGGAAAGGTGTCTGGACGAGCAGCAGCCGATCAGACCGGGCAGCGATCCGTGAAGGCACGCAGGCCAGGACCTCGGATGCCGCCAGTGTGGCGTGGAGGCCCGAGAGGACGACGAGGGCGTTAGGCCGTCGCTGCCACGGTTCGGCGACCCTCCTCGCTGCCATTCGCGGCACCCGCCGCAGCGAGGAGCGCGAGTCTGCTCACATAGCAGAGCTCGCCGAGCAAGAGCGATGACATCATCCGCCAGCAACATAGCAGAATGCCCGTAAGACCTTGCCGTACGAGGCGACCTGGCCGGCCTGGTAGCCATCGAAGCTGAGTTCGTTCGGGAGGTCGAGCGGGCGTGGCGCCGGCAGCTGTCAAGGCCTCCTCCTGGTTGTAGATGACAAACCTCGTGTAGTACAGGGCCGGCTCGGTCGTCCCAGTAGGGCGAACCACGCCTGCCTACGACGGACTCTGCCGGCTGGAAGACACCTATGGGGTCCGGAATGTGACTCGCCCTTGCTGCAAGGACGCCGTATGCGCAACAGCACATGCGGGCTTGACAGGTTGCGCGCAGGACCTCCAGGGGCACACGACGCGATAGGCGTCAAGTCAAGCGCTGCACCGCCCCAGCTCGGCGACGCCAGGTGCGCTCCGCTGATGGGGACACCCAACCAAAGGTTGCGCGAATGACCACGGCCGCTCCGACTCAACCGCTACTGTAGGTCCGATGCGGGTGGCGACCTGGAACGTGAACTCGGTCAAGCAGCGGGTGCCTCGGCTCCTGCCGTGGCTGGCGCAGCGGCAGCCGGACGTCCTTTGCCTCCAGGAGACCAAGCTCGCGGACGACGCGTTCGCCGAGCTACTCGGCGACGAGTTGGCCAGGCGTGGCTATAAGACCGCCCACCACGGCGAGGCGCAGTGGAACGGGGTGGCGATCCTCTCACGTGTAGGACTGGACGACGTGGTGGTCGGAATCACCGGCGCGCCTGGCTTCCCGCATCAGGAGGCACGAGCGGTGTCCGCGACCTGCGGTGGCGTGCGGCTCCACTCGGTGTACGTGCCGAACGGCCGGGTGCCGGACTCGGAGCACTACCGCTACAAGCTGGCCTGGCTGGCCGCGTTGGGGAAGATGCTGAGCTCCAGTCCGGAGTCCAGGATGGTGTGCGGGGACTTTAACATCGCGCCGACCGACGCCGACGTCTTCGACCCGGAAGCCTACGTCGGCCAGACCCACGTGACTCCGGCGGAGCGGGCGGCGCTAGCGGAGCTGAAGGCACGCGGCCTGCATGACGTGATTCGGGAGCGCTGGCCGGACGCCCGGATCTTCACCTACTGGGATTACCGGGCGGGGATGTTCCATCAGGACATGGGGATGCGGATCGACCTGGTGCTGGCTGCCGCACCGGTGGCCGGCCGTGTGCGGGCAGCCTGGGTCGACCGCCAGGCCCGCAAGGGCAGCGGGCCGAGCGACCACGCGCCGGTGATCGTGGATCTGGACGTGGCGCCGGACGGGGACATCGGACCGGTCGTGCCACCACCCTCCGCGCCCGTCGTCGGCAGAGGCCGCGGGAAGCTGCCCCAGGCACCGTGATCATGGCCGCCCCGACGCGGCATCTACACCCGTCGATGGTAGAGGTGGCGGGCGTGTCCGGCTGGGATGCGTAGTTCCTCGGTGAGCTGCTCGAAGCCCGACGCCAGGCATGCGAAGGCGATGAACCGAGATCAGTCGGTACGTCGGCAGGTTCGCTTTGGGCGCCGGCAGGTATCGTGCCCTAAGCTGGCCGAGCTCCTCGCCTCCCCGGCCTGTCTGCATGGCGCGCAGGTAGGACTCGACGAGCCGCCGGTCCCTATGCGGCGATGGCCGTCAAGAGCGGCGAAACGCGCGCATACCTTTGGTCCCCACAGGCGGCGCGTCAGGCCAGAAGGGGTTTACGCGGGAGTTGCCACCGGGCTGGCGGCTTCGTCGTACTCGGCCGAGTAGTCCTGACGCGTGCGGTCCGTCAACAGCGCCGCGGCAACAATGCTGATGAGTGCGCAGATCGCCATGTAGATGGCGATCGCAAGCGAGGTCTTGTAGGCGGCCAGCAGGGCCACCGCGATCAGCGGCGCAGGGCCACCGGCTGTCACTGACGCCAGCTGATAGCCAAGGGAGGCGCCGCTGTAGCGCAGGCGTCCGGTGAAGCTCTCCGCGATGAACGCCGCCTGGGGCCCGTATTGCATGTCGTGGATGGGCAGGGAGAGGGCGATGGCCAGGAAGGCCAGCCCGGCAACTCGGGTGTCCAGCAGCGGCCAGTAGACGAACGACCACACCAGCATGGCAGCGGCCCCGATCACGTACATCCGCTTGCGACCGATCAGGTCCGAGACGTAGCCCCACAAGGGAACCGTTAGCAGAGACAGGAACGCCGCAACCAGGACGTAGTTAAAGACGTCGCCCTGCTTGAACTTCAGCGTCTTCACCGCGTAGGTGAGGATGTAGGTGGTGAAGATGTAGAAGGGCGCCTGCTGGCCGGTCCGGATGAGCGCGCTGAGCACGATCTCGCGCCAGTTCCTCACGACCACGTCCAGCACCGGAACCCGCTCCACGCGCTGCCTCTCGAGCAGGCGGGCGAAGACCGGCGTCTCCAGGACCCCGACCCGAATGTAGAGGCCGACGGCGAAGAGGATGGCGCTGAGGAGGAACGGGATTCGCCAGCCCCAGTACACGTCGACCGGCTGAAAGACCTTGAGCGCCAGGTAGCCGAGGATAAGCCCGATGGGGACTCCGAACTGGGGCCAGCTGCCCAGAAAACCACGCCTGCCCCGAGGGTGCCCCCATTCGGTGGAGAGCAGGACCGAGCCGCCCCACTCGCCGCCGACGCCGATACCCTGCAGGATGCGGAGGACGGTCAGGATGATGGCGCCCCAGATCCCGATCTGGGCGTAGGTGGGCACCAGGCCGACTAGGAAGGTGGCGACGCCCATGAAGACCAGGGTCGCGATGAGCGTGGCCTTTCGCCCGATGCGGTCGCCGTAGTGGCCGAAGATGGCGGCCCCGATGGGCCTGGCGGCGAAGCCGCCGAAGTAGGTGGTCAGCGAGGCCAGCAGGGATACCGTGGGGTTGCGGGCTGGGAAAAAGACGGAGGGAAAGATCAGGATCGCCCCGAAGCCATAGACGAAGAAGTCGTACCACTCGATCGAGGTCCCCACCGTGGACGCCACCACAGCGCGGAACCTCTCGCGCCGGCGGACCTCCCCGGTGACATAAGCCGCTTGCGTCAACTCGGCCATCTACTCCCTCCTGAGGGCCCTCATGAAACGTCAGACCCCGCGTTCAATATAGCTCGGCCTGATGCTGCTCGGATCAGGCGAGAGCGGCGTTGGCGGCGGCCCGAAGGTCGCGGTGCACCTCTGGAAGATCGGGCGACTCGAACAGCCGCTGAGTCAGCGCGATCACCGTGAGGTCATGGTTGGGGTCGACGAGCCAGGAGGCGCCGCGACCGTCCCGACCACCGGCCAGGGCTCGGACGACATGCACATCTCGAGGACAATTCCGAGGCCGAAGGTGAAGGGCCGGTCCATAATGTCTTGCGACAAGCGTCCCGTATGTCCTGAGACATGACAGAAGTAGCCCCGGCGGGATTCGAACCCGCGATCTCAGCCTTGAGAGGGCTGCGTCCTAGTCCACTAGACGACGGGGCCACAGTGAGGCGCGCGCCAGGCGAGCACCGGAAGCGCTAATCATAAAGGCGGCCTCGGGCCGATTCCAGTGCGCCCCCGGATCTCACCGCGACTCCCCAGCTAATATCTGCCAGGTCGCTCGTGTCTTCCAGAACCGTACGCCGAAGGGCTGGACGTGGCCGTGGTGGGATGGGCTGGCGCGGAATGCTGGCGCTGTTCGTGGTCGGTCTCATCACGTCTGGCCTTGCCGGAGCCGCAGCCTACTTTCTCCCTGTCGTGGTCGCAGCGTACGCTCAGACCGGCCAGCCACGCGCTTCGACGCCGGCTCCCGAGCACGCCAGCCCAGGCGCCCCACCGGCCCCTGCGGGAGGCTCAGCATTCACCGTGCTCCTGATGGGCTCGGACGACGACACCAAGTTCGCACAGGGCGTCTACCTGACACAGTCGATGATCCTGATTCGGATCAATCCGGCCACGCGGCACGTGACGATGTTGTCGATCCCCCGCGACCTCTATGTGCCGTGGTCCACCGGCGGTCACGGCAAGATCGACGAGGTCCACCAGTACGGCGACGCCGCGTCCGTGGCGACAGTCGAGCGCAACTTCAACATCCACGTCGACGAGTGGGCCTGGGTAGGCCTCAAGGGGCTCGTCAAGTTGATCGATCTGATGGGCGGCGTCGACCTGACCACGGGCAACCCGGTGCTCGACGACTTCTACCCGGCTGACCTCGAGAGCACGAATCCCTACTCGTACAAGAGAGTGGCTGTGCTCCCAGGCCCCCAGCACCTGGACGGAATCCACGCTCTCGAATACGTGCGCTCCCGCCACGGCGACATTCAGGAAGACTTCGGACGCTCCCAGCGTCAGCAGCAGGTCTTGCTGGCGCTGCGCACGAAGGCCAAAAATGTCAACGCTGCCGACCTGCCAGGCATCGTGGCCAGCTTCCACGACGAGTTCAAGACCAGCTTCAACCTGAGCGACTTTGGGCGCCTCCGCTCACTGATCTCGCTGGCCTCGCAGATCTCCGATCCATCGCAGATCGAGCAGATCGTTCTGGTTCCGCCATATACCGGCTCCGATGTCATCAACGGTGCAGACGTCGTGACGCCCAACTGGAGCTTGATCCGCCCGCTGATCCAGCAGAAGTTCACATGACCCGCCCGCGCTGGACGGCCGGCCGCGCTGCGGCGGTGCTCCTGATGGCAATCGTGTGGATAGTGTCAGGCATCGCCGCCTACCTCTACCTCGGTGCACACAGAACTACGCTCGCCACGGAGGCCAAGAAGCCCACTGAAGCCAAGCTTGCCCAGGGGCCGATCAGTCGCCTGCCGGGTACGCTCTACCTCGTCCAGGGTGGAACCCTCTACCGCCTTCAGCGCGGCAGCTTCAGCCCGGTCCTCAAGGCCCCAGGCGGCGCCTCCGTATGGACGCAGCCCGTCTTCACCCCCAACGGCCAGAGCCTGGTGGTAGTCCGCAGGGATTACGCTTCGTCCGACCTCTACCTCTTCGATACCTCAGGCCGCAGCCCGACCCTGCTCACACACAACGCCAGCCGGACAGTGGAGGCCAACCATTGGGCCTTCTATCCGCGCCTGTCGCCGGACGGCGCCTCGCTGTTCTTCAGCTACGACCGGAAGGACCCGGGCAACGTCTACAACGTTGTCCTCTCCGTCTATTCGATGCCGATGTCACCCGGCAGCAGCTTCAGTCAGGCCAAGAAGTGGACGGTGCCGGCGAGCTTTACCGGCGGCGACATCCAACCGATCCCGTTGCCATCCGGCGGCGTGATTTACACGAAGTACTCGTTCGACAACAAGACCAACAAGATCCTCAGCCAGATCTATCTCACGCCCAGGGCGGGAGCGCCGGGTAAAGCGCTGACGGCGATCGAGGACAGCTGCTTGCAGCCGGCGCTTTCCCCAGACGGCCAGCGACTGGCCATGATCTGCACAGGGGGCAAGCAGTTCGCGACCCTCGAGATCGCGCACTTCGACGGCAGCAGCCTGGGCCCGGCCCAGGTGCTGGTGTCGGGACAGCTCGCCGCGCAGCCGGCGTGGTCACCCGACGGCAGCGGCCTTGTGTACCTCGCACCTCAGGGCCTGGGCGGCCACTTCCAGCTCTGGCTGCAGCCGGTGCCGGCACCCGCACCAACAGCCTCGACGGCGCCGACCCCAAACTCAACGCGAGGCTCCCAGGTGGGCCGACCGACGCCGACCGCCCCGCCAACGCCCACCCCCACCCCCTCCCCCCTAACGCAGCCCATCCAGCTGACGTCGGGCCTGGACTTCGAGGCTACCTCGACGATCGCCTGGCACGCTTGAGACCAGCGAGCGTCAAGGGAGTGGGCGGCGCACTGCGCCCTGTGGTGAGACGATTCCACCAGATCACCGGGGAGGTCACTGACTGAAGTGGCGGTTCTTCGCTCGACAGACCAGGCGGCGGCTGAGAAGCAGGTGGAGATGTTGCGCCGGATGCAGCTGATCCGTGCTTTTGACTCGATGCTGCCTGACCTCTATACAAGACAGTTGATCCGGGGCTCCAGTCACGCCGCCATAGGCCAGGAAGCCGTGGCCGTGGGTGCTTGCGCCGCGCTTGCCGGGGACGACTACATCACCAGCACCCACCGTGGCCACGGCCACACGATCGCGAAGGGCGGGGACGTGAAGCGCATGATGGCCGAGCTGCTAGGCCGCCAAGACGGCTACTGCCGTGGCAAGGGTGGCAGCATGCACATCGCAGACTTCTCGATCGGGATGCTCGGAGCGAATGGGATCGTGGGTGGAGGCTTCGGCCTCGCCGGAGGCGCCGCCCTCTCAGCCCAGCTGCGCGGGTCCGGCCAGGTCGCGCTCTGCTTCTTCGGCGACGGCGCTTCCAATCAAGGCGCCTTCCACGAGGTCTCCAACCTCTCCGCGATCTGGAAGCTGCCGCTGATCCTGCTCTGTGAGAACAACCAGTTCGCGATGTCGGCCAGAGTCGAGCAGATGGTCTCGGTGCGCGATCTCACCCGCCGCGCGGACGCGTACGGCTTCCCCGGTATCAGCGTCGACGGCATGGACGTGATGGCGGTCCACGACGCGGTGACAACGGCGCGATTGCGAGCTCGCGAGGACGACGGGCCGACGCTGATCGTGGCCACCTGCTACCGCTTCGTTGGCCACTTCTCTGGAGACACACAGCATTACCGCACCAGGGACGAGATCCAGCGCTGGCTGGAGCGCGACCCCATCAGCTCCCATCGACGGCGGCTTGTGGACTCCGGCGTCCTGACGGAAGACGCCGCCGACGAGCTCGAGCACGAGGCGAGGCGGGCAGTTGAGGCTGCGCTCCAGTTTGCGATCGCAAGCCCCTGGCCGGCTGCGGAGGAAGCGTGGGAGGACCTGTATGCCTGAGATGACCTATGCGCAGGCCCTCAACCAGGCGCTCCGAGAGGAGATGCTTCGTGACCCCAGCGTGTTCGTGATGGGCGAAGATGTTGCGGTCTGGGGCGAACGAGGCGGGGTCTTCGGCGTCACAAGGGGCCTGGTCGACGAGTTTGGACCCAGGCGCGTACGCGACACCCCTATCTCAGAAGGGGGCATCGTCGGGCTTGCGGTAGGCGCCGCGTTGACCGGTATGCGCCCCGTGGTGGAGCTGATGTATGTCGACTTCATCACGCTGGCCATGGAGCCCCTCGTCAATCAGGCGGCCAAGCTCAGGTACATGTTCGGCGGCCAGGCGAAAGTGCCGCTTGTGGTCCGCTCCAACGTAGGAGCGTCCGGCGGTAAGGCGGCGCAGCACTCACAGTCGCTCGAGTCCTGGTTCGCCCACGTTCCGGGCCTGAAGGTGGCGCTGCCCGGCAGTCCCGCCGACGCCATGGGCATGCTGAAAGTGGCGATCCGGGACGACAACCCGGTCATCTTCCTCGAGCACAAGCTACTCTACTTCCAGAAGGGAGAGGTGCCGGACGGCGAGCACCTCGTTCCATTTGGCAGGGCCGTTGTCCGGCGCAGGGGCCCGCACATAACGGTTGTCGCCATGCAGGTGATGATGCAGCGCGCTCTGGAGGTGGCAGACCGGATGGCGGTCGAGGGCATCGAACTGGACGTGATCGACCCCCGAACGCTGGCACCCCTCGACATCGAGACGGTGTACGAGTCGGTGCGGCGCACCGGGCGGCTCCTGGTCTGCCACGAGGCGCCGGAGCGGGGCGGGTGGGCAGCCGACGTTGCTGCAATGGTCACCCAGGTCTGCTTCGACCACCTCGACGCACCGCCTGCGCGGGTCTGCGGAGCCAACGTGCCCATCCCCTACAGCACGCCGCTCGAGGACGCGGTGCTGCCGGGTGCGGCAGAGATCGAACGTGCTGCTCGCGAGCTCATCGAGGGCGTCAGGGTCTAGCAGGCGCAAAGGCCGCGCCGTCTAGCTCGGTTTCTTCGAGTCCAGGTAGGCCGCTGCCTGCAGGTTGAACAGCTCCGCGTAAAGCCCGCCCACTTGCATCAGCTCTTCATGAGATCCGTGCTCGATGATCTCGCCCTCGTTCATCACGTAGATCCGGTCGGCTGAGCGCACGCTTGAAAACCGGTGGGAGATCAGCAGCACCGACCGGCCCTTGAACAGAGACCGGATTCGCTCAAACAGCTCCGCCTCGGCTCGTGCGTCGAGTGAGGCCGTGGGCTCGTCGAGGATGATCAGCGGCGCATCGCGGAAGAATGCGCGCGCGAGCGCCATCCGCTGCCACTGACCGACCGAGAGGTCCTTGCCGCCCTCGAACATGGGCCCCATGAGCGCGTCATAGCGCTCAGGCCAGGCCTCGATGAACTTGTCGGCGCCGGCGTGCCTGGCAGCGGTCTTGATCGCGTCCTCGTCGCCCATCCGCGCGACTCGTCCGATGCCGATGTTCTCGCGCGCGGAGAGCCAGTAGCGGACGAAGTCCTGGAAGATGACGGTCACCTGCTCGCGCACCTGGTCTTGATCGACGCTGGAGACGTCGGTTCCGTCCCAGAGCACTGCACCTGTGTCCGGCGGGTAGAGGCCGCAGATCAGCTTGGCAAGAGTGGTCTTGCCGGACCCGTTCTCACCCACCAGCGCGACGACCTCACCGTGCTTCAGCTCTAACGAGATGCCCTTGAGGGCGTGTGGTCGGCGCGCCCCCTCCCCATCGGTGCCGCCTTGTCGTTTGCCAAAGAACATCATCGCCGGAGGAAAGCTCATCATCTTCATGGGCGCAAACGCTCGGCCCCGGCGGTCGCCCTTGCCGTTCGGCGCACCGGGCGTCGGGGTCGTCGGGTAGGTGAAGTGGACGTCCTTCACCTCGATCTTCTCGAAGCCCTGCGGTGCGGGGGCATCGGGCCGCGCGGCTTTCAGGGCCGGCAGCAGACCAAGGAACGCATCCAGATCCTCGATGAAGAGCGCCGACTCGTAAAGCTGACCGCCGGCGAAGACGATCCCCTGCAGCTGAGCGCCCAGCTGGAAGGTTGCCATGGCGGCCGCGCCAGCAGCAGCGAGGCCAATGTGGCCGCTCGTGATCAGCCAGGCGAGGACACCGAACGTGACACCGCCGGCGACTGCGTTGCCGGCCGACCCCAGGAATGACAGCCCGGCGCGATGGCGCAGGTGTTGGCGGAGCCGGGCAACCCGCTCGTCGCTGAGCCGCTCGTAGAGGTTGCGCAGATAGCTTCCGAGCCCGAAGGCACGGACCTCCTTGGCCATGTCGCGACTGGTCAGGAGGCCCAGGACATAGCCGCGCTTGCGGTCGTTGGGCGTCATCTCGATCATGAATTCGTAGACGGCGCGCGAGATCCGCGTGGTGGCGAGCCAGAGCGGCAGGAAGCCGAGCAGGGCGACGGCGAGCAGCAGCGGGGAAAGGATGAGCATCGCGATCACGATCCCCACCAGACCAAGCAAGCTGCGCCCGATGGTCAGGACGGCGTTCGTCACCTGCAGGGGACGCATCATCGCGGTCTGCTGAGCCCGCTGCATGCGGTCGTGGAACTCTGGGCTGTCGAAGTCCCTGAGCCCGATCGCCGTGGCCACCTCGGTCACCGGTCGCGAGGCGTGCCTCTGAACGAGCTCGGTGACCAGCTGCTGCTGCATGGTCGTATAGGTGCCGACCAGGCCGACAACCGTCTGCAGCGCGACGAGCACCACCAGCTGTTCGATGGCCGGCAGATAGTCGTGGTGGGACGCCCCGGTGAGGACGGCCGCCAGGATATTCCGCACGACCAGCAGCTCGACCCCGGTCGCGGCACCCTGCACCAGCTGGAGGACGGTGCTGATGGCAAATTCGCGGGGAGCTGCGTCGCGGACGACGCGGAACGCCCCCAGGAGGAGCCCGGGCAACCGCCGCCAGCTGTTGTATTCCTCCGGCACCTCTGAAGCCGGCCGCCTCAGCATGATCACGCCGTTGGTCATCATGGCACCCAGCAGCTGCGCCGGTACACCAGCAGCTCCCAAAAGCGGGGTCGGGAAAGATCAGCTCCACGGAACCGTAGGCCACCATCCGATCCCGAAGAACGACGGCACGCGCACGCACCAATAAGTGACGAGGAAGGCCCCGAACACAATGAGCGCGGCAGCGCTGAACCTAGCCAGCCTGTCCGGGCTCGCTGCAAGCCAGAGCTGTACACGCCCACCCGCGACGTGTGTCAATGCCAGGTACAGCCCGGCCATAAGCGTGACGTTGCCCAGGATTTGAAGCACGAAGGCCGCGGCGCCAAAGGCCGGATCGTGCGTCGAGGCCGCGTACTGGAACATCTTGAAGAACAGCGGAAATGGCCGCCCGACCAGGAACGCACCGATCAGGCCGCCAGCGGTCACCACCTCGGCTCGGGGGTGACGCCGGAAGAGCTGCGCTAGCGGATTCCGCAGCACGCCGGCCGAGGTCAGGCCGATGGCGAGCATGACCGACCCGATCACACCGAAGACGACAACCGACTGGATCAGGCGCACCGGGAACCGGCCCACCATGTCGGACGACAGCTGTGGGATGTACGTGCCGATGAGGGCACCGACCGCATCGTGGATGCCAGCTCCCGTGCCGGCGCCGACCGCCAGCCAGCCGAGTGGTCGCAGGGAGCTTCCGATCGAACGCCGCTGGCTTGCGAGCGGGGCGACGGCACTGAAGCCCGCCAGATTGCAGGCGGTGAAAGTGCCCGTCAGGCCTGAGACCAACGCGAATATCGCCCCCATCAGTGTGTTCGTAATCGGCGTGGCAGCAGCGCTGTAGCCCAGGATGTCGCTGGCGAGGTCCTCCCCGATCGTCCGGTCCACGAGGCTGGACGACCAGACCACAGACACCAGGACGCCGACGACCGCGCCACCCAGCACGAGCCTGGGCGTCGTCAGGCGCAGGGTGGGCCGGCCGAGGCGAGCCATCCCGGGGTGGGCACGCAGATCGAGCACTGTGCTCATGTCTCGTTCTCCTGTGCGGGACGGGGAGCGATGCCGCCCCGCCCGAGTGGGGCCGGGCGGCTGACGGGCCGGCTACATGTTCGGGCAGCCGGTCTGACTCGGCGTGCTGGTCGACGGGCTCGACGTCGACGACGGCGAGGGTGTCGGGCTCACCGCCAGGGCCGGCGCAGAGAACGCGACGATTGCCGCGAATCCAGCGGCCCCGACGAAGGGGGCTGCCAGCAGCAGCATTTTTCGCTTGAGGGACATTTTGCTACCTCCGGTTTCGATATCGCTCTCGGCGTGAGATGCATTTGAGCCCAGCCTGCCCGCCATCACTCAACATGGCCTTGGCATGGCCTGGGAATCTGGTGAGAACGCCCGTCCGGGCCGGCTGCGGTGCTGCAGTCGCGGCGGCCTTACACGTCCCAGGGATTTCCCAGGATGCTCTAAGCCGCGGCATGCAAGCTGGACAGATTGGTGCGGCGGAGAGCTCGACGCTCGCAGCACAGAGTTAGCTGGAAGGAAACAGTCGCCTTGTTGTTTGTGCGGCCCGATCAGATCAGAGCTGTCTGGAGCCCTTGCCTACTTCTCTCCGGCTGCCGTAGCTGCCCCTTTACCAGCCAGCCAGGCCCACGCACTCACACTCACAGCCGCCGGCGACCGCATATCCACGGTGCTGCTGATAGGCCTTGATGACGACATCGCGTTCCAGAGAGGGGACCGCCTGACCTGGTCCGAGGACCACACATGAGCCGGCAACGCTGGTCGTCCAGGCGGGTGGTTGCGATGATGTTGACGGTCGCCGTCTGGATGACGACCGGAGTCGGCGTGTACCTGTACCTCAGCTCCCATCGGAGCACGTTCGGCCAGACGGCGAAGAAGCCGGACGAGGCCAACCTGAATGCAAAGAACAGCCCGCTCAGCCACCTGGCGGGGACGCTATACCTGGTCCAGCACGGCACCCTTTACCGGCTGCAGCATGGGACGTTTACGGCCGTGCTCAACTCGCCCGGCGGCGCCGCCGGTTGGACCCAGCCTGCTTTCTCGCCGCGAGGCGAGACCCTGACCGTGGTCCGAAGAGACTACGCGTACTCGGACCTCTACTTGATCGACCGAGCGGGAAAGGTCCAGGGTCAGCTCACACACAACGCCAGCGCAATCGTCGAGCTCAACCACTGGGCCTTCTATCCGCGACCGTCGCCGGACGGGAGCTCGCTCTTCTTCAGCTACGACCCAAAGGACCGATTCAACGACTACAACGTGGTCTTCGCCGTCTGGTCGATGCCGATGAACGGCAGTTTTGATCAGGCCAGGAAGTGGACATTACCTGAGCACTTCACAGGCGGAGATGTTCAGCCGGTTCCTCTCCCGTCCGGCGCCGTGCTCTACACGAAGTACGCCTTCGACGGAAAGTCGAGCAGGATCCTGGGCCAGATCTACCTCACCACCCGAGCGGGAGCCGTCGGAGAGGCGCTGACTCCGCCCGAGGACGACTGCTCGCAGCCGGCGCTTTCTCCGGACGGGCAGCGACTGGCGATGATCTGCACCCATGGCAAGCAGTTCGTCGACATCGAGATAGCATCCTTTGACGGGAGCAAGCTCGGTCCCCGGCAGGTGCTGGTGGCCGATCAGCTGGCGGCCCAACCGACGTGGGCGCCTGACGGCAACAGCCTCGTCTACCTGGCGCCCCAGGGCACTGGCGGCCACTTCCAGCTCTGGCAGGAGCAGGTGCCCGCCGCGCCTTCGCCTTCCGATGCACTGCCGACGCGTCTCCCCACCAGACCGGCTGCCCCGCCACCGGGTGTCACCGTCGGCACACCGCCGGTGACTCCAACGCCCGCGGCGCCGATCCCGGCACCGCTTCCGCCGCCTGTGCTGCTGACGTCGGAGCTCGATTTCGACCCGACTTCGACGATCGCCTGGCACGCTTGAGGCGCAGGACGTCTGGGGCGGGCGCCGGCGCTAGCCCACGTCTTCCGCCTGCTCGGAGAGGACTTCCTGACGCGGGTCAGTGGTGCGTCAACCGAAAGGGCTCGCCCACTACTGGCACCGCCGCATCGCTTCTCCCCTCTCTCCCCAACCCGAACCGCCGCGTTCGAATCAGCCACCTCCGGCCGCCGATCCGGCGCCGATCGCCCGTCAGTCACTGTGGCGAATGCCTGTAAGCCAGATTCCTATTGATCCCTTTCTTGTTGCTGCGGATCATGTCGGATCGGCAGGTTTGGGGCAGACCGAAATACGACGGCACGCTGTTGTCGAAGCGCGTTATGGCAGAGATTCGGTTTCCCGCTAGCGTGAGCACCAACAAACCCAGTGCATGCAGTACGTTGGCGTGGCGATCAGGCATGTACAGGCAGAATTCGGGCTGCCCGTTTGCCCGGGGTCGCGACCAGCCGACGTCCAGGGCCCGGCATCACTTATGAGAGCGCCTTCCGCGTTTCAGGTCTCCCGCGAAGTCGGTCAGGGCGGGGCCGGCGATGCCGCCCCGCCCGGCCTGGACGCTCAGTTCGGCGCTACGTAGAAGATGACCTGCTCGACCTTGATCTTGTCGTTCTCGTCGAGTAGGTAGAGCCGAGCCGCTGGGAGCGTCATCGGCCCGAACGGGGGGCCGTCCGTCGTTACTGTCACCATGAGTGGAGCGTCGCGGTCATCGCCGACACTCGCGTTCACGTGCAGGCTGCCGGGCCAACGGTCTTCGCGACCTCAATCAGGCTGCGCATGTAGTCGTCGACACCTGCGAGATCCGTCTTCGGGCGCCCTCAATCGTGGTCGTGACCGTGACCTTGACGTCGGCCGCGAGGCTCTTACGAGCCTCGTCGTAGTCGTGGTTGCTCCATGCCTCCACATGAGCGCGGGCGATGGTGACGGCGTGTGCTTCTGACACCTTCAAAGCTCCTTCTCTTTGGCGGTTTCCGGACAGTGCCTGGCCAGGTCCGACTGGCTCGGCGTCCGCACGGTTATGTCACTGATGTGGACACGGGCAGGCAGCCAAACTGGGCGGCGAGGATGGTTCAGGCGGGGTTGAGGGTCATGCGCAGATTGCCGGTCCCGGGTGCGGCTCCTCCAGATGGAGCTCGGATGGTGCACAGTCGAGCGAGGGATGGTTTACGTGGATTCGCCCAATCGCGGACTCGCGTGCAGCATTCGGCCATGACGATGATCTGGCGCACTGGGCCGGGGGCGATCCCGTGAGCCAGGCGTGGGAACTGTTGCATCGGAACCGCGCCTTCCGCGCTTACTGGAGCGCCCGGCTGCTTTCGCTGTCGGGCGACCAGGTGGGCCGGGTCGCCCTGCTGGTGCTCGCGTACCGGCGGGGCCACAACGGCTGGGCTGTGAGCGCCCTGTTGCTGGCGATGACGGCGCCGTACTTCTTCGGACCGCTCGCCGGGGCGGTGAGCGACCGGTTCGATCCTCGGCGGCTCATGATCATCTGCGACGTCGGCCAGACCGCGATTTTTGTGGCCCTCGCGCTGGCGCCGCTTTCCTACACCGCCGTCATCGCCCTGGTCGGACTGACCAGCGTGCTGGCGGCGCTGTTCCAACCGGCCGGGCGCAGCCGACTGCCTGCGCTCGTGGAAACGGACAGTCTGCAAACGGCCAACGGGCTGCTCGGCCTCGGCCTCAATACCGGCCGGGCGGCCGGGCCACTGGCCGGCGGGCTGCTGGTGGCGGCGGTCGGACCGGAGCGGGCTCTGCTCGTGGACGCCGCCAGCTTCGCCGTCTCCGCACTGCTGCTGCGGGCGCTGCCCGCTCGGGACCGCGCTCCAGGCACCATGCAGACCAGGCTGGGCTACGTTGCTGGGCTCCGGGCCGGCCTAGACACGCTGTGGCGGCACCGGGTGGCGCGGGCGGTCACAGGCGCGCTGTTTCTTACCGTCGCGTTCGCCTCGCTCGACAACGTGGCGCTGGTCTTCCTGGCCAACGACGCACTGGGCGGCGGCAGCGTGCTGTTCGGTGCGCTGACGGCCGCGTACGGCATCGGTATGGCGGTGGGCCCAGGGCTGCTGCTGCTGGTGTCGAGTCGCGTGTCGGCGTTCGTCGTCCTTGTCTTGGGCTGCGGGCTGAACGGCGTCGGCAACGTCCTCACCGGTGTGGCGGTGGCCGCCGGCCTGGCTGGCGCGGGCCAGGCCGCCGCAGGTGTGGGCAACGGGCTGGAAATCGTGGCGACGGACACGGTGATCCAGCAGCGGGTCCAGGCGGACCGGTTGGGCACGGTGTTCGGGACGATATATACCGCGCCGATGATGGCGAGCGGCGTCGCCTACCTCGCTGGTGGCCCGCTGCTCAACGCCGTCGGGCCGCGGCTACTATTCGTGATCTCGGGCGTGGGCATCCTGGCCGTAGTGGCGACCATGCCATTTCTCTTGGGCCGCACAGGATGGCGGCCCGACACTGTGGTCGGCCGTCCGGCCAGGTAATCCTCGACCAGCGATGCATTGACGAAGCGCGCGGCAGGGCACGGCAGCCGGTCGCACCAGCGAGCTACCCGCCACCTGACCGCTCACGGCCCGCGACCACCGCGTGAGCGCCCGCATCATCGCTCCAGCGCCGCCACATCCATTGGCGCCCATCGTGGAAGGTGGCGCGGAAAGCGGCGGGCGGGGCGCCAATTGACTGCGGTGAGGCGGACAACAATGTCAGACGACTCTGTCGGGTGGCGGTGTTGCGATCCCCTCTCGCGTGGAGGGGTCAGGCGGAAGGCGCGACGGACCTTGGTTGCTGAATGGCGGTCGGCAACTGCGTCTCGCGGTAGAGAACGCCGTCCGGCGCAGCGGCCACATAAGCGAGCATCACGCCAAACCCGATCGGAGCAAGCACGAGGCTGAGCACTCCGCCCAGCAGCAGGATCAGGAACCACGCTTTGCTAGGCAACATGTAGCTGTTGAAAAGTGCACCGATCCACGCCGCGAGCTGGACGACGCTGCCGATCAACGTGATCATTCCTCCAAAGACGATGATCCCGATCGTGGTCCAGAAGAATCCATTGATGTCTGGCGTGAAGTTGTAACCATTGGTGCCGACGATCTGCGTGAACGTTCCGGTGTAAGCGAGCATCAGGAAGACGCCCACGATCGAGACCACGATCCCCGCCGCGAAGACCACCAGGCCACCGATCCAGGTCTTAGTGATCGTGGATTTCATCGGGTGATTCACCTCCGACTGATCCCTCAAGGCCATTTGGCCGACAGTCTGGTAGGGGTCAGCTCCCAACGTCCATATTAGTCCCTACCGGCTGCAACGGCGAAGCTCTGCGTCAGCGACCGACAAGCACTCGCTGAGTTAAACCGAGTCTTACGACATGAGGTGCTGACGCAGTGTCGCGGGCAGCGCTGTGGCGCACGGCCGGGGTCAATGGCCCACCCTCCAGCCATGCTGGCGGGCCCAGGCCTCAGCGAGTTCTTGGCCCGAAGAGTCCCGGCGCGACCGTCGCGCTGAACTCCAAATTGGCCTGGCCGTCATCCTTCGCGCCACCGCTGAGATCCGCTCATATCGTCTGCAAGGTGGTCGGTGGCTGGCTTGATCTGGTTGATCACCAAGAGAACATTGAGGTCGCCTTGTGCACGCTTGACGAGGTGGTCCAGCGAAGTCGATGCGGCCCTCGACCAACTGGGACAGGGAGTGGGCGTCCCACTGGACGGTCTGATCCCAACGGGGAAGCGAACGCGCTGAGCGCTCGGTCTTCCAGCCCGAGGCCGCCAAAAAGGTTCAACGCCTGCCACGAGCGATCCAGACGGGCGAGCACCGTTATCGGGCCTGGCTGAACTCAAAATCTTTGGTGGGCGGCGCTGGTTTCGAACCAGCGACCTCTTGCGTGTGAAGCAAGCGCTCTCCCGCTGAGCTAGCCGCCCACCAGCCCG
>Ga0126378_10001574_pt1 | contig 16915 bp, 16 predicted proteins | sample PanSoiMetPlot_23_FD_92587 | JGI IMG/M metagenome (GOLD analysis project Ga0126378, IMG submission 92587) | Tropical forest soil microbial communities from Panama - MetaG Plot_23 | ecosystem: Environmental > Terrestrial > Soil > Tropical forest > Bulk soil | place: Panama | collected 2016-02-17
CCGATCTCCGCAGGCCACCGCGATCCGGTCGGGAACAGCGTCGGCGGCGTGCTCGAACAGATCGGCGATGTTCAGTGCCATGGGAACGAAACTAGAACCTGTTACAGTCGGCAGGCAAGACTCGGCTGACATGGAGATGCGCCCCTCGATGCCCGCGACTAGCAAGCCCGAGCAGCCGCACGCGCTCATCGAGCGCCGCGGCCACGTGCTCATCGTCACGATGAACCGCCCGGAGGCACGCAACGCGCTCAGCGGGCCGATGATGACGCTGATGCGCCAGGCCTGGGACGAGGTCGACGCCGACCCGCAGATCAGGGTCGCGGTGCTGACCGGGACCGGAGGGGCGTTCTGCGCAGGAGCGGACCTCAAGTCGATGACGACGGCACACCCAGGAGATTCGTTCGGCGAGGGCGACTTCGACCTGTCGGTGATCGACGCGCTGCTCAAGGGGCGCCGGCTGACCAAGCCACTGGTCGCCGCGGTCGAGGGGCCGGCGATCGCGGGCGGCACTGAGATCCTGCAGGCGACCGATATCAGGATCGCGGGCGCCGGCGCGCGATTCGGCATCTCAGAGGCCCGCTGGGGGCTGTTTCCGCTTGGCGGTTCTGCGGTCAGGCTAGTCAGGCAGCTCCCTTACGCGATCGCTGCCGAACTGCTGCTGACCGGCCGGCACATCAGAGCCGATGAGGCGCTGCGGATCGGCCTGATCGGCGAGGTCGTGCCTGACGGGCAGGCGCTCGCGCGTGCGCTCGAGGTGGCCGAGCAGGTCGCCGCGAACGGCCCGCTCGCCGTCCAGGCGATCCTGCGGACGATCAGGGAGACCGAGGGCATGGCCGAGAACGAGGCGTTCGCGGTCGAGTCCCGCATTGGCATGGAGGTCTTCATGTCGGCGGATGCCAAAGAGGGCCCGCGCGCGTTCGCCGAGAAAAGGCGACCGCTATTCGAGGGCCGTTAGCGGCGCCCGCTGCGGCCCTGATCAGGCCTTGACGAACGCGAGCAGCACGAAGCGCGGGAACCGGCCGCCCTCGGCGAGTATCGTCCCCTGCTCGGCAACGAATCCGTGCTCGGGGACGTCCGCCAGCTTCGTCATGCGCAGGCCCGCGCCCAGAAACGCGTCGAGGTACTCCTCCATCGTCCTGTGCCGCATGTAGGTCTTGATCCCCCGTGCCCAGAGGCCGGCGTACGGGCTCTTCGCACCGGTATCGAAATAGTCGGCGACATGCCGCCTTACGACCGCGCCATACGGGCTGTTGAACGCTACGACCAGCCGACAACCGGGCTTCAGCAGGTTCGCCAAGCCGGCTATGAAGCCGCGGTAGTCATCGACGTCATTGAGTGCCAGCAGGCTGGCGACTGCGTCGAACGAGGCTGACTCGCCGGGAAGCGGCTCGCTCAGGTCGGCCACTCGGTAGTCAATTGTCCCATCCGGGTCGCGCAGCCTGGCCAGCTCGATGAGGCGCGGCCCGAGGTCTATGCCGGTGACCACAGCCCCGCGATCCGCGAGAGCGCGAGCCAGGTATCCGTCGCCGCACGCGGCGTCGAGCACGCGCCTGCCCGCGACGTCTCCGAGCAGCTGGAGCAGGCGCCGCAGAAGCGGATCGCCCGCCCGGCCGCCTCGCTCGCGTTCTGCCGTGTGCGCCGCAACCTCATCCGCGTAAGCGTCGTAATCGCTCGCCGCGATGCTCATGCTCGTGACTGTAACCCGCCGCCCCCGCTGGGCCGTCGGCTGGGCCGCTGCCCAGCGCGACGGCGATACTGGCATCGTGACGCAGGCTCGCACGCGGGCATTCGTGCCCTCCGACCACGCATTCGCGTTCGCGAACGACTGGCCGGCGGGGCCGGCCGTCACGGTCCGGCTTCTCGTCGGCTCGATAGGGATTGGGAACGCCGCGCGAGGCCTGTGCGGCGGGATGGTGTTCGCGGCTCTCGATTACTGGCACGCAGGCGTCGTGCCGCCGGTCGGCAGACCTGACCCCGGCACGCCGCTATTCCGCTTCGTGGTCCGCAGGCTCGTCACGTCCTGGCGCATCCCCGCCGGCGTTGCCAGGTACTACCGCTGGATGCGGCGCTCCGACGCTGACCTCGCGCGGCGGAGCATCCTCAGGCAGTGGCCAGCGGTCAGGGCGAGCCTCGACGCAGGCGAGCCGGCCGCTCTTGGCGTCGTCACCGTGGCATCGCCCAACCCCCTGCTGCTCGGCGCCAATCATCAGGTACTCGCCTACGGCTACTCGACAGCGGGGACCGAGGTCATTCTGCGGGTCTACGACCCGAACCGCGGTCCCGACAACGGTGTTTGGATCAGTTTCCGCGCCGGCGGAGATGCTTTCCGGCACAACCTCGGCCTCGAGCGTCTGGTGCGCGGGTTCTTCCTGACCAGGTACGCTCCGGCCAGGCCGCCGACGGTGATCACGACCCAGCCACCCCCCGGGCCACGCGAAGCAGGTACTCCTTCCTGTTGAGCGGGTTGTTGTCCGACCGCTCCCTGACCGGGATCTCGCCGCGGACCTGCTCATAGCGATCGAACTCGCTCTCCAGCACGCCCTCGCCCCTGGTGAGCGACGGCAGCATCTGCTGTATCTGCCGGACGGCGGCCACTGGAACGTCGCCGGTCACCACGCACAGCGAGCCGCGCGTGGCCTGATCGAGCGGCACGGCGCGCACCCTGGCCAGCGCCTGCAGGACAGGACCGAGCGTGTCCGCGGGAATCTCCAGGCCGAACCGGTGGATGGGCTCGCAGACGACGGTTCCCGCGAGGCTGAGCGCGGCCATCAGCACCAGCGGCGTCAGGTTCCGGAAGTCACCAGCCGTGCTCGACATCGACTTATCGAAATGCGCGTGGGCGTGACTCTGCCGTGGGTAATAGCCCGAATGCGTCATGGTGATCGTGATGTCGTTGACCTGCCAGCCGTAGATGCCCTGGCGCAATGTCTCGTCCACCGTCTCCTGCACCGCTTTCAGGAACGAGAAAGGAAGCGCCCCAAGCTCGATCTCTAGGCGGAAGTCCGCGCCAGAGCCAGCCGGGGCGGGGTCGACTCGCAGGCCGATCCCCGCGAGGAACGGGTTCGGCGCCCGACCGATGAACTCGACCGCTGCGCCCGTGCCGGCCGGCCGCTCGATGCAGATCGTGGTGCTCTCGCGGAACGCGACCTCGAGTCCGAAGTCGCTGGCGAGCGTGGCCCCGATGACCTCCTTTTGCACCTCGCCATACAGCGAGACAAGCAGCTCGGACCTGACGTCGTCTTGCCGCAGGTTGATCAGCGGGTCCTGCTCGGCGAGCTGTGTCAGCGCCGCGTAAAGCGCACCCTTGTCGCCCGGCCTGGCGGGAACCACGACCGCCTCAAGCGAAGGAGGCGCGAATTGGCGCTGCGCGCGCTGGCTATGCGACCCGCCGAGCGCATCACCGACCCGGACGTCGGCGAGCCCTTGGAGTATGCCGATTTGCCCGGCGACGACTTGCTGGCGTTGGTTCGCGCCGCCGTGCTCGAACACGCTGATCGCCGTGACCTTCGTCTCCTGGCGAGTGCCGATCCGTACCCGGTCCCTGGGCCGCAAGGTGCCAGAGAACATCCTGACGTACGCGATCCTCTCCCCGGCCGGGCCACGGCCGACCTTGAAGACGGCCGCCGAGAGTGGGCTCTCAGCCTTTGCCTTTCGGTCGTCGGCGGGCAGCAGTTCTGTGAGTGCGCTGGTGAGCTGCCCCATTCCGGCGCCGGTGATTGCGGAGCCGAAGAACACCGGGTGCACGACAGCTCGCCTGGTCTGCGCGGCGAGCGCGCTCATCAGCCGGTCGTAGGAAAGCGCGGCGTCATTGGCGAGGTAAGCGGAAAGCACAGTGTCGTCGTGCTCGGCCACTAGCTCGGCGAGGCGGGAGACAAAGGCGCGGTCGGTTGCACCGAACGCCGCGCAATCGGCGGCGCGCGTGCCCTCGCCGCGCGGTGCTCCCATCGCGATCACCGCGGGTGTGAGGCGGTCAGCGACCGCGCGCAACACCCGGCTGCCCGCAGCACCTGGCCTGTCGATCTTGTTGATGAAAATGAGCGTGGGAATTCTCAGCCGACGGAGCGCCCGAAACAGGACCCGAGTTTGTGACTGAACGCCTTCAACGGCTGACACGACGAGCACGGCGCCGTCGAGCACGCCGAGAACGCGCTCCACCTCGGCAATAAAGTCGGGGTGGCCTGGCGTGTCGACGAGGTTGACCGTTACGTCCCCGATGCCGAATGACACAACGGCGGACTTGATCGTGATGCCGCGCTGGCGCTCGAGCGCCAGCGTGTCGGTCTGCGTACTTCCGGCGTCGACGCTGCCTAGCTCGTCGATAACGCCTGCGGCGTAAAGCAGCCGCTCGGTGAGCGTGGTCTTACCGGCGTCTACATGCGCCAGGATCCCGAGGTTGAGCGTTCGCACGGAGCGTCATGTCCTTTGCATAGGCGTGAGCGATGGACATAAACGCTGCTCGCACGCTGCTCCTCCTTCTCCGCCGGCTGTGATCGTCTGTAGTGCAGCAGATCTGAGCGCCTGGATCAACCTAATTCCCCGCGCGAGGCGGCGTCGCGCAGCAGAGCGGCGGCCTCTGCGGGTGTCCGCAGGCGCACGAACGACAGATGCGCGTTCGCCGGATCTGCCTGCGCGGCCTGGTACCGGGACCGGAGCTTGTGGTGGCTCGTCCAGGCCCAGAGCAAGACGGACTCCTCGCGGGAGAACAGGAAGCGCAGCCGCTCCCTGTTGCCGTTCCACAGCTCGGCCCGAGTGACCATCCGGCGCAGCGTGCGCGCCGCGAGCCTGCGCATGACCCGGTGCCTCGGCGGGTCGATCCAGATGACCGTATCGGCTCGCGACCAGACGATGTCCCTGACCGCGGAGTAGTTGCCGTCCACGACCCACGCATCGCCCGAGGTGAAGTCTGAAACCGTCCTGCGGAACTCCGCGGTGTCCAGCGGCTTCCAGTCCGGCTGGTGATGCACGGCGTCGAGCTCGAGCAGCGGGCTTCCGATGGCGGACGCGATTCGGCCGGCCAGCGTCGTCTTCCCCGACCCGCTGTTACCGACAACCGAGACGCGCCGCACCACGTCAGTATCAGCCGTCAAGCGGACTCCGTGCGACCCGAGGCCCCGCGCAGCGCGGATTCAGGACGGCTTGACATACGCAGGTAATTACCTGCATATTATTGGGGTGAGCGATGACGACGCGGTGTTCAAGGCCCTCGCGGATGCGACGCGGCGGGCTTTGCTTGACCGGCTCCGCGAGCGCAACGGCCAGACCCTCGGGGAGCTGTGCGAACCGCTCGCGATGGCGCGGCAGTCGGCGACCCAGCACCTCGGCGTGCTGGAGGCCGCGAACCTCATCACTACCGTCCGCAGGGGCCGGGAGAAGCTGCACTACCTCAACCCGGTCCCGCTCTGGGACATGCAGGAACGCTGGATAGAGAAGTTCGAGCCGCCCAGGCTGCGCGCGCTGAGCGCGATCAAGCACCGGGCAGAGGAGGATCCCATGGCCGATCGGCCCGCGTACGTATACGTCACCTACATCGAGGCCACGCCGGAGCGCGTATGGGAAGCGCTGACCAGTGCGGACATGACCGCCCGGTACTGGGGCCACAGCAACGTGTCCGACTGGCAGCCAGGCTCGCAGTGGGAGCACCGGCGCGTTGATGGCTCGGGCATCGCCGACGTGGAGGGCACCGTGCTTGAGTCGGTGCCGCCGCGCCGTCTTGCGGTGACGTTCGATTCCCCTGGCGAGCATGACCCAGACCCTTCGAGGGTCACCTTCGAGATCGAGCCGTTCCACGAGATCGTCAGGCTCACCGTCACGCACGAGAACCTGGCCGACAACGATGCCCTTGAGGAGGTCTCGGCTGGATGGCCGGCCGTGTTCGCGAACCTCAAGTCCCTGCTGGAGACGGGCAGCGTGATGCCAGTGGCGCCGTGGGAGATGTACGCCACAGCCGCCGACAGCTAGAACGTGTTCTAGATTCCCTTGTCGGCTCACCAGGAACATGTTTCACTTCGATCCGTGAGCCAGCCGCTGCATGCCCCGCTGGAGATCTCGTTCGACTACACCAGGTCGCTCGGTCCGACGCTCGGCGAGTTCGTCACGGCGCTGGCCGAACGGAGGATTCTGGGAGCGCGGGCGTCCGACGGCCGAGTCCACGCGCCGCCGTTCGAGTTCGACCCGGTCACGGGGGCGCCACCGGCCGAGCTCACCGAGGTCGGCCCGGCCGGCACGGTCGTCAGCTGGACGTGGACCGACCGGCCGCTTGAAGGCCAGCCGCTGACCCGGCCGTTCGGGTGGGCACTGATCAGGCTGGACGGGGCGGACACCGCGATGCTGCACGCCGTCGACGCGGGCTCGCCGGAGCGCATGCACACCGGGTTGCGGGTCTGGCCGCGCTGGGGCGGTCCAGGCCGCAACGGCAACGGCATCACCGACATCGTCTGCTTCGAACCCCGAGAGCCGGCCCAGGAATTCGTGTCAGAACCGGCGCCCGCGGCCGAGCCGATCACCATGATCACGACGCCGGTCCGGTTGAGTTACGACCACACGGTCTCTCCTGGCGAGGACAGCTTCCTGCGCGCGCTGGCGCAGGCAAGGATCGTCGGCCAGCGCTGCCCCGCGTGCGGCAAGGTCTACCTGCCCTCGCGCGGCGCGTGCCCGGTCGACGGGGTTCCGACGCGAGACGAGGTGGAGTTGCCCGACACCGGGATCGTGACCACGTTCTGCGTCGTGAACGTGCCGTTCGCCGGGCAGAAGATCCCCGCGCCATACGTTGCCGCGTCGGTCCTGATTGACGGCGCCGATATCGCGTTCCAGCACCTGGTACTCGGCTGTGCGCCTGACCAGGTCCGGATGGGCATGCGGGTCAGGGCGGTGTGGAAGCCGCGCGCGGAGTGGGAGACCGGCACGCACAACATCGACCACTTCGAACCCTCAGGCGAGCCTGACGCGCCCTACGACTCATATGCGCACCACTTGTAAACCAGCCAATCCGGCGGCGGAGGACCAGGGATGACCGACGTCGCGGTCGTCGGCTTCGTCGAGGCACCGAACGAACGCCACTCCCCTGCCACGACGAACGGCGTCGAGATGCTGGTGCCGATTTTCGCCGAGGCGTTCGCCGCGACCGGCCTCACGAAGAACGACATCGGCTTCTGGTGCTCCGGCTCGTCGGACTACCTGGCAGGGCGGGCGTTCTCCTTCGTCTCCGCGGTCGATGCCATCGGGGCGTTCCCGCCGGTGATGGAATCGCACGTCGAGATGGACGCCGCCTGGGCGCTGTACGAGGCGTGGCTGAAGATCCTCACCGGAGAGGCGGAGATCGCGCTGGCCTACGGCTTCGGCAAGTCATCGGCAGGAATGCTGCGCCGCATGCTCGCGCTCCAGCTTGACCCGTACCTGGTCGCGCCGCTGTGGCCTGATTCGGTCGCCATCGCGGCGCTCCAGGCCAGGCTCGGGATCGAGTCGGGGGCGTGGTCACAGCACGAGATGGCGCGGGTTGCCGTGAGGTCTCGAGCGTCATCCACAACGAACTCGCGCGCGCTGGTCTCGGGCGATCAGTCGGTCGAGGAGCTGCTCGCCAAGCCCTACATCGCCGATCCGCTGCGTGCCCACGACTGCGCGCCGGTGACCGACGGGGCTGCCGTCGTCATCCTTGCCTCCGGTGACCGGGCGCTTGACCTGTGCGAGCGGCCCGCCTGGATCACCGGGTTCGAGCACCGGATCGACTCGGGCTCGCTCGGCGCACGGGACCTGACCGCCGCGCCGTCGGCGACAGCCGCTGGCGAGGCCGCTGGCGCGTCCCGCGCACAGGTCGCTGAGTTGCACGCGCCGTTCACGCACCAGGAGATCATCCTGGCCAGGGCGCTTGGCCTGCGGGACTCGCTCGCAGTCAGCCCGTCGGGCGGCGCCCTCTGCGCGAACCCGATGTTCTCGGCCGGCCTGGCCAGGATCGGCTGGGCGGCGCGCGCGATCATGTCGGGCCGCGCTGACGTTGCCCTCGGCCACGCGACCAGCGGGCCAGCGCTGCAGCAGAACCTGGTCTGCGTGATGGAGGCCTTGTGAGCGGTCGGCGACGGGCCGCGGTCCTTGGGACAGGGCAGACGTATCACCGCAGCAAGCGCGCGGACGTCTCGATCGCGGGGCTCTGCAAGGAGGCCGCTGACCGCGCGCTGGCCGACGCGGGAATGGCCGCCGGTCAGATCGACGCGGTTGTCGTCGGTAAGGCGCCCGACCTGTTTGAGGGCGTGATGATGCCCGAGTTGTACCTCGCCGACGCGCTCGGTGCGGTCGGCAAGCCGCTGCTTCGCGTGCATACCGCGGGCTCGGTCGGCGGCGCGACCGGAATCGTCGCCGCCAGCCTGATCCAGGCCGGAGTGCACCGCAGGGTGCTGGCCGTGGCGTTCGAGAAGCAGTCGGAGTCCAACGCGATGTGGGCGCTGTCGATCACTCCGCCGTTCGCGATGCCCGTGCTTGCGGGAGCTGGCGGGTACTTCGCGCCGCACATCCGCTCGTACATCAGGCGTTCAGGCGCGCCCGGCCATATTGGCGCGATGGTGGCCGCGAAGGACAGGCGCAATGGCGCGAGGAATCCTTACGCTCACCTGAGGCAGGCGGACATGACCGTGGAGAAGGTGCTCGGTTCGCCGATGCTGTGGGATCCGGTCCGCTACGACGAAACCTGCCCGTCCTCCGACGGCGCGTGCGCGGTCGTACTTGGCGACCAGGCAGCTGCGGAGGCCGCCGGGCGGCCTGTCGCCTGGATCAGGGCAACCGCGATGCGGACCGAGCCGACCATGTTCTCTGGCAAGGACCATGTGAACCCGCGGGCGGGCGCGGACGCGGCGGCCGCGCTGTGGCGGGCCGCGGGGATGACCAGTCCCCGCGATCAGATCGACGCCGCCGAGATCTACGTCCCGTTCTCGTGGTTCGAGCCGATGTGGCTGGAGAACCTTGGCTTCGCCACTCCCGGCCAGGGCTGGCGGATGACAGAGGCGGGCGAGACCGAGATCACCGGCTCGATGCCGGTGAACCCCTCTGGCGGCGTGCTCTCCTCCAACCCGATCGGCGCGTCAGGCTTGCTGCGATTCGCGGAGGCCGCAATGCAGGTGATGGGCAAGGCTGGCGAGCACCAGGTGGAAGGCGCAAGGACCGCGCTCGGCCACGCCTACGGCGGGGGCTCGCAGTACTTCTCGATGTGGGTCGTCGCCGACCGGCCGGATTAGTCAGTGACCTCAGCGATAGCTGACAGGAAGGCGCTTGATTCCGTTGAGCCAGCCCGACCGCAGCCGCTCCGCGTCCCCGCTCTTGCGTATCGCCGGCATCGCGTCGGCGATCGCGTTGAATATGAGGTCGATCTCCAGCCTCGCCAGGTTGGCGCCGATGCAGTAATGCGCGCCCGTGCCGCCGAATCCGAGGTGCGGGTTCGGATTGCGGCTAATGTCGAACCGTTCTGGATGATCGAATACCGCCTCGTCGAAATTGGCGGATCGATAGAACAGGCCGAGGCGGTCGCCGGCCTTCACAGGCTGGCCTCCGACGGACGTATCGGCCTTCGCTGTCCGCTGGAACGCGGTGACCGGCGTAGCCCACCTGACTATCTCGTCAGGAGCCGTCGCTGGCCGCTGCGCGCGGTACAGCTCCCACTGGTCCAGATGGTCAAAGAAGGCCAGCATGCCATGCGAGATCGCGTTGCGCGTCGTCTCGTTGCCCGCAACGGAGAGCAGGATGACGAAGTAACCGAACTCGTCGCTTGACAGCTGCCCGCCGTCGATCTGGGCGTTCACGAGCTTAGTGACGATGTCATTGCGCGGGCACTGCTTACGGTCCTCGGCCATCGTCATCGCGTAGCCGACGAGCTCGGCGGCCGCCGCGGCCCCGTCGCCGCCGAACTCAGGGTCGTCGTATCCGACCATCGTGTTCGACCACTCGAAGATCTGCCTGCGGTCCTCCTGCGGCACGCCGAGCAGCTCGGCGATCGCCTGCAACGGCAGCTCGCAGGCGACGTCGGTCACGAAGTCGCCCGTGCCCTCCTCGATTGCCGCACGCACGATCCGCTCGGCTCTTTCCGTCAGCGCCGCCCGCAGGTTGTTGATCGCTCGCGGCGTGAATCCGCGCGAGATGATGGAACGCAGCTTGGTGTGTTCAGGCGGGTCGATGTTGAGCAAGATCAGCCGCAGCAGGTCGATGCTCTCCTCGATCGGCTGGCCGTGCCTGATGAGCGCCGTGTTCTCCCAGCTGCCGAACAGGTCGCTGTTGCGGGAGATCTCCACCACGTCGGCGTGCCTGGTCACGACCCAGTAACCATCGTCCGCGAACCCTGCCGAGCCGCGCGCCTGAGCGTTCCACCACACCGGTGCGATCCTGCGCAGCTCCGCGAGCTCCTCCGCGGGAACCCGCTGCACGTAAATCTCGGGGTCGGTGAAGTCGAATCCCTGCGGAATCCGAGGCTCGGCCATGAATCCTCCCGGCGCAGCGGGCGCCCGGCGGCGTGCCCCGGCGCGCGCGCTCCTGCAGGCACTGAAACGCGTTCTAGCTGATTGAATCACGCGGGGCTGTGGCGGTGAACCTTCCGGCGACGAAAACAAGAACACGTTCTACTATGAGGAGGCAGGCAGGAGGCGCAGTGGGCACAGCGGTAATCGTCGAGGCGGCACGCACGCCCGTCGGCAAGCGCAATGGCCGCCTGTCCGGCATGCACGCCGCCGAGATGCTTGGCGCCGTGCAGCGCGGTCTCCTCGAGCGATCAGGTATCGACCCCGGCCTCGTCGAGCAGGTGGCAGGCGGCTGCGTGACGCAGGGCGGCGAGCAGTCCAACAACATCACCCGCACCTCGTGGCTGCACGCTGGCCTGCCGCAACAGGCAGGCTGCCTGACTCTCGACGCGCAGTGCGGCTCTTCGCAGCAGGCGGTGCACCTGATCGCGGGACTGATCGCAGCCGACGCGATCGAGGTCGGCGTGGCCTGCGGCGTCGAGGCGATGAGCCGGGTCCCGCTCGGCACGGCCGCGGCTGCGGGCCTTCCGAGCGGCATGAGCCCGCGCCCGCCGACGTGGAGCATCGACATGCCGAACCAGTTCGAGGCTGCTGAGCGGATCGCGAGGCGGCGCGGCCTGTCCAGGGCTGACCTCGACGCGTTCGGACTGCGCTCGCAGCGCAACGCCGCCAGCGCTTGGGCCGCCGGCCATTTCGATCGCGAGGTCATGCCCGTCAAGGCAGCCGTGCTCGGGGCCGATCGGCTCCCGAGCGGGGAAAGCGTGACCGTCGAGCGTGACGAGGGGCTGCGGGAGACCACGCTCGCGGGACTGGCCGCACTCAGGCCGGTGCTCGATGGCGGGCTCCACACGGCCGGCACGTCCTCGCAGATCTCCGACGGCGCAGCCGCGCTGCTGCTCGCCGACCACGGCCGGGCGACGGCCCTCGGCATGCGGCCGCGCGCCAGGATCGTGGCCCAAACCATGATCGGCGACGATCCGTACTATCACCTCGACGGCCCGGTCGCCGCGACCGAACGGGTGCTGCGGCGCAGCGGAATGTCGCTGCGCGACATCGACATTTTCGAGGTCAACGAAGCGTTCGCAGCAGTCGTGCTGTCCTGGATGCTCGTGTACGGACCCGATCATGACCGGGTGAACGTCAATGGCGGCGCGATAGCGCTTGGTCATCCGGTCGGCAGCACCGGATCACGGCTGCTGACGACGGCGCTGCACGAACTCGAGCGGCGCGATGGGACGACCGCGCTTGTCTCGATGTGCGCGGGCGGCGCGATGGCGACCGCCACGATCATCGAGCGGATCTGATACCTAGTCGTCCTCGACCGTGATACCGAGCGCGCCTGCCAGTATGAATGCGAGCGCGACCGCGTCGGTGCTGGTAATGAACGAGCCGCGCATGCTGGTCACACCGGCGATCCCGGTCAGGTCACAGCGGGTGAACCTCGTGCCTGTCATCCTGGCACCTGAGAACTGCGCGCCGCTGAGGTCACAGCCTTCGAAACGCGCTCCGCGCAGGTCCGCGTCGCCGAAGTCGGCCTGCTCCATCCGGCAGCCAGTGAAGAGGACGTTGTCGAACGTGCTCGCGCGGAACGAGGACAGGTCCATCCGGCAACCGTCGATGGAAACTTCGCGCAGGTGGTTGTCGAGCCACGACAGCCCGGTCATCCGGCTCGCCGCGATCGCGACGCGGACGAAGGAACCGTCGTGCGCATGCAGGTTCGCGAGGTCACTGCGATCGAAGCGCGCGTCGCGGATCACCACGCGCTTGAGCCTGGTCCTGCTGAGGTTGACGTTGCTGAATGTGCACGCCTCGATCTCGGCGCCGACCGCCTCGCGGTCCGACCAGTCCACGTCCTCGAAGGCCAGCATTTCATAGACGTCGCCGTCGGCGAGGTCGTAGTCGCCTGGACCAGCCGCCGGAAGGTCGGCAGGCAGGTCAGGCGGTGAAGGCTGCGTCAGGGGATGCTTCAGGCCAGCCATCGGGTCATGGTACGCGAGGCTGCTCAGGCGTGCTGGCTGCTGACGGAGATGACCTCACCGGTCAGGTAGGAGGCGTAGTCACTCGCCAGGAATACCATCACGTTGGCCACCTCCCATGGCTCGGCCGACCGGCCGAACGCCTCCTTCGTGACCAGTTCGCTGAGCACGTCCTCGCTGATGACCTTGGCAAGGAACGGGTGCATCGCGAGGCTCGGCGACACCGCGTTGACCCTGATCCCGTGGGCTGCGACGTCGAGCGCGGCACACCTGGTCAGCGCCATCACTCCGGCCTTGGCGGCCGCGTAGTGCGCCTGTCCGGCCTGGGCGCGCCAGCCAAGGACCGACGCGTTGTTGACGACCGCGCCGCCGCCGCCCTGCGCGATCATCTGGCGCAGAGCGGCCCTTGTGCACCGGAACGTTCCGGTCAGCGTCACGTCAAGCACCCGCGACCAATGCTCGTCAGTCATTTCGAGCACCGATGCGGTGCCGCCGAGCCCGGCATTGTTGATCATGACATCGACCCGTCCGAACCGCCGCGCCGCGCCATCGATCAGCGCCTGCACCTGCTGCTCGCTGGTCACGTCGCACGGCGCTGACCATACGCGGCCGCCGCCGTACCGCTCCGCCAGCTCGCTGTGGCTGGCAGCGAGCCTGGCCGCATGGGCGTCGCTAAGCGCGAGGCTGGCGCCTTCTTCCAGGCAGCGGCGCGCCGCCGCGCCGCCGATGCCCGTTCCCGCCCCGGCGGTCAGGACGACGACCTTGCCAGCAAGCAGGTCGCGGCCAGGCGGCGGCGCGGGAGTTGCCCCAACCGTCATGACGGGCCCGCCGCCGGTGCACCGGCCGAGGCACGGTCGCTGCTCACACGTGTCCTCCCATCGCCGGTCCTGCGGCCAGTCCGCTCGCGACGCCTTCCTGCGGGCACGGCAGGCGGCTCAGCCTAGCAATCGCCTCCTGTCTGGCCGGACCGATGCGCCTTGGCTAGGCTCCCGACCAAGCACTTGCTTGCCTGGAGGGCGCGCGTGGACGGGCTGGACAGCGACATCGCGACGATCCCGGCAGCAGTGCGGGCGGCTGCCGAAGCGTTCGGGGACCGCGTCGCGGTCGCCGAGCCTGGCGGTCAGATCTTGAGCTACCTGGACCTGCACGAACACGTCCGCGACGTCGCCAGGGCGCTGATCGCGAGCGGAATCGAGCCTGGCGACCGGGTCGCCGTCTGGTCACCGAACACGCATCATTGGGTGCTCGCCGGACTCGGCGCGCTTCATGCTGGCGCAACGCTGGTTCCCGTCAACACCCGGTTCACCGGGCCTGAGGCGCTCGACGTGATCGGGCGCAGCCACGCCAGGGCCCTGTTCGTCACCGGTCCATTTCTCGGGGCTGACCGGTACAAGCTGCTCGCGGACGCCGCCGGGGCCGGCGGGCTTCTGCCAGAACTGATCGTCCAGATCCCGGTCGAGCCCGGTCAGTCGGCCCCAGAAGGCGGACCGACGCTTCGGTGGGAGCGATTCGCAGCCCGGGCCGACGACTTGCCTGAGCGCCTTGCCGACGAGCGGGCCGCCGCGGTCGGGCCAGGCGACGTCAGCGACATCCTGTTTACGTCGGGCACGACGGGCCGCAGCAAGGGCGCGATGTCCGCCCACAGGCAGTCACTGGACGTGGCGAGGGCGTGGGCAGGTTGCGCCGCGCTGACGAGTGCCGACAGGTACCTGATCGTGAACCCGTTCTTCCACAGCTTCGGCTATAAGGCGGGCTTGCTCGCGTGCCTGCTGACCGGGGCGACCGTGATTCCGCAACGGACTTTCGACGTTGCTGAGGCGCTGAGGCTGATCGAGGCCGAGCGGATCACCGTTTTCCCCGGTGCTCCGACCGTCTATGCCTCGATGCTCGATCACCCGGATCGCGCGAGCCGCGACCTGTCGAGCCTCAAGCTCGCGGTGACAGGCGCGGCCGTGGTGCCTGTAGCCCTAGTCGAGCGCATGCGCGCGGAACTCAGCTTCGACGTGGTGCTCACTGCGTATGGGCTGACCGAGGCCGTGGTGGTCACGATGTGCCGACCGGGAGACGACCCACGCACGGTGGCCATGACCTCGGGCCAGGCGACAGCGGGCTTCGAGATCATGATCGCGCCGGCCGGCCGGCCATCGCGCGACGGGACCGGCGAGATCCTGCTGCGCGGGCCGAACGTCATGCTCGGCTACCTCGACGACGCGGACGCGACTGCCGAGGCGATCGACGCCGACGGATGGCTGCACACCGGTGACCTCGGGTACCTGGACGAACGCGGTTACCTGACGATCACAGACCGGCTCAAGGACATGTACATCTGCGGCGGCTTCAACGTGTACCCGGCCGAGGTCGAGCAGGCGCTGACGAGCCACCTGTCGGTCGCCGAGGCCGCGGTCATCGGCGTGGCTGACGGCCGTCTCGGCGAGGTGGGCAAAGCGTTTGTCGTGCTCAGGCCCGGCGCTGATGAGGTATCGGCCCCCGAACTGATCGGGTACTGCAAGACCAGGCTCGCCAACTACAAAGTGCCGCGCCAGGTGGAATTCCGCACCAGCCTGCCGCGCAACCCGGCTGGAAAGACCCTCAAGCGGCTGCTCAGACAGGAGTCCCGATGACCGATCGCGAGCCAAGCACGCTGCCGGCCGCGGAGACCGACGAGCCGGTCGTACTCTATGAACGGCGCGGCGGAGCGGCTCTCATCACGATGAACCGGCCCAGGTACCGCAATGCGCAGAACTCGGTGATGACGTACGCGCTCGACGACGCGTTCGAGCGGGCGACCGGCGACGGCGATGTCCGCGTGATCGTGCTAGCGGGAAGCGGTGACCACTTCAGCGCGGGTCACGACATCGGCACGCCTGGTCGCGACCTCCACGTGCCGTACGACCGCAAGGCCGTGATCTGGTGGGACCACACCGACAAGGAGGGTGCCGACGCCAGGTACGCCAGGGAGACGGAGGTCTACCTTGGCATGTGCCGTCGCTGGCGGGAGATACCGAAGCCGTCGATCGCGATGGTGCATGGCGCGTGCATCGCCGGCGGCCTGATGCTCGCCTGGGTCTGCGATCTCATCATCGCCTCAGATGACGCATTCTTTGCCGACCCGGTGGTCAGGATGGGCATCCCCGGCGTCGAGTACTTCGCCCATCCTTGGATGCTTGGGCCGCGGTTCGCCAAGGAGGCCTTGTTCACCGGCGAGCGGTTCAGTGCACAGCGCGCGTATGAGCTCGGCATGGTCAACCGGGTCGTGCCGCGCGCCGAGCTCGCCGAGACGACATTCGCGCTCGCTGACACGATCGCGGCGATGCCGCCGTTCGGACTCGCGCTCGCCAAGCGCGCGGTGAACCAGTGCGAAGACCTGATGGGGATGCGGCCTGGCATGGACTCGACGTTCGGCCTGCATCACGTGGCGCACGCGCACAACGCCGAGACTGGAACGGACTCGCTCGCGGGCATGAACGCACGCTCGATGAAGTCAGCCGCTGGAAGGCCCGCGAGCGCCTAGCGTTGTGAACGAAGGCAGTTGTTGTACGGCACCCCGCCCAGATCGGGAAAGCTGTCGAGGTCAGCCGTTACCAGTCTGCTGCCTTGCACGAAGCTGACCTTGAAGAACACGGGCAGCGGCTGCGGGCAGCCGATCAAGACGTCGAAGGTAACCGTCAGCCATCCGGTGGCACCTGGAGCAATCGAAGCGGGCTGGCCAATGCCCGGCTCAGGTAGCGAGCCGCATGTTCCCCACCGACTGGCTATCTCCCGCAGCCCGCCAAGCGGCAGCACCGGTTCGATCTGGCGCAATACCACCGTGCGGCCCGATTGATTCATGATCTCGATGCCCAGCTGGAGGGTATGGCCCCGTTGAACAGCACACCGACTCCCGGTAAAGCTGATAGCAGTGCCGCCAGCCGGCAGCACTGTCGCGGGGGCCGTGCTAGCCCCGGCCGGCCTGCCGCCGTTCCTTGCCTGCAAGTGGCCGCCGATAAAGCCAAGCAGCAGACCGGCGACCAGGGCCGCAAAGGCAATACTGATCGCCGGACCTCGAGCGCCTCTAAACGGCCACCAGCGCGGTCGATGACCGCCCATTTCGATCAGATCGGGGGGTTGCACCTCTTGACCATAGGCCGAGGTCACGCTTGGCGCTGCGCGCCCCGGCGGGAGAGGACATCGACGGTTGCCGCCGCGAGCAGCACAGCCGCGACCACGACGTCAATCCACTGGCTCGACACGCCAAGCAGATAGAGGCCGTTGTAGATACCACCAATGACGAGCCCGCCAAGCACGCCGTGCATGGTCTTGCCCCGGCCGCCGAAAAGGCTGGTGCCACCGATGACCGCCGCAGCCACCGCCAGCAGCACGTAGCTGTTGGCGGTCTTGATGATGTTGGTCGTCAGCGAGACCTGCCACGAGACGAACAGCACACCGGCGATCCCAGAGGTCAAGGCGGCCAGG
>Ga0126378_10001575_pt1 | contig 16908 bp, 19 predicted proteins | sample PanSoiMetPlot_23_FD_92587 | JGI IMG/M metagenome (GOLD analysis project Ga0126378, IMG submission 92587) | Tropical forest soil microbial communities from Panama - MetaG Plot_23 | ecosystem: Environmental > Terrestrial > Soil > Tropical forest > Bulk soil | place: Panama | collected 2016-02-17
ACCAACATGGCAACTCCCGCCGCCTCATGTGCCGCCATGGCCAAAGACCACGCTATCGATTAAAGGCTAGCACGTCCGGGCGGTCTCAACGTGTGGCATAAAACGAAATAGATCGGGTGGGCTCAGGCTGACGTCCGCTTTACCCCCAAAAGCGGACATCAGCGCCTGCCCTGAGAACGTCTGTTCCTGACCCATAAATGCGGAACGTAGTAAATCACAGCACTGTGTCGTGGAACGATCTTTGAGGTCCCTGAATTAGCCCCCTGTTCGTGAGGGCGCCAGACGCGAGGTGCCCGATGGGGATGCAACGCGCAGACTTTGATCCATTTGCTTGGTGGCTCGCCAGAGAACGTATTGGGACGGATCTTCGAGACCACTACGCGGCGTCTCGGGAATTGCCGTCCCAGATACTCGCGCTTGTCGAAAGGTTAGGCGACGCCGTCGAAGGCGACCAATTCCGCGAAGAATCATCATCTGACGCGCCTTCGCTTCTCAGTAAGTTAGACGCCATCGAAGGTAACCAGTTGTTGCGCGCGTGCAGGACACGTATGCGCGCCCTGTGTCGTCTTCAGCGATTCGACTCATTCCTGTGAAAGTGCCCGGCGCTATAGCTTTCCTGCTCGCCACAACTGTGGCTGCGATGGCCGAGACGATCCCACTGCCGCGGCCTCGCCCGGTAGGTATTCCCGGGGATCTCACCAGCGCTGAGATAGCCGTGTCGCCGTGCCGGTCACGACTCGCCGAAATTGCTGACTTCAAACCCTTGCCATCTATTACAGGTCCTGGCGATTGCACGGCAACGGATGTGGTCGCACTGGATGCAGTGCTCCTGCCGGACAAGCGCCGCATCGTGCTTTTTCCCGCAGCTACGCTGCGCTGCCCAATGGCGGAGGCGGTCACGCACTGGATACGAGACGACGTGGCACCAACCATCGCCGCCCTGGGCGAGTCGCTGCGCGGTGTTGAAACGCTCGATTCATTCGACTGCCGCCCGCGTAACGGTATCAAGGATGCAAAGATCAGTGAGCATGGCCGCGCCAATGCACTCGACGTACGCGCGTTGAAAGTTGCCAACGGTGCTGCCGTTGGACTGACTGACGCCGGCGTCGACAAATCGTTGCGTGAGAAGTTACGGCAGAGTGCGTGCGTTCGGTTCTCGACCGTGCTCGGTAACGGCGCCGATGGCTATCACGATAGTCACGTCCATCTCGATCTGCTCGAGCGGAGTAACCACTACAGGATTTGTCAATGGGATGTACTTGATGTCATCGAGACGGCCGCGCTGGCCGCCAAGAAGGCAGCGGCCGCAGCCGCGTCTAACCCGGCGGTCGTGGACGTAAGCGATATTCCATTGCCGCGCCCACGCCCGGTTGTTTTATCTGACCTTTCGCGTCACCGCAGTGTTCGATTGCGCGAGGCAGGACAACGCCCTCTGTTCAGTCTGTTCGCTCCGTTATTGAAAGGCATGCCACGGTGACTGAAGGATGCTTTTTCTGCGGTTCCAATGTCCGCTATTCCCCGATAGTGGCGCAAACTTATCAGAAGCATTCGGGAAGCCTCAAAAGGTCCGTTTTACGTCCCTTTCAGCGTGAATTCTGCTAAAACAAAGGTATGAGGGAATATCTCAGGGAAGCATTGGGAAGCTGCACGACGCTTCCCCTGCGCTTCAAACGTGGGGGTTGCCTTGAAGCTCATTGAGCGAAACGTCGCCAGACTTAAATTGCCATCCGGCACGGAAGTCGTGCGATGTCCGCTATCCGGGCGCTGCTTCCTCCGCCCAAGCAGTTTCGGAGTTTAATCCGGCTTTTGCGAAGTAGGGGGCGGAGGTCTTTTCTGGCAAATCGGGGCGCGGAGGGGACCCGTTGTCGCTTCGCTCACAGACCGTCACGCTTTAGTCGCGACAGCAGCCGAGCGACTGACGTTGGATGCCACGCGCCACCACGCGGTGTCTACATGCAAAGCTGGTTCAATTCAGTGCCGAATGCCAAATTGTAGCGGCGACGACGATCAGCTTTATGCTCAGCCGTCTACAACGGCAGTATCGTCTTCTTCAGCTTGCGATAGTGATGGTGAGTGCTGCTTCGTGCTGATTAGCCGCACCTCAATCTCGCACCTTAGCCCCTCGACGAAGTATTCCAGGCGGGCATCTGAAAACACAGCTTTAAGCAGCTGAGTGCCAAAGCCTTGGTAGGCAGGGGGCTTAACACGTGGTCCGCCGCTTTCCTGCCATCTGAATTTCAACACAGAACCTGACTGACTTGGTTCTATCGTCCACGACGCTTCGACTTTCCCGGTTGTTTTAGACAGAGCACCATACTTGGCCGAATTGGTTGCAAGTTCATGTATCGCAAGCGTGAAGTTTTGGGCCTGCTGAGGAGACAGTAGCACACTCACTCCGCTGATGCTCGCATGTCTCGAGAACGCCTCCATTTCACCGCGGACAAGCTGAGTAAGGTCCACTCCACCCCAGTTTGATTTAAGCAACGCGCGATTGGCGCGAGCGAGCGCCTGCAGTCGTGCCTCGAACGCTTTCTTCCAATGGCTACCTGCGAGGCTACGCTGCGCTATCGACTGAATGACGGCAAGAAGGTTGTTGCTGCGGTGTTGAAGCTCACGAAGGATTGTCTGTTGGACCTGCTCAGAATGCTTGCGCTCAAGATAGTCCGCTGCTTGTCGGGCTAGTATGTTCGTAAGCCGTAGCTGGCGTTCGCTCGGATGCCCCGGACGACTAAAGTGCGTTGAGATGACGCCTAATAGATTTCCTTTACTGCTCCTCAGAGGCGTTGAAATAAAGGCTCGAACTTTAGCGTCGAGCAGCACTTTTTGAGCAGGCTGCCCAACGAAAATCTCACTTGTCAGTACATCGTCAACAATGATCTGGTCGTTTGAAGCCATTGCGGTGCCACATGAACCCGCGGCATGATCGTCCGCGCTCTCGACAAACTTCAAGAACTCTTCTCCGAAGCCTTGTTGGGCAACAATTCTGAGTGAGTGTGAGGCTTCATCGAACAGTTGTAGGTTACCCTTGTCCGCTCCCGAAATTGCGATGGCTGTCCTCGTGATTTCGTCATAACAGGTCTCAAACTTATTCTCTTCGCGCACCAAAAGCGTGCTCAGCTCATTTAGACGACGCATGTCCTCTAATTCAGCCGTCATCTGCTTCTCATTGCCCAGCACGGTGACTGCGGCTTGGTTTAATGCTCGCGCCACTGAGGAAAGCTCTCGCAGTCGAAACGTAGGCGTTTGATTGACTGTACTTTCTGGAAACCCCCGGACCGTGTAAGCCAAAGTCCTAATTGCGCTTGCAAGATACGTGGACAGGAACGCCGCGAGGACGATCAGAAGGCCGGTCGCAAGGAAACCGCCGACAGCGGCAAGTAGCGCCGGTCCAAGGGCCATCTTTAAGATGTCTGCTTCACTGATCGAGACAGCCGTCGTCCAGCCATAGCGACTTGAATGGCTGTGCGCCGAAAGCGACGCTGCCCCTTCAAACACGCGCACCTCGTGGATTTCGCTTGTCGGAGCGTTTCGGAATTCCTCACCGGTGCCCTTGTGACCCACGAACTCTTCCGGGCTAGTACCGCGTGCGACTACGATCCAATCCGCATCGAGAATTGCGGGGCTCCAGTCTTGCGGAAGATGCTGCTCGATAAGTACCCTCTGGAAGACATTGTTTGGCACCCCGACTACCATCGTATAGAGCCGTTGCCCGGCTTGGTCCTCAATTGGCACATCGACCATTGCTAGCCAGCGGTCTTCAATGCGACGCAGATAAGCTTTCCCGGCACTGCCTAATCGCAAGGAACCTCTGGAAGATACGGTGCCTCCGACAACCGATGGTTTCTTTGTGTTGACATATTCCCGCTCACCATTTGCTGACTTGATGATGAGAACGTAACCGTATGGGGAAAGTGCTTCCTTTGCTCGCTCCTGCGCCGTAGCGAAATCACCTTTAGCAAAGCTCGGGGAAGTCGAAAGGCCGCTTACGAATGCCAACGCTTGATCAAGTTCGCCATCGACGCTGACCATGATCGCTCGGCTCGCCGCGATCAGACTGCTGCCAACCCGATCCCTGTATTCTCGATACGATAACCAGCCCACTACTAAGGCAGCAGCGATGGCAACGATGCCACTGCCGGCAGTGAGGAGCAGCATCGCGGTGCGGATCGAGAACGTGCGCTCTTTGGGAGCCATTCACTCAAACTCCGTGACGCGAACTACGCGAAGCCTAACTTGGACCCGTAGCCTACGCGCAACACGAAAACTGCGAAAGCCCAATCGTGCGCGTTCAGGTCGGGTGTCAGTGATGGATCACGCTGCCGCGTCCAATCGCGACAAGAGCCGAGCGGCAGATGTTGGAAGCCACGCGCCACCACGCGGCGTCAGGCTCCAAGCGGCCATCGAAAGCAAAGAACTCTCTTTAAGTCGGCTAGCTGACTGCCGCAGCAGTGCGAACGTGCTACGAAGCGAACAGAGGGAACACGCAGAAAAAGATTGCCATTGGCCGGTCGCTCGACGCGCGAGCGTGGGCCGTGAGGTCGGTCGTCGTGGATTATGAGATTGCTCGATCCTTGTAAGACGCTGCGATAATCGCGCGGTCGCGGGCAGCATTGTCGATGTGAGAACGATAGTCGCCAACTCGATCGACAAAATAACTGAGGCAAAACACCTCATGAGAGTGTCGAGCGAAGCAACTAGTCCAGCGCAGCGAGGCCAAACTCACGCCTTCTTCAAAACCGGTGAAGCTCAGTTTGTAAGCAGTAATCGCCCCAAGACTCGCAAGCGCAACAGGCAAGGCATGTCGGTGAAAGATCGCAATGCCGATCAAAGTCAGTGCAAAGAAAACGAAGTCGAATGGAATTCCAAAGGGTAGAAATTGTTCGCTCAAGGTGACCTCAACTGCAATAAACGTCAATTCCCTGTTAGGCGATCCAAAAAATCAAAAGTCGCGTTAAAGACAAATGGCCACGCGGCAATGGCCGGTCGTGTCATGGACGGACAAGATCTGGTTTTTCCCCAACAGCGGAAATGATAGGGCACCCCCGCATCACCAAAACGTTACTGCGACGTTTTGACAGCCGCTGGCGGACGACTTGATATCGCCACACAGTACGCTTACCTGAAATTCATAAACTGAATCCGGGCCCCTCTGGCGAGGACGCTGAAATATCGGCCAACCTCGCGATGTCGGATCACTTCTGTGCCAAGGCGCATGGATCTGCCGACATCAGGGCCCAAAGATTTCCATCTTCCTAGTCTGGCTGATCTGAGCTCCTTCGGCGCGAACGTAACGCAGCTTCGAGGAGGAGCTTCATGGCTATCCACTACATCCGCCCCGAGGTCCAGGGTGAGCTTCGCGATCCGTTCGATTGCGACGAACAGGTTGTCAAAGCCCTACTCACCGTTGCCGCTTTCATGGCGCTTGCGGACGGGCGCCTTGACGCAATCGAGCGCGAGGAAGCGGTGAATTACATCGATCGGCAGGGCCTGGCGCCGACCATCTCGCGGCAGCGCATCGCCGAATTTTTCGACGCAGCTACACGACATGTTGAGGACAGAGATCTCGCGCACTTGATTGTGGAGGGTCTTCGACCGGTCGCAGCTCTATCGCTGACCTTCGATGTGGTTCGAATTGCCGAACTGGTGGCTGCGGCTGATCGACATGTAGATTATAATGAAGCGCAGGTGATTAAGCTTATACGGCTAATCACCATGGCTTCTGCAGAGCCAAAAGCAATCAACCCCTCCCATAAATTAATCGATTGACCCTCCGACGGGAACAGGAAACGTGGAACGTTTGTCCAAAGCCTGTGCCGTGACAAATGAGATCGAGGCGAATGCCAAGGCGGCCGGCGACTGGCGACTTGAGCGTCTCATAAATCGGCTGCCGCACCGCATTGGCTCAACCATTCGCTTCGTCCGGCAGCCAACCAGCCGCTGGCTCAGGATTCCAACGGCAGTACTGCTAACAGTTGGCGGTGGTCTTTGGTTTCTGCCGATCGCTGGGTTGTGGATGCTGCCGATCGGCTTGGCGCTGCTAGCCGATGACGTGCGGCCCTTGCGATCGCTCCGGTCCCGAACTCTGGATTGGGTCGAACGTCACCGACCAGATTGGCTGGCTAATGGATGCCGCAAGTAATGATCCGTTATGACCAATATCGCTGCCAGCGACGCTGTCATGGCCTTGATCCAGGTGGTCATGATCGACATGGTGCTGGCGGGAGACAATGCTGTCGTCATTGGCCTTGCCGCGGCCGGTCTGCCGGCCAAGCAGCGAAAGCGCGCGATCATAATCGGAATTCTTACTGCAACCGCTCTTCGAATCGCATTCGCCAGCATAGCAGCTTGCCGGCGGCATTCTTCTCCTCTGGGTCTGCTGGAAGATGTGGCTCGAGCTCCACGAGACGCACGATTGCCGCAATGGAAGGAGTTCCATGTTAGTGCAAAGTCCGGTGAATTCACGTCGGTTTAGGCCGCAGCCCTGGCTGCTCTGTCCCAGCTTTGCATCAGCTAGCACGACCGAGCACGCTCCCTGCAAACCGAGAGAGACTCATCGTGAACGTTTAACCGTAGCCTCGCCAAGACTTGAAAGATACGCAGACGGACAACTTAATCTAGCACCTCTTCACGAGCCTTTTCGTGCTACCTTCCCACCTATTGGTGCGGAGACCACAGTGCCTCTCGGAGGCGATCATGAGTACCGGCACCGACATTTCGGCACTTTATCGTGAGTTCACTGACGCATTGACGGAAGTCCTTGCAGAAAATGCAGGCAACCCAGCACGCCGTGGCCGCCTTGCAAGGGCGCGCGCTGCCGTCAAAAGGCACCCGGACTATAGCGAGCATAAATATTTCCTAGCGGTGGAGACTGCATTCACACAGTGGGAGGCAATGCAAAACATCGGACGTTAGCGCGGCCGAGTTTGTGGGCAGCATGTCGTTTCTGACAGGCATTCGTTGTGAGGAGAAAGCACATGTTCAAATGGCTCCACGGCGGCAATTCATCCAAGCGGGTAGGCTTAATCGAATCTCTTTCGGTTGGCGGAAAACGAAATGTCATCCTCGTCCGCCGTGACAATATCGAACATCTTGTGCTGGTTGGGGGTCGAACCGACGTCGTGATTGAGCCCAACATCGCGCGCCGACCGGTGCCCAAACCAGCGCACCGGCCTGAGCCCGCAACGAGGGGGCTACCGCCTCCCGGTGTACCGACACGAGAGCGACTTGCAGAAGCGCCCGCGAAGAGCCGTCGGCTTGATCTAGGGAAATAACTCGCGGGCCCGAAGCTGAGTTGCGGGGCTCACCACCGTTTCGGCGACCCCTGCGCGCCGAAGCCGGACCCTCGGCGCAATTCGAGGCTACTAACGTGTGGGTCGAGCCAGACAGCAAGCAAAGGTTCTCCGCGGGCGAGCCACCGCGAATCGATGATCCGAACGAGATCCAGCCCCGGAAATGGTACCGAACGACAGCGCTGAGAAGAATCGGGGAGGTCGAAAAGATTGGTGACCGGTCGCCGCTTCCCGCCACCATGGAGTGTCGAAGACATCGGCGGCTGTTTTGTCGCAAAGGCCAGCAACAATCGACCGCTGGTATTCATCTATTACGGGGAAGCTGTTGCCCGCCGATCCCTCGCGAAATTATTGACCCGCGATGCTGCGCGGCGGATCGCTGCAGGCATCGCTAAGCTGCCGGGCTTGGTGCAGTGGCTATCAAAAGGAAGACATTAGGCGTGTCGCTCTCGATGCTGACCGCTTCCTGCCACCACCAACGCCGCGGAAGGAAGCTCGGTTGAGAATTGGTTTAGAAGTGGCATCGAAAGCAAAAAAGCAAACTACATCAATGCGGGGTACTCCCTTGGTAAGGGAGAAGTCGTCAGTTCAATCCTGACCGGCAGCACCAGAATTATTCTATAGATCAAGCACCTCTGGACAGATCACCGCCCCTTTTCCCCAATCATCAGACGTGAGCAAATTGGGTTCCCCCACTCAAGACTAAGGGAAATTTAGGGGAGTTTGTTCGGCAGCCGTTCTTCCGCATAGGCGATATTGAGCCGGAAGACCCAAACGACTTCAATTCGTCCCGCATTCTGGCATTAAAGAGATACCGTTCCACTCACTCAGGATTAGGATGCAGCAGCCATGACCGACAAAGAATCTTTGACAGGCATTTCGCAGCAGATGGCGGAACAAACTCAGGATACAATGGAGAATTATTTTAGTTGGCTTCAAAAGAACATGTCGGCGCTTTCTTGGAGTAACACGAATCTAAATAGAGTACTTCTGAGCAATGCGACGCACAACGTTACTGCTACTTTTGCGTTTGTGCAAAAGCTCAGCCAAGCCAAGAATTTCCAAGACGTCGTAAAAATTCAGACCGAGTTTATGCAGACGCAAATGAATCCGTTTAACGAACAGGCAAAGATCCTCGGCGAGATATATACCAAAGCAGCGGAAGATGCCATGAAGTGTTCTACTTGATAGGCAATATCAGCATCATGAGTCGCTTTTTTGAACCTGACTTAACTACAAAACCCGATAGTCCCTTTGTAAGAGATGCTTCGAGCAAGCTTGTTCGACGCAGCTATTGGATGGACATGCCGGATAACACCTTGGTGATGGTCATGACCAAAGGGATTGGCGCAAATCTCACGAACGATGAAAAGAGAGCACACCTAGTCGATCTAAGACGAGAACACCTGATCGACCAAGTATGTCCTCAAGAAATCCTGCCTCCTGAGAAGTACGAAATAATCGAAGCGATTTCAGTCGGATATTACGAGAAATCGAATCGTGGCACCTATGCCACAACGGTCTAAATTCCATCCGTCAAACCAAATTAAGCCAACCTTTAACCCAATTTTAACCTAGACTCTTGACGTCGGGGAACGCCTTCCGAGCAAGTAATTAGATTGTCTTGGAGCGTATTGATGGGGGTCTCTTGAAAAACTGGGTCGCGACGCACGGTCTACCTCACGAGTACTTTGTTCTGCGAATCGATGGGCGAGTAAATTCAACGCATCAACGCCTTGTTGATGCACTCAGAGCAGGCTTACGCCTAAAAGATCAGTTTCCGCAGCACGACATCAAAGTAAGCGTGGCGCAAACGAGGAACTCAACTCAAGATTTAGAGGAAAGAACTGTTTTGCATTAATCCGAGTTCGGATCGTTGAGTTTTCACTTCCTGAAGCAATCGTAGGCGCTTTGTTCGGAATTTTGGCTAAGGTCTTTTTGGCACAACAAATTAAGCTTCCAAAAGACCAGAGCCATAAAGTTGTTACCAATCTCGATGCGGAAATTTGTTCCCTGACTTTACAAATTTCTTAAATGTCCAATATTTGGTGCTATCCGAACTCTTCGATTGTTCTTGGGTGTTGAACAGGCTCGGAATTCCGATTTGCTTTCACACTATATCTTCCTGCCAAACGCGCATTGAAATATAAAACTGTGGAAGCCAATCTTCGTCATCGCCAATGTCCTTCATCATTGTTCGAGCCGCATTTATCGCTAACAAATGAGCGCAATTTGATTCATAGATAAATCGAACATAATCAAGTAACTCCTTCATGTTTTCACCATGAGCTACAACAAATCGCCGAAGCTTTTTGTCTTTCTGCGCAATTTCCAAGATGTGTTCTGAAAGACGCCAACTTATTTATAGACGAAATTGGGCTTCCATGATCGTCCCGTGGGTGTTGCAACAACGCCCGGAGTGTAAACGAAACGATTTCATTTTTCATTTGACAGATATTATTTTCCTGGGGAGATTGCACGTAAGTCTTCGGTGATCGTCTTTTTTCCCGTTATGCACTCCAGCAATTCGTCGCCGTCGATTTTGTGCCCGTCTGCGTCTTCAATTGAAACATTGGCCAATCCCGTCTCACACATCTGACGTGCTTTATTAAGAGCTTCCTGCGCGTCGTTTGCTGTTTCCGACATGGGACCTATAGCGAGACCTACCGTATCGCAGGTGATGATGTATGCCATATCGACCTACACCAATCTCTTTACGTTTCACCAAACCACCAAGAGTTCGGGTTGCGGATCGGCTCCCCCATGTTCAAGGCAAGGAGTCCCTTAACGCACCTGATGATTGTCCAAACCACCCACCAGAGCAAAATTGGAGCACCGACTGCAAAATGAAGAGTCAGAAGTCCCAAGAAAAAATATAGAAGTCCGATCCAAAAGGTTGTTACCTGAAACTGGAAATGTGATTGAGATACCCGATCCGTTCTGTCTCGCTGAAGATAAGCGATCACCACGCCGACAAGCACTGTTATCCCGGTGAGAAATCCGACCAGATACAGAATGTAGACGGTTAGGACCAAGCCATAATTCGAAACGACGGGGGTTTGAGGTGTTACCGGACCAGCCGCATGTTCTGTGTCAGGCTTACTCATATCGCTCACCCTTAGTCGATTCGGTTGTCTTACCGCTTATCGACCGACCAGACCTCAATAGCTTTGTATAGCTTCCTATGATCTGCGGCAGAAACTGGATCAGGTGAGACAACCGCTCGTATTCGACATTGATTTTCAGCAGGCGTGTCAACGGTTCCGGGCAATCCGCAAACGCTTTCAATCTTGTCCATCTGTTTTACTGATATGAAATTCAAATCACAGTTGCCAAGCGTTATACCGTCAGTACGTGTATTGGTAAGATTTCCGGTGCACGTCATTTTAAGAGTTGAAGCGGCATTTGCATCAACAATCGTGCCCAAACCGAGCACAAAAATGAAAGCAAATGTGAATCGTTTGCGCATTGCGACCACAACCGAACCGGTCGCTGGGATTTGCGTTATCTTAGCGAACAAAGCCTCATATGGCGATCATTGATGTCGGCTACGACCACAGGCGAAAAAGAGGCGTGTACGTATCGGTGTGTTGCGTGAAATGACCGAGAACGAAACCACACTAGAGCAGGCTATTCGCCACGTTGCTGAAGCGAAACGCCTTCATCGTCGAGCAACGGCAGCGAATTGAAAAACTCAAAGCGTCTGGCATTTCAACCCTTGATGCCGAACAGGCACTTGATGTTTTGTCCAGCACCCTACCATTGCTTGAAAATCAAGAAAGGTATGTTCGGCAACACACCTTAAAAAACACCAACTAGAGGAATCAAAAACGGTTTTATGTCATCCTGCAATACATCAATAAGGTGAGGGATAAGGCAAAAAAACTTCGACCCTGAGACAGACATTGAGGAACGACGTCATTACCTTTTTCGCCATTTCGAATCGTCTGTGAATTATATGACGGCTCTCTTTTCCATGGATATCCCGTCAGTCTCTAGGCAAACGTGTTCTACCGGGTCTTAAGTAAGCCGTAGCAGCTCGTCTGACGCCCATTGCATTGGCTCGCCAAGTACAGTCCAGTAAGAACGGACTGTGCATGCCGGCCTCGATACCGATCAGGCATTCGCTGCAGATCGTTGCAGCAGGTAATACCTGTCCAAAGCTGACGGCGATGAACCTCATTGAAAGTCCAGCCCTCGCCATGCCGGCTCGGCCCGAAGGTCGGCTCAGCTTCCGTCAATTCCTCCGGCTTGTTCGTGAGAACACGGTTGCCACCTATCCACCGGAAGCTTTCGATGAGGACATCATTGAAGGTCGCTTGTTATGGCGCCGCAGGTTCATCATCAACGTGCCGAGCGGTGTTCGGCATGTTCTGCTCGATAACGCTGCAAACTATAAAAAGTCGGAGCTTACCCGGCGGCTACTTGAGCCTGGCCTCGGCCGCGGTCTTTTGACCAGCGAGGGAGAGACATGGCGACGCCATCGCCGGATTATGGCGCCGGCGTTTGACCGCCATAGCCTGGAGACTTACGTACCAATCATTACTGGGGTAACGAGCGAGTTGCTGGCAGGATGGGACATTTTGCCGAATTCGAGCGAGGTCGATGTAGGCGCCGCGATGATGCACACGACGCTGCACATCATCTCGCGTACAATGTTCTCCGCCAACTCCCGCGAGATCGTTGAAGTGGTCGAGCGCGGTGTCAAACAATATCAGACGGCTGTCCGACCGCATCTACTTGATCTCTTAGGGTTCCCAGCCTGGTTCACCAAACTCTTCGCCTATCGACAACGCGGGATCGCTGCTTTTGATGAATTCGACAGCACAGTAGATCAATTAATAAACGACCGAGCTCGTGAACCGAACAACAAACAGAAGGATCTCCTCGCGCGACTCGTGGCTGCCCGTGATGTCGAGACTGGCGGCGGAATGACCGCGAAAGAAGTCCGTGACGAAGTGGTCACGATCTTTATGGCCGGCCACGAGACCACAGCGCAGGCTTTGACTTGGACCTGGTATCTGCTGTCGCTCCATCCTTCGGTAGAAGCCAAACTACATGAAGAGTTGACCACAGTATTGAATGGCCGGACACCGCAGTATGAAGACATCGCCAACCTGCGCTACACGCGGATGGTTATCGAGGAATCAATGCGCCTCTATCCTCCGGCGCATACCATTGCGCGTGAGCCAATCGCACCCGATTACATACTTGGTCATCGTATTCCAGTGGGGGCTATCGTCTTGATTGTTCCTTGGCTTATACACCGCAAGGCATCGCTTTGGGATCAGCCGCATCGTTTCAATCCAGAGCGATTTACAGCCGAGCCTCCGCGGTTCAGCTATATTCCGTTCGGAGCGGGTCAGCGCATTTGCATTGGCGCAGCCTTTGCAATGACAGAAGCGATTTTGATCCTAGCGATGGTTGCTCAGCGCTATCGGCTACGTCTCAAGGCCGCCCATCCCATCGAACCTCAAGGTCTCATCACCTTGCGGCCGCGATACGGGATGCCGATGACCAAACAACTACGGCGATAACACAACTAGCATTGTGCAATGACCGAAACTATTCAGCGGATTGTTCTTGCCTCGCGGCCGGTTGGGGAACCGTCGTTAGATAATTTTCGCTCAGAAAAACTTCCAATCCCGCACCTCGGATCGGACGCGATGCTGTTGCGCACGCTCTGGCTTTCACTCGACCCCTATATGCGTGGCCGGATGAGCGATGCGCCGTCCTATGCCAAACCTGTTGGCATCGGCGATGTGATGGAGGGCGGCACGGTCAGTGAAGTAGTTGCCTCGAACCTCCCGCGGTTCGCCAAGGGCGATATCGTTGTAGGCCGTACCGGCTGGCAGACTCATGCCCTGTCCGATGGTTCCGGCCTGCAAAAGGTCGATCCAACGCGAGCACCTATTCAGACTGCACTGGGCGTTCTCGGAATGCCCGGAATGACCGCTTACATGGGGCTACTTGAGATCGGCAAGCCTGCCGCCGGCGAGACCGTAGTGGTCGCGGCAGCTTCTGGCGCAGTCGGCTCGGTTGTCGGCCAGATCGCCCGCATCAAGGGTGCCTACGTCGTCGGCATCGCCGGAGGACCAGAGAAATGCCGTTACGTGACCGAGGAACTCGGCTTCAACGCCTGCATCGACCATCGGACATCTGATTTCGTCGGCCGTCTTGCGGCAACCTGCCCGAGAGGTATCGACGTCTATTTCGAGAATGTCGGTGGCGCGGTATTCGAGGCTGTGTTTCCGCTCCTCAATCCGTTCGCCCGCATTCCCGTGTGCGGGCTGATTTCCATGTACAACGCGACCTCCCTGTCACCCGGTCCGATCCTCCTGCCGCACTTGATGCGAGCAATCCTGACCAAACGGTTGACGTTTCGCGGTTTCATCGTTTCCGACTTTTCTGCGCGTTATGGCGATTTCATACGCGATGTCTCGGCCTGGGTCCGCGAGGGACGAGTCAAATATCGCGAAGACGTGGTTGAGGGTCTCGAGAACGCTCCGCGGGCCCTCATCGGCCTCTTGCGCGGAGAGAATTTCGGCAAGCTCTTGGTGCGCGTTGCGTGCTAAGTCGCCAGCGATTTCGCCGTAACAGACTTGTTGCCGAGAACCTGGCACGGCCACTCTCAGATCGCCCGTTAGGTTGGGCGGTGCGGCAAGTGCGAGACCGCGCAACGCGTCAACCACGCGCCGGATCTCGGCCTGATAGACGGGATAGCGAGCGGCATCCTTGGCGCTGAATTTTGCAATTTCGTGCTCAGTGCGACCTTCTCCGGTCCAGGTGGGCAGTTTCATCGATCTGCCAGTGCAGCGCATTGAACAGGTAGTTCAGCCGACTGCGCAACAGCGAAGCACCTTCGATGATCTCAAGAGAGCAACGCAAAATGCTGCCGACCAGCTACGGTCGTCCTGTCCGAGCGCAGTATCGCTATCACCGGTGGCTCGGGTCGATACCGTCGCAACACGGCTAAGGGCTATAGCGGACACAATTAAGTCGATTCGCCCGGCCCTCAAGAACTTCTACGCTTCGTCGAACGATGAGCAGAAGGCGAGATTCAATATGATGGGCCCGCCAGCTCAACGAGGCTGATGTTAGGTTCGAAGCGATCTTATTTACAGCAGTCAGGTTGCAACGCGGTTATTCCAGACGCGCTTGTTTTGGAGCTGCTATATCGCTCGTTAGTTCGCGTCGAGCTTGCTGATTATTTCTTTGGCGGTGCCGACAGGCTTTCATGCGGATGACGTCGATCACCGCGCCGATTAGACTTGCGAACATACGTTATCAGGGCTTCTGGATTCTCAAGCTTTATCTTGAGTGCGGCAAGTAATGCATCCTCAGCATCAATCGCAACCGCCTTTGTTCGCGTTTGGAGTTTCACTCCAACTGTATAGGTATCCGTTGTTTACCCTAAGTGTTTCTGGTCAGGCTGCCGATGTCGCCTAAACCCGAGGAACCTTTCGGTCGATAAGAAGACAACCAGGATCAAAGATCGCGCGCTCTACTCGGGACGAGCACAAAAAAGGCCCGGAGCATTTGTCCGGGCCTAATCGTTGTCGAATGATCGAATTAGTAATCCATGCCACCGCCCGGCGGCATGGCTGGCATCGGCGTCTCTTTTTTAGGCTTCTCGGCGACCATCGCCTCGGTGGTGATCAACAGGCCCGCGATCGAGGCCCCATCTTGCAGCGCGATGCGCACCACCTTGGTCGGGTCGATGATTCCCTTGGTCACGAGATTGCCGAACTCGCCGGTTTGGGCGTCAAAGCCGTAGGCATAGGTGTCATGCTCTAGGATCTTGCCAACCACGACGGAGCCGTCCTCACCGGAATTAATGGCGATCTGACGCGCCGGCCAGGTTATCGCCTTTTTGACGATCTCGATGCCGTGCTTCTGGTCTTCGTTCTCAGTTTTGACCCGCTTGAGGGACTCGACGGCGCGTAAGAGCGCGACGCCGCCACCCGGCAAAATGCCTTCCTCGACCGCGGCCCGGGTCGCATGCATCGCGTCATCGACGCGATCCTTCCGCTCCTTGACCTCGACCTCGGTGGCACCGCCGACGCGGATCACCGCCACGCCGCCGGCAAGCTTTGCCAGCCGCTCCTGCAGCTTCTCACGGTCGTAATCGGAGGTAGTCTCCTCAATCTGCGCCTTGATTTGGGCAACGCGGCCTTCGATGTCCTTCTTTTTGCCGGCGCCACTGACGATCGTGGTGTTCTCCTTGTCGATCATCACCTTCTTGGCGCGGCCCAGCATGTCAAGCTTCACGCTCTCAAGCTTGATGCCAAGATCCTCGGAGATCGCAGTGCCGCCGGTCAGGATGGCGATATCCTGCAACATGGCTTTGCGGCGATCACCGAAGCCGGGAGCCTTAACGGCCGCAACCTTGAGACCGCCCCGCAGTTTATTGACGACGAGAGTCGCGAGCGCCTCACCTTCCACATCCTCGGCAATGATGAGAAGCGGTTTGCCGGTCTGTACTACGGACTCCAAGAGCGGCAAAAGCTCATTAAGCGCAGACAGTTTCTTTTCATAGATTAGCAGGTAAGGATCCTCCATCTCGGCCCGCATCTTGTCGGCATTGGTGATGAAGTAGGGCGAGATATAGCCGCGGTCGAATTGCATGCCCTCCACGACTTCGAGTTCAGTCTCGAGCGATTTGGCTTCCTCAACCGTGATGACGCCTTCGTTGCCGACCTTCTTCATCGCCTCGGCGAGGAAGCGGCCAATCTCCGAATCACCGTTCGCCGAGATCGTACCTACCTGTGCAATCTCCTCGTTCGACGAGATCGCTTTCGAATGCTTCTTGAGATCCTCGACGATTGCATTAACTGCGAGTTCGACGCCGCGCTTAAGGTCCATTGGGTTCATGCCGGCGGCAACGCCCTTGGTGCCTTCCTTGACGATCGCGTGGGCGAGCACGGTCGCGGTCGTGGTGCCGTCACCCGCTTGATCGGAGGTCTTCGAGGCGACCTCGCGCACCATCTGGGCGCCCATATTCTCGAACTTGTTCTCGAGCTCGATTTCCTTAGCGACGGTCACACCGTCTTTGGTGATGCGGGGTGCGCCGAACGATTTGTCCAGCACGACGTTGCGGCCCTTGGGGCCAAGCGTCACGCGCACCGCATCGGCTAGAATGTCGATGCCGTGCAACATCCTGTCGCGCGCATCGACTGCGAATTTGACTTCCTTGGCAGCCATTTGAGTCTCTCCTCAATTCTCATGAATTATTCGTCGCGGCGCGAACGGCTGTGGCCGCACGCCCCGAAATGACGCTGAACCTCGTTCGGGTCACGCGGCCTTCTTCTTGGAGACCGGTTCGTCGACGATGCCCATGATGTCGGATTCCTTCATGATCAGAAGCTCCTCCCCGTCGATCTTGACCTCGGTGCCCGACCATTTCCCGAACAGCACGCGATCACCTTCTTTGACATCGATAGGAATCAGCTTGCCGGCCTCGTCGCGGCCGCCCGGACCAACGGCAATGACCTCCCCCTGGGAAGGCTTCTCCTTGGCGGTGTCCGGAATGATGATGCCGCCGACTGACTTCTCCTCGGCCTCTATGCGCCTGACGACGACGCGGTCGTGAAGCGGACGAAACTTCATGGGGTCCTCC
>Ga0126378_10001576_pt1 | contig 16889 bp, 12 predicted proteins | sample PanSoiMetPlot_23_FD_92587 | JGI IMG/M metagenome (GOLD analysis project Ga0126378, IMG submission 92587) | Tropical forest soil microbial communities from Panama - MetaG Plot_23 | ecosystem: Environmental > Terrestrial > Soil > Tropical forest > Bulk soil | place: Panama | collected 2016-02-17
CGTATGTGGCAGCCCGTGTACCGGCCCGTCCACCCGGCCTGAGCAGGAGACCATCAAGCTGCCGGCACGTCGGCCGCGACCAGCCAGGCGAGCAGCCCAGCGGGGCGGCCCACGCCTGGTGGCCGACCTGCGCAGTGGCCGGGCCTTCCTCGCTGCCGAGCTCAGCCGGCCAGGCTGGCTCGATTTCGGCGCCTTCCGATGGCGTGACCTCGCTGGGGGTCAAGCGGTGCGCGCCGCAATCGGTGTCGTGACCCCGCTGGCCATCGGGGTTGCGACCGGCCGGATCGAGTACGGCAGCTTTGCTGCCCTCGGCGCTCTGCCGGCCGGATTCGTGGCATTCCGCGGCGTCAGCCGCACCCGCGCGGTAGCCGTCCTGTGCGCCGCCGCCGGAATGGCCGTCTCGACGTTCGCCGGCGCGACCGCGGCCGGCCAGCCATGGCTCCTCGTTCCGCTCGTATTCGCCTGGGCATACGCCACGGGCTTGCTGGCCAGCCTGGGGCCGACGGTCCTGGCCGTGACGCTCCAGTGGCCGGTCGCGCTGCTGATCGGCAGCGCGCTCCCGCTGAGTGCGGCCGACGCGGCCCTGCGCGCCGGGCTGGTGCTGGCAGGCGGGCTCTGGCAGTGCCTCCTCGTCATCTCCTCGTGGGCTCTCAGCCGCGGCAGCGCCGAGCGGTCAGCACTGGCAGCAACCTATGCTGGCCTGGCCGGATACGCCCGCGAGCTGGCATCAGGGCACCTCGGGCCCCCGGACCCCAGCCAACTGCCCGCCGGCGCTGTCCTCGCCGACCCCAATCCGCTGCTGCGCACGGCCGCACGGCAGCACATGATCGACCTGGTCAACGAGGCGGTGCGGATCCGCGCGACGCTCACAGCCCTCTCCGTCGCGGCCGAGCCTGATGGACCATCCGCGCAGGCGGTACGCGGCCTGCTGAGCATGGCCGCGCGGGTTCTGACCGAGCTGGCAGCCGAGTTCGACGCTCGGGCAGGCCGGCGCCACGACCACCTGGCCGCTGCCCGCCGGGAACTGGCGAGCGTCGCCACCGATCCCGCCGCCGCGTGGCGGTGGGCAGCCGAGGCGCTGCTGGGCCAGCTCCGCAGCGCCTGCCGCATGCTCACCCGGCTGAACGACGCCGAGCCGGCCGCTGGCCGCGCCGCTCCGCCGCGCCCGATCCGCCAGGCGTGGCGGAGGGACGTTGTCCTGACCGTGCGCGCCAGCATCGGCACGTCGTCGGAGGCTGGGCGGCACGCCCTGCGGCTGGCAGTGGCGACTACGACGGCGGAGATCATCGCGCTGGCGGCCCATCTGAGTCACGGGTACTGGGCCGTGCTGACGGTCTTCATCGTGCTCCGCCCGGACTACAGCTCGACCCTGTACCGCGGGCTGCAGCGCGCAGCGGGCACTGTCGTCGGTGCGGGACTCGGCCTCGCGACCGTGCAGCTGGCCAGGGTGAGCCTGACGGCACTCCTCATTGGCATCTGCGTCTCGCTGCTGGCTGCTTATGCGGTCTTCACCGTGAACTACTTGCTCTACGGCGTGTTCCTGACCGACTTCGTCGTCGTGCTGCTCGCGCTGCTCGGGCTGCCCGCCGAGCCGACGGCCGTCGCGCGGCTGATCGGCACCGGCTTCGGGGCCGGCCTGGCGATCACGGCGTACCTGGTGTGGCCCACCTGGGAGGGGACCTCATCGGCAGAGAAGTTCGCCCGCCTCTTCGTCGCGCAGGGCAGCTACGCGAGCGCCTTGCTGCGCGCGTACACGCGGCCCGCCAGAGGTGATGCTGCGACGCTTCGCCCGCTCCGGATCGACGCCCGTCGCGCACGCCTTAATGCCGAGGCGTCAGCAGACCGGCTTGCTGGCGAACCGGATCACCCGCCGATGGCGGCACAGACGGCACGGGCACTCGAATCGGCCGGCCACCGGGTCGCTCAGGCCTGCCTGACACTGGGCGCCGCTGTCACCGCGCACCACGCGGCGCAGCCTGGCCACGCCGGTCTGGACCCGCGGCTTCAGCCTGGGCTCGATCGGTTTGCTGGCGGCGTATCCGCCGCGGTGAGCCAGATCGGCGCGGCGCTGAGAGCGGCCGGCCGGGACGGACCGCGGCCACCCGTCGGCATGCCGCCGCTCCGTGAACTCCAGCAAGCGATCTGGCCCGACCCGGCTGACCGGGGGGCCTCGGACGGCGAGATGTACGGCCTGCTCGTCGCCACTGACAGCCTGGTAGATGCCCTCAACACAGCGGCATACGCACTCGGCGCAGGCGCGGCCGGCGGATTCAGTGGCTAGCTGACCGTGCTCGCCGCGGCGAGCACTGCGGCCCGGGCAGCCGAGACAGCCGGGCCTTCCGCCGGATTGTGATCCGACAGCACCGCGACCAGAAGTTCGTGCCCGTCCCGCTGGATCACGCCGATGCTGCCGACCACCCAGCGCGGGCCGACCAGGGAACCATCGGCGACTGCGAAAGGCAGGCCAGTGGTCGCTGCCGCAAGCACGCCCCACGTCTGCGGTACTGCGACACTGGTCATCAGGCCGAGCGCGTAGTCGCGGGAAGCCGAGTCAAGCGGGGAATTCGGCCCGGCGATGTCTTCGAGTAGCTGCAGCTGATCGGCAACCGTCGTCTTCGTCCACGTCCAGCTTGCGCCCGGCGCGAGGGAGGTGTTGCGGAGCTTCAGCGTCGCGTTGGCGGCCGCCAGGCCCCGCGCGCCACCGATGTCGGTCCAGAGCTGGTCCGCCGCCGCGGTGCTGTTGTTCTCGATCATGTCTGCGGCCAGTTCCGCTTCGCGATCGGTCATCAGCCTTCCGGCCTGCTGGTGCTGAAGGAGCATCGCCGCCAGGATGTCCGTCGTCACGATGGCGCCGCCCCGTATCACCGCTCCGGCGCCGTAGCTGGCCGCAGTGCCTGAGTTCAGGTCGACGACGCCGACCGCGAGCTGCCCCGGATCGCTGCCGAGTACCGGCCGCAGCGCCCCGGCCAGTGCGGCGCTCAGCGTCCGCTCTGACAGCGCCGTGCTGCCGGAGTGGCGCGACCCGGACGACCGGGCCGAGCCAGAGCCGCTGGTCGGGGGCTGCACGGCCGACTCGAGCGGCCGCTCCGTCATGGAGGGCCCGGCCAGGAGCAGATGTCCCCGCGTCGTGGTTGCCATGAACGCCACCAGGACCACGAAGCTCGCCATGAGGCCGAAGACCACCGTGAAGATGCAGCGCTCAAACGGCCGGAGCCGCCCTGCGTGCGCAGGCACCTGCTTCACCTCATTCCCCCGGCGCGCGCCGCGATCAGAGGGCAGGTCCCCGCTTCCGGGCAGCATTGAGCCGCTCGGAAATCCCTGCCTTTAACTAATGACCCTAGTAGTGCTGCAACTCCGTTTCGGAGTTGATTTTCTCCGTTATTTCAATGCTCTGCGTGCCCGACAGTACCACCGATCACCGGACAGCCCTAGTGGGGTTTCGCAGCAGACCTGAAAATGTTATTCACCGGACTCAGATCCACGCCGAGAAATTGTGCACCGCTTTTGACGTGTCCGCCACACCTCAGCCTCGACGCCACATCTAGGCTGGTCCTAGCCGCAGAGAGCTGGTATGTCATGGTCCGTCCGATACTTAGCCGGCCTCGCCGGTATGAAATACCGGCCAGCACACCTCGGTTACGTGCCGCGATTCATCGGGCGTTTCGAAATACGAAACTACATAGTATTCACGGATGGGCCCATCGACCCCGATTGCCTGGGCGGTGACGTATTTGCCTAGCTCGGCATACGTCTGATCAAGCTCGGCGAATGGGCCCCGGTGCACTGCCACCGCCAGCTCTGCAGGCGGTATCTCGCGCATCGCGACCCGGCCGGTGCAGGACACTCGCGCAGCGGCCGGAACGAACGCCACCACCTCGCCGACCTCAGCCTCGAACAGCTCGGCTGGATAGAGCGCGCCTGGCCGCCCGTCCGGCTGCACGCTGGCGGCCGCCAGCGTCGCATACAGCTCACTAAACGCCCCGCTCCACCAGTCCGCCAACGAGGACTCGGTGACGCGCTCAGCGATGGCCACTGACAGCGCGGGACCGACGGAACGGCGCTCGACGTCAGCCGGCTGGCGGGGCCGCTCCAGCAATGAGCGAAGCGACGCCACGGCCGCCTGTGTCTGCGACAGCTGAGATTCCATCCGCTCCAGGTGGGCGATGATGACCTCGCTTCTGCCCGCGACATCGGGCGCGGTGAGCAGCGCGCGGATCTCGTCCAGCGGCATGCCCAGGTCCCGGAACCTCCGGATCACCTGCGCAGCCACAATCTGGTCGGCCTCGTAGAACCGGTAGCCGGAGGACGCGTCGATCTCCGCCGGGTTCAGCACGCCAACGTCGTGGTAATGACGCAGCGCCTTGACGCTCAGGTGGGTCATCTTCGCGAAGTCGCCGATCGGGATCCGGGTGCGCATGAACCCGATTGTCGGCCGGTCCGCGGCTGGCCAGTCAAGCACCTGACGTGCTCCCTCCGCTTTCGGCCGGCCGGGAACGTCGTGGCAGCGCGACAGCGAGGACCGCCACGAGCAGGAGCAGGCCCGCGAGCTCCGCCAGGCTGACCTCGAACGCCCGGGCATATCCGCTCGACAGCAGTCCGAAGAAGATCACACCGGTGATGGCGACGCCGACAGCGTTCCCTACCTGCTGCACGGTGGACAATGCGCCGGTGACCGCCCCGGCTCGCTGCGGGTCGGCGTGAGCGAGCACCGTCGACGTCAGCGGAGTTATGCACAGCCCCATGCCAGCGCCCGCGAGCGCCAGGCCCGGCACAAGCCACCCGACCGACGCGCCGCCGCGCTCGGCGACCGTCAGCAGGAGCAGGCCTTCGCCGGCCGCAAGAGCCAGCGCACCGACGGCGATGAGGCGCCGCCCGAATCGCTGCGTCATTGCGGGCGCGCGCAGCGAGGTCGCCAGATAGAAAGCGGCCAGCACCGTGAAGACCAGCCCCGCCTGCAGGGCATCCAGGCCCCGGCCCAGCTGGAGGTATAGCGCGAGAACGAGGAACAGGGCCGCCATTCCGCACCAGAACGCGAGCTGGGTGACCAGCCCGACCGCCAGCTCGGGCCGCCGGAAGAGCGACGGAGGCAGCAGCGGCGCCCGGCCGCGGCGTTCGGCGCGCACCTGGTCCGCCGCGAATGACGCGAGGATGACCGGCGCTGCAGCCAGACTCACCCATGTCCATGCTGGCCAGTTCAGCGCCGTGCCTTCCACGAGCGGAAGCACGAGCGCGGTCAGCCCCAGGGTTACCAGTGCCAAGCCCCGCACGTCGATCCGTGTGGACTGCGGAGCCGTGGACTCGGTGATCTGACGCCGGGACCAGGCAAGCGCGATCAGGCCGATCGGGATATTGATCAGGAAGATCGCGCGCCAGCTCAGTCCCAGCGGGTTGGCCGCGATGATCACCCCACCGAGCAATTGCCCGCCGGCCGCAGCCAGCCCCATGACGATGCCGTAGACAGTGATCGCCCGAACCCGCGCGGGGCCGGTGAAGGCGACTCCGATGATGGCCAGAACGTTAGGGCTGATCAGCGCGGCACCGGCACCTTGCGCGAACCGCGAAGCGACCAGCACTGCCGGGCTAGCTGCGAGCCCGCAGATCGCCGAGGCCAGCACGAACAGTGCGAGCCCCGCGGAGAATACGCGCCGCCTGCCGAACCGGTCCCCGAGCCGGCCGCCGGTGATGATCAGGACGGCGAAGGCCAGCCCGTAGCCGGCCACGATCCACTCCATCGCCGCAGTGCTGGCGTGCAGGTCGGCCTGGACGGAGGGCAGCGCCACGTTCACGACGAAAAAGTCGAGGACGATGGCGAAGACCGCCATCATGAGCACTGGCAGCGGCGACCGCGTCCGGGCCGGCTGCCCCTGTCGCACCTGAGCGTGTGAGAACTGCGTGTTCGTCATGTTCTCGACCCTCAGGCCTCCACTAGCAGGAGAGTCAAGGCAGAGACCGAAACGGGCTGAGCTAGCTACCCGGCCGCACGTTAGGGTCGAGCCGTGCTGAGCACGCTGGCGATCGAGAACTACCGTTCCCTGCGCGACCTTGTACTCCCACTCACCGGCCTGAACGTCGTCACCGGCGGAAATGGCACCGGGAAGTCAAGCCTCTACCGTGCACTGCGGCTGCTGGCCGACGGCGCGCACAACGGGATGGTGGCAGCCCTGGCCAGGGAGGGTGGCCTGCCGTCGGTGCTGTGGGCGGGACCAGAGCGCATCGGCCGTGCGGTCCGCGAGGGCCGCTACCCCGTGCAGGGCACCGCCCGGACCGAGCCGGTGGCCCTGCGGCTTGGGTTCGGCGCGGATGATTTCGGCTACGCCATCGACCTGGGGCTGCCGCCACCCGACCGGGCGACGGCATTCGGCCGCGACCCGGTGATCAAGCGTGAATGCGTCTGGACCGGGCAGTTGCCGCGGCCGTCGGCGGTCCTGTGCGACCGGCTCGGCGGTTACGTCCGGGTCCGCGATGACGAAGGCGACTGGTCGGCGCCGGTCCCGATCCGCGAGTACGACAGCATGCTGAGCGAGTTCGCCGACCCGGAGCGGGCGCCGGAACTGCTCGGGCTGCGGGACAGGATCCGGTCGTGGCGGTTCTACGACCAGTTCCGCACCGACGCGGCGGCACCGGCCAGGGGCAGTCAGATCGGTACCCGGACGCCTGTGCTGAGTCACGACGGGAGCGATCTCGCCGCGGCGCTGCAGACCATCAGGGAGATCGGCGACGGGGCGGCGCTTGACTCAGCCGTGGCGGCCCCGTTCCCCGGTAGTTCGCTTGTCATCGGTCAAGCTGATGACGGCCGCCTTGCGGTGCAGTTTCATCAGCACGGCCTGCTGCGGCCACTCGGCGCGGCTGAGTTGTCCGACGGGACGCTCCGTTACCTGCTGTGGATTGCCGCGCTGCTGAGCCCGCGTCCACCCGGCCTGCTGGTGCTGAACGAGCCGGAGACGAGCCTGCACCCCGATCTGCTGCCCGCGCTCGGCCAGCTGATCGCGGCCGCGGCCGGCCGGACGCAGGTCATCGCCGTGTCGCACTCCCGCGCGCTCATCGACGCAATCAGCGGGGCGGCTCGCGAGGCTGGGGTCGAACTCACGGCCATCGAACTGATCAAGGAACTGGGCCAGACTGCGGTGGCCGGTCGCGAGCCACTGGACCAGCCGCCCTGGCGCTGGCCCAAGCGCTGATCGCAGGCCCGCCTCAGTTACTAAGCCCAACCTTATTAGGCTAGGTTTAGTTTATGCGGGCGGAACCTGACGTCGCGGACGTCGCTGCGGCGCTCAGGGACAGCATCGGACTGCTCCGCCGCCGCCTCCGTCAGGTGAAGGCAGAGCGCGGTGACGGCGGGATCACGCTGCCAGAAAGCGCCGCGCTGGTGCGGCTGGACCGAGGCGGGCCGGCCTCTTCGAGCGTGCTGGCCAGGCAGGAACAGATCAGCCCGCAGTCCATGGGTGCAACGCTAGCCAGCCTTGAGGCGCGCGGACTGGTCGGCAGGCAGCCCGACCCTGGCGACGGCCGCCGTGCGGTCATCTCCATCACCGAGGCGGGCCGGCAGGTCCTCCGGGACCGCCGCGGTCAGCACACCGCGCTGCTCGCACAGGCGCTGGCGACCGGTTTCACGAAGGACGAGCTCCACACACTCAGCGCCGCCGCCCCGCTGCTCGAGCGGCTGGCCGAGCACGTCTGATGCTGAGCAGATAGCAGGACTCATGGAGGTAACTGGGTGACGGGCAGCGCAGCGCGGACGAACCACCGGTACCAGTGGGTGGCGCTGGCGAACACGACGGCCGCCAACTTTATGTCCGCGCTCGACGGATCGATCATCATCATCGCGCTGCCCGCCATCTTCCGCGGCATCCACCTCGACCCGCTCTCGGCCGGCAACATCTTCTACCTGCTGTGGATGATCATGGGATACCGCCTCGTCCAGGCGGTACTCGTCGTCACCCTCGGCCGGCTCGGCGACATGTACGGCCGGGTGAGGATCTACAACGCCGGCTTCGCCGTGTTCACCGCGGCCTCGGTCTTGCTGTCGTTCGACCCATTCACCGCCAAGGCTGCCGCGCTCTGGCTGATCGGCTGGCGGCTGCTGCAGGCCTTTGGCGGCTCGATGCTCATGGCCAACTCCGCAGCCATCCTCACCGACGCCTTCCCGCCCGACAGGCGCGGCTTCGCGCTCGGCCTCAACCAGGTCGCCGCCATCGCCGGCCAGTTCGTTGGCCTGGTAGCGGGCGGCCTGCTCGCCGCCCTGGACTGGCGCGCCGTGTTCTGGGTCAATGTCCCGGTCGGCATCTACGGCACGCTGTGGGCCTATCTGCGGCTGCGTGAGGTGGGTGAGCGGCATCGGGCGCGCATCGACTGGTGGGGCAACCTGACCTTCGCGCTCGGCCTCGGGGCGGCCCTCGTCGCGCTGACGGAGGGCATCCAGCCCTACGGACACCACGCCATGGGCTGGACGAACCCGGCCGTGTACGGGCTGCTGGCCGGGGGCGTCCTGCTGCTGATCGCTTTCGTGGTCATTGAGAACAAGGTCAGCGAGCCGATGTTCCAGCTGAGCCTGTTCCGCATCCGTGCCTTCACGGCGGGCAACGTGGCTGGCCTCACGGTGGCCATCGCCCGCGGCGGGCTGCAGTTCATGCTGATCATCTGGCTGCAGGGGATCTGGCTGCCGCTGCACGGCTATGACTACTCCCAGACGCCACTGTGGGCGGGCATCTTCCTGCTGCCGCTGACCGCCGGAATCCTGGTCGCGGGACCGGTGTCGGGCGCGCTGTCCGACCGCTTCGGCGCAAGGGGTTTCGCGACCACCGGGATGGCCATCTTCGCCGTCAGCTTCGTCGGCCTTATGCTGCTGCCGGTCAACTTCCCATATTGGGCGTTCGCCGTGCTCTCGCTCGCGAACGGCATCGGGGGCGGCATGTTCGCCGCGCCGAACTCCGCGTCGATCATGAGCAGCGTCCCCGCCCGGCATCGCGGCGCGGCCTCCGGCATGCGCGCGACGTATCAGAACTCCGGCACCGCGCTGTCTATCGGAGTCTTCTTCAGCCTCATGATCGCCGGGCTGGCGAGCACTCTGCCGCAGACCCTCACGGGCGGGCTCATGCACCACGGGGTGCCGGGCACCGTCGCCCGCGAGATCGGCACCTTGCCGCCCGTTTCCTCATTGTTCGCCGCGGTGCTCGGCGTGAACCCCTTGCAGCACCTGCTGTCGGCGAACGGCGTGCTCGCGGCCTTGCCGGCCACCAGCCGGGCCGTTCTGACCGGTCGCGTGTTTTTCCCTGAGCTCATCTCCGGTCCGTTCCACCACGGTCTCGTCGTGGTGTTCTCGGTCTCCACGGCGCTTGCCGTCATCGCCGGCATTGCCTCGGTGCTGCGCGGCGGCCGGTACGTGCACCCGGAGTCCGACCGCGTGTGGCCGGACGGCGAGCAGGTAACGCCGATCCGCTCCTCACCGTTAGCCCTCATCCGAGTACAGGAGGAATCAGGTGACCACGGACGCGCCCCCGGCGATCGATCCGCAGCGCGCCGCGCTGCTCGTCATGGACTACCAGAACGGCGTCGTCAGCCGCGTTCCTGAGGCCGATGCGCTGCTCACCCGCGTCGCTGCTGCCATCGCGACGGTCCGGGCTCGCGAGGGGCACGTGGGCTACGTTCGGGTGGCGTTCGACGAGGCAGATTACGCCGCGTTCCCGCCGACCAGCCGGATGGCGGCCATCGTCTCCGCGGCCGGCCGGGCTTACGACACGGACTCGCCGGCCACCGCTGTGCACGACCGGGTAGCCCCGCGACCTGGCGAGATCGTCGTGCGCAAGACCAGAGTCGGGGCATTCTCCACGACCGATCTCGACGCCCAGCTGCGGGACCGCGGCATCGCCACCCTGATCCTGACCGGGATCAGCACGAGCGGTGTCGTGCTGTCAACGCTGCGCGACGCCAGTGACCGTGACTACCAGATCATCGTCCTCGCGGATGGCTGCGCCGATCTGGATCCCGAGGTGCATGACGTTCTCATGCGGAAGGTGTTCCCTCGGCAGGCGCACGTCGCGACGGTGGCGGAACTTCCCGGCCTACTCCGGCAGCATCGCTAGCTGCATGTGGCGGAGCGTGTCCGCGTTCGCCGTCACGTTGATCTTGGTGATCTTGGACTCCTCGCTGACGGTGAAGGCCAGCACGACCTCCAGCCGGCCGGCCGGGGCGTACAGGATGCCGACCTGCCCGTCGATGAGGGCGAGCTGGGAGTGCTCCGCCCGGATGGCGGAGGCCACCGCGCCTCTCGCGACCTTCTCCAGACCCCTCAGCACCAGGGGCCGGCCAGACGGCGCGATGTAGGCGTCGCCGGTCAGTACGACGTCGGCGTCCAGCAACCCAACCAGAGCCGTGAAGTCACCGGTGCGGGTCGCCCGGAGGAATGCCGCGGCCACCTCCCGCTGCCGCGCGAAGTCCGTGGTGCGTTCGGGGCTCGGCGCGCCTTGGATCCGTCGCCTGGCCCGGCTTGCCAGCTGGCGCGTCGCCTCGGTGGAGCGACCAAGAACCGCGGCTATGTCGGTAAACGGCATCGCGAACAGGTCATGCAAGACAAACGCGATCCGCTCGGCGGGTGCCAGCGTGTCCAGTACGACCAGCAGCGCAACTCCCACCGAATCGGCCAGAACCGCCTCGTCCTCAGGATCCGCGCCGCCGGCTGGCCCGACAGTACCCGGCGCGGCCGGACCGGCTTCCGCAGCTGATGGCCACTCGCCGACTGGCATTTCGCGGCGGCGTGACCGCAGCATGTTGAGCGAGACCCGGGCCACGACCGTCGTCAACCAGCCGCCGAGGTTCTCGACCTCGCTGACATCGGTCTTGCGCAGCCGGAGCCACGTGTCCTGGACGGCATCCTCAGCGTCGGTCAGCGAGCCGAGCAGCCGGTATGCCACTGCGCGCAGATGGCTGCGATGCTCCTCGAAGGCAGCCGCCAGCAGTTCGTTGTCGGCCATCTCACTTCCCTCGGTCAGTGTCAATACCCTGACACCGGCCGGCGCGGGATTGTGACAGGCCCGGTCAGCACCCGCCTGGCGGGCCGGTCGTGCCCGTCCCCACGGACGGATCGTCCACCACCCCGGCGGTGGTGTTGCGGACGACCGCGCCGAGGTGGACGACGTACCACTGGCCCCGCCAGGAGATCAGCGAGGCGATCCCGATGGACCGCAGCTGACCATTCACCCGGTACACCAGGCGGGAGCCCGGCACGTGCCAGTAGCCGACCTTGTTGTAGCAGCCGCCCGGGTCGATCCACGCGGCGTACTGCGGCGACGGCACGATGACCTGCACGAGCTGCGCGTTCGCGGCGCTCGCCCCGAGGAAGGAGTGCGCCGCCTGGATGTCCAGGACGTAATCGCCGACGAGCCGGCTGTTCCAGTCCGCCGTCGCATCGGAGATGGCCTTGACCTGCTGGTAGGCGCTGAGCGGGAAGAACGACTGGATCGCGACGGACGTGTTGCCGGTGACGATCGCTGTCCACAGGTCCTTCATCTCATCGTCGAAGACCTGCGTGTCAGCGCTGGGCAGCACCCGCGTCTGCGGCAAGCCCGCGGGCGGCGGCGCAATCGCGAAGACGCTGGGCGACGGGCTGGGGCTCGGGCTCGGGGCGGGCGTCGGCGAGAGCCGGGTTGCAACCGGGGAGTCTGGTGGGGGGCCGGCCGGCGACTGAGCCGTCGCGCACCCAGCGGCCGCCAGCGCCGTCAGGGCCAGACCAATCGCCCTGCGGGCCATGGCCCGGCCGCCGGCCGTCGGCTTGCCGCCGACAACCCGCGCTAGCTGGGATGGCACGGCTGCATCGACCTCCGGCTTCGTTGTGATGTGACTCGCGGACAGGGCATTATCTCGCCAGCGTGCTCGACACTGCCACCGGGGGCCATACCGGTCGTTATCGTCGGCTGTACTGGCTGGGCCGTCGTGGTGCCGTGCTGATATCGCCCAGGCCCGGATCAGTTGTCGTGGGTTAGGCTACCGGCGTGTCCATCGCTATCCGTCTCGCTCCCGGGTGCCGGCCGCGCGGCTGCCGGGCCCCCGCGCGGCGTGTGCTCGGTCGCAGGGTGCGGTATGTGATCGGCGCCGAGGCTGGTCAGGTCAACGGGATGCGATGGCTCTGCGCTCCCCGTGCGACGCACGGTATCTGAGCTAGGTCACTCTTATCAGTTTCGCCGTTCCTTCCCGGATTCCGGGCGGACGAGGCGTGCTCATGACCTTTCTTACCAGCCACTAATGCGCGGGCGTGGGTCCCGTGCAAGGAGCGTATCTGCGATGAGCAGCGAATTCTTCATCCCGGCACCGCCGGGTCATTTCCCCAATGCGGACGGGTATTTCGGTGCGTTCGGCGGCAAGTTCATTCCGGAGGCACTGGTCGCCGCCGTGGACGAGGTCGCCAGCGAGTACGAGAAGGCCAAGGCGGACCCGGAGTTTGCCGCAGCGCTCGAGCAGCTGCTCGCTCACTACGCCGGGCGCCCGAGCCCGCTCACCGAGGTATCCCGGTTCGCTGAGCATGCCGGGGAAGCGCGCGTATTCCTCAAGCGCGAGGATCTCAACCACACCGGCTCACACAAGATCAACAACGTGCTCGGCCAGGCGTTGCTGACCAGGCGGATGGGCAAGCCACGCGTCATCGCGGAGACCGGAGCGGGCTCGCACGGGGTGGCGACCGCGACGGCGTGCGCGCTGTTCGGCCTCGAATGTGTCGTCTACATGGGGGAGATCGACATGGGCCGCCAAGCGGTGAATGTGGCGCGGATGGAGATGCTCGGCGCCCGGGTGATTCCTGTCACCACCGGCTCCCGCACGCTCAAGGACGCCATCAACGAGACGTTCAGGGACTGGGTCGCCCACGTCGAGACCACGCACTATATCTTCGGCACGGTCGCTGGCCCCCATCCCTTCCCGGCAATGATTCGCGACTTCCAGCGCGTCATCGGCGTCGAGGCCCGCCGTCAGATCCTCGACCGAGCCGGGCGGCTGCCTGATGCGGCGATCGCGTGCGTCGGAGGAGGCTCGAACGCTATCGGGTTGTTCCACGCGTTCGTTCCCGACGAGAACGTACGGCTCATCGGCTGTGAGGCCGCCGGGCGTGGCGTCGAGTCCGGGGAGCATGCGGCGTCCCTGTCAGCGGGCGAGCCCGGCATCCTGCACGGCTCACGCTCCTACGTGCTGCAGGACGAGGAAGGCCAGATCACCGAGACTCGCTCGATCTCGGCCGGACTCGATTATCCGGGCGTCGGACCAGAGCACGCGCACTTGCATGAGGCAGGCCGCGGCGAATACCGGCCGATCACCGACGCCGCCGCTATGCGGGCCTTCCGGCTCCTAGCCACGACCGAGGGCATCATCCCGGCGATCGAGAGCGCGCACGCGCTCGCCGGCGCCCTCGAAGTCGGTGCCGAACTCGGACCCGACGGGCTGATCCTCGTGAACCTGTCCGGCCGGGGTGACAAGGATATGGACACTGCAGCGCGCTACTTCACCGCGCAAGCAGACGAGGCGACAGGGAGCGCCGAGCAGTGAGCGGGAACTCATCACTGCTGGCCGACGCCCTGGCCCGCGCCAGGCAGGAGAACCGGGCCGCGCTCATCACGTACATGCCGGCCGGCTTCCCGACCGTCGAGGAGGGCATCGCAGCGATCCGCGCAATGCTGGACAGCGGGGCCGACATCATCGAGGTGGGCTTGCCGCACAGCGACCCGGTGCTGGACGGCCCGGTCATCCAGGCCGCCGACGACATCGCCCTGCGCGGAGGCGTCCGCATCGGCGACGTGATCCGCACGGTCAACGAGACGTACCTGACCACCGGCAAGCCAGTTCTGGTCATGTCGTACTGGAACCCCATCGAGAAATACGGCGCCGAGCGCTTTGCCGACGAGCTGGCCGAGGCGGGCGGCGCAGGCTGCATCCTGCCTGACCTACCCGTCCAGGAGTCGGCGTCGTGGCGCGAAAGCGCTGCCAGGCATGGCCTCGCCACTGTCTTCGTGGTCGCGCCGAGCAGTACCGATGCCAGGCTGCGGGAAATCACCGCGGCGGGATCGGGATTCGTCTACGCCTCATCGCTGATGGGAGTCACCGGTGTCCGGGAGGCCGTCAATGCGGCCGCTAGTTCCCTGGTCCGGCGGGTCAGGGCCACCACCGAGCTGCCGGTCTGCGTCGGAATTGGAATCAGTAACGCCTCGCAGGCCGCGCAGGTCGCGGGCTTCGCCGACGGCGTGATCGTGGCGTCCGCGTTGGTCAAAGCGATGCTCGACGCCCCCGATGCAGCCGCAGGAGTCGCAGCTGTCCGGAAGCTCACCGCCGAACTCCGGCTTGCAACAATGCGGAATTAAAACGTCGCATGCCCTGCCAGCGACGACGACCGGCGGAGAGGGATGACGGTGGCCACTTTCGCGCTCATCCACGGCGGCGGTGATGTCGGGTGGTACTGGCACCTGGTCGAACGGGAGCTACGGCAGCGCGGCTACGACACTCTCGCGCCCGACCTGCCTTGCAGCGACGACTCGGCCGGGCTGGCCGAGTACGCCGACGCTGTCACTGACGCGATCGGGACTCGAGACAACCTGGTAGTGGTCGCTCAGTCATTTGGCGGGTTCACCGCGCCGCTGGTAGCCGCCCGAGTTCCGGTCGAGATGCTGGTCTTGGTGGCCGGGATGATCCCGGCCCCGCGCGAGGCGCCCGGCGACTGGCCCGCGAACACCGGCTTCGACGAGGTAATGCGCCAGCAGGCCGTGCGGTACGCCGGACAGGACCTGATCTACCACGACGTTCCCCCGGCTCTGGCCGAGCAGGCTCGCCGCTACGCGCGCGACCAGTCAGACACTCCAGGCCACGCGCCGTGGCCGCTGGCTACCTGGCCGCCGGTGCCGACCCGGTTCGTGCTGTGCACCGAGGACCGGTTCTTCCCGCCCGAGTTCATGCGCCGTGTCGTGGCCGACCGCCTGGGCGTCGTTCCGGATGAGATAGCCGCTGGCCATGCCGTTGCGCTCAGCCGCCCGAAGGAGCTGGCTGGCCTGCTTGCTGGCTATGCAGCGACCGGCAGCTGACTCGTGCGCCTGTCAGCTGGTCGAGGTGCGGGCCAGCCATAACGTCTTTGGCGGGCTGGGCTCGTGGTCAATTGCCGAAGGCCGCCAGCGCATTGCCTGCCGGGACGACCAGCAGGCCGTCTCCGACAGCCATGCCGACGAGCACGTCCGCGTTCTGCTCATCCGGGCCCATGATGACCGATCCCGCCGCGCCGGCCCAGATCTGCTGTCCGGTGGCGGCCGACACGGCGTAGACCATCCCTGTGCTGCTCCCGACGAACACGGCGCCGCCGGACACGACCGGCGCGGTGACGAGCGTGCCATCGCCGAACGACCAGCGGTCGGGACTGCCGGAGGGATCCACGGCGACCAGGTTCCCGTTATCGATCGTGTACATGTTGTTACCGTCGAACGCGGGCGCGGTCTGTGACGCGAACGTGCCCACCGTCGTGCCCGAGGACTTCGAGAGGATCACCGGGGTGTCGTGAGCGCCGCGGCCGTAGACATTGCCGCCGTCCAGCACGGCGGTGCTGCCGCCGCCGCCCTCGCAGCTCGTCGTGTGGTGCCAGACGAGGCTCCCGCTCAGGCTGAACCGATAGTCCTGCTGGCAGGCGTAGGAGACGTAGACGCCGCTGTCATCGACGGCTGGCGAGCTCTTATCGCCGTTCTCCACCGTGCCTTCCCACTGGACAAGGCCGTCCGCTTCACTGACCGCGTAGACGTAGCCCCCATAGCCAGCACCAGAAACGTAGACCACGCCGTCGTAGGCGGTCGGTGGCGCGGTGAACGCCCACTGGTCTGGCAGCTGCGTGGCCCACAGCTCCTGGCCCGTGCTGGCCGAGAACGCGGTCAGCAGGCCGTCATAGTTGAGGGCGAATATGGTCTGCCCGTCATAGGCCAGCGCGGAGAAGCCGTACGTGCCCGCCAAGCCAACGGACCAGTCCGTCGCGCCGGTGCTGGCGTCCAGCGCAAACAGGTTGGTGCCATAGGTCTGGGTGTTCTCGACCGTGACGAACACCCGGCCACCGGCGATGACCGGGTACGACACGTCACCTGCTCCCGCGAGGCTTCCGCCGGTTCCGCCGAGTGTCACATTCCATTTCTGGGTGAGTGCGCTCGCGTCCGGCGCGCCGAAGGCCTGCCTGCCATCGTGGGAGGGGTCGATCTGGTACGTCACGGGGTCGGACCCGGTCTGCGCCACCGAGACCGCCAGCGCGGCCGCCGAACTGGGAGCAAATGAGGTGCTGCCGCCGTAGCTCGCCACCAGCTGCCGGGTTCCCGGCGCGAGGGCGGCCGTCGTGAAAGTCGCCGTGCCGCTGACCAGCGCGGAGGTGCCCAGGATGCTCCCGTCGCTGGCATCGGTGAGCGTCACTGAGCCGGCCGGGGTGCCAGCATTGGAGGTCACCTGGGCCTGGAACGTCACCCAGGAGTCCTGGGCGACTGAAGTGGCCGACGCCGTGAGCGTTGTGCTGGTGGTCGCGACGGGCGGGGGCTTGGGCGGCTTGGGATGGGCAGACGCCGGACTCGCGGGCGATAAGAGGAGACCTACCGCCACGGCGACGCAGCCTCCGAGCGCCCGCACATACCAACGCATCTCATCGCTCCCATGTCTGGTGTCCGCAACCCTTTCAAGGGCCGCGGGCCACCTTCCCATCTCGGGCCCGGCCGGTCAACTTAGTTGGCAGTAATCGCAGATGGTTCAGGCAGGGCCTGCGTCTCCGAGTCATTGGGGACGAACGCGGATAATCGTCTTCCCGTTGAGTCGCTCAGTCGGGTTGAGGGCCGCGACAGCATCGTCGAGGGGCGCGACGTTGCCGATGTTGGTCCGAAGTCGTCCGTCCCGCACCCGCTGGACGATCTCAC
>Ga0126378_10001577_pt1 | contig 16889 bp, 15 predicted proteins | sample PanSoiMetPlot_23_FD_92587 | JGI IMG/M metagenome (GOLD analysis project Ga0126378, IMG submission 92587) | Tropical forest soil microbial communities from Panama - MetaG Plot_23 | ecosystem: Environmental > Terrestrial > Soil > Tropical forest > Bulk soil | place: Panama | collected 2016-02-17
CAGTTCGTTTGCGCCGATTTTCGAAACCGTCTTGACCTTGAGAACTTCAAGGATCGCGGCTTCCGGCACACCCAGCTGATCAAAGGCCTCGAGCGCGGCTTTGCGCCGCGTGGCCACATCCTTTTCGGAAGGCTTGGCAGCTTCGACGGCTTTTTCGTACAGCGGAAACCAAAACATTTTCGGGATGCCTTTGAGCACCGCGTTGCGGAAAGCGATGCCTGCCGCCGCGGCGCCGGTGACCCCAATCATGTCGTCATCGTAGCGCGTGCCATCGCGCTTGGTGATGCGCCGTTTGATCTCGAAGGAAATGGCCACATTCGTTTCGAGATCGTGGAACACCCCCTGGCTCACTACCGTCTTGTCGTCCGCGCCCAGCACGCGAGCCGCTACGCGACAGTTGCGCCAGTTTTGGCTGACGATTTCAGCGAACCTGACGGACGGGCCTTCGATCAGTTTCTCCCCGCCGTCTTTGCTGCGCCGCACCAGTTTGTAGTACATGGTCTCCGCCACTTCCTGGCTGTAGCTGACCATGTTTCCCGCAGCGCTCTGAAAGTTTGCGAGGCAGCGCGGGTATTGTTTGGCTGTGGCGATTTGCAGATCGATCTCCGCTTTCGAAAGCGTCAACAAATCGCTACTGGGATTGATGACTTCCACCATCTGGGCGCCGCCAGGGGTGATGACCGCGGCGACACCGTTTTTCTTTTCGGACATTTTTTCTCCTTTCTACTCGTAGAACCACACGTACAAGAGCGCGATGGCTTGGGCGAGCACCAAGAAAAGCCACAGCGCCCACCACCAACTACTGCGCCGCATGCGTTTCTTCGACCGGCGGTTGCTTGTCCTCCATGCCAGCAAAGTGTTCACGGAGAATCCGCAGGATCGTAGGACCATAGCCGCGATCTTCTGCAGCTGCTGCTGCCTTAATCTTGCGTTTCAATTCCGGCGGCACGTACAAGGCCACCTGCCAACGGTCCCGCACTCTTTTCTTTTTGGTTTTCATAATCCTCCTGTTCCGTGCAGATGTTTGCGGAGTAACCCAGCGCACGTTGCCAGGTTCGTAGTGGCCGTCAACGTCGATGCGGTCTAGCATCTTGCCTTCGGGACGCCTGCCAAGTTCAGCGATGAATTGGATGAGTGTATCGAATCGGAACTCGATTCCACGCCCACCATAATGTTTGAATGACACATGCTGCGGATTAGTGCATCGGGAAAAAGCGCCATAGAACGCCTGGCGCTCGACCTTGTAGCCCCATCGCTTCACACGCCAGCGCGGCAGCCACATGCGCTGCTTTAGATCCATAGGCGAAATAATACCGAAAATGATTAGCTAAGACAATGTTCACCTTCGCCTTTATTTCGTGGATTGTATAGATCTTATCCGGTATGAGAGAATCTAAGACGCAGCGCAGTCCGAAGCGAAAGGAGATTATGAGCTACATCAAGCTAAAGGTTTACGACATCAACCGTCCGAATGGCGTGCGCGAGCCGCTCATCGAGAAGGAAATCGCCGCGGATGACGCGGCCAGGATTACCTCGCTCGATTTCGACTATCACGCCGCCGACAACGGCGAAAGTGGCATCCGCCACATCGATATGCGCGAGTACAAGGTGACCGACTTGTACGTCAGCACTTACCTCGTCAGCGTCTACGTGGAGGCCCGCCAATGACCGTCACTCTTGCCAAGTCCAACCTTGTCCGCGGCGCCAGGACGTTCTACGTCGAGAGCGAATCGGAGCCGGGAAAGAAGCACATCGTTGTGCTCGTGGAGCGCGACGGCCACAACATTCCCTTCTGCCAGTGCAACGATTTCTTTGGCCGCAAACTGGCGTTCGTTTTCACCAACCAATTCAGCCACTGCAAGCACGGCGTCGCAGTCATCGAAGCGATTGGCGGTGCCAAGTGAAACACCGTGCCGAGAATCCCTTCAAAGCGTACTGACTCGAGTGCAGTGCCCTCGCCCTCCTGGGGCCGGGGCGAAGTACTCAAGTCCGAAACGAAAGGGAGATTATGGGAAACCGAATCGCAAAGTTGGAAGGTGTCGAGGAGTGGGTGGTTTATCGGTCGGCGAGCGGCGCACTGTACGAGCCGATGTTCAGTGATGAGCTGTCGGCTTGGCTATTTGCCCGCGTGCTCGACTTTCCGCACGGCCCTGATGCGGATTACGCGCTGGGCCAGGATGTCACAACGTTTGTGAAGTTGTCCTACGGCGGCGAGGATGACTGGTACGAAACGCCGCTTTATGTGGACGAGGTCGCTTCGGTGACCGCGGGCACGATCGCCATCCGCTGGAACCGCGGCGAGGAGATTCTCGAGGAACTCCTCGCGGCTTTCAAGGTCTGGCGCCAGGACAAGCGCGTGGCGCCGCCGGTGCGCGTAGAACGGCAGGAAGCCGAATGACCCTACGCGAGTGCCCATGCGGAAGCGGAGAATTCCCTGAAGCGGAGTACGACGCCCAGGGAATTTTCCTTTGCTACGTTTGCGACGTGTGCCGCAAAGATAAGCTGTCCCGCTACCGGCCAGAGATCCTGACCGGCTATGACCAGTCCGATGTCGATGAACCCATCGAGGAGGAAGGATGACCATTAACGAATTCCGCGGCTGGTGGAAAGTGCGGGCCATTCGGCAGGCCGATGAGGCTTATGCCGACCGCCCGCCCCACTGGCAGTCTTGCCGCGCCATGACCATCGCGGACGGTATCACACGCGGCGAGAAGTTCTGGCGCAAGCATCGCAAGTTCCTCGCGGGCCTCACACTCACCGAATGGACCGACCGTGTCCAGAAACGCGAGGCGCTCCGATGAACTGGGAAATCACCTGGGGCTCAAACGATCCGCCTATCTTTGGTTTTGATTTCGCTGCCATGCTGGTGGAAGGAATCGAGGAGGGAATCGAGGAGCTGCTCTATCTGCAGTTGTACGGCGAGACTTGTGAATTGTGTGGCGAGTTCCGCCACTGCAACACGCACATCGGAGAATCGGTCACGCCAACCGACCGCGGTCCAATGCGCGAGGAGGAAGAGAAAATTGTCTGCGAGGAATGCTGGGACCGGCTGACCTCAAACTAAATCAATACAGAAAAAGGCCGTGGAGCCGCGTCGTTCTCCGCGGCCTTTCCCTTTTTTGCGCAGAGAAATTAAGCGTGTTTCGAAGCCGCGCCGTGCGAAGCAGCGGTCTTGCCGGGAGCTGCTTCGGTAGTGGCCGCCGCTTCCGGCGGATCCGCCACCAAATCCGCTTCATTGGCCCAATACTCCACCGGCGGCTTGCCGGGAGTTTCAAGTGTCGCGAACAATACCGACACGCGGCTGCTGCCGCCCTTGTCGGCCACCGATTCCTTCACCGTGCCCACCAGCTTGACCTGATCGCCAGCATTGAAAAGTGCCATTGTTCACCTCAGAAAAAACGGGAGCGAGGTCCGAAGTCCCGCTCCCGCTAAGTGTCAGAGTGTCTACGAAAGGAGAAATAGACGCAAAAAAGAGTACCATCGAACCGGAGAAAGACAAATGCCTCGAGATAAAAAACCTGTCAGCCGCGAAGAGGTTCCGATTCCAAGCCAACCGCATCCGGAATTGACCGATGCCATCATCATCGCGCTCTCGAAAATGATCAAAGACACTACTCGCGCTCGCGGTACTTCCGCGCCCGCCGCTCCGCGAGGTTCCGCTGGATCCGGCGAGCAGAGCGCTCCAAAAGAACGCGACTGATCCGCGGCATGCGTTGCGATAAGCGCTGCTGGCCGCTCTCGACAATCTTCCCCAATTCCTCGAGCGCTTCATCACCCAGGGTATCGAGCCCCCAGTCGCGCAACCCTTCCATGGCTTCGCGCACTTCCTTGACCTTGGCGATCTGTTTGTCGGTCATGCCTTCTTTGACTTGCGTGCGCTCGAGCACCGTCTGCGCATAATCCTTGCCCACCTGGCGCAATACATCCGGCCCAAAGGCGCGTGCGGCTTGCGCCGGTGTCATGCCTTGCTTCATCAAGTATTTCAGGCCAAGGATCACGCCCCACATCTGGCCCTGCGCTTCCATCGCCGGGATCCCCAGGTGATCGGCAGCGCGGCGAATGTGCATCGACAGCGCCACGTAGTGCGCATCGGTCAGGCCCAGCACACCGAAAAGATCTTTCATGTGCGTATCGAAGACGATGCGCAGCCAGTTGCCCGCACCGGCGGTGCCCCCAAGCATCGACGGTAATTTCCGTGCGCCAGGCGTTTTGCCCGCGATCGGACTTTCCGGCGAGAATACTGCGCCCGTGAACGGTTTCTCTCCGCGCCACTCCGGACTGTTCACCAATTTGTACAGCTTCACGGTGTCCAAGCCGCGGAAGCCGGAAATGGCGTGGGCATTCTTTACGATCGAGTTGATACTGGCTTTGTTAGTCGGCCTGCCGCGCTCGAGCCAATCGTGATAGGCGATCCATGCAGCATCGTTCGCCTGGGCCACCGCCTTGTTGCCGCTGAGGGAACTGTGAATGGCTTTGAGGCGCCCTTCGTGTAGATCCGATTGCGGCACGCGCTCCATCTGCGCCGCATAGCGTTCCTTGCCAAGGGTGCGGAAAGTGTCGATGAAACGCTGCCACCAGCCGCCGAAAGGTTCCCCGGCTTTCGCGATGTTAACCAGTTCATCGAAAGTCGGCTTCACCGATTGAAACGCTTTGACGAGATTGCGCTGCTGCACGGGGCGCGTTGAAAACATCCGCGCCTCGTCTTGAGTGAGGAGCCCTAAAAAGCGCTGAAAAAATTTTTGGTTTTTGGGCGAAATGTTTTTGATGTCATCGGGAGATGCGCGACGAACTTCGGGCGCGACTTCCATGGGGATGGCTTCGACCGGCGGCTTGGTTTCACTGATCAGTGTCAGACTTCGCCAGCCCGGCGCCGCTTGGGCACGTGCCATGTTGATGGCGCGTTTCAGGTCGCTCGCTTTGATACTGATTTCGCGGAAGCGCTGCACGTTGTCGCCAACGTCCTCGAGCAGTCTAAATTTGTAGGTGTTTCGCGGAGCGGAGAACGGCTTCAGCTTTTCTGGAGGAGGGCGTAATCCAAAACTTTCTGCCGGAGCGCCGCCTTCTCGTCCGGCGACATCCGCCGCACCTGCTCCACCACCTGGCGCAGGAACTCCTGGCGCGGCACCACCTCCGGCTTCTCTTGCGGCTTTGGCTGCGGCTTGCGCATCTTTGATCTCTTTCGCCCTGGCAACGATCTTGTCCAGGCGTTCTTTGCTGGCATGGAACTCTACCGGAAGGTTTTCTTCGCGTCTACCGGCTTCCTGGCGGATCAGATCGTGCAAACCATCAAGCTTTTCGATGGCCTTATCGACCATGCCGCTGAAGACGGCGCGATGCAAATGCGGAGAAACCCCCAATGCCGTGAGCAGCTCCTGGGTCATGCGGTGATCGCCGTGCAGGCCGGGATTCGTTTCGCGATTAATGCCGTACATCACTTCATCGATCGCGGCACCCGCCGCAAACATGTCGAGCACCGCATTGGTTTTGGCACCGAGCCGCGCTGGAGACCAGCGCCCTTCGTATTTGAACGGTGTCAGGTCGACCAGCGTTGCCGCCGTAGCGCCGCGCAAGTTGCCACTCATAAGCCGCGGATGCCGGTGGCTGATAATACCGGCCAGGTCCAGGCCCTCGAGCCCGGCCAGGATGGCGTGGCCAAGTTCATGGGCCATGACGGATAACATCGTCATCGGGGCTATCAGCTTGCCTGGCGGGATCGGCATCTGGCGCTGGTAGCCGATGGGTTCGCCCTTCGCAAGACTTACGATGTCCCGCGGCTTGTACCCTCTCTCGAGCAACTGCCGGATCAACCCCTGGCGCGGCGCGTTCTCCGTTTCTTTCAGCCCGGCATTCGACGCGGCCTGGCGGATCTCTACGTTGCGCAAATCATGCACGGCCTGGAGCGCTTCGGGATCGTTGGCCGTGGCGCGCACCAGCTCCGGCCCGTTGGCGCGCACAAAGCGCCTTACGGCAGGATCAGGGAATTCATGTCGAAGTGGATCATGCCATTGTTCGAATGGCGTGCGTTGCGGTGGAGGCCGTTCCGGCGTGCCAGGTTGTGTGGGTAATCTGCGCGGCGGTTGTTCGACCGGCGGAATCTGTTCTGTCGGCGGCGTAATTTGCATGGGCGCTGGAGCTGCGGGTGGGCCGCCGCGGGTGGTGGGCATCGGGCCTTTTTGCGCGGCGCGAATTTTGTTGATGTCCAAACTTTCTGGAGCCCGCTCGAATGGATGTGCGCGCATGTCCTCGAGCTGGCTTTGCAAAATACCGAGTGCCGGATCGTCAGGTCGCAAACCTTGCATGCGTTTCTGGATGTCCGACATCAGCGCCATGCGCATGGGATCCGGCCCGGCTACGCGGCGTTCTGCCATTCCTGCTGGAGCTGTGCCTGGTGTAGCGCGCCGCTCCACCGGCAGAATGGGCTGCTCCGTAGTTCCTGGGACTGCGGCTTTCGCCACTTCGGCTTTTTCGTCGCCTTGCAGCGCGTCATAACTCCTGCCGTACATTTCCCGCGCCAGGCGATTGAATTGCGCAGTGACCGGCACGTTCGCAGCAGGCGCCGCGGTGCGCGTAGGTCCGGTAGGTGGCGCCAGAGCTTCACCACCGGCACCCACTCGCGGGATCTCTGCTGTCGGCGGCGCACCAGTAACCTGGGGTTCTACGCGCGCTGCGACACGCGGGATGCGTCCACGCGCAGTGCCGCGCATGCCTGCTTCGCCCATGCCCGCAGCACCAAGCAGGGCACCACCACCACCCATCAAAAAATTCTGCACGTTCTCCGGCGTCCAACCTTCGCGTTGCGCTTTCCTGTAAGCGTCGTATGCGCCTTCCGCTCCGAGGACACCGAAATGCGCTGCGCCGACTGTGGGCATCAATGCCGCGGCGCCCATTTCTGCAAGGGCGCGCGGTGTAGTGAGCGCAGCGCCGGTACGCATGGTGTCGGCCAGCATGCCGCCGCCCGCAGTACGTGCAAAACGTGCTGCACGGCCCAACACGCCAGGTTGTTCGCCGCGAGCTGCTGCAGCTTGGTCCGCGGTCTGCGCTTCTTTTTCTTTTCTGGTTAGATAGTCAGCACCGGCACGCAATCCTTTGGACACAATCGTGTCGTTGTACCAGGCGCGCTTTTCGCCTTCGGGCTTGAAGGCATCAGGATAATTTTTCTCGATGTCCGCGCGGATCTCGTCTTCGGACATGCCTTGCGGATACGGCTTTACTTTGCCGTCCGGCATGGTGAACCACTGCTGATTATCGTCTGCCATCAGTGCAGCTCCCTCCAGCTACGCGGCTTCACGCCTGGCGGCGGCGCATTCACGGCAGGACCGCCTTGTGGACGCGGCGGATAAAGTTGTTCCTTGGTGGGCGGGACGAAGCCTTCGCGGTTTCGATATTTGTTGTCGGTGAGCACCTTCATCGGCCTGTAGTACATTTCGAATTCACGATCGAAAGCATCGGCTTTGGTGTCTGGCGGTGGAATTGTTTGCATCACTTTGTTCAACAATTCTTGCGATCGCAGCGTGGAAGCCTTCAGGCCTTGCGTAGTGATTTCGTAAGCCATGCGGCCTGGCAGCGCATTGAAGTACGCTTGCGCCGCGTCGTAACCCTCTTGCGATATCTGGCTTTTCTTGAGCGCATCGAGATATCCGTTCGCGGGTCCAGCGATCGCGCCCTGAACAAGATTGACGGTGGCGCCCACGGCGAGGCCTGCGATCGCTCCGGCGGGCCCGCCCAGCATACTTCCTGCAGCAGCGCTGCCGAGTTCCGTAGCCAGGCCCGTGAGGCCTGGAGATTTCGGCAATTCCGTTCTGGCGTGATTCGCCATGTCGGTGATCAGCCCGATATCTTTCATGTAGTGCGGCGATTTAATCCAACGGTCCATGGCGTCTTTGTAGTTCTCTTGCGCCAGATAGTTGCTGACTCCCACGGTAGCTTCCTGATCCATCTCCTCGCGGGTCTTTTGCAGCTGCAGTTGTTTTTGCTGCAACATCGCGTCTTTGTAGGGCTGGGCCTCGAGTTCGCGGATCTTGCGGTCCATATCGGTCGAGAGTTGCTGGTCATACCTCGCCATCTTGTCTTGAATTTGTGCGCGGTTTTCGCCTGCCACGAGCGCCGGTGGCCGGGGCGCTTCTCTGCCGAGAACTTGCTGCGCTACGCGATAGCGTGAGGCCAGGTAATCGTTGCCGTTCTTGAGATCGTTGGCATCGGCGGAAACCAAATGCCCAAACCTTCCTTCATTGCGCGCGATGTTGGCTTGCTGCTCCGCGGTCAGTTGCTTACCTGCACGCTGGTCCGCATAGGCCTGCAAGAAATCCCGCTCTTCGGCTTCCGTCGCGGTCGGCTGTTTTTCTTTCGGCATGCCCACCACGGTAGTGGTCTTTCTCGCAGGAGCAGGAGTCGGCGCTGCGACGGGCGGCGGTGCCTGCACCGAGGGGATCGGCGCCGCAGGCGGCCCGGCCTGTGCAGGAGCTGCTGCGGGTGGCGCGGCTTCTACTGCCGGTGCGCGCCGGGACGGCTGCACATTCGCTCCGAGTGTTCCGCCGTGTTCCAGAATCCAATCATTCGGATCGACGGGCTTGCCATCGGCATCAGTATCGGGAACTTCAAATTCCCGTTTGCGCAGATCGTGATAGACATGGCGCGTTACACCGATTTGCTCCCCGGTAACCGGATCGATGTCGCGGCGGATGCCTTCTTCGCCAGGCACTGGCGTGGCGTAGCCGAGGCCTGCGGTCTCTGCGCGTTCCTTCGCTGCACCTGCGGTGGCGCGCTCTGTCTCCGCGGCCCACAAAGGTTCTTCCGCTTTCTCCCGCCGCGCTTCCATTTCTTCGCGCTCTGCTACCGGGATCTCTTCCTCGAGGCGGCGCATGCGCATCATGCGATTGACGGTCGTGCCAGGGATCGTGGGCATCACGCCAGGAATGGCAATCTCTCCCGCGACGTTTCCGGCGATGGCACCAATGCGGCCGAGTTTGCGCCCCCAGGTAAGATCGCGAAACGGCGGTTGCTCATAAACTTTTTGATGGAGCGCCGCGGCTTCCTGGCGCTTCTGTTCACTCGAGCCGTAGTCCGGCACCGATGGAATCAGCGCGGTCTCTTCCGGCGGCGGCTGCGGTGTGCGCTGTTCCACTTGGCGCACCGCCGGGATGCGCCCCGGCTGCTGCGGATAATCTGGTTCGTCGTCGTCCCGTGGACGATTGTCGTTTGCGTTTGCCATGGTTCAACTCAGATCGTGACGCCTTTTGCTCCCGCGCCCTGCAGCGCACTGAGCACGCCAGTGACGTTTTGCACCCAGCCGGTTTGATTGGCTTTTGCCCAGGCGTCGATGTCTTCCGGCACCAGCGACTGCGCTTTGAGCGCAGCTCCGACTTGCGTGCCGTAGATGCCTTCGAGTTGCTTCAGTGCGGATGCGCGTTGCTGCTGCTGCAGCATGGCGTTCTTCGTGGCCACATCGAGACCTACACCGGCAGAGGTGCGCATTTTTTCTCGCGCTACTTCATCGAGAGCGCCGGTAGTCCCCGCGCCCACATTGCGTGAACGTGCGCCTGCCAGCGCGGCCTGTCCCACAAGTCCACTGGCAGCTCCACCAGCGCCCTCGAGCCCTTCGGTCAGCATGGCGTTCTGCTGCGCCGCCGAGAAGCCTGGCGCATTCATCACATCGCCCTGGAGAGTAGGCACCAACATGCCGCCAAGTGTGCCTGCTTGCTGACCGTAAGCTGCGCCGGTTTGCGCCGCGGTGGTGGCCGCATTGCTCGCCGCGCCGGTCGCAGCACCGATGCCCGCGATGTCCTGGCTGCCGTAGAGATCGGAAATGACTCTGCGCGTTGTGCCGTTACGTCGATGGATTTCGTGGAACATGGCTATGCCACCTTAGGTGCCGGTGTCCGCTTTGCTTGAACGGGTGGGCGGTTCAGCACAAATCCGATTCCGGCGCCGCCTTGTGTGCCATCGGCGCGACCTGTGCCGGATCCCTGGCTGGGCAGCAGCGTCAACGTCGATGCGCCGGTCAGCTGCACCGCGGTCGGCGCATAGCGCGGGCCGTAATACACCTGATGGGTTTGCGGATTCGAGCCGCCGTACTGGCTGTAAGCGCGGAAATAATATTTTTGCACCGTGCCGCTCTGATTCTTTGCAGGCAGCGCCAGGACACGTCCGCGGGAAGCGCCGAGGTGCTCGACATGCGGCTGCGCAAAGGTCGGATCATTCACCGAATATTCGACAAAGTAGTTGAGATTCTTTTTCATCTGCGAAGTGTCGTTGATGGTCACATGGACATGGTCGCTGCCCGCCGCGACGTTCAGGCCCGCGATCGGCGGCGGCGGTTGCACCAGGCCTTTGGTGTCGAATCCGGCGTGATTAAACGTCACATTAATTGAATCGAACCAGCTCTCGAGCAGGTTGCCGAGATGTGGATCGCGGTTTTTGATTTGCTTCAGGAACTGTGAACTGTCGATCATGGTAAACTCCGCACATGCGAATCAGGCGCATGGATGGCACTTTCACACCCGCAGGCGCAAAGCAGCAAAGATTCCTCCACGGCGAAACGAGCAATCGAAAAGAGACTCCGGAATTCAGGGCCTACTATGCGGCCAGGACACAGCCACGGTTGGCGAATGGTCGGTTTATGCCGAAATCGCATTAAATCCACGGACAGGACTCCAAGTATCCGGCAGCAGCGGAACCACCATTTTCGAAACTCGAAATGCGCTGCCGACTGCGTTGGTCCCTACGCGAATAAAGAATCTATTTCCCTTGATGTTCACGCCCAGCTCGAGATCGCCCTGGGTGTTCGTGGGCAGCGGCAGGATGTCGAGGTCGTACGGATTGTTGAATGGCGATTCGGGATACACAAAAGTATTCAGCGTTCCGGATCCAGTCGCGAGTACGGTGAGATACGGGAACTCCACACGCCACAATCCGAGACCTTTGGCGTCTTGCTGCTCCGCTTTCGTGAACCCGTAAGAAATCCAGAACGAATTGATCGCGCCGCCGTCATCGGACAATGAGCTGGCTTGCAGCGCAAAGATTTTTGAATCCGTGTAGCCGGTGCAAAACCATTGCGGCCAGTTGTTGTTGTTGCGATCGATGTAGTCCGAGTACGGGCACGTGATGTTCCAAAACGACCATTTTCTTGCGGGCTCCGGACTCATCAACCGGCCCATGTAGGTGCTGCGGATCGGACCCGTCTGAGCGATTGCAGCGCCAGTATTTAGCTCGCGGTAGTTGCACATCAGCACGCAATTTGGCGAGGTCGGATTCGCGTTTGTGGGAAATTCCGGCATCCATGGATTTGGGGTAGGAATGGGTATGCCGACTGTGAAGCGCCGCTGCTCCGGATCGTTGCGCAACCAAATGGTGTAGCCGTAGGTCCAGTTGATGGTGTCCCACAACGGTTGAAGTTCCTGTGAAACTTTGATGGGTTCCCCGCCCTCGAAAAAGAAAATTCCCTCGCGGTTCGCGGTCATCACCCAGCCTTCACCGGAATCGTAAGCGTTCTGTCCCACGCAGCCGACCTTGTCCGAAACCGTTTTCCAATTCCATAAATTGGGTTCTGTTACGCCATTGTCGAAAGTCGAAAACCAACTGCGTTCTTTGAGTGCGTAAAGCAAATCGTAGAGCAGCGCCGCGCCGTTGATCGGCTGCATGTTTTGCGCAGGGCCGCACACGCCGGTCTGTAAATCAAAGGCCTCTTGGTTGTTCACATACGAACCTTTGAGCGCTGTGGTGTTCACCGGCACCAACGTCTGGAACGGTTCTACTCTGTCGATCGTGATCGTTGCCAGGTTTGAAATGTTTTGCGCCCAGATGCGCAGCTGCAGATCACTCGGCACCGGCTGCAACAATGTGGTGAGCAGCGTGCCGCTGTAGATCTGCATGCCGGTGGTCATGGAGTTGAGCGGCAGCGTGAAAGTTCCGAGAGCCACGCCCTGGCTGGGACTGAAGAGATCCACGACGAGATTGCCGGTGGCGCCCGCGGTGACCGAGGCACATATGCGCACGGAGTACAGCGTCGAAGCCTGGATGATGGGCACACCAAATTCGTCCACCATGCCGGACACGGTGGAATTCGGCACGCCGCCTTGCGTCAGCATGCCCCATACCGACTTGGTGACGCCGGATGTATTGCTGATCTGGTAGGACCATCCAAAGACCGGCGAACTGAGCTGCAGCGCCCCGCCGGTGCCGTTGGTCGGATCGATCGTCCAGCCGAGAGGCACCGCGGCATTCACCGGCCCACTGTAGCCGCCATCGAAACTCAGATTGCGGAAATTGGTTACTTTCAACTGCTCGCCCCAGGCAAACATCCGGCTCGAGTAGGTGATCATTCCGCGAGAACTTCCCAACTCGATGGTATTGAACAAGTTGTTGCCGGGAATGTCGATTGCGGTCGCGGAAAGCAACACGGCATCCGAGAAATTGAACGTGGCTGTAGTGGAAAGATTGTCATTTACGATGGTAGCGGTACTGGTCTGCGGAGGGGTGACGTTCGTAATGTTAACCGTTTGAGGGATATAGAAGAAGTTTCCGCCACCGGCGGCAGTGAAGAAGACGATCCTGGCGACGACGTTGGGAGGGCCAACCGACAGCCCGCTAACAGTGATACTCCCCGTACTCCCCGTAACACTGAGCTGGGTGATCGGGGATGGCTGTGTGATATAGCCGCTTCGCGTCAGGAACGAATAGCAGCACTTTCTGATGCCTGAGGCTATCTGACCCTGCTGGACGATGGTTCCGCCCGCCACAGGGGTCGGCTGCGTCGAATTCGAGGTGAAATTTACGGTCTGACCGGCGTCGAACATGAATGTCGTGCCGCCCACTACCGCGGTCGGAGCTGGTGTGCCGGTCTGATTCTGAGCCGGAATGTCAGGGCTCGTAATGTTGATCGAGAAGGTGCTCGCGCCCACCGCGCTGATGGCTTTGGTGGTGTTGAAGACATTCGCGTCACCGATGCCGGATCCGTTCAGACAGTTCGAGATGGTGACCGTTTGACCGACAGTCGGCGCACTGTAGCCGCTCTGTAAGGTGAAAGTGTAGGTGGCGATGTTGCCCACTAAGATCACCGATGTGATGGTCATGGCCGATGAATTCGGCGCCGCGATCACGGTCCATGTGCCGTCGTACGGCGTGCCGGTTCCGGCGATCTGGATCTGGCTGTTTACGCCCACATTCGGAACAGGTTGCTGCGTCGTAACTGTCGCGATGCAGGACTGATACCACCAGTTCGATACCGGCGGCGGGCCGCCAGTTCCGAAATCATCCGAATACGCCCAGGTCGTCGTGGGCGACGGCAGCGTGAACGTGGGACAAGATTCACTGCCGCCGACAATTCCCGTTTGTACCGTTCCGACCGTGTAGCTGCCGTTGATGTTGTACGGCAAAGTGCCGCCACCTTTTTTCGGGAAAGGATTGGTGACGCCTTGCAAGATCACTGTCGTGCCGCTGCCGAATGTCGGCGTGTACGGCGCCAGGCTTTGATAGGTGTTCGCGCCGGTGCGGCCCTCGCCGTAAATTACCAGCTGATTGCCTGGCGTTGAATCCGCGGGCGAGTTCACTGTGCCCCAGGCAATGCGGCGGATCTGTACCGGGGCGCCCTGGCTGATCTGCTGGATGGCAATGCTGCTGCTGCCGCCAGTTCCCGTGCCGCCCGTGCTGATGGTCGGCTTCGCGCCTGGGCCCACCATCGAGATGCGATCGAGGTTTGTGCCGTTCCACTGCCTGGGACAATCCGTGCCGTTCAGTAGATTCGAAAATGCGATGTATTCGATATCTTGAAACGTCACACTTTTCCCGAAAGTGTTGGGCAGGATGGTAGTGAAGATCGAAGTGAGGTTGCCGGGATTCAGATCGACATCTTCATCCCACAGCACGCCGTTGGCATCGAGCGCGAGAGTGTCCACTTCGGCATCGGTTTGCTCGTAGGTTTTAATCCAATTGAAATTTGCCGAAGGCGATGGCGCAAGCCACAACTTGATGAACACACCGGAGATCGAGAACTGCGCGACGAGATTGGCGCTGGCTTGGATAGTGACGCCGAAGGATCCGCTGTTCACAAGCGCCGGTGTGAGCTGCGAGCCCAGACCAAAACTTCCCGTCTGCGTACCAAAAGTAGTTGTGCCTTCACTGCCGCCAAGCGTGAGCTGGCCAGAAAGTATGGTTGGAGTGGGAGTCAGCGCGGCCACGCTGGGCATCAACTGCACAGTAATTTTCGCGGAAGAATCGGAAGTGTTTTGCTTGCCCTGGACGAGCACCTGCATGCCAAGAATCGACGTTCCCGCCGGAAGAGAGAATCCGTAATTCGTGCACTGCAGTTGCTGCGAAGTGGCCCCACCTGAAACCGAAGCGAAGTTCGTGCATTCACCGAGGTTCAGCGTCATGGTACAAACGATCGTGTTGCCAGCTGCATTCCTAAGTGTAGCGGTAACATGCGGCGTGGTTCCGGCAGTCGCCGTAGTGCAGCAATAAATCGACTCACCCCACCAAGTGTTGCCTTGCCCTGGTATCTGCGCCTGATTGGTGCCAATTGGAAACCAAGCGTTGCCCAGTTGGTCAGTCACCGAGAATTGCGTGGGCTGCGTAGGGCAACCGGCAAACTGGATCCCGGCAAACAGCGTCGTTCCCGCCGTCAGGGCAAGTCCAAAGTTCACGGTGACGGTGCTCGCGCCACCGCCATTGTTTCCGCCAGGAGTTTGCAGGCGCGAGATGGCATTGCCGTTGGTACGATAGGCAATCACCATGCCCTGGCCGGGATTCTGTGCGCCGCCACTGCTGACCGTAACGCTGGCATTGAATCCGGCAGGCTTTGGAGAATGTGCTGGCGTGTCGCCAATAGTGAAGGCATTGCCCATGGCGCAAGGTTCCGCGCCTGTTCCGGCACTCCACCCACTCACGCCGCCTGCAGGGCTAAGGCTTCTGGCACCCGTAGGCTGATCGTAAAAAGCGAAAATGTCATTGTTCACGCCGCTAAACATGGCCAGCGAATAGGGGTAGTTGGGATTCCCTGTGGTAACAACAACGCCGTTGCCGGTAGCTGATAAATCGGCGGGCGTGGGTACTTGCACGGTGGTGACCGCATCGGTGTTGATGACGCCACTTTGCGCGTTGCTGGGATTGTTCCACGCAGACTCGAAAGCGTTGTCGGCAAAACTGATCGCAGCTCCCGTATTGCGCGATTGATTGAGCGCCGCATAGTACAGCTGATTCACTCTGCCGCCGCGAGTGAACACACTGCCAGGGTTGTAATCCACATCCTGATTGAACGGACTTGCACCCTCTGGCAAGTCCTCTGGCGCCAGCTCAGGGACCGCGCCGCCAAACACGGTCAGCGGAATTCCCTGCGTTCCCTCTACGTTGTCCATGGATTATTTGCGAGGAAAGGCCATTCGGAAAGTAACCGTATCGGTGAACACGTTGGGCGTGACCGCGTTCAACGCCGTGCCGTTCGTGATCTCCGTGAGACCCGTAGTGCCGGAACCACCGCCTGCAAAGATTTGCAGCTTGGTGCTCGAGGAAATCCAGCGATATTCGAGCGAACCACTGCCCACGATGTTCTGATCGAGCGGCGTGCGATCCGCGTACGGTCCCAGGCCCGCCAGCGTAAATCCGGTCCCGGCCAGGAGCCCGCCAGAAGCATACGTGTCTGCCGCGGCAGAGAAGGTGATCGTGCCGTAGTACGTCACCAGCTCCTGAGTGATGTCACCGAGAGTCACGATGGGTGAAACGATAAATTTGCATGTAGCCGTTGCCATTCTTTTCTCTCCTTACGTCGTTGGGATCACGTAGTAATAAACGACGATCGTTGCGGTTCCCGTGCCCGCAGCGAAATTGTTGGTGATTTTCGTTATCTGCAGTGCCGCGTTGTCATCGCTGGGTGGATTGCCTGCAGTGTCTGTAGCTCCCGGCCAGGGGAAAACTTGCATGCGCCGGTTAGGAGAAACGGTAACCAAGAAGATCGCGTTGCTCGCAAGAGTTGTGCTCATCGAGCCGATATTGAAAGTGACGGCGCCACCCGCATCCGTATACGCCACACCACCTCCGAAAAACTTGATGACGATGTAAGTCGGCATGATCGCGAAGCCGACACCTTGCGCGGGAACGAGCGTGATCGGCGTGCCGAGTAGCGCGAGGATCTGCGGTGAGGTAAGCGCTGTCGAAGTATTCGGAAAATCCGCCGCCACCAGCGATCGGAAGGTTGGCGTAGCCGCTACACCAGAGGCGGGACCGGCCCACACCAAGTTGGCATTCTGATTCTGCAGCCCGATGGTATCGGCCAATGTGCCGGATGTAGTGATCGGTGACCCCACCACCGAAGAACTGAAAATAGCGGGAACGGAAAGCGTGTGCGCCACGCTTGAAACCGTGCCGGTGCCAGCAGGAATGTCCGCGGCCACCAGGGCGCGGAAAGTCGGTACGGCGGGACCGCCTGAGGTTGGCCCCGCCCATACCGTGTTGGCGTTCTCATTTGCTTTCGAGATCGCCAAAGTTCCTGACAACGTAATGGGCGAACCGCCCACGCTGAATTCCACGGGTGCGGTGAGCGCTACGCTGGTGACCGTGCCGGTGCCCGCGGCACCGCCGAGGATGGATTGATCCGCGAGCACCAGCTGAGTCGGAATGCGCCCAAGAGTATCGTAAATCTGCACCGTGTACGACGCCGGTGCTACGTAGAAAAAGAAATTTCCGAGAGTGTCGGAGAAAAACGGATTCGGCAACGCCGAAGTGGCGATGGTGCCGCCGGAACTCCATGCGCCAGGATTCGTGATGCTTGCGAAGGTGAACGGTGTCGTCACGTTGAAGGACGTTGTGCTGTTCAGCGCGGTGACGTACCAAGTGCCGTTGTAGCCTGTGGGCGTCGTGCCGGTGACAGTGACATAGGATCCGACAACGATGTCCGAGGGATA
>Ga0126378_10001578_pt1 | contig 16883 bp, 8 predicted proteins | sample PanSoiMetPlot_23_FD_92587 | JGI IMG/M metagenome (GOLD analysis project Ga0126378, IMG submission 92587) | Tropical forest soil microbial communities from Panama - MetaG Plot_23 | ecosystem: Environmental > Terrestrial > Soil > Tropical forest > Bulk soil | place: Panama | collected 2016-02-17
GATTTCGCCGAAGCGGCGCGCCGGCCAGGGCAGCGGACGCAGCGCCCGGCCAAGGCATAGCGCCGGCCGTTGGTCGCTGCTATATCCGGGCGAGGCTGAAGAACGCGGCCCTGCGCTCGAAGCGGTCTGTTGGATGCTGCTCAAGCGCTACGGCGTGGTGTTCCGCGAACTGTTGTCGCGCGAGTCCAACCTGCCGCGCTGGCGTGAGGTGCTTGTCACCATGCGCCAGCTCGAGGATCGCGGCGAGGTGCGTGGGGGCAGGTTCGTGAGCGGCTTCATCGGAGAGCAGTTCGCGCTCCCGGTCGCCGTGGACTCCTTGCGAGCCAGCCGAGGGCAACAGCTCACAGGCGAAACGATCACAATTTCCGCAGCGGACCCGCTAAATCTGGTGGGAATCCTTGTGCCAGGGAACAGAGTGCCAGCAAGCGGCAGCCGAGTCGTCACCTACAGAGATGGAGTTGTGCTTGAGGCTGGCGAAAAAGACGCGGTCGCTGATAGAATCCTGCACGCCGCATCGGCGTGAATGCATTCGGCCAGGGCCTCGGCGCGGCATTCGGTCAACGCTCCCTGCACCTTTAACTAACGCGCCCTTCACGTGTACAAACCTACTTAGGCTGTCATCCCGAACCCGGCCGCGCCTTTCGCGGACGGCGGTGAGGAATCTGCTGGGTTTTCGCCAGGCGCTCACCGGCTGAAATGCCTTAGAATGGATAAGTCCAACCGTGGGCGTGTAGCTCAGCTGGGAGAGCACGTGCTTTGCAAGCACGGGGTCAGGGGTTCGAACCCCCTCACGTCCACCATTTTCTTCGAGGGTCCGGCCCGGAGACACTTCGCTGCTAGCGAGTATATACGCGGGGTTCCTTTGCTGTACGTCATCAATACGCGGTCGCTAGTTCGATCCTCTCGTTCCTCTGAGCCTCGACCGGAGTGTCATTGTCGGTGATTGGCTTGCTCCGGCCAAGGGCCTCGGGCCGAAGGCGTCCCGCAGCAATACCGCGTGCTTCGAGCCAGTCGACAACGGCTTTGGCGCGTTTCCTGGTGATCTCCTGGTCGTCTTCCGCGCTTCCATTCATGCTCGTCTTGTGGCTCTCGACGTGAACGGACAAACTGGGATTCGCCATGAGAAATTTCAGTACCTCGCCCAGAATGGTGTTCTCTTTGACGGTCTGATTGTCCGGGGGAAATTCAATTCCGTAAATAGCGGCTCGATGGTGTGCTTCCATTTCTCGCGAAATTCCCTTGGAGTCCGTGACGGGGTTCCAAGGTTCTTCGTTCACATGTACAACTTTCACGTCATAGTACTCGCCCTGGACATTGACAAGGATCCACGAACCATCTTTGTGGCCGGTGATCAACGACGGAGTGGAGGAAAACTTGACACTGAATCCGGCGATGGGGAGCAATTGCATCAGGGTGTCGAAGGCCCGTTCTTGCAGCGCAGCTTCCAGTATTTGGTACTCCCGGAATTGGTAAACACCGCGAACCGTTTTGTCTCGCCCGTAGCCTCGCGCGTCCGGTTTCAGTGGCATCGTAACTTCGATGGAATCAGCCTTGTCGCACGATACAATTTTGGTGGATGGCAATCGTGGAAGCTCCTTCAGATCCACGCAGCCTGCCACGTCTGCACTCACCTGGGGCGAATCCGGGCTCGAATTCTCCTGAGCCCTGCAGCGCGACGGAAAAATCGTTGCGGCAATCGCCGCGAGAGTCAAAATCGATAGGGATAACCGATGAGCATCCATAGAAGATCTCCACACTGTAACTGAAGCTTTTGTGGTGAGCGTTCGCGGAGAAGCCTCACCTCGCGAAATCTGAGTATTCCCTTGAACCTGCACCGGCTCATCCCAAGCTGATGAGTTGTCAAAGGCCGGTGTTCTGAAATTCCAGGATGCCCGTGCCGGTCGCGTTTGCGTCTGTCCCAAGAAGCAGGCACGTATTGACGAATGTGCTTCCTCCGACCGTGGTCGCGTCCACGACGTAGCACACCGGGTTGATGTTCGTGAGTTCGGGCGCCGGCTGACCCGTGGCCGGAGTAATTTTCAGCGCGAGCGGAAAGCGCCCGCTGGTTGGAGCGGTAAATGAGCCGCTTAATGCAGCGTTCGACGACGGCGTACCAACTGGCGGCGCCGCGGCACTAAACGAATTTGCGTCGGCTACCCCAGAGAGCATGGAAACTCCATCCGGATCAACCTGGCCGGCAAACCCCTCAAGCCCCAGTGGCGTGCTCGCCAGGAAATTCCCGGCGTATTTGCCGCTGAAGTTGGACGCCGTGGGAGCGACCAGCGTGACCGAACGCGCCACACCTGAGCCGGAGGGGCCGGAGGTTCCGCCGGAGCCGCCATCAAGTTCGATCAGGTGGAGCGATTGGTCCACAGTAGGATATGCGGCGAACTGGCTGATCCCGGTACCAGTGGCGCCGGAGACCGTAATCAAGCCTCGGCCGCTGGCAGGCTGGGTACAGGCCACGGTAATCGGCGCGTTGCTTACCGGCGTGCCGCCAAGTGGCGTGACATCCAGTACCCCTGTTGAACCGCAGATAAAGATTCCACCGGCCGACTGAGGAGTGAACGCAGGAGAGGCGGTCTTGGCTGTTTCAGTGAAGGCGTATGTGCCGGAGATGGTGGGAGAGGCCGGTTGCGCCACCATATGGCCGCTTATGATGACTGAAGGCGTGACAAAAAATAGATCCCGGGTATCTGTGACAACGAAATGACTCGCGTCGATTAGCCATAGGTCGAGATTAAATGTTGTTGGTGGTACGCCTAGATTCACGCCCAGCAGCGATATCTCCCCGGAAGCGGGCGGGGCTGCACCAATGAAGGGAACTGAGACTGAGGTAGAGGGGGCGCTGTGAATAACGCCCTGGTCAGACTGATCGGTGATATAAGAGGTCTCGGTATACGACGTGCCAGAAGCATGGAAACTCACCGCACCTGACAAGAAATACGGAAGATTGGCCCCGGCAAGATCCGCACCTGCCAGGTTCAGGGTGTAGCTTCCATTGAGACCTGAGCTCCCTTTCTGGAATGCTGCTAAATCAGTCGCGTTCTGCTGGTCGAGCGTTCCGGACCCGCTCCCGAAGCTGTCGTTCTCGCTGATGAGGGCATGTTTCTGCGTCACAAAAACAACGCTCAAGACGATTAGCCCGGTACCGTTCACGCCAGGGGGATTGCCGCTTAAGGTGCTGGTATCCAACGTCAACTGGATTTGGCCGCGCCCGTCAGTTCCTATGGAGTAGGTACTCGTAGGAGTCGAAGCGACATGCACGGTGTTTGCATTATGGGTCGGGCCGCCGCCAAGATCCACGAAATCCAGAGTGCCACCAGTGATCGTTCCGAGCGCATCGCCGGCGATTTCTCCGCCTAACGAGTAGGGGCCGCCGTTTGCATTCTTGCCGGTCAGCAACATAATCCATTGGCCCCTTAAGAGACTATCCGGGGAGGCGCTTTGGGCGACAGTGACGGTTTCAGAAGCAGTCTTGGTCTTGTCCGATGTGGAAGTCGCGGTAATCGTGACCGAATTGCCGCTGGGCACGGCGCCGGGCGCGGTGAAAGTTGTGGCCGCGCCGCTGGCGGTATGGGCTGGGGCAAAAGAGCCACAGGCTCCGGTGCTGCCGCAAGTCACCGTCCAGTCGACTCCTCCTTGTGCGGCGTCATTACTTACCGTGGCCACCACTGGCGCGCTCGCATTCTGAACGATCGTGTTGTTCGGGACTCCCTGAGTAATTGCGATGGAAATCGGAGCGCCGACTGTTAGCTCAGCTGTTGCAAAGGCGCCTAACGGGCTCGACGTGGCAACGGCTTGTAAAGTGACGTGCGTCACGGGGGTGGCCGGTGCAAAGTAAGTCGCCGTGCCACCGCTCGCCACTTGTGTGCTTGTAATTGGGAACGGGCCGGCTGACCACGAACCACAGGGAGCAGCGTTGCATTGAAGGGTCCAAGTCACGCCCAAATTTGTGGGGTCGTTTGTTACCACCGCAATGACGGGCACGCTTGCATTCGTCAGCACAGAGCTCGGAGGTGCCTGAGTGATGCTGATCGAAACGGGGTCGACCACGATAAGCGTGGCCGAGGTACTGAAGCTGTGGTCGGCACTAGCGTATGCGGTGAGGGTAACGATGCTGCCGACAATGTTGGGGTAGGCGGGATTCGACGGCAACGGCACAACGAACGTGGCTGGGGCTCCCTGCGGCGAATGCGTACCTTGAAACGAGGAGGTGCAATTGATCGTCCCGCAGGTCGCCTTCCAGTCCACACCCAGGTTGGCTGGATCGCCCGCCACGAACGCCGTCACGTTCACACTGCCTCCTGCCGGATATACAGCGGGCGGCGGCGAAGTGATGACGATGGCAGTAACGTTGGAAGTGATCGTCACGGTGGCAGAGGCAGCCTTGCTCTTATCGGTCGCGGACAGCGCGGTCAGGGGCACTGTGTTGCCAGCCGGCACGCCGTTCGGGGCCGAGAAAGTGGTCGAGGTACCGCTGGCGGTGTGGGAGGGCGAAAACGAGCCGCAGCTGGCTGGACTACCGCACATAGCTACCCAGTCCACTCCCGCGTTGGCAGGGTCGTCACTCACTGTCGCCGACACAGATACGGTCCCGCCCACGGATACAGGCGATTGTGGGGCTTGCGCAATAGACACAGAGACCGTAGGGGTCAGGTTCGACGACGTGGTTGTTTTCGCGCCGGTAAGTCCGCAGCCTGCCACGCCGATAGAAACGGCAAGCAGAAGCAAAAGCGTCAGGTACGGGCCGCAGCGAACGCTTGTTAGTGTCAGCTTATTCCCTCGGTGCGCTCCCAAACGTTTCTCAATGAAATCTGCCGATCTGTCCAAAACCGAGCGAAACTCAGCGCAAAGCCCGCCAGTTATCATCTGACTGTGGCCTTTCCAGAACTCAAGCTCCTTAGAGACACGCAGAAAAACGTCAACACAAACCGGGTTCTCATCGAACCATGGTCGTAACGGTTGGACGCCGACTTCTTAAGGACTAGACGCCCAGGATCACGGAGAGAGCGGGCGACTGCATAGTAGAGAGATTCCGTAAACCGCTGAATAATTCCCGGTAACAAAATCTTTACAGCATCCCCTTGTCAGACATTTCCTTTCACTCGATTTTGTCCCTGCAGCTCTAACATTCCGCGAGGTCACACATGTCGGACGTCGAGGGCGTGTCACAGACCTGAAGAGTCCGTTAGCGCGCAAGCCCGCGCCCCGGAAAAAAAACGAAACGCAACGGCCTAGCTAAGTCATTTGCGGACACAAACATTCAATTTGCAGCCGGATTGGAACCCTGAACCGTCGGGCCATCCATTTGTTGTTCGGCCTGTATCTGGGACTGCAGCTGTTGCTTGATCCAGCCTGAAAGCCCATCGGCTTGCCAGGCCTCCTTGAGTACCTCGGCGTTTGCGTATCTCGCCAGCACCCGCTGGTCGCGGACCGAAGTCGCAATGCGCTCTCTGGCAGTCGTGGGCGTTACCGGATCGTTCAGTACCTGTTGCAGCCGCAGACGCGAAAGCTTCAACGACAGCAGACAGGCGACCGGATCGAGGGCCCGAACAGATTTCACGAATTCGGGAGTTGTGTACTTGGCTCGTTCTTCGTCCGGCACCGCGGGGGATTCGCGCAGCCAGTCGGGCCAGTCGCCCCACGGATCGAGCAGATCGAGCGCCTTGATTCGTGAGTCGGCATGTGCCGCAAGGATGGCAATCGTTGCGCCGGAGCCCATGCCAAACATTCCCACATGGTTCATGTCCATGTCCCCCCGGTCCGCCAAATAGTTCAAGACCAGTTGCACGTCATGAACGCTGCTGCCAATGGATTCGGGTAACTGACTGACGAACCACTGGTTCATAGGCCTGAAATGATATCGGGGCCCTGTTAAAGCCGATGCGAAACCAACGCCGGCAAATCCTTTCGCTGTAGCCCGCTTGCCCCACCCGTTGTCGCGAAACTGAACGGAATCATTCGGATAGCTATAAAGATAGAGTACAACGGGAACTTTGCCCGGAGTCTTGGGGCGCATAATGTATAGGTCAATTGGATCGCCCTCGCGCCACTGCACTCGAACGATCTCCCGCACAAATTCTGGCTCGTCGTCCTTCTGAAATTCGAAAGGTGGCCGGGGCCGCAGCCCGGATTTTATATCGTCCAGCACCTGCCACTTCTCGCCCTGCCCGGCCGGCGGGAGCTTCAAGTCACTCCGCTTGCTGGCCTCCTTGCCATCTGCAGCGCCGTGTTGCTGGGCGGACGCTGTTCCCGACCAGGCAAGAAATACCAGCAGTAGTAAAAAAAAGCTGCGGTTCCGCATGTGATCTCCTGAGGCTTCTCACAAAGTTCTATGAAATGACGCTCTCTATTTTGTCCTCCTGCATTCTTAGGCCAATGCTGGAGGGATCTGGCAACAAATGGGAGGAGGGAGGGCCGGCACAAGAGCCCGGCCCTCCCTCGCTCCCGTGAAAACACAAGTCAAGCGTTCAATCGGTCTCAATTCTTACTGGTTCTTGTCATTGATTCCGATTGGCGTGGCGAAATCGGTGCAAAAATCGGCGTTGCCGTGAATTGAGATGGTGATGGCGCCTACATCACCGCCGCCTTCCCCCGTGGAACCGGGGCAAAGGTCGCCGGGAGTGGCGGGATTGACCGTCTGGCCGTTGTTGTTATTGGTGACGCCGATGGCGAACATGTTGTAATGGGATTTCCAAACCTTAAGGGAGGACAGGGGAATAAAGTCAGGAGCCGTCGCGGAAACTGTCTGCGCTGCCGCGATCAGGTTCGTCACGCCCGCAGGTACCGGAGACAGGCTCACAATACGCAATGCGGACCAGGCGGCGTAATCGCCAAGGTTGAGGTTCTTGAAAGTCACGCAGGCGAGCCCAGCGGCCGTGTTGGGAAGTTGGCCGGGTGCCAGGCCCGCGGCAGTCACGCAGGCGTCACCGTAGCTGTCGAGAATTGGATCGATGCCTGCGACGGTCAGGTATTTGCCATTCGTTGCGGTGAAGCCGCCGGCATTTCCCGCGCTCCAGAAGAAGTAGCCGATGGTGTCCGTGGTGGCCGCTTTGAGCGCCCCCGTCACCTGGCCGGTTCCCAGGGCACGTTCCCTGAACGCGCCAGCGATCCCGCCATTCGCGGAAGCAGCATGCAGCGGGTTCTGGGCCGGGTTCACTACGGCGCCTGAGCAAAGGTTGATATCCTGCGAGGTCTTGAACTCGTTGCTGTTGGGGATGGAATATTCAAACGTATTATAGGTTCCGGAGAGTGGTTCGCGGATAAGAGCGGTCACGGCGTGCTCGTTCACGGTATCGCCCGTGAGGTCGCTGGTCCGGCCATAGCCGCCAAACATGTACTCCGAGAGGGTACTGATCATAATGTCGCTTTTCGAGGCAAGCCTGCCCGCCACGCCGTCATTCGGAGACACGACGACCATGACCGGTTGCACGCCAACCGTGGACACAGCGTAGGTCGCGCGTGCTCCCAGGGCCAGGCCCGACAACGGGTCATTCCCCGAGATATTGAAATCGTAAACGTGGAAAACGGTCCCCGGGTTCGTAAAGCTCGCGATATCTGTTCCGACCCCGGTGGTCCCTGTCTGGTACCCGAGTCCGTAGGTCTGATAGGACGTCTGGATGTAGGGGTTGCGAGTAAACGGCGAGCCGCACGCGGTAAACATGCGGGCGCTGGCAAACTTGCCGTCTTCCGGGCGGATGTCTGTGGCTGCCTCTTGCATCCGTTGATTGTTGAGTGCGGCGATAACGTTTGCTGGAAGAGGCGTGTCCGTGAAAGCCGAGCCAAGCAGGCTGGGGACGGTACCCGCAGTGCCGGGCGCCTCGGTAAGAACCTGAATGCATCCGGCGCCCCCAGCACTAACCATGAAGAAGCACCTCTGCCCGATGACGGAATCCAGCGACATATTGGAGTATACGTTGAAAGGCGCGACTGGCGCCGCGCACGTTCCTCCCGCTGCGGAGCCCCAGGCGATCACGATTTTTCCAATTTCGTCCGTGTGAGCAACGCCCGGAGGAATGCCGGGGCGGTCGTCTCTGGCCGCAACTGCGCCGGTGGCATCATTCTTTGTCCAAAAGCAGTGTGCGGCGGTTGGATCTACCGTGTCGGGTAAAGCCGCCATAGCCTGCCCCAGCTCCACGAACAAAGCGGAAGAACCGCTTCCGAGGTACTGGACCGTTTGAGCGTGTGAAACGTTGGCGGTTGCGCAAAATACAATCGCCAACGCGACTACATACTTCATCAATTTCATATTCTCTCCTTTAATGTTCGAAGTGGGGTGCTTACGCCGCCGAATTCGCGGGACTGGGAACCGCTTCCGTCATCGGCGCACAAGGGGGCGCAAGCAGACAGGGCAGCAAAGGCGGCCGGTTCAGATTCCGGCGGGGTCCCCGCGAGCCTGCATTCCGCCAAGCGGCGTTCTTATAATTGATGCGCACCCGATTTCGCATCAACGGACTGTCAATTGTTGATTAACTATAAAGTATATATAAAAGGGGGAATAGACAAGCGCCGCGCGCGCCTTCGTGGCGGCAAGGAGGCTGGAGGCAATTTATGTTTCGTCCAGTCTAACGACGCTGTCGATGTGCTCTTTTCAAGGGGTCGATAGAAAAAATCCATCGCCTCTCAGCCGATCCTAGTAAAACGTCTGGGGACAAAAACTGTGGGACAGATGGTGAACGAATTTTTTTCAATCGCAATTGCGCTTTCGGATCTACACTCTGGGAGGGAATGCGCCGGAAATTCCCGCTGAGCGCCCGGTGACACCCGCAAGTTCCCCCTTCATTGAGTCTTCTGGAACAGGTAGATGCCGACGGGCTGCGCGACAGCATTGCCTTGACTATTGGGGAGCTGGGCTGCCGGATTGGATGCGGCGCTCGTCACCACGAAAATCACATATTGCCCCTGCACTTTCCCAACGACGGCGGCCGCCGGAAAAGAAACAGCGCAAACCTGAGTGGTGCCGAAACAATTCCAGGGATTGGCGGCGCTGAAAGGAGGATAATTCGAGCCAATAAATACCGTGGCATTAGGGAACAAACCGTTGTTCGCCGAATCCTCAATGCCGAGATCGATGACAACATCACAATTTTCGGACCCATTTGCTCCAGTCGGATCGTTAACGGTGACGCTGCCCGTCGTGGTGAGGAACTCCCCGCCGTAGAGGCTATTCGCTGAAGGAAGGGCCGCGACGGTCTTGGCTCCCTGCCCGTTGTTGGCCGCGAGAGAGGATTGTAAGGTCGAGCACGCCTGTGAGCCTGCCGTATTGTCTCCGAATGCGGAGGCAAGGTCGGTGATATCGTAGCTCGCGCTTACGGCATTTTGCGGAGCATAAATAAAGCCATTATATTTCCCGCTGACAACAGCACCGACGTCCACCGGGCTGGAGAGCCCGGCTGTGCCGATTACACCGGTCCCCCCGCCGAAAGCTCCCGGTGAGGCACCCGAACCGCTAGACACAAAGCTGCTGACCAAGAGTCCTGAGTCACCAATGGCAATCAGTTCAAGATTGCCGGTAGTGCCGAAAGAATTCAACGGGTACGCCGTAAGCGGGCCGTAGAAAACATCCGAGCAACCGCCTGTGACGGTGGAGGCGGTCAGCGCCGGGAGCCCGATCGAATACGGCTGGGCGCCGAGCGTCACCGCGGACCCCTGCGTGGTGATTCCGACCACGCCATAATCGGCACTGTTACTCGTGACAGCGGCGTTAGGCACCGTCACGTAGAGAAACGGGGCCGAGTGTTGGAAGTTAGGGCAAGCTGCGTCCTCAGCCATGGCCACCGGTGCCGCGCTTGGACGGGCGCCGCCAGCGGAGCCCTTGTTGAGAAAGTTGGCTAACACGCCGGCGCCGGGGATTTCCACAGCCCAGGCGCCGGTCAGCGCCGGATTCTGCGGGCTAATGACGCCGCCAAGAGGCGTGGCAAAGTTTTCCGTGATGCTCAGGAAACCCGTTGGGGAAGGGCCGAACGTACCGTTAAGTATTTCCGCGGGAACCCGCCCAGCGGTGGTTGTAATGAAAGCCGTCACACTAATCTGGCTCACCGAGTGGTCGAATTTCGAAACACTCGTGGGCAAATCGCTACCGGTGACGCTAAACGGGCTGCCGAAATAGGAGTTGACTTGATTCGCCGCTGGCGGCGTAACCGGTGTCGCGGTTACTCCGCAACCGACAAAACCGAGCGCCATCACTGCGCAGAGTACCAGCAGCATGCTTGAGAGATTCTTTAGGGCCCGGCGGCCTTCCCGCATTAGTTTTCTCTCCCCGTTCCCCTGGTGCGCTGTTTCCGCCACAAACGCACAGCAGGAGCCGCAATGGATCATCTAGAAGGCGAACTTAAGACCGAACTGAAGAATCCGCGGGTCATGAGCGTCCACCGGATGGAGAAACGAGCTTCCGGTCAAGCAGTCCACTCCACCCCCTCCACCGGCCGAATAGTTGACGTTCGCCCCGCCGTAACACCCGATGATGTTATTGCCTGTATTCCCGGGGTGCGCCGCGTCGTAGATTCGGAATTGAGTGTGGTTGAAAACGTTGAACGCTTCGGTGCGGAATTCGACATCGCGCTCGCCGAGAACTTTGAAATGCTTCAGCAAGGAGACATTGAAATTTGTGCGACTCGGATTTGTGACCGAGTTTCGTCCGCAACTTCCGAACGTCAACCCGCGCGGAGCAGCGAACGCTCGCGGAGCGGCGAGGATAGGACCAAAACTCTGCGGGTTATTTCCCCCGGCTGGCTTGACGCCATAAGGGTTCCCGACACAGTCTGCGTATGAGCCTGTTCCAAAATAGTTGGCCACGCCGCCGTTGTCCGATACGCCGACACCTCCGGCACTCCCGCCATTAATCACACTGAAGGGCGTGCCAGTTTGCGAAACCGTGATTCCAGAGATTTGCCATCCGGCCAACAGCGCCTTCGAAATACCAGATGCAGAGGATTGTCCTGTCGGCGGACCTGAAGCAGCTTTAGCCTTGGATTCGTTCCAATACCGCCACCAGTTGGTGACATCGTATAAAAGCCTTTGGAGCGGCACATCATAAATGTAGCTAATGCTGAAAGAATGCCGTTGGTCAAAATTGGAACTGGCTTTGTTCCCCGCCAGATTGTACGAATTGACAAAATCCGCATCGGAACGGTCCGAGGAATCATCGATCGAGTGACTGTACGTGTACGAGAGCCCCAGAACCAGCGGAGCAACGGTCCGGCGCAAACTCAGTTGGAAAGCGTGATATTTGGAATCGGCGTTATTGGCGACAGCCAAGATGTTGCCCAGCGTCGGGTAAGGCCGGAACACGCTGGGATTGAACGGCGTGCCAAATCCGGGCGCGCCGTAGCAAGCGACATTCATATTGTTCCAACCAGGTTGGCCAGAACTGATGATGGTGCCGCCGCTTGGATTCGCAGCGCCCCCAAGCTCAAACTGTGCTCCGCCGCCCTGGCAATCCAGCGGCCAGAGAACCGGCCGGCCAGTGGGATAGGGATTGAAGGCAGGGTCGACGGGGCGGACCTGGTTGATGTCGCCCACGGCCGTCAAGTGAGCCCCCTTGCTTCCTACGTATGCGAAAGTGGCCGCAAGGCCCGTCTTTAACTCTTGCTCCACGCTCAAACTCCACTGCTGTGCATAAGGATAGATAGCTCTTTGGGGAATCGAAGTGACATTGATGGGATAGGCGACCGGGCTGCCGACGACCGGATTCAGCGTATCTGCTTGTCCTGAAATGTAAGCGCTGCAAGGCGTTCCGAGGCGTCCAAAGGATCCCATACACTGGTAACTGGGCGGATTCAGTCCCGTTTGACTCAAGGTCAGAGGCGCACTGCCAATCAAGGAGCCGGTGTTGGCTTCGTAGCTTGTGCCATGTTCGAAAAACATTCCATATCCGGCGCGAACGGCGGTTTTCCCATTGCCGAAAATGTCCCAGGCGAATCCGATGCGCGGCATCGGGTTGAGGATGTGGCTGGTCATGCAGCTCTTCGGCACGCCGTTCTTCCCGCACTGAACCAGGCCGTTGATGATGGCGGGATCGGGATTGCTCAGGCTTAACGGGACAGCAACCAAGCTGTTTCCGGAGCTCGATTGCTGTGGGCGCAGAAGAAACCCGAAGTGGGGGTCAAGAAAGACGCCGGCGGCAATAGAAGGATTGTATGCCTGCGGTTCCCAGTTATAGGCCGTGCCCTTGTCGTTATACCAGGAGCCGAACAATCCAAAGCGAATGCCTAAATTCACCGTGAGTTTTCGGCTCACGCGCCAGTCGTCCTGGATATAAGGCTCCACTGTTTTATAGCGGTTGTAATACTTGTTTTGAATGCTGTCCTGCTGAAAGGAAGTGATTTGCGCCCCAAGGAAATTGGCAAATACGTTCGAAGTGTCACTTCCCGCTGCACAGGCTGGAGTTCCTACACAGCCAGTAACGCTTATGGGACTACGGCCTGCGCCTTGGTTGTTGAATGACAGGACGCCCTGTACATCGCCGGAATTAAGTCCATTTGCGGCGCCCACCTCGTTTTGCTCAGCAATGGTAACGAGGACCCCCAACTGGAGTGTGTGCTTCCCAAACGTCTTACCGATCTCGTCGCGCAGCGTGTAAGTGGGACCAGCTTGCCGCCACGGTGTATATCCCGTATCGATGTTGAAGCCATGAGAGCCATACGCGCTGTTCGTGCCCTTGAAAAGCAGACCAGGTATCTTGCCTCCGAAACCGTTATCGAAGAAGGCGCCGAGGGGACCTATTGGATACGTCGCCGGGGTTGATTCCGTACCGGTTTGGGTGCAATTCGGCATGCCCGAACTGTCGGTAGGACAGGCCGTATCCAGAATGGCTGGTCGCGAAAGGTCGACCCCTGGGCCCGGCACCGCAGTCAGCGTTAAGTGGTCCGCCACGTAATCGAAAGAAAGGCGGTTGGTGAAACTGCTCCCGACTACTGTTGTCAGACTGGCGATCATGCTGATCCCCGGACCGTTGATGTGATTCTCGACGGTGGGGAAACTGTTCTGGACCAAACCCCACTGGGGGGTAAGAACGGTGGAATTCCAGGCGTCGTGCACATAGCGGAACGAGAGGGTCTCGGTCGGTGTGAGATTATGATCGATCCGAAACAACTCTTCCCGCCACGACGTGCTTGGTGAGACAGTCGCAACGTAGCAAGCCGGATTTGCCTCCGTTGAAACCGTGGAATTGCAGCCCCCAACCGAATTGGGAGCTGGCAATAAGCCTGTCGCCAGGATCGCTTTCGCTATCGGATCGATTGGCAATTGGTCGGTGGCGGAACCGGGAACGGTTCCGTTGAACGCGGATCGGACATATACCCCACTGCTACTATTAAAGCCAACGACGGGACAGTCCGGAAACTGTGATTTATTGACAGTCGTTGTATCTGTCGGATTCTTGGTCGTTATTAGCACCGTCTTGTCTGCGGGACACACATCGCTAAAGTCGCCTGTCCGCTCTGCATTTGACGGCACCGCTTGGTTGTAGGAAAACGGCGTCTTTTCATACCGGAACTCCTGGGAGAAAAAGAAAAACGTCTTGTCTTTCTTCGTGTTGAACACATTAGGAACGAAAATTGGCCCACCGAGCGTATAGCCGAAGTCGTTGCGGCGGTAGAGAGGCGCTGACTTGGTCTGGTCGAAGAAGTTCCGCGCGTTAAAGAATTCGTTTCGAACGAATTCATACGCGTTGCCGCGAAGACTTGGGGTGCCGGACTTGGTTGTAATCAAAACAATTCCCGACGCTGTCCGTCCATACATCGCCCCGTAGTTGGAGGTAAGCACTTTCATCTCAGAGATCGCATCGACGCTGGGGTTGACGATGAAGGTGTTGCCACCGCGGGCGGCATTGATGCCATTGTTCAAGACGTCCGTTCCGTCGACCTCGAAAATGTTGTATTCAACGCGGCCGCCGTTGACGCTGAACTTGGCGCTCCCTGCTGCGCCCGTTTTGCCTTCGTCCTGGCCCGTCTGGTTGCTGACCCCGGGAATCAGGGAAACCAGCTGGGAAGCGATGCGTCCGTTGAGTCCGTAGCTCTCGACTTCTTCCTGCTGGATGGTCCCAGTGACCTCCGCGTTGGTGGTTTCGATCTGTGTGGCGGCCTCGCCTTGGACCTTGATCGATTCACTTTCTTTGCTAACAGTCAGCTGCACGTTGAAGACTGCCGATTGCCCTGGCGTCAGGGTAATGTCTTGACTCACGACCGTACTGAATCCTGGCGCTTGGACAACGACCTGGTAGCGGCTCTCGGGAAGGTAAAGAACAGAATAATGGCCGACGCCGTCCGTCTTTGTTTCGCGCTTGACCAAAGTGACTTGATTGATGACTTGAACCGCCGCCTCCGGAACGGCCAACCCCTGGGGATCCGTAACTTGACCTGAAATCTGCCCGTTGTCGGATTGTGAAAGGGTCAGAGTCGGGCTTAGAAGGAGAAGTAATGCCGGACTCAGGATTTTGGCGAGGGTTCGCGACATGAACTCATTGCTCCTGTAATGGCGCGGCTTTGAATGAAGTCAAGTCCAGCGGTTTGCAATTGCGAAATCGTCGCGGCCAGCTCCCCAGCGAGTGTCTTTTCCGAGAGGCCGGACTCACTGGCACCGGAGACCAACTCTTTGGTTGCGACCATATTCCGCTCAGCGAGACACGCAAAGGCAGTGCGGTCCGCGTCCCCCGAAACCGCCGGTCCGGAGGGGATTCCCGCGTCATCAAGTAGTTGCTGTTGGTCTTCTAGATCGTCGAGGAGCCGCGCAACGGTTCGCGACAATAGCTCATCGCGTGCACGAATCGCGGCCGGGCTTAGGTCTTCATCGGTCGAAAATCGGAGCGCGATTTGCTCTATGGTCCGGCTTGAGCGATTGATTGCCAGCGAATCGTTGAACAATCCTGCGGAAATCCGGCTCAAATCATCGCGGCCCCGCCCATGTTGCAATAGATAGCGCTCGAGCGGAGATACGTGGGCCACCGCAGACTGTTGTTGAGTCGCCGCAACTTGCACGCCGGGACTAGGAGCGGATTTGACATCATCAAAACTTCTTATCGTTGCCGAAAGGAACGGGATGGCGCGGAGCGCACCCTCTAACTCGGTTTTTCGCGCAGCGCTTTCGACGAGGCCTTGGACTTGAACACCTTTTACATCTCGCGTGATGTCAATCTGCTCGCCTGTGTCGGCGCTTTTTTGACTCAGGATCAGGCGGGTCTCGAGTTCCGTTTCATCTATCTGTGCTGTGCTTGGCGCGAGAGTGCGGATGGGCGCCCGGCGCGGCGCCGTGCTGTAGGTGAGCTCAGGTTCGGGAAAGAGTTGGCTCACGCTGTCCCAGCTCAAGAAGTCCAGACCGACTTCGGAAATCTCGACGGCGCCGAACTCCCGGTACTCAATGGTCCTTTCAACGGTGTGAAAGCTGTTTACCCGAACCGTTAATGACTCCCGTGCCACGCCCGTGGATTGAAGGTCGGTGGTAATCGTCAGAAGGCCTCCCGAGGAAGGCTGAATCTCGTCGTGCGGATTCTGCTGACGGTCGTGCCAGCTCTTGAACGAGGCGGCGGAAAGCGGATCATCCCAGCTCACACCCGCCAATGCCAGGCGTATGGCGAGCTCAGCGTCCTCGGCGTTAGCTTGGTCGGTTTGTAACCGACGCCGGCCCGAGACGTCACGGTAAGCGTTGCGTTCGATCACCTTGTTGGGGGTTTTGATCCGGAACCGTCGGCGAATGACCCCGGAACCGGCATTCTTTAGCGGGCTTTGATCCGACGCCGTCGCGCGATTCAAGAACTCAGCGGCCGAGACGGAGCGGGGCTGCGATCGCCAAACCAAAAACAGAACGAGCCCCGCGCAAGCCGTGATCAGCGCTTTCGTGAGCGACGACACAGAATTCCGAACTGGCCGGACGTTACAGTGCGCCAGTAAGTGCGTCGACCGAGGCCGTTCGGGAACTGACTCCAAGAGGACGTCAAGTTGTTTGATAAACAGATCACGCCTGGCGGGAGACAACGGTCCGATGCGATCAACTACGTTTTGACGAAACTCTATGATCGTTCGTGAACTGCGCGCGTACAGATCGAACCTGGCGCGGCATTTCCAACAGCGATCAAGATGCCGGTTGGCGCAAAACGTCCGCACCGGCGACAATTCGCGAGCGATCACTCGCGCTAAGACGTCCCCCGAAAGATGATACCTAGCCGCGGCCAGCCGTCCCCAAAAGCGGATCATAGGTGAACCCCAAGCAAGCTGATTGAGCGTTGCATCAGTTCACCGACGCGCTGTACGCTTATTCCCAAAGTACAGGCGATCTCCCGGTACCTGAAGCCTTCCGCTCGCAACAATACACATTGGCGTTGTTTCGGCGTGAGCTGCGCAAGAGTAGCCTCGAAACGCTTCATTCGCTCGTCCAAAAGAACCTGCTGTTCGGGACTGGGCCGTGGATCGGCGCGCTCCTGAATTATCTGGCGGCATTCCACGTCATTGCCGTTGGAAGAGCGCCGTTGGGAGCGGTGGATGTTCATTGAAAGATTGTGGGCGACGCGGAATATCCAAGCGCGAAGGTTGTCTGTCACCTCCGGTTCGAAGCGCTGACCAACAAGGCGAAGGAAGGCGTCTTGGATGACGTCTTCCGCTTGATCCGAGGTTATTCCTAGGCAGCAAAGATACGCCCGCAAAGACGGTCTCAATTGATCGTACAGATCGATAATGCGCTGCCGGCTCTTCGTATTTACGGATTTTTCGGAAACGAAGATTCCAAGTTCAGGGGAAATCAGCACATTTCCTTCTGGGCCAGGGTTAGGATTTGCTCCACCAAGTTTTCGAAAGACTTGAGAGGCCATTCGCATTCCAACACTTGAGATTGCCGAGCTAAGGGCAACCAACCCCGTGAAGAAACGCACACGGAGCAACTTTTTCAAGGGC
>Ga0126378_10001580_pt1 | contig 16881 bp, 16 predicted proteins | sample PanSoiMetPlot_23_FD_92587 | JGI IMG/M metagenome (GOLD analysis project Ga0126378, IMG submission 92587) | Tropical forest soil microbial communities from Panama - MetaG Plot_23 | ecosystem: Environmental > Terrestrial > Soil > Tropical forest > Bulk soil | place: Panama | collected 2016-02-17
CAGTTATTGCATTCTCGATCACGACCAGCGCAACACGTTGAATTTCGGCGCAGACGTCTCATTGCCCTGGCGTTCGTACGCTTCCACGAATGTGTACTACGGTTCAGGGTTCGCGAATGCGTTCCCGGGCCAGCCTTATCCTGGAGATTACCTTCCCCAGCACACAACATTCGATCTAACGTTGGGTAAGCAGTTCGGCGAGCGTTTTTCGGCGTCAGTCACCGCCTTGAATGTGGCCAATCGGCGCGTTTTACTCGACAACAGTGTCACCTTCGGAGGATTTCACTGGAACCATCCGCGGGAGGTGTTCGTGGAATTGCGCTATCGATTTCACTACTAGGGGCCTGTCGCGGTGAAAACGAAAAGGGAAAACTACGTCGCGGCTACGCCTTCCCTTCCCCTTCGCTTTACTCAGGGTCAGGGTCGGCGGGGCGGACGAATGCGTCCGCCCCTACATTTACTCGCAGTAAGAGTTAAAGTGAGTACAGGGTGAAAAATTCTATCGATCGCTTTATCCTCGTTCTTCTTTGTTCGGTCATGTTCGTCTCGGCTTGTCACCGCGCCAAACCGCCGGCCACGAAACGTTATCCGTTCACGGGCCGGGTTATTTCAGTCGACGCACGGGCCCAGTCCGCCAACATTGACGGCGATTTGATACAGGGGTTCATGGAACCGATGGTGATGACCTACAAGATCAAGCCGCCTTCGGTGTTGAATCAGCTTGCTCCCGGCGACTCGATCTCCGCCGAAGTCGTAGTCGTCGATCATGATCCGCGGGACGAGAATGCCGACTCCGACTACTGGCTGGAGAACGTGAAGGTCATGGGCCACGCTGCCCAGCCTCCCGCCAGTGGTCCAAAAGCCTTTCATATGCCGTCGCCGGGGGAAGAGGTGCCGGACTTCAAGTTCACCGACCAGGACGGAAAGCATATTTCTCTGCAGCAGTTCCGCGGCCAGGTGCTGATGGTGACGTTTATCTATACGCGCTGTCCGTTCCCGGACTTCTGCCCGCGGATGGGCAACAACTTCGGCGAGATTTACAAGCAGGTCACATCGAACCCATCTCTCGGCGGCACACGCTTGCTCAGTGTCAGCTTTGACCCGGAGCATGATACGCCGATGGTGCTGCGACAATACGGATTCTCGGTCGCCCACACCCACGATGCCAGGCTATTTCATCATTGGGAGTTCGCAGCTCCCAAGGCGGACGATTTGCCGAAGATCGCCGATTTCTTCGCACTCACCGTGAAGCCTGAGGGCGGGATGATTACCCATAATCTGAGTACTGTGGTGATCGGTCCCGATGGCAAAATTATCCATTGGTATCACGGCGGCGACTGGCAGGTTTCTGATTTAATTAAAGACGCCACCAGTGCTCACGCCACCAAGGCGTAGCCCCAGGATTCATCACTTGCGGCAGAGGAATGCATGAAATACACCCTTGTCATTCTGGCGGTACTCGGCATGATTGCCTCTTCACTCGCCCTGCGCGAGCATTATCGCGAATACGGCGATTCGCCATGCAGCATCAATGAGCGATGGGATTGCGGCGTCGTGAATCACAGCCCCTATGCCATGTTGGGCGGAGTTTTCGATGAGATGGGCATTCACACACACATCCCCATTCTCAGTGGGATGCCCGTCGCCACGGCGGGGATCCTCGGTTACATCGTGATGGCAGCCGTGGCTTTTCTCCGCGCTTATCGCGTGCTGCTGGTTTTGATTCTGGCGAGCCTGGGTTTTTCTCTCTATCTTGCACACATCGAGAAAGACATCCTCGGAGTCTGGTGCGTGTACTGCGTGATCTCGCTTGGGATCATTTCTGTGATGTGCTTGGTTAGTCTAGGCGCGGTGATCTCCGGGTTCGTGCGCAAGCCGGCCCCCGCCTAGCCTGTCCCTGATTCGCTACGATTCTTCGCCCCAATCTTGCGATTGATGTCACCGGCGAATTCGATGAACAAGTTCAGGAGCGTTCCGTAGGCGGCCTGACCGAGCATGGCTCGCCCTCCTTCAGCGAACGCATTCCGCGGATGCGGCTTCCAAGCCGATGAGATCATCCCGCCGCCGAACGCTCCTCCGTAAAGACCCCACTGGCGACGAAGCTCGCGCTCACGGGAATTGTAGGTCAGGAAGTTGCGCAATATCGGATGCCGGGTACGGGGGTAAAAGTGGCTGCACTGGCACTGGTCGTAGCGCGGCTCGTACTTCAGTGCCAGGTTTCCCAGTGCTGCCAAACTATTGGCGGAGATGAATTGCCCCTCGCGGGAAGCGAAACGTTCTGTGTAACCCGCCCAGCCGTCGTCCCACTGCGAGGGAACGCCGCGTGCCTGATCGATACCAGCGGTAAACATCCTTTTCATATAAGCGCCGGGAGTCGCGAGCGTCTGCGGAAGGTAATACGCGCGCCGCTGCGCTAATGTCAGCGGAGTCATAGTCCGGCCCTTGGGCATAAAGACACCGGTGAACCATCTGCTCTCCCAATCGCGCGCTCTCACCAGAGCAAGTTCACCGGCACGCCCTGGTCGCGTCGGCGGCTTGAGGGGCGTAGCGAGCCGGGCCTCCATTCTCTTTTTTTTGTTGTCCCGAACGCTGGGCTGGTTCGGCGCATCGGCCGGAGGAGGTTGAGGCTTTTCCTGTGCGAATGCGGACGGACTCACCCGGAACAGTACTGCAATGACGATTACAACCAACGAGGTCTCTTCCCGGGGGAACCCTATTTCCCACTTGGCCGAACGGCACATAACAACCGTATTGCAGGAAGTCGCAACCGGGAACTCGCTAACCTCGCTCGAAGGCGTGCTTCTTTTCGAGTTCCTCGATGGCGGCTCGCCTTTCGTTCTCGAAACGCTCTGCCTGATTCATCAGGCCCGGCGTACCTTCCGCATACTCCCCTTCGATGCGAATTAAGCCCTGGGCGGCGACAAGCCTCGCGGCAATTTCGATCAGATGTGCCGGCGTGGTCTGTAGGTATTGGGCTTCGGCCGGATCGCCCATCCATACCCGTTGATCGCGGCTGAGCTTTGCCTGCCAGAACACTTTGCGCTCGATGAATTCCGCCATCGCATCGTCGGTGGCCTTGCCGAATACCCATTGCGCACGCTTAAAGTCGTAGTGCCTGCTGGAAAACGGCACGGGCAAGAGCTTTCCCGATTTCAGAAACTCAATCTGCCGCCGATCGACTTCCTTCCGGAGCGCATTGATGACCGGGGCCTCCGCATCGTTCGGTTCAAGCGACGGCATTACCTCTTTCACGGTCTGCGATAGGTTCACCGCAACAGGCGCGTGCAGACCTTCCGAGCCCTCCAGCACGATATCCCCGTGCAGCACCCAGAAATCAGCTCCCGAGGTAGATAGATGAAAAGGCCAATCCAGCGTGATGGTCAGCGGTAACCCCTTCAGCGTTACCCAGAGTTTGTTTGTGTTGCCCATATATCGCCGTTCTCCTGCATCGTTGGTTGGATTCCTTAGGCAGAGGAAGTTCTGGTGGAATTTTAGCGGAAAAGAGCAGGATCACAGATGCGGGGTATGGAATAGGGTTCGCGGCGGAGCATCGACGCGAAGAACGCCGAAACTCCATGCCCCGAATCCCTAAGCGGTGGAGCCTTGTCCGGCCGTCTTTTCATCGAGCGTCGACCGCACCTTTAGCGCCAATTCCGCTTTCGTGAATGGTTTCTGCAGCAATTGCACGCCGGGTTCCAGGACTTTGTGCTGGACGATCATATCGTCGGTATACCCGGTCATGTACACAATCTTGGTGTTTGGATTTTGGGACAGAACTTTTTCTGCCAATTGCCGCCCACTCATGCCTGGCATGATGACATCGGTCAGCAGCAGATGAATCGGTTGATGGAACTCGTCTGCGATCCGTATTGCCTCCTCGGCGCTCCCGGCCTCGAGCACTTTGTACCCGTAAGCCTCCAGAAAAATTCGCGTGAGCTCCCGCAAGTCTGGTTCGTCCTCGGCAATCAAAATCGTTTCCATCCCACCGGCAACGCTCGAAGCCGTCAAGCGGCCTGCCTGGCGGCTGCGATCGGTTTCGGTCGCAGGCAGATAAATGAGGACCGAAGTTCCACGCCCAGGCTCGCTTTCGACGCGAATCCCGCCACCACTCTGCTTCACGATGCCGTATACCGTCGAGAGTCCCAGACCCGTTCCTTTGCCCATGGGCTTGGTGGTGAAAAACGGTTCGAATGCATGAGTCAGCGTGACCGGATCCATTCCGTTACCGGTATCGCTAACGGTGAGCATCACATAAAATCCTGGCGCCAAATCGAGATCGCGTGCTCCGTCCGTTTGGAGTTCGATATTCGACGTCTCCATGGAGAGTTTTCCGCCCTGAGGCATGGCGTCGCGCGCATTAACGGCAAGGTTGATCAAGACCTGCTCGAGTTGGCTCGGATCTGCCTTGACCATCATGAGTGATGGGTGGAGCTTCGCGATCAGTTCAATGTCTTCGCCGATGACGCGCGATAGCATCTTCTCCACATCGGTGACCGATTCATTCAAGTCGAGCACCTTCGGCTGCAGTACCTGCTTACGGCTGAAGGCGAGCAACTGCTGCGTCAGCGATGCCGCCCGTTCCGCAGCGCGCTGCATCTGCTCGAGTCCAGTCCGCGAGCGCTCCTCGACACCGGTTGCCAGAAGCAATTGGGCGTGACCCATGATGATGCTGAGAATGTTGTTGAAGTCGTGCGCCACCCCACCCGCCAACCGGCCGATCGCCTCCAGTTGTTGCGCATTCCTGAGTTGCTCCTCGAGATACTTTCGATCGGTAATGTCGCGAGTGATGCCCCAAGTTCGGACCCAATGGCCGTCGATAATCGTTCCGACCATCGTGTTGCGAAAAATTCTCCTCTGGCCTTGCGCGTCCATCTCGATCGATTCTTCATCGCTGATCCGATATCCGCCACGAATAAACCGTTCCATAAAGTGCCGGGTCACCGGATCGTGCAGGATCAGGAACTCCGAAAGTCCCTTGCCGATCAATTCCTGCGCCGAAGCGCGCCCGTACATTCGGGCCATCGCGTCATTGCACTCCGCCATGTATCCGCACTTGTAGCCCCAGGCAAGTTGTTCATCGGTCGAAAGGTGACAGGGGATGGGCGGCTCGTGCTCCATGCGGTAAATTCCTTCGGAACTCTGTGACACGAACGTGCGATAGCGCTCCTCACTCTCCCCCAGTGCCTTTTGAGCACTCTTCTGCTCGGTGATGTCGACCAGCAGGCCGCGAGTCAGCCTTTTACCCGTCGTCGGGTCGCGCACGATGATTGCTTCATCACGGACCCAGATTTCTTCGCCATCGTGGCGGCGCATCCGGTATTCCATCTGGAAGAGGCGCCCTTCCTCCCAGCTGTCTTCCAACAACGCTCGAGGTTGATCTTCCGGATTCAGATGCTCCCACCAAAAGCGCGAGTCCGCGAGGCAATCTTGCGGGTCGTAGCCCAAGATCGTCTTCACCTGAGGACTCAGGTAGAGGAAAGGGCCGAAAGCACCGGTCTCGGCCACGTATGAGATCGCCGGCACCTGTTCCACCAGTTGCCGATATTTCGCCTCGGCCTCCTGCAGCGCTGCAGTCGCGCGCCGGCTCTGCTCCTGCGAGCGAAGCGCGGTGATTCCGAAGGCGAGACTGTTCGCCATCTCGCTCAGCAGTTCGACCTCGGAATTCTCAAAGGAGTTTGCCTGCTCGGAATAAATGGCGATCGCTCCAAAAGGCGTTCCTGCCGTGCGAAGTGGCAGCGCGATGATGGCGGCGCATCCGCGCTGAACCGCCGCTTCCCGCCACGGTTCGAACAGCGGATTGTTGGCAGTGTCGGTAAATGCGCAGATGCGGTTCTCGCGAATCGCGGTGCCGGTCGGTCCGCGCCCGAACGGAGTGTCGGACCATCGGATTTCGATCGTGTCCAGATAGTCGCTGTCGTATCCCGCATGCGCCACGGGCCGAACCGTCTTCTGTTCATCGTGTTCGGCATAGACGATACCCGCCATGCGATAGCCACCCACCCGCACGATGATTTCGCAGATCTGATTCAGCAACTGCTGCTCGCTCTTGGCCTCTGCGAGTGCCTGATTGCACCCACTCAGAGCGCGGAGTGCCCGGCTCAGCCGCTTAAGCTCTTTGTTGACTTCGTGTTCGCGGTCGCTTGGACCGGTGTCCCTGGGGCAGGGACGCGGCGTTTGATTGGAGGACACAGCGTTCTGCGGCGCTGGCACGCCGCCTGGATTTTCAGGATTCAAGTTCGACTGATTCAAGAAATCACGGGCCAAACCGTTTTGTTCGAGCCCCGCCCCTGCAATAGTGTACCTTTTTTGCCGAGCCTGCTCGCTAATGTCACGTGCGATCCGATACGCACAACAATTTCAAACGCGACGACACCATGGCTCCAACCTTCCTTGGTGTGCATTTCGGGGATCTCGGGTCTTGTAATGATATTGCGGAAGGAGCGGATATGACAGGAAATCAGTGGCTGATTTATACTTTTAATTTGCCCTAAGACCGACGAAACGAATCAGGAGCAGGTACTTTTCATGCCTAAGCGTACGTTCCAACCCAATCGGCGTAAGCGGAGCAAGAAACACGGATTCCGCACGCGCATGAAGACCCAGGGCGGCCAAAAGGTTCTTTCTCGCCGCCGCGCTAAGGGGCGCAAGCGGGTCTCAGTGAAACCAGGTTTCCGCGAATAGCGGCGTGGACGCCCCTGTCCGCCCATCTGTGAGAAGCAATGATTTTCAACCGATTGTGACCGCCAGTGTGCCTGAAGAATCAAATCAGGGTGTCGAAGGCCGGACTGGGAAGACTTTTCCGCGCAGCGGGCGGCTATTGCGCCGTGCGGATTTCGAGCGTGTCTATAAGCAAGGACGCCGCCATTTTTCGGCTTCGATGACTGTGTTCTATCTGCAGCGGCAGTTGCCAGACTGTGGCGCGAGTGCAACCGGCCTTCGTGTTGGTTTCACGGTAGGCCGAGCCTTGGGAGGCGCGGTGCAGCGGAATCGCATGAAGCGCCGTCTCCGCGAGGCCGTGCGACTGACTCGACCGTCGCCCGGGGCCAGTGCAGACGTAGTGATCAATCCGAAAAAGGTGATCCTGACGGCGAACTTTGATGCAGTGCTGAACGAAGTTCGCCAGGCTTTCGTAGTCATAGAGAAGAAACTGGCTAGACGTCAGACGGGGTCGGCGATAGTCAATCGAGAGAATAGCGATACCCGAAGGCCGGGACCCGAATGCCGATAATCATGCGCCGCTTGGTCAAACACGTCACCCTGCAGTTGCTGAAAGGGTACAAATGGGCGATCTCGCCCATGTTTCCTCCGGCCTGCCGCTACACGCCCACGTGCTCGCAATATGCAATGGAGGCGGTTGACCGCTACGGGGTTCTGCGGGGAGGACTGAAAGCTGCAGGGCGCCTGTTGCGCTGCCACCCACTCGCCAAAGGCGGCTACGACCCGGTGGTAAAGAGCCCCAGCGCTCATGACGAATCCCTAACGACGAATTTCCGCGCCCTTTAAGGAAGCGACGACACTTTGGCCGAATATAACAATCCCCAAAACGAGCCAGGCAGCGACAAGCGGCTGCTCCTGATTTTTGTGGTCTCGTTCGCCTTCATGTTGCTGGCCCAGCCGCTGCTGAAGAAGTACTTTCCCACTCCGCCGCCTGCGCAAAAAGCAGCGCAAACCGAGCAAGCGCCGCTCCCGCCTCCGCCCATAAAACCCGCGACCTCAGCGCCGACAACCGCATCGAAGCCCGCCCTAACCAGACAGGCTGCGAGCGAAACCGAGACCGTCATCGAGAGCGACCTCTATCGTGTCACTTTCACCAACCGCGGCGCCCTGGTGAAGTCATGGATCCTGAAGAAATTCGATAGCGATTCCGAGAAAGGGCCGCTGGACCTGGTCAATCCGACGGCCGCCACGCAGTATGGCTATCCACTCTCGTTATGGGCGTACGACGAAGAGTTGCGCGGAAAATTGAACTCGGCTTTGTACGTAAGCAGCCGGGACGGGAATCGGATCACGTTCGACTACTCTGACCAGGATCTGTCGGTTCACAAGACCATTCAGTTTGATGGCACTTACGTCGCCAGAATCGAAGCTAGCGTCATTTACAAAGGTGCTCCGAAAGAGACTCTCCCAGCCTGGCCCTCGGGATTTGGTGATCAAGGGTCTCCTGCGTTCTACGCGACCTCCCTTCTGGCTTACCAGTTCAACAAGAACATCGAGCGCGTGCCGCCACGATGCGGGTTTTCACCGTTCTCGAAGTGCACACAGGTAGTCGGGGGCGGCACGATTCCCGGGCCATTCCACTGGGCTGGACCAACGGATCAATACTTCGCCGCGGTGTTTATTCCCGATGATCCTGCCAGCGCTTCGATGGTCACTCTGAATCACAGCATGCCGATTCCGAAGGATCCCCAGAAGCCGCAAGAGACGGTCAACGTCGATGTCATCGGTGCGGCGGTCGGCAGCCTTCACGGAACGGTTTCCGAGCGCCTTTTCGCCGGTCCAAAGGAACTGGACGTTCTGCAGCGGATTCCGGTTCCCGGCGTCTCCGGTGCCGATAACGATCTCAACGGGCTTGTGGACTTCGGCTGGTGGGGCATCCTTGCGAAGCCGTTGTTTGTGTGGCTGCGCTGGACCTACCATCACGTAGTCGCAAATTGGGGATGGTCGATCGTAATCCAGACGCTGGTTATCACCTTGGCGCTGCTCCCCCTGCGCATCTCGCAGATGAAATCGATGCTGAAGATGCAGCGCGTGGCACCGCAGATCAAGTCGATCCAGGAGAAATACAAGAAATACAGCCTGCGCGATCCGCGCAAAGCGGCCATGAACGAAGAAATTGCCGCACTGTACAAGAAAGAAGGCGTCAATCCTGCGGGAGGATGTTTGCCCCTGTTGATCCAGATGCCTTTCCTGTTCGCTTATTACCGCATGCTATCGATGGCGATCGATCTGCGACACGCGCACTGGCTCTGGATTAAAGATTTATCCGCTCCCGATCCGATTTACCTGCTGCCGATTCTGATGGTGGTCAGCAGCCTGGTCACCCAGCGCATGACGCCACAAGCTGGCATGGATCCCGCGCAGCAGCGCATGATGAACGTGATGATGCCCCTGATGATGGGGTTCATCTTCTTCCGCTTGCAGGCTGGATTGAACCTGTACTACGGCATCTCCAATCTGATTTCGATCGCGCAGCAGGCCGTGATGAATCGAACGTCCTTGGGCCGCGAAATGCGGGAGATGATGGCCAAGCGCGCGCGCAAGAAAGATAAGTGAGGAGCTGTCAGCTATCAGCTCTAGCAAAGACTATTTGATAGTGGGTCCGTGAGTGCGAGAGGGCCCGGGGGAAATCGGGAAGAAGATGCACTTATTGCTGTTGCCGTTGGCGGAAAGCTGACGGTTGATAGCTGAAAGCTTCTTATGGACAAAGTCGCCGCCGCAAATAAGATCAATCAATTCTTGCAATCTGTCGTCACCCACGGCGGTCTCCGCCTCAAGTACCGGATCGTCGTCGATCCTCCCCTTCCCGAGAATCGTGACTGGGAAAAGCCGGAAATCCTCGTCGATTTTGCGGGCCCGGACTCGACGCTGCTGCTCGACCGCGGCGGAGAGTTATTGCGCGCTCTCGAATTGCTCGCGCTGGAGATGCTGCACCTTTCCTCCGGCGAGCATGAGAAGGTCTGCTTCGACTGCCAGAACCGGCGCTCGATGCGAATCCAGGAACTCCGCGCAGCCGCTACCGTAGCCGCCGAAAAAGTCCGCAAGAGTGGAACTCCGTACGAGTTCAGCCCGATGTCGTCGCGCGAGCGGCGTATCGTGCACCTGGCCTTGCGCGATGAAGCCGATCTCCACACGGAAAGCGAAGGGGAAGGCACGCAGCGGCGTCTCGTGGTGTATCCGAAGGACTACAAGGGCGCGGCTGGGAAGCCGGCTCCGCGCACGCTGCCGTAACCAAAATTTCTTCCAGCTGATGGGCCGCTACCGGCGCTTCGCGCTGGGGACGGACGAAGGCGTCGGTCCCTACATAAAGGCAAAGGGCGGCCATCGAGCCGCCCCTGAGTAAGTTCTGAGTTTTGTCTATCTTCCGGCTGCTGCGGCTGCCGCTTGTGGCATCATGCCGGCGATCTTCATGCTCTCGATGCGGCTCAACACCGCTTCCATGCTCGATCCGCTATCTACGCAAGCATCCACGTACGGATGCCGGCTTCCATCGGCATGCATGACGAGCACGCTGGTCTCAGCATTCGCCTTCTTCACCATGTACGGCAGGTGATGGCGATCGTTCCGGCTCAATTCCGAACCGAGGATCACAAGGTCAAAGGAACCCTTCGTCAATGCCTCTTCGACCTTCTTTCTTCCCTCAGCCTTCTGCACCGTGTGGCCAGCCTTCTCCAATGCGGCGGCTTGTTTTGCTAGTACGTCCCCATCACCTTCGCCGTAAAGAATTCTAAGTTTTGCCTTCGCCATGGACTCCATCCTCGCTGGCACCTGACGCACTGATGCCTGCAGTGACGGTAGCAACCGCATGGGGTCCAAGAAACGTCACCGAAGGCCTATCCCCAACGTTTGAAACGTAAACTTTTGTGCTGTTTCTCTCGACGTGGCTAACGCCCCGCGCCAAACACTCGCGCCGGGGCGCCCCCCGGCGAATGCGTCCGGGACTACACGCAAGCTAAATTCCTTCCCCAAAAAGGCCTTCCAGCTATACACTTTTGCGCGGAGGCGTTGACATGTCGGCCACGCTCGTCTGGAGAGCGGTACTCATATCGATTTTGTTAGCCCCGTACGCCGTCGCCCAGTCGGGCGGCAATCAATCCACCACCACCTGCAACCTTGAAGACGGAAGACAGGTTTACATCCGTTACACGCCGGTTTCGACGAAGCAAGAGAGGATCTCCAACGGGAAGCCCTGGGCTCCGGGAGGCACGGCCATGACTCTGTTCAGCGAAACACAGCTGAGCCTTGGAACCTCCACGATTCCAGTCGGCGCTTACACGGTCTATCCAATCCCGGCTCGCGGCAACTGGTCGATTGTCGTCAACAAGAACGTCACCGCCGGCGCGGCCTACGACGAAAAGCAGGATCTGGCGCGGGCTCAGATGGAAACCGCCCAGGTCGAGTCCGCTTCCGAACAGTTGGAGGTTGCGTTTGCTCACGTCGGCAACCGCTGCAGTCTACGGATCTATATTGGAAAGACCGCGTCGTTCGTGGATTTCAACGCGAAATGACGTTTCTTGCGGGCGCGCGTGCGCGACCCTGAGCAATGAAAATCGCCGGTCCGATGTCGGGTCTTATGCGATTTCTGAGACAATCGGCTCCATGCGTTTTTTCGTATGGCTGTTGCTTTCCACGATCGCGGTCGCCCAATCGGGCCCGCGAGTTCAACTTTCCCACACGACTGAAAATCTCCGCGGCGTCAGCGTGGTGTCACAGCAGGCAGCCTGGGCAAGCGGAACCCACGGCACGTATCTCCGAACCCTCGATGGCGGCCAAACCTGGACCCCAGCGCAGGTCACCGGCGTCACGAACCTGGACTTCCGCGCCGTTGTGGGCTTTTCCGCCGATGAAGCATTCCTGATGTCGTCTGGCACTGGCGATCAATCCCGCATCTACCACACCTCCGATGGTGGTCAGCATTGGCAGTTGCAATTCACCAACTCAAACCCTAAGGGATTCTTCGACTCCATGGCCTTCTGGGATTCAAAGCACGGGCTCGTGCTTGGCGATCCCATTCCCGACGATAAGGGCAAAATGCATTTTGAACTTCTCGCAACGGAAGATGGCCAATCCTGGCGGGCCATTCCGCCGTCACAACTCCCTGAAGCCATCGAGGGGGAAGGCGCCTTTGCAGCGAGCAATTCGTGTATTGCGATTCTGAAGCCGACAGGGCTCGGCTCAGGTTCCTCTTCTGCCGCTCCAGATCCCAACATCTGGTTCGCCAGCGGCGGAAAAGCCGCGCGAGTGTTCCATTCTTCCGATCACGGAAAGACGTGGGAGGTCTTCAATACGCCTCTGCTTCACGGTCCTGAATCCGCAGGCATTTTCTCCATCGCACTCCGCGACGCGAGACATGGCGTGATCGCGGGAGGTGACTACAAGCATCCCGACGACGATGGACCCAACCTGGCCTTCACGGAAGATGGTGGCAAGACGTGGTCGCTCTCGATTCTCAAGCCGCAAGCGTTCTTCTCGGCTGTGACTTACGATCAGCGGGTGAACGGCGCAGCCATCCGCTTGGAGGAAGAACAGCCGAGGCAGGCACACAAGAAGCTTCGGACGCCGGTCCCGCCGCAGCGCCTTTTTATTGTGGGCGAGGACTTCATTTTCGATTTTCGGCCCCCGAATAATCCAAGCCGCATCAACGGAAAGAAGAAAGAGGGATTCGCTTTCAATGCCGTAAGCCCGTTCCCGGAAGGCGGCGCGCTGGTGGTCGGGCCGAAGGGCACCATTGCATATATCCCGTAATTGATTGTGTAGAAACGGACGCATTCGTCCGTTGCCCGCCGCAAAGCCGCTGGTGCACAGCCAGTGGACTGCCGGCCGAAGCCTTACCGGCAATCACAGTCGTCATCACGCCTCCCCTCCGCTTTGGGTCGGCGGGGCCGACGATTGCCTCCGCCGCTACATGATTGGTTACCAAAGTCCCTTCCCTTCCTGTCCTTTGCATTCAGCTTCGCATCCCGCACCATATAGAGGATTAGAAATCTCTCAATCTCCCCCAGATCGGGATATACGTGAAAAAGCATCTTCTGGCTCTTGGCTTTCTTGCCGCCGCGGCCTTCGTGTCCGCGCAAACACAAACGACTTCGTCGTCAACCTACAGCACTCCGCAGACGGCCGCTGCCACAACGGTATCGAGCAGCGGATTAACAACGGCATCGGCTCCCACCGTCTCGCGCACCATCAAGGCGATGCACTATCGCCTGCAGGGTGGATCGACGCACGTCGACTTTCACGGCAGCGATCTCATGCAGAGCGCGGGCGGTGAAGCCAAAGTTGAAGGCAAGAAGACCAATTTCCAGATCGAAGCTAAGTTCCAAGGCCTTGAGGACGCAACCAAGTTTGGGCTCGAGTACCTCACGTATGTTCTCTGGGCGATTTCGCCCCAGGGGCGCCCCGATAACCTCGGCGAACTCACTCTCGATCACCACGGCAACGCCCAGCTTAAAGCGTTCACGGATCTCCAGACTTTTGGCTTGATCGTGACGGCGGAGCCCTATTTCGCGGTTACACAGCCGGGGAACATGGTGGTCGCCGAGAGTTCTTCGATCAGCGGGGCCGCCACCGAGAACATCGACACGAAATACGAACTAGTTGCTCGCGGCACGTATTCGGCGACGAACGCCCACATCCAGGACGCGATTTTCGGAATCGATTCCAAGACCCCACTTGAACTGTTTGAAGCACGGAATGCCGTTCGCATCGCGCATATCGCACTGGCAGATAAATATGCGCCTTCGATTCTTTCGAAGGCTGGCCAACAACTCTTGCATGCGGAGAGTCTGTATCGCCAGAAGCAGAAGAAAGAAGTTGTCGAAGCCGCCGCCAAAGAAGCCACGCAGACGGCCGAGGAAGCGCGCGTGATGGCCGTGAAACAGAAGGCCGAAGAAGATGCGCAGGCCGCCGCTGCCGCTCGTGAAGCGAAAGCCCGCGCCGACGCCGACGCCGAAGCTAAGCGCCGTGCCGACGCCGAGGTTGCCCGCCAAGCTGCCGAGCAAGCCCGTGTACAAGCCGAACAAGCCCAAGCCGAAGCCGAGCGTATGAAGCGGGAAGCGTTGGCCGCCGCGCAGGAAGCTGCTCGCCAAAAGGATGAAGCCGAGAAGGCGAAGGCCGAAGCGGTCGCCGAGCAGCAAGCGTTGGCTGCCGATGCCGCGCAAGCCCGCGCCAATGCCGAAAAGGCGGAAAGTCTGCGCGAACAGGCGGAACGCGAGAAGCAGGAGCTTCGCGAACGCCTACTACAGCAGTTGAACTCGATTCTTGCCACACGCGATTCCGCCCGCGGACTCGTGGCCAATATGTCTGACGTTCTGTTCCGCAGTGGCAGCTACGAACTGGCTCCCGGAGCCCGCGAGCGCCTCGCGAAGGTGTCTGGCATTATCCTCGCGTATCCCAGCCTGCATGTCTCGGTCGAAGGGCACACCGACAGCGTCGGCGGCGACGACTACAACCAGAGCCTCTCGGAGCTGCGCGCGCAGGCGGTTCGCGATTATTTTATCCAGCAGGGCATTTCGTCGAGCTCAGTCGAAGCGCACGGTTATGGCAAGACGGCGCCCATCGCAAGCAACGATACGCCGGAGGGCCGGCAGCAGAACCGTCGTGTGGAACTGGTTCTGTCTGGCGATGCGATCGGCAACCAGTTCGATACAACGACGCCAGGGCCGGCGACCAGCGCCACGGCGAATCCGCGCCAGTAAGGTTTGTGTAGCGACGGACGGACGCATTCGTCCGTCCCGCACACGAGGCCAGCGCGACAGCGGCACGACAAATGCTCTCATCTTCGTTCTACGCCGATCGCGTCGCCAGCAGCTTTGCTGCGTTGTCGTGATACACGCGCTGCAGAATCTCGTCGTTCAATCCCAGCCCATACAGCGGCCAGTGATAACCAAATTGCTCAGTCTCATAGAAATGCTCGTCCTGTGATTCGAGAATGCGGAATGTGATGCGATACATTTCCACATCGAATCCCATGTCGGTGCCGTAGACGAGCCGGTCGGAATACTTGGCATAGAACTGTGAGACGAAACGAGGGATCGGAGCAGTCTCTGCGTAACGCGCGGAGATATCGGCACAGAGATTGGGATTTCGATCGAATACCTCGCCAAGATGGGCGAGATCGTAGTCAAGATTTGCGAAGTGACAGGCGATAAACCTCGTCTTGCGATGCCGTGAAGCCGTGCGCTCGAGGATTTCGATCATCCCGGGCAGCTTTACGATATTCGGCTTATTATCTAGCCGCCATTCGTAAGCATTCATCAGCCCATCGTTGTGCTTGTCCATCGACTGGTACATCCAAATGGGATCCGCGACGTGCAGGCTGACCGGCATGCGAAGTTCGCCGGCTTTCTCCCAGATCGCGTCCACGCGCGCATCGTCAGGATGAATCCCGGGCGCAGCGGATTTGTCCGAGCGTAGGCCCTGGCCCTTATCGTGAATTTCTCCGATTCCTTTCGCTCCCTGGTCGTGGCATCGCTCAAGTTCCTGAACGGCGCTCCCTGGGAATCCCGATTTGTCGTGGCCGCTGAAATCCAGCCCGCACCAGACTTCGAAGCGGTCGGGATACTTTGAATACTTCGGATAGATTTCGTCGAACTCCTTGCCCGTGGTCATGGTGAGGATCATCGTTTTATCCACGTTGGCCCCATCCATGTTCTTAAGCCAGGTGGTGATCTCGGCCTCTGTTTTCGGGTAAGGATGCGAGTGCATGTCGATGATGGGGAACTTTGCCTTCTCGATGCGCGTGACCGGAATTTTATAGATCGATCGAGGACGATAGTCCTTTAGAAGAATCGTGTTCGGGTTCGACGAAGCGTCGGCAGGAGTTGGTTTTTTCTGTCCTTCTGCCAACGCTGGGGAAGGAAGCGCAATCGCGAGACCAGCGAGATTAGCGGATTTGAGAAATGAACGGCGATTCATGAGGGCTCCCAGTGAGGTTAGGCTGCCGTGCCCGTCTTGGCTGGAATTCGAACAAGCGCAACCAGCAAGAGCAGGCCCAGGATTGCGTCGATTCCACCTAGGAACAAATCCGACGGATGAAGACGATGCTGCATGAACAGAACGGTTTGCGAGGCGGCGAAGCTGAACTTCTCAAATACTGAGGGGATCATCATTGTGCGGAACCGCACCGGATCCCTCGCGATGACTACAAAGGCGAACTGCCAGGCGAGTGCACCACCGACAAACCCGTAATAGAACCCGGGGTGCGTAATGGGAGGCGGGTCTTGGCGGCCGATCGTGTCGTAGAGGAAGTAGAGTGGCGTGATGACGAGAATGCCCCAAACGGCGGCAATCCAGAAAACAATCTTGGCGAATTTCATGCGCACCTCGGTGGTGATCCTCTGTGCGCCATGCATTGTACGGCATTCGAGGATGCTAGCTGATTGAGGTGGCCCCATAGGCTCGCTGCGCGAGCGGGACAGCCGGGCCGGCTGTCCCCACGGAATAAAAACCGAACGGACCAATGGGTCCGTTCTACACGGGACTATTCACCACCCACGGTCAGGCCGTCGATGCGGATGGTGGGAGCGGCTACCGATCCGCGGAATTCCAGGTCGCTGGCGATTTCCGAGATGTTGAAGAAGAGGTCTTGCAAGTTTCCGGCGACCGTGATTTCCTCCACGGGATACGCCAGCTCACCGTTCGAGATCCAGAGGCCGGAGGCACCGCGGGAGTAATCTCCGGTGACGAGATTCACACCTTGGCCTAGGAACTCGGTCACGTACAGGCCTTCTTTGATCCCCGCGATCAACTGCTGCGGGCTCTTCGAGCCAGGCTGTAGAAAGTAGTTTCCTGGTCCAATTCCCGGTGTGCCGGCAAGTCCGCGTGAAGCATTTCCAGTGGTTTGCAATCCCAGCTTTTTCGCGGTGTACGTGTTCAGAAAGTACGATTTCAATACGCCATTTTCGATGACGACCGTCCGGCGCGTGGGAATGCCCTCTCCATCGAATGGAGACGTGCCGAACCCGCCGGGGATCGTGCCGTCGTCAATGACGTTTACGATGTCTCCCGCGATCTTCTGCCCAAGTTTGCCCGCTAGAAATGACGCACCGCGGTAAACCGAATCCCCATTGATGCCCTCGAAAATGTGCTCGAGGATCGAAGTTGACACCATTGGATCGAATACGACCGGAATCTTCGCGGTCTTCACCTTCCGAGCACCAAGGCGGC